>ERZ772993.984-NODE-984-length-11777-cov-115.725473_pt1 | contig 11777 bp, 5 predicted proteins | sample MGYA00580670_ERZ772993 | MGnify/ENA primary metagenome ERZ772993 (study PRJEB29015, sample SAMEA2737936) | human oral metagenome | biome: human oral; feature: human-associated habitat; material: dental | place: China | collected 2136 ...
CGACGTCGCCGCCCACGCGACCAACCCGTTCCCGAACAAGCCGCTGTCCATCCACGGCGCGCCCACGGTGGTCTCCGGCAACGCGACCGCCACCGCCGCCGGCAGCGCTGTCACGGTGACGACCTCGCCCGACGCGCACGGCGAAGTCGTCGTGCGCTTCCAGGTCATCGACGGCTCGGGGGATCCCAGCCGCGCCGTGACCGGCACGATGAGGCTGGCCGTGCGGTCCCGCCCGGACAAGGTCTCCAACGTGACCGCCGAGGTCCTCAACAGGAACAGCGCGGTCGTCAAATGGACGAACGGCTCGCCCAACGGCTCGCCCTTCACCAAGTTCACGGTCCGCGACCTGACCCAGGGCGACTCGACCGACTGCCCGGTGGGCTCCCAGTGCGTCATCTCCGGGCGCAGGCTCGGCGTCGAGCACACCTTCGAGGTGATCGCCCACAACGAGGCGGGGGCCTCCGATCCGGCGTCGTCCGGTCCCGTCATGATGGACATCGTGCCTAACCAGCCGGGAGCGCCTTCCGCGACGGCCGGCGACAGGACGATCGGCTTCTCGTGGTCCCCGGCGACCTCCGACGGCTCGGGCATCACCCACTACATGGTCAACGTGGCCGGCCTCGGCTCCTTCAAGGTGGCGGGCACGAGCCTGACGCTCAACGAGGGCAACGGAGTCCGCAACGGGGTCGCGTACTCGGCGACCGTCACGGCCGTCAACCGGCAGGGTCCGTCCCCCGCCTCGCCGTCCTCGAACCAGGTGATCCCCTACGGCAGGCCCGGATCCTTCACGGTCAAGGCCGAGAACACGACGATAGGGCAGGCCGGGCCGTCGGGATCGGTGAGGGTGAGCTGGTCCAAGCCCGACGGCAACGGCAGGCCCATCCAGTTCTACACCGTTGCGTCGAGCACCGGCGTCGCCGCGAGGGTCTCCGGAAACGAGACGAGCCACGTCTTCGCGAACCTGCCGTTCTCCCAGGTGTCCTTCACCGTGACCGCCGTCAACGACTCGGCCACCGGCTCCTCGTCCGCCAGCTCGGCGTCCGTCCAGGTCCGCGGCCTGCCCGCGGCGCCGTCGGGCGGCTCGGCCAAGGCCACCGGCCGGTCGGGGGAGCTCGCCGTCGGCCCGCCGAGCGGAGGGGCCGCCAACGGCTGGAGCCAGGGCGAGATCTCCTACGAGATGTCCACGAACGGCGGCGGGTCCTGGCAGAGCGTCGGCAACCTGAGCGGCCTGCCCGACGGCCAGGAGGTCACGATCGTCTTCCGGGCGGTCGGCAGCGCCAACGGAGCCCGCTACCCCGGCCCTGCGTCGGCGCCGGTCAAGGCGACCCCCGCCGGGCCCAGGAAGTACTTCTTCACCCTCACGGGCACCTCCTACCCGTGCACGGTCGGGGACTGCAAGCCCATAGGCTCCGGCAACGGCATCAACGTCAGGTTCGAGGGCTACACCCCGAACCAGGAGGTGACGTGCCGCCCCAAGGGATCCACCCAGTACAAGGGCACGTACAAGATGGACTCCAGCGGCAACCGCCCCGACGAACTCCTCAAAGTGGGCTACCCCAACGGCAACCCGGCGGTCGCGCAGCCGGGGACGCCGGCCAGCGAGCTCTACAAGGTCTGGGAGTGCGACGGCAATCCCGGAGGATAGCCGGCCCGGCCGGGCGCCCGACGCCCGGCCGGGCGAAACCCGCCGGCGAGAGGCGCTCGGCGCATCGGCGGGACCGGAGAGGGCGAAGCGGCCAGGGGCCGACCGGGCCGCCAACTGAGATAAATCACGCTTATCTTTAAGGAAGAGGAAATGTCACGATCAGAACAGGTGACCGAGGAGAACGCGCGGTGGTTCGAGGGGTCCTTCACCCGGATCGCCGCCAACGTCGGCAAGGCCGTCCTCGGCAAGGAGGACGTCGTGCGGCTCGCGCTCACGTGCATGTTCGCCGGGGGCCACCTGCTCCTGGAGGACGCGCCCGGCACGGGCAAGACGGCGCTCGCCAGGGCCATCGCGGCCACGGTCCAGGGCACCCATTCGCGCATCCAGTTCACGCCCGACCTGCTTCCCTCCGACATCACCGGCGTGACGATCTACGACCAGAAGACCGGCGAGTGGAACTTCCACAAGGGCCCGATCTTCGCCTCCATCGTCCTGGCCGACGAGATCAACCGGGCCTCGCCCAAGACCCAGTCCGCCCTCCTGGAGGTCATGGAGGAGTCGCGGGTCACCGTGGACGGCGTCACCCACGAGGCCGGCCGGCCCTTCATGGTCATCGCCACCCAGAACCCGATCGAGCAGGCGGGGACCTACGCCCTGCCGGAGGCCCAACTCGACCGCTTCCTCATCAAGTCCTCGATCGGCTACCCCGAGAGCGCCGCCGGCATCGAGATCCTCAAGGGCTCGGCCACCCCCGACCGGTCCAAGACCCTGCCCGCCGTCATCTCGACATCCGCCGTCGAGGAGATGACCGAGATGGCCTCCTTCACCTACGCCGACGAGTCGGTGCTCGGCTACGTCCAGGACCTCGTCGAGTCCACGCGCTCCTCGAAGGACGTGCGGATCGGCGTCTCGACCCGCGGCGCCATCGCGATGGTCCGCGCCGCCCGCGTGTGGGCGCTGTCCAGAGGCCGCCACTACATGCTGCCCGACGACGTCAAGACCCTCGCCCTGCCCGTGTGGGCGCACCGCATCGTCCTGGACCCCGACGCCGAATTCGGCGGGGCCACCCGCGAAGCGGTCGTCATACGGGCCCTGGAAGAGGTCTCGGCGCCCATTTTCCGCAAGTGACACAGCCCGGCGAGTGACGATGCCCTCCCCGTACCCGAAGAGACCCGCTGCGAGGAAAGCCCCCGACCGCCCGAAGAGCGGGATGGCGGCCTCCGCCTGGAAGAAGGCCGCCGCCTGGACGAGGCGGACCCGCGTCAGGACGGCCGACCGGCTCGAAGGCCTGCCCGTGGTGGGCCCGGCGGTGAAGGCCCTGCGCATCATCACCGTCTTCGGGTGGATGGTCCTCCTCCTGGCGGTCGGGTCTTGGTACGTCGGGCTCCGGTGGCAGTGGTTGGAGGTCACCGGGCTGGCCATCCTCTTGACGTTCGTGTGGATCGTCGCGATCATCTGGACGATCGGGATGGTGCGCTACGTGGTCAAACTGAAGCTGGCCGGCCAGCGCGTGGTCGTCGAGGAGTCCGCGGTCGGCGAGCTGTCCGTGGTCAACACGTCGAACCGGCCCTGCGCGTCCTCGGTCATCGAGGTGCCGGTCGGGGCCGCCCTCGCCCAGTTCGCCGTGCCCATCCTGACGGGCCGGTCCGAATTCACCGAGATCTTCACCGTGCCGACCCGGCGCCGCGGCATCATCACCATCGGGCCCGTCCGGTCCGTGCGCGGCGACGGCCTCGGCCTGCTGCGCAGGGAGCAGAACTGGGTCGAGGCCCAGGAGCTGTACGTCCACCCCAGGACCGTCAACGTCGCCTCGAACGCGATCGGGTTCATCCGCGACATCGAGGGGGCCACCACCCACGACCTGTCCTCCAGCGACGTCGCCTTCCACGCGCTGCGCGAGTACCTGCCCGGCGACGACCGCCGCAACGTCCACTGGAGGACCACGGCCCGCACCGGCCGGCTCATGGTCCGCCAGTTCGAGGAGTCGCGGCGGGCGCATCTGCTCATCGTCTTCGACGACGACGCCCGCTCCTGGCACAACTACCGCGAATACGAGCTGGGGGTGAGCGTGGCGGCCTCGATAGGGGCGGCCGTCATCCGCGAGCGCCGCGACCTGAGCTTCACCAGCCAGCTCGGCCCCGTCCCGACGTCCTCGCCCAACGCCTTCCTCGACGGGCTGACGAAGATCGAGCCGAAGGCCGGCGTGGAACGGCTGGGCGACCTGGCCAGGATCGCCACGGACCGCGAGCCCCAGGCGTCGGTGGTCGCGGTGGTGACGGGCTCGCGTCCCGAAGCCTCCGAGCTCCACCGGGCCCACGCCGCCCTGCCGGTCAACGCCCGGTCGTTCGCTCTGCGCATCCACGAGGCGGAGAGGGTGTCGCGGGCGCTCGTGGGCGGCTTCCCGATCGTGACGATCCCGTCCCTGGATTCGCTTCCCCTCGCGCTGCGGAAGGCGGTGAGCTGAATGTCCCCTCTGCTGCGTTCGGTCACGAGGTCGCGGCGCACAGTGCCGCCGCTGAAGAGGCAGACGCTCTCCTCGCAGGTCGAGGCGCAGGCTCCCGGCGGCCCGCCGGATCCGCGCAGGTCGGCGTTCGCCGACGCCCGGATGGCTGACTTGGCCGTCGTCGCGGCCCTCTTGCTGGCCGCCTCGGCGACGTGGGGTCCCGTGTTCGGGGACATGCAGGGCTACGTCGCGGGCGCCGGAGGGGTGCTCCTGGGCTTGGGCATCGCCGCGCTGGGGGTGTGGCTGCGCCTGACGCCGTGGCTGACGGCCGTCCTGGGGATGCTCGGCTACCTCGCCTTCGGCGGCCTCATAGCGCTCAGGGAGACGGCGACGGGCGGCGTCCTGCCGACCGCCCGGACGTTTCAGATGCTCATGGTCCAGTCCTTCAAGGGCTGGAAGGACCTGCTGACCCTCACGCCGCCCGCGAGCGCTTTCCTGGGGCCGACCGTCCTGCCGTATCTCGTGTGCACGGTCGCCGGACTGGTGGCCGGGTCCGTCGTCCTGCGGACGCGACGGGGGGAGTGGGCGATGCTGCCGGTGGCCGGCGTCCTCGTCTCGGGGATCCTCTTCGGCTCCCAGCACGCGCCCCTGGCCCGGTGGATCGGCGTCTTCATCGGCATGACGGGCCTGGCGTGGTGGTCGCGCACGGTCGAGCGGCGGCGCGTCGTCCGGACGGGCCGCGCCCAGACGTTGGGCGCGATGGCCGCGCGGCGGCGCCGCAACGGAGCCGTCGCGCTGGTCGCGGCGGGGGCCGTCGTCGCCTTCGTGACCGCCCCGCTCCTGACCGATTCGCGGGCGCGGTATGCGATCCGGCAGGACGTCGTCCCGCCGCTGGACCTTCGCGAGTATCCCTCGCCGCTGACCCAGTTCCGCTCCTTCATCGACCAGCGCGAGGACGAGACGCTCATGACGGTCAAGGGCCTGCCGGACAAAGGGCGGGTCCGCCTGGCCACTCTCGACGTGTACGACGGCATCGTCTACAACGTGACGAACCCGGCGACCCAGGGCTTCAGGAGGGTCGGGCCGAAGGTGACCGACAGGCAGCCGGCCAAGGGGACGGGCACTCAGACCCTCGAGGTGAAGATCGGCGATTACAGCGGCGTGTGGCTTCCCGGGTCGGGGGAGCTGCGCCGCGTCGACTTCACCGGCAAGCGCGCCGGCGATCTGCGCGAGTCCCTCTACTACTCGCCCACCCAGGAGACGGCCCTGACCGTCACCCCCGTCGGCAGCGGCGACGAGTACACCACGACGACCGTCACCTACCGGCGGTACTCCGACAAGCAGCTGGAGGGGCGCCCCTTCGGCGTGGTCGACATGCAGGACAACACGAACGTCCCCGTCGCCGTCCAGGCCAAGGCCCAGGAGATCATCACCGGCGAGACGAGCCCGATCAAGCAGGCTCGGGCCTTGGAGAACCATCTGAAGACGAAGGGCTACTACGCCGACGGCAAGGAGGGCTCGCCGTCGCGTCCCGGGCATCGCAACCAGCGCATCCAGAGCCTCCTGGAATCGGAGTACATGCAGGGAGACGACGAGCAGTACGCCGTGGCCATGGCCCTCATGGCCCGCTCGCAGGGGATGCCGGCCCGCGTCGTCATGGGCTTCTACCCCGAGTCCTACTCCAAGAAGGGCACCCAGACCATCAAGGGGCGCGACGCCCACGTGTGGGTGGAGATCAACTTCGACGGCGCGGGATGGGTCGCCTTCGACCCGACTCCGCCCAGGGACCAGCGGCTGACCACCCAGATCCCCAAGCCGAAGCCCAATCCGCGCCCCCAGGTCGTCCAGCCGCCGGAGCCTCCGGACAAGCCGATCGAGCTGCCGCCGCTGTCCGCCGACGATCCGAAGAAGGCCCCCGACGCGCGGTCGGGCACGGCCGCGTGGGTCAGGTACGCGCTGTACGGCGTCTCGGGGGTTCTCCTGTTCATTCTGCCCTTCGCGACGATCCTCGGCCTGAAGGCGCTGCGCTCGCGCCGACGGCGGCTTCGCGGCCGCCCGGACGTCCGCGCGGCGGGCGCGTGGGAGGACGTGCTCGACGTGGCGCGCGACGGCAGGATCGCCGTCGACCCCCGCAGGACCAGGAGCGAGCAGGCGAAGGCTCTGGCGGGTGCGGTGGCCTTGCGCCAGGAAGCCGCCGACGTCGCTCCGATCTCGCGGACGGCGTCCATCGCCGACTTCACCGTCTTCTCCGGGAGGGACATCGACCAGGTGCGGTTGGACGAGGCGTGGGCGAGCGCGGACGAGGCGAAGACCGCCATCCGCCAGGTCAGCCCCCGCCGTTCGCGGTTTTCGCTGCGTTCGTTCGCCAGACGGAACGCCTGGCGTGCGTGGCGCGGAAGGAGGGCTGGCGAGTGATGCCCAGGCGCACAGCGGGCACCTGACGGTGGGTAAGGTATATCCTCCCAAAGGGAAGAACGACATTGTCGAGGTAGGTCATGACTAGCCAACCTGTGTACTTTCATCAAGCCAGCGCAGGCCGGCGCAATCTCGCGCGCGCATACGGCATGCTGGTGGTCGTCGCCGAGATCGCAGCCTCCCTCCTGCCCATCGCCGATGCCGGTTTCGCCTCTCCCGGCCAGGCGCTCGCCCCCTACGTCGTCGCGGTCGCGATCCTCCTGCTGTTCTGTGCGTTCAACTGCCTCGCCGCCTACCGGACCGGGACCCTGCCGGGGCTGAAGTCCTTCGGGGTCAAGGCCGTCCTCGTCGAGGACGGCGGCCCGGCCGAGTGGGCCGCCGTCAAGAAGTACGCCGTGGAGGGCTTCGTCGGCCTGTTCACCCTGGTCGGCGGCCTGCTCCTCATCCTCAAGTACACCACCGACGAGCTGGGTCGGACCTGGTTCGACCGGCTGACGGGGATCATCTACGTCGACGCGCACCGTCCCATCGAGGAGGAGTCCGAGGAATGGGACGGCGAGGACGACCTGGAGGACCTGGAGGAGGCCGGGCCGGCGCCCGAGGACGCCGAGCCCGCAGTCGCCGACTCGGCGTTCGCACCGCGCCCCTCCGAGGTCGCCGACGCGGCCGACGAGGATGCCGTGCAGAGCGAGGCGGACCGGATCGGAGCGAGCATGACCGGCGGATTCGAGCCCGCCGGCCGCGTCGCCCGCGGCGAAGGCGCGGCGATCGGCGAAGGCGGATCCGGCGAAGCCGAGGCTTCTCGCGAGGCCGAGGAGGCCTGGCCGGGGCCCGGGCGCTCCGCGCGCGCGGACGGCCGCGGCGAACGCCGGTCCACCGGGGCGTGGGGCCGCAATCTCAGCCTCTCAGGCGGCGCGGAGGACTCCCAGCAGCCCACCGCGGCCTTCCCGACGCCCGGTCGCTCACCGGACCCGTCCCGATCCTTCGCCCCGCCCCAGCCTTCCGCGCCGGCTCCCGAGCCCGCCTCGCCCCCGGAGCCCGGCGGCTCCTCCGAGCGCGGCGACCGCCTCCCGTCCGGCCACGACGGCCCCTCCCAGCCCGGCAGCCCCTTCCCCTCTCCTCGCCAGTGGCGTCGGGAACAGTCGATCCGGGGATCCCGCAGCGCCCGAGAGCTCCGCGCCGACCGCGCCGACCGCGCCGACCGGGAGGCGGGCGCCCCCCGGGAGCCCCGCGGCTTCGCCCCGCCCTACGGCTCTCCGGCCCCCGCGGCGTCCAGCGCCCCGGCCGCCCCGTCGGCTCCGGGCTCGCCCGGAATGGACGGAGCCCGGCCCGGCCCGGCCCGCGGCTCCCATTCGGCCCCTTCCGCGCCCCGGTCTCCCGCCGTCGGCGCGCCGGCCCCCCGGGGCGCGCACGCGCGCATGCCCGTCGTCCGCCTCGTCTTCGACGACGGCGTCTCCCGCGACCTGTCGGGAACCCTCGTCGTGGGCAGGAACCCCTCCGTCGACCCCGCTCACCGCGGCGCTGAGCTCATGCCCATCGCCGACCGGCAGAAGTCCGTCTCCAAGACGCACGCGGCCCTCACCGCCACCCCTCAGGGTCTGCTGGTCGAAGACCTTCGATCGACTAACGGCACCGTCGTCATTTCGGCCGATGGCAACCCGGTGCCGGTCGCGCCGGGCTTCCCCATTTGGGCGACCGACGGCGCGAGCGTTCTGTTCGGAGGCCGAAGGGTGAAGGTGGTGATTCGATGACGCTGCGAGTCGTGGCCCGCACGGGGTTTGCGACCGACATCGGCATGCGTGCGCTCAACGAGGACAGCGCCCTGGCGGGCAGGTCCGTTTTCGTCGTGGCCGACGGCATGGGCGGGCATCTGGCGGGCGAGATCGCCTCGCGGACGGTGGTCGACGTGTTCTCGAGGCTGGACGGCAAGGAGTTCGTCAGCGCCTACGAGCTGGAGGGGGCGATCGCGCAGGCCGCCAGGCGCGTGGCCGGCCTGGCCAGCCAGAAGAGCCTGCCGGGCACGACCGTCACGGGGCTGGTCTTCGCCGACGAGGGAGGCTACCCCTGCGCGCGGGTCTTCAACATCGGCGATTCGCGCACGTACCACGTCTCGGGCAGGGCCTTCACCCAGGTGACGAGGGACCACTCCGAGGTGCAGGAGCTTCTCGACGCGGGGATCATCACCGAAGAGCAGTCTCTGACGTGGGAACGACGCAACGTCATCACCCGGGCGCTGGGAGGCTATTCGGGACCGGTCGTCGGGGCGGACGTCCATCTGGTCCCCCTTAATGCGGGAGACCGCTTCCTCCTGTGCTCCGACGGGCTGAGCGGCGTCGTGTCGGACACCGAGATTGGCGAGGTCGCCCGATACATGGAAGACTCGAACGAGACCGCTCAGACCCTCGTTCAGAAGGCGCTCGGAGCCGGGGGCTCCGACAACGTCACGGTGCTCGTGGTCGACATCGTCGATTGCAGCCCCCGATGGCCCGCGCTGGAGGTCGAGGGGGAGACGGCAACTTGCGATCGTCGGAACGTCGGCGACGACACGGTACCCAGGAAGGGCGATTAGGCGCATGTACATCGTTTCTGCTCGTGCAAGACCGGGTCGGCTTCTGGCCGCCGTCACGCCTCGGGGGGCGTTGACCGTGGCGGGCATGAACGCCGAGCGAGTGGAGTGGCTGTGGGGCGCCCTGCGCTCCGGCGCGTCCTTCGACCAGATGGTCGAAGGCCTGGGCTACGGGGCCCCGCCGCCTCAGGGCATGCCCGAGTTCGCGCTGCTCCTGTGCGAGGACGACTGCGTCCGGGCGGCCTTGCGCGGGCGGTTCCGCCTCCGCGACGTGGCGGGGAACATGATCGCCGCCGGCGCGAACGCGCCGACGTGGAACGAGATGCGCCTGACGAGCGTGCACGAGATCGTCGTCGACGCGGGGCCCGGCCCCGGCGACCAGTACGCCGAGGGCCTGCCCCTCGGCGACGGGATGCTCGGCCTGTCCTCCATACGCATCTCCTGCCTTCCGGGCCGCCCGGAGCCCCTTCCTCGCGCTGCGCAGGACGCGGGCGCCCTCGCCTCGCAGGCGGAGAGCGCCCCGGTCGGGTCCGCGCCCGCAGCGGGCTCCCTGGCCGGCGTCGCCGTCGGAGACGCCTCGATCGCCGATCCGATCCGGCGCGCCGCGGCGCATTCCGATTCCCCCGGGCCGCAGACGCATCGTCGCCCGGGGTCCGGCGAAGGCCGGGCCGCCGCGGCCGATGCGCCCGTCGGGGACGCAGCCTACGCGCACGCTCCGGCCGCCCAGGAGCGCCGATCCCACAGGGAGCTCCCCCTGCCCGCCGGAATCCTCCCGCCGGCCGGCGCCCTTCCGCACTCCGACGCCGCGCGGTCGGATCGGGAGCCCGCCGGGCCGACCGAGAATCGCGAAGGCGCCTCCGCGCCCGAAGGAACCCAGCCCGAGGCGCATGAGCCCGCAGCCCGCCCCGAGGCCCGCGAGCCCGCCGAGACCGGCCCCGCCCCGCAAGCGCAGGAGTCCGCGTCCGATGCCGTCGACCGGCAGGAGCCCAGCCAGCCGGACGGCGACGGCCGGGCCGCGGAAGGCGACGATCCCGCCGACGACCTCGAGCTCACCCGTCAGCCCTACGACGACTCCTTCCTCGACGCGGTGAACGTCCCCCGCCTCGAGAAGGTCGACACGGGTTCGACGGCCGCGGACTCCGATTTCTTCATCGACTCCGTCCCCAGCAGCCTGCGCGTGTCCCACGCCGCCGACCTGCCGGCCGAGCAGGAGGCATCCCGGGACGGCTCATCCCACAGCGAACCCCGGGAAGACGGCGATCCGCAGGACCGGGAAGACGGCGCACAGGGCCGAGAAGGCGATCCGCGCGGCGATGAAGAGGCCTCGCGTGAGCGCGGGAAGCGAGAGGACGGCTCATCCCCGGAGGCTTCGGGCTCTGCTCCGGCTCCGTCGGCGTCCGGGAAGGGGCCCGAAGCCTCCCAGCATCCGTCGCCGGAGCCCGTTCAGGCCTCCTCCCCGCGCTCCGAGCCACCCGCGCCCGCGGAGCCGGCCGAGCAAGCCCCCGAAGAGCCCGAGGAACGGGAGGACGCCGCCGACGAACGGAAGCCTCTCGCCGCCGACGGCCCCGCCTCTCCGCCGGCGAACGATCCCGCGGCCGCTGAAAGCCCCGCGACCGCCGAGAGCCCCGCATCCGGCGGCCCGGCGTCCGCCGAGAGCCCTGGCACCGGCGCCGCGTCCGGCGAAGGCCGGCCGTTCACCGTGCAGGGGGTGTCCAGCAAGTGGCCGGTGGTCGAGGACGAGCCCGAGCTCGTGGCCGGATACGTCTCCGCAGACGGCGACGCGCCGGGCGCCCTACCCGACTCGTCTGGCTCGGGCGGTGCGGACGGCTCCGGCCCCTCCGATCGAGACGGCGATTCCGGCGCCGACAGCCCGGCCGAGGCCGCCGGAGGGCGCAGGTCGCGCTCCGGCCCCCGTTTCCCCATGAGCAACGACGACGGTTCGGAGATCGTCTGGCCGTCCGGCGATTCCACCGATTCCGAAGCCTCTCAGCAGGGCGAGGCGCCCGAGTCGGAGGGTTCGTCCGAGCCGGAGACCGGCTCGCGGGCAGGACAGGACGGAGAGGAGCTCGCCGACGCCGCCGACGCCGACGCGGAGGAACCTGCCCGCCCGGCCGCGGATCGGCGCTCTGTAGACGAGCCCGCCTCCAGGACGCCGGCGGAATCCGGCGGACCCGCCGAGACCTCGCCCCAAGCCCGCCAAGCCCGCCCCGAAGCGGGGCAGCCGGCCTCCGTAGGCTCCTCGCCGGCCGAGGCGGGCGCTCGCGATTCCGCCCCCTCGCCGGGCGACGCCCCCTCGAGCGGCGCCTCCGCGGCGCCCGCCGGCGGCTTCTCGGCCGGTGTGCCGCTGTGGGGCGGCGGCAACCGGATTCTGACCGCGCAGGAGCCCGGCCAGGGGGGAGCCCACGACATCCCCACGGCGGTGGACCTGCCGGCCATCACCGGGCCGATCGGCCTCGACGAGCCGGCCTCCGGAGAGCCGGAAGAGTCGGATCCGTCGGCCTCTTCGGACCCGCTCGCGCGGCCCGGCGCCGGGGGCCCGAGTGGGAGTTCGAGCTCGGCGGCTTCCAGCTCGCCCTCTCCGGTCGAGCCCGCCGAGGCGATGACGGCCGCCTTCGAACCCGACGATCTGCTTCCCGCCGAGCCCAGCCCCGAGAGCCCGTCCGAGGCGTCCCCGCTCCCCTCCGGCGAGCCCTGGGCGGAGGGAGCGC
>ERZ772993.989-NODE-989-length-11745-cov-10.235586_pt1 | contig 11745 bp, 11 predicted proteins | sample MGYA00580670_ERZ772993 | MGnify/ENA primary metagenome ERZ772993 (study PRJEB29015, sample SAMEA2737936) | human oral metagenome | biome: human oral; feature: human-associated habitat; material: dental | place: China | collected 2136 ...
AGGCCCTCGGGCTGCGGCTGCAAACGCGCGGAGTCCTGTCCGGCGGCGGCCCCGGTGGCGGTCGGGGCGGTGGCCCTGATGGCGGGCCCGGCGGCGGCGGTCGGGGCGGCGGCCCTGGCGGCTTCGGCGGTGGCCCTGATGGCGGGCCCGGCGGCCGTTCCGACCAGGGCTGGCCGCGCGCCGAGACGGCAGCGGCGGCGTCGCACATGCAGCCGTCCCAGCCGACCCGTTCGTCCCAATCATCCCGGTCCCAGTCGTCCCGAGCGTCCCGGGGCGCCGCCCAGGCGGACCCCGTGACGGGTCGGGGGGCGGGGACGCCGACTCCCGTGCAGTCCGCCCGCACCGTCGAGGACGAGCGGATGGCCGCGACCGGACCGGAAGGCGCGGTCATCGTCTCGGTCGGAACCGTTCCGCGTGGGTCGCCGTCGGCACCGGCGGCGCCCTCCGCCCCGTCCGCCGCCGTGTCCGAGCCGGACGGCTGGGGGGAGGTCGCCGCCATCGGGCGCTCCCGCCGCGTCGGGGGCGCCCGCCCCGAGACGGCGCCCCCCGCCCCGCCCCGACGGGCCGATACCGCTGCGCCGTCGGCCGCCTCGCCGGACCCCGCGGCCGCCCCGGCCCCGCCCGCGGGAGGAACGCGGGGTGGGACCGCCGAGTCCGGCCGGGCCGGGGCCGCCGTCGAGCCTGCCCGGGAGGGGGCCCCGCCCGCCGACCGCGGCGCCCGGGCCGCCGTCCCCGCCGTGCCGTCCGAAGCGTCCCCGCCCGCCGTCCCCGCCGCGCCGTCCGCGCCCGCCGCGCCGCAGGACGATCCCCGGGAGGACGAGCCCCTGGCCACCGTTCACCGCCTCCGCGCCCTGCCGGACTCATCCGACGGGGCCTCCTCGTCCCGGCCCCCGGAGCCCGGTGCGCAGACCTTCTCCGACGGCGTGCCCCTGCCCGAGGAGCCCGGCGACGCCGACGGCCCGGGGGACGCCTGGGGGCCCGCCGACGTCGGCCGCGGCGCCGGCCCCGGCCGGGCCGGCCGCGGCGGCGGGATCGACGACGGCCGCGACGATCGGGTCGAGACGACCGGCCGCGGCGGCGGAGCCGACGCAACCGATCGCGGAGATCGGGCCGGCCCCGGGAACCGAGGCGGCGTCGCCGCCGCAATGGCCGCCGCCCGGGCCGCCGCGCGCGGCGAGGCCCCGTCCTCCTCCGGCGCGCTGGCCCCGGGGCCCGCGTCCTTGGAGGACGATCTTCCCAGTGAGGACGATGAGGACGCCGAGGAGGCCGGCGCCGTCGGCCTGGAGGTCGTCAAGCGGCTCCTGGGCGCCACCGTTCTGGAGGAGATCACCGTGACCCAGGAGGGACGCTGATATGACACCCGTCTACGAGGGCGCCATCCAGGACCTCATCGACGAGTTCGACGAGCTGCCCGGCGTCGGCCCCAAATCGGCCCAGCGCATGGCCTTCCACATCCTGGCCGCCGACGCCGCCCGCGTCGAGCGATTCGTCGAGGCCCTGCGCGCCGTCAAGGCCCGGGTCCGCTTCTGCGCCGTCTGCGGCAATATCTCCGAGTCCGAGCAGTGCGCCGTCTGCCGCGACCCGCGGCGCGACCAGCGCGTCATCTGCGTGGTCGAGGAGCCCAAGGACCTCGTGGCCATTGAGCGCACCCGCGAGTACCGGGGGCTCTACCACGTGCTCGGCGGGGCCATCGACCCCCTCAGCGGGGTGGGCCCGGACGACCTGCGCATCCGCGAGCTCTTCGCCCGCGTGGGCGGGGACGTCGAGGAGGTCATTCTCGCCACCAACCCCACCGTCGTCGGGGAGGCCACCGCCGCCTACCTCACCCGCATGCTGCGGACCATGGACGTGCCCGTCTCTCGGCTCGCCTCCGGGCTGCCGGTGGGCTCCGACCTGGAGTACGCCGACGAGGTGACGCTGGGGCGCGCCTTCGAGGGGCGCCGGCTCGTCGAGGGGTGACACAGACGGCTAGGCGTCTCGGCAGACGAGGGCGGTGGCGTACGCCGCCAGGCACACGGCAGCCCAGGTGGTCAGCGTGAGTGCGGCGGTGGCGGCTGGCAGCGCGGTGACGCTGTAACCGGGGGTTCCGAGCAGGCTGAGGGCGGCCTGGTCCGGGAGGAATCGCAGGACTCGGGGCCACTGCAGGATGCCGGTGCCGACGACGACGGGCGTGGTGATCAGGATTCCCAACGCGGCGGCCGAGCTGCGCAGTAGGCCGGCAAGCCCGAAGGCGATGGTTGACATGAACAGGTAGGCTGCGGCCCAGCGCGCGATGTCCAGCAGAATTGCTCCGGCGCCGAGGTGGTCGGAGATGCCGATGATGAGTCTGGCGGGGACCAGCGCGATCACGACGCCGGTGGTGGCGACGATCAGCATAGCGGCGATCTTGCCCGCCAGAAGCGAGCGCCGGTTCGGCATGGCCACGAGCGTGATGCGGAGCTGTCCGCTGCGGTACTCGCTTGCGGCGGCGTAGGCGGCTACCACGAGGAAGGCGTACACGGGGGCGAGCATGACCGCGCCGAAGGAGGAGATCGACGCCGGTTCTCTCTGACCGGGGTGGGTGTAGAAGCCGACCGGTGAGGCGTCGATCGCGGCCAGCGCGAGATTCGCGGTCAGGGCCACCGCCAGCATGATGCGTGCGGACGGGGCAGTCGTCATCTTGATGATCTCAGCGGTGACGGTGTCACGCAGGCAAGTGGGGAGCGGCGTCAGTGGCATCAGCGGCGTTGTCGGCGTCAGCGGCCTCGTCGGGGTCATCTGGCGTCTCTCCTGGTCACGACCGCGACGGCGACGGCGCAGGCGAGCACTGCCCATCCGATCAGCACGGCCGCCCCCTGGACGGCGCTACCGGTCAGAGGGACGGCGACGTCGCCTCCTGCCAGTACCAGGTTCCGTGCCGCACTGAACAGGGCCAGCGCGTCCACGGCCGGGGAGATGAGGGTGAGCATCTGGGTCATCGTCACCATGATCAGCACCACCGCGACGATGACGCCGACGAGCGTCCTTCTCGCTATCAGGGTGATGGCGTAGGCGAAGAGGGCGGCGGTGACCATGAACAGCAGGATGCGGGCGTCGGCGAGGAGGAAGCGCGGTGACCATGCCCGGCCCGCTTCCCAGCTATGGAGCGCCAGGTGGAGCAGCACCTTGGCCGCACCGATCCACAGCGTGCCGAGGATGAGGATCTGGAATGCGACTGCGACGATCTTTCCCACCAGCAGCCGCATGCGCCGGGGCACGGCGAGCACGCTCATGCCGAGCTGGCCGGTGCGGAACTCGGCGCCGGCGGTCACCGTGCTGAGCAGGGGCAGGAGGATCGCGGGGTTGAAGATGGAGGCGACGTAGTCGCCGAAGACGGATTCATCGGCGACGACCGGGACGCTGTTGACAACACTTGTTCCGTCGCCGCGGAGATTCGCGATCAGTTCCTGATTGAAGAGGAAGAGCTGGAGCTGGAACAGGAGATCGACCGCGGTGAGGATGACCATGATGATCCAGACGCTGGGCAGGGTGAGGGCCTTGGTGAGCTCTGAGCGGACGATGCTGATCATGCTGCTCACCGGCCTCACCAGCTCTGTCCGGGCCGGCTGCCGGTGAGCGCGAAGAAAGCGTCCTCGAGTGAGGCGTGGCCTGCGATGATCTGTTCCAAGGCGCCGTCGGCGATGATCCGGCCCTTGTTGATGATGACGATGTCGTCGACCGTCTGCGCCGTCTCTCCCATGAGGTGGCTGGACAGCAGCACGGTATTGCCGTCGTCGGCGTAGCTGCGCAGGAAGGCGCGGATTGTGCGGATGCCTTCGGGATCGAGGCCGTTGACCGGCTCGTCCAGCACGAGGAAACGGGGCTCGCCCAGCAGAGCGGCCGCCAGTCCGAGGCGCTGCCGCATGCCGAGCGAGTACTTGCGAACCCGCCTCGTGGCGGCTTCGGACAGGCCGACCTGTTCGAGAACCTCGCCGATGCGCCGCGCCGGGATCCGGTTGGACTGCGCGATCCAGCGCAGATGATCGATGCCGCGACGCTCCGGGATGGCGGATGCGCCGTCGAGCATCGCTCCGACGGTGCGGAGCGGCTGAGCCAGTGCGGTATACGACTTGCCGTCGATGAGTGCCGTACCGGATGCGGGCCGGTCCAGACCGAGCAGGATGCGCAGCGTCGTGGACTTGCCGGCCCCGTTCGGGCCCAGGAACCCTGTCACCCTGCCCGCCTTGGCGGTGAAGCTGACTCGGTCGACTGCGGTCCTGCCTCCGTACTTCTTGGTCACGTCAATGATCTCGATCATGCAGCGGTACTTCCTTCCGAGCGTTGGGGCGGCCGTGCAGCGGCGGTGCACTGCCAGCGCAACCGTTCCACCGGGGCGCTGCCTCTCGCGTCGTCCGGAAGTAGACATGTGCGGTGGGTACTGCGGTGGGGATGAGCGCGGGATCAGCGGGGCTCGTGCAGCAGCCCGGCCTGGTAGGCGAGGACGGCCAGCTGCGTGCGATCGCTCACGCTCAGCTTCAGGAACAGACGACGCAGGTAGGTGCGCACTGTGGGCAGCGCGAGGAAGAGCTCATCGGCGATCTGCTGGTTGGACCGCCCCTGCGCCACCAGCCGAGTCACCTGAAGCTCTCGTGCGCTCAGATGCACATCGGCGAACGGGTGCCGCGAGTGCGCCGGCCGCTGGGCGAGCTGGTCCATCAACCGTGCGGTGACCTCCGGAGCCAGCGACGCGTGTCCGGCATGCACGGCCCGCACCGCACTGAGAACCTCGGACGAGGAGGCGTTCTTCAGCAGGAAGCCCGCGGCGCCCTGCTTGAGCGCGCCGGCCACGTACTCGTCCAGGTCGAAGGCGGTGAGCATGATCGCCTTCGTTCCCGAATCGGTGATGCCCCGCAAGACGTCCAGGCCGCTGCCGCCGGGCATCTGCACGTCGATCAGGGACACGTCGGGGTGCAGTGCCGCGATCTTCCGGATCGTCTCCCGGGCGGTCCCCGCCTCATCCAGCACGCGGAACCCGTCACTGGCGTCGAACAGACGCCGGTAGATGCGGCGGAAGTCGGCATCGTCATCGGCGAGGAATACAGTGATCGGCGCGTTCACGGCTCCACCTGCAGCGGTAGTCGCGCCAGCACCCGCGTACCGCCCTGCGAGAGGCCGGACACGCTCAAGGAGCCGCCGACTGCCTCCACGCGTTCCCGCATGCCCGTCAAGCCGGCTCCCGGCGCCTGATGAGCGGATATGCCGGTACCGTTGTCCTCGACGTGGACGGTGAGGATGCCGTGATCAGATCCGGCAGTCGCTCCGGCAGCCTTGACAGCCACGGTGCACGATGAGGCGTCGGAATGACGTACCACATTGCTGAGGGCCTCTTGCACCACCCTGGAGACGACCGCCTGAGTCGCGGACGGCACCTCCGGGAGCTCCACGGCGGACTCGACCTCGAGACCGCTCACCCGGGCGGCCGTCAGCAGCTCCGGGAGCGACGGCGCTCCACCGCGCTCGTCCTCGCCCGTGCGCAGAGTCCGCACCAGCTGCTGGACCTCTTCCAGGGCTCCGCCTGCGCGCTCCTCGATGTCTGTGAGGCTCTGAAGCAGCTCCTCCTCGGTGCCGGCGGTGTTGCGCGCAACGTCGGCCTCCGCGCGAATGACGCTGAGCGCATGCCCGACGACGTCGTGCACCTCCCGGGAGATCGCGACCTGCTGCTGGGCGCGTCGAGCGAGAGCCCGTTGATGGGCGGCCTCCTGCGCGGAGGCCAGCCTGCGGGCCTCCGCGCATCCCAGCATCCAGGAGGCGCCGATCGCAAGGCAGCTGCCGATGACTCGGTGCGCCGTCGTCTCGGAGGCGGGACTGCCGGACGTTGCGGCCAGCAGGATCAGCGCGACGGACAGCCACACACCGATCGGCTGTGACCGCGTACCGCGCCGGACCGCTTGCGGATACAGGCACCACGCGGCCGCGAGCATCGGATCGGTGCAGAGTCCGAGAACCCAGCCGGCCGCAGTGATGATCAGCGAGACCGCCAACGCGACGAGAGGCAGTCGCCAGCGCAGTAACATGGCTGCGACGAGCGTGGCAATGAGCAGGAGGCCGAGGGGATCGGGCCCCCAAGACCAGAAGACGCCGACAGCTGCTGCGGCGACACCCAGGTCGACTGCGAAGGACACCGGCGACGAGTGCCCCGAGAACCAGGGCGTCGTCATGAGAGCGACTCGTTGCGGGAGCGTGCCGCGGGCGCGTGGCCGGGAGCGCCCGGGGCGGTGCTCCCCTCGGTCTGCGGCTCGCGGCCGAGCTCGGCGTCGATCCAGGCGGAGAAGTCGTCGTCGCCCACGGCCGGCCACTCCGGGGGGACGGTGATGCCGAGGTCGTGCTCGACCCAGGTGCGGAAGTCGCTGACCGATTCAACGGCATCGTCGTCGTTCGGCGGGAGCCCGAGCTCCCAGGAGGTGAGATCGCGGTAGCCGATCGCGAAGAGCGCCAGGAGTCCGCGGACGTCGTCGGCAATGGTGTACGCGGCACCCTTGGATCCCAGGACGACGGCGCGCACCCCGCCGTCGTCGTCGCGCCACAGGGCGCCGATGGAGCCGTCGGCGCTGACCCGGGCGATGGGCAGCAGGCGGTCGTGGTGGGATCGGCCGTCGTCGAACCAGGCCTCCAGGGTCGCATCTGCGGCGGGCTCCGAGGTGAAAAAGGGGCCGGCCTGCGGTGCGACGGGGAAGGGCGCGGTCATGCAGTGCCCGTCCTTGATGACGGTGAGGCCCCAGGTCTCCATCCAGCACCAGGCGCGCTCCAGCTCCGCGGGGATCGTCCAGCCTGATCGATCCGCCCTGAGCGCGTCAGCTATTGCCGACATCCTCCGAGTCTACGGCATCTACGGCTCCGCGCCCGCACCCGAGCGGTGTGCGCGTTCTACGCCCCCGGCGCCTCGCGAGGCTGCATCTGCTGCATCTGCTCGACCATCTCCTCCAGGGACGCCTGGATCGGCCGGTATCTGATGCCCAGTTCGGCTCGGCTGCGGGCGGCGTCGCTGCGCACCGCGAAGCCCACATTGCGCTTCACATAGGCGCGTGTCATCCCGAGCCTGGGCGCCAGTGCCAGCAGCAGCGCTTTGGGTGCCGCGCGCCGGGGCAGGGGGAGGGCGCGCCCGTAGCGGGGCAGGAGGCGGCGGCCCAGGGAGACGATATCGGTGTCCTCGGCCGAGAGGATGTAGCGGCCATGGGCCTTGGGCGTGAAAGCCGCCGCGATATGGGCGCCGGCCACCTCGCGCACGTCCACCGCGCTCAGCCCCACGCGCGGGGCGCCCATGCGGGTGGTGCCGTCGATCAGCATCCGCACGACCGTGAAGCTCTCGCTGGTCGGGGCGGGGCCCAGGGCCGGGCCGAGGATGAAGGCCGGGTTGATGACCACCAGGTCCCACCGCTCCTGGCCCGCGGCGAGCCGCCACGCCTCCTGCTCCGCCAGCGTCTTGGAGTAGGAGTATGGCTCGTGGGCCAGGGAGGAGGTGGTGTTCCAGCAGTCCTCGGTCAGGATCCGCCCCGGGTAATTCTCGATGTCGGCGGCGTCGCCGAACATGGCCGCGATGGAGCTGGTGAGCACCACCCGCCTGACCGATGGCGTCCGCCCGATGCCGTCCAGCACGTTGCGCGTCCCCTCCAGCGCCGGGTCGACCAGGTCCCGCTGGGGATCATCCACGTTGCGCACGAAGGGCGAGGCGGTGTGGATGACGACGCCGCACCCGGCCATCGCCTCGTCGTAGGAGCCAGGCTGGAGCAGGTCGGCGGCGAAGAGCTCCAACGTCCCCGGTGCCTGCTCGGCGGCGCGCTTCAGGTGCGCGACCTTGCTCGTCGCCTCCGGGTCGCGGACCGCGGCGTGGACGGTGGCGCCGGCATCCACCAGCCCTTTGACTACCCAGCTGCCCAGGTAGCCGGTGGCGCCGGTGACCAGGACCGGGGCGGTCGTGTCCACTGGGATGCCGGTGAGATCGATGCCGCTGGACGCGGGTGGCTGCTGTCCGCTCATGACAGTCACGTTAAGCGTCTTCGGGGCGCTCGTCTATTGTTATTACCGGGGTGTTGCGGCGGTGTCAGCGCGGATAGGACTGGAAATGCCGTATTTCGTCTATCGATGGGGGTGGCTCCTGCGTTAGCGTGGTGGTCGTTCATGCTTTCTGATGCGTGGGGAGTGCGGCGGTGATGGCGGGGCATGATGACGATGATGGTGATGCTATGTGGGAGGAGTTATCGATGGTCGCCGCGGGTAAGGCGGGGCCGGCGCCAGAAGTGATGGCGCGTCGCCGCAGATGGGAGCGCTTCGCGGCTCGTATGTATGCGGTACTGGTCATTGTGACGATGGCGGTCGCGGTTCCTGTGAGTGGGTGGGTGTGGTGGAACCGCCCTATACCGCGCAGCGTCGCTCTGCCGGCTGGGGTTGAAGAGGGGAAGATGATGTGGATGGACGACTCGATTCCTCCTGTTCGAACAACAAGTGGCGTTGCTCTGTCAGCTGAGGATCTGCAGTCAAGGAATCGCGAATGGATCGCGTTGGTGCGCTGGGAGGATCCGAAAGATTCTGCAAGTACGAAGATCTACAAATTGCGTCTAGGAGAAAGTGTCTATATTGATCGCCTGGGGACCCTTACCCTGTTGGAGGTTAATCCTGAAAGCATTTCTTCGGGAGGGATGCTCGGTTGGGCGTATAGGGTTAATGTCGACTTCGACCCGGGGTGTTTGAATGCAGCATCGGTGACTCGTGCTCGAGGTGAAAAATGCAATATCTGCGACAGTTAGGTATTGATATCTCCAGTACCTTCTAGGCGTTGGGGACCTGACTGCCGCAACCCCGAAAGCAGAGGCGAAAACTATCGACTGCGATCGGCGAAGGCCTCCGCGTCGATGCATGCGGCGGCCGCAGTTGGGTTCGCTCAGGCCACCCGGGTTCCCCGGGCGAGCTTGTGGACGGGCGTGCGCAGCCGCCGCGACGCGCACGTCAGCGACCACGCTCCCAGGGCGAAGACCACCACCAGACTCACGGGCCAGAAGACGAGATGCGTGGCTCTGCGCGTATCATCGCTGTTGGGCATATTGTCGCCATGGTGGTTACCCTCATTGCTGCAGTAGTCGATGACGACCTCATCCGGCTGGGGGTTGCGCATATCGTCGATCCCCAGCCCCGCCTGCTCCAGGGGGGAGACCTCGGCCCACGGATTTTTTTCTGGCTGCACCCTATGTCGTGCTGAGGAGTCGGCCAGTGCCGCGAAGGGGTTGGGGACGAGCATCCACCAGATTCGATTGGTGTGCACTACGTCTTCCGTCCGCCTCTCGGGTTCGCCGCATACCCTCTTGTCGTTCGTCGAGGCGTCGTAGTCCGTGTAGTAGATGGTCTGTGTCTGCTCTCCTCGAACCGCCGTCGTCGAGATCGCGGTGGCCAGTGGCGTGCCGATGACGAGGGCTGCGACGACCAGATATGTGAGCACCGCTGAGGCCGAGGGGCGGGCGGTCGCGGCCGAGAGCCCCATGCCGATCGCGCACACGGATCCCAGGGTCACCACGAGGATCAGGAGGTGGATCGCCAGCGCCGTCCACGATGCGCCGCCCGCCAGCGTGAACACGAACAGGAACGGCAGGGCCACCGCTAGGAAGGCCATGGCCGCGGACCAGGCCGCTACGAGTTTGCCGACGACGATCTCCTGGCTGCGCAGCGCCGTCGCCTGCAGGAGCGCCAGGGTCGCATCGGCGCGATCGCCGTTGATGGAGGTGGCCGACAGGGTCGGGGCGATGATGAGCCCGATTCCCAGGACGAAGCAGACCGTCATGTCGTACAGAACAGGGATGGCCTCCTCTACATGATGCGTCGTGGTCCCTGCCAGCGCGGTCATGCCCCCGCACAGGAGGACCAGGACGACGCCCCACACCACCAGCATGATCTGCCAGCGTGTGGACCTCACGCGCTGGCGCAGTTCCAGCACCGCAACGGTGCGCACGGCGGACCAGCTCATCGCCGATCTCCTTCCATCGACAGGTAGATCTCCTCCAGGGCTCCGCCCGTCGGGGCGAAGGACACCACCTCGACCCCGGCGTCGAGCGCCTCGCGCAGGACGCGCGCGGCAGCGGCGTCGTCAGGCACGGCCAGGCGCACCGTGCCGTCTGCAGTTGTGGTGGCGCGCACCGAGGCCTCGGCGGACCAGTCCGACAGCCGTTGCGCATCCAGCGCCCGCATCTGCCACTGGCGCTGCAATGGCTGGGGAAGGACCATGTTCGAGCCCGGCGTCGGGCTCGAATCCGGTTCCGGTGCGGCGGGATCGTCCGCGCCGTCAGTGTCTTCAGCGTGCTCGGCATCACCAGCGCCATCGCCGCCGTCGGGGCGGGGCTGTGCGGAGGGCGCGGAGGCCGGGGCGATCGCTTGTCCGTGCGCCATGAAGATGACGCCGTCGACCATCTGCTCCAGCTCGGAGAGGATGTGACTGGAGACCAGGACGGTGACGCCGGAGGCTGCGAGGTCGCGCAGGAGGACTCGCAGGTCGGCCCGTGAGCGCGGATCCATGCCCGCCGCGGGCTCGTCAAGCAGCAGGACCTTCGGTTGGTGCACGAGCGCCCGCGCCAGTCCCAGGCGCTGTTTCTGCCCGCGCGAGAGTACGCGCGCGGGGGTATGGGCCATCTCCTCAAGGTGGACGGCGGAGAGCATGTTGATGGCGCGCTGCTGCCCCGTGGCCTTGTCCAGTCCCTGGGCGGCGGCGAAGGTCAGCAAGATCTCGGTGCAGGTCAGCGAGTCCCAGGTGCCGAAGGAGTCCGGCATCCATCCCACCGCCTGGTGCACTTGCCGGGGTTGTGCGGCCGGGTCCAGCCCTGCGATGCGGATCGAGCCCGCGTCGGGTGCCAGGAGCGCGGCCAGCATGAGAAGGAGAGTCGTCTTGCCCGCTCCATTGGAGCCCACGAGTCCTGTGACCGTGCCCGTGGGCACAGTCATGTTCATCTGCCAGACCGCACGTGTAGGGCCGAAGAAACGTGTCACGCCGGTGACCTCGATGCTCATGCGGCCCATGTTACGGATAAAGCGGCCGGCTCGCCTGCCCGATTCGGCGGTGAATTCGATGGGGAGAACTCCCCATCGGCTTGCTTTGCTGGAATGCGGGTGAAGTGTCGAATTCTAGTGTCCGGGGTGGCTAGGGCTGGATATGTCGTGCTTGTGTTGTGTGGAGAAATGTCGCGCTTTTCAGGAGTTCGCCGCTCTCGGTCGTGACGATAATTGGTGTGATTCGGTGTAATTCAGTGGGTTCATGGTGAGGTCTGGACGAGAATAGCTAGTAAAGGCGCGTGCGGCGGGTATTCTTCGGCTGATCAGCCACGATTAGGTTCGAGGAAGCCCACGAGTGGAGACGATCGAAACTATTCAGTAGGCAATTCAGTGGAAGTGATAGGGCAGTTGCCTGCGCCAGGTGGTTCTGCTGCGTGGGCGGCCGTTGTCGACAGCTGTCGACAGGGCCGAACGGGTGCCATCGGCGCGTTCCGACCCAAGCTGGCCCAAGACGGCCCAGGCTGAGCTCGAGCCGCCCCCCCCCAAACCGACCCAAGCCGGGCCCGGCTGTGGCCGAGTCCGTAATGCCGGGGTCATCTGCGCGCCGTATGCTGTGCTCAGCCACGCCGTCGTGGGCGTCACCGCGACCAGGCTCCCGGGCCCCGGCGAGGCCGCCCGCCCCGGCGCGCAGTAGTTTGTAACCCGGCCCCGAGGAGCGCCACATGGCACTGGTCGTGCAGAAGTACGGCGGCTCGTCCGTCA
>ERZ772993.999-NODE-999-length-11621-cov-6.404375_pt1 | contig 11621 bp, 7 predicted proteins | sample MGYA00580670_ERZ772993 | MGnify/ENA primary metagenome ERZ772993 (study PRJEB29015, sample SAMEA2737936) | human oral metagenome | biome: human oral; feature: human-associated habitat; material: dental | place: China | collected 2136 ...
CATGCAAGCCTGTTTGACGCTGATTTACGGTAAATCGAGTCCCTGCAAGCCTGCTTGAAGCTGATTTACGGTAAATCGAGTCCATGCAAGCGTGCTTGACGCTGATTTACGGTAAATCGGAGCCATGCAAGCCTGTTTGAGGCTGGCGAAGACTTCGACGAGTCCCTGCAAGCCTGCGTGAAGCTGGCGAAGACTTCGACGGAGCCCTGCAAGCCTGCTTGAGGCTGGCGAAGACTTCGACGGGGCCCTGCAAGCCTGCATCGGTCTGATAGCGTGTATTTCCGAAGCGAGCGCACGCAGCAATGGCCGTCGGGGGCGAATCATGGCGCCCTATGACCATTGACAATGATCAATTGACAGGTGGATTACAGGGCGGTGTTCATAAATGGATGAAGTACAAGGCGTCCGAGACTGAGTGTCGATCGCAACGCAGCAATTCGCCATTTAGAGGCACATCGCCGGCGGGCCGCGAAGGGATAGGTGAAGGAACTCCTGGCTGACGAGGGCGATGCAGATCGCCTCGATGATGACGGCCGAGAGACGCGTGAAAGGTTGGGTGTAAAGCGTGGGCGCGATGGAAGTCATCAGCGCCGCAGTGAGGCAGGCCAGCGTAGCAAAGCCCGCCTGCGTGTGGGTGTGGTGGCCCGTCTCGGGCGCCTGGGTGTAGGGGTGAGAGTGCACGATCCATCGACCGTTCACGTAGTGCGCATGATAGAAGAACGACGTCGCCGCCGTGTATCCTATGAAGAGGATGCACAGCCACAAGGCCAGTCGTCGTCTTACTTTTTCAGTGCAATGCATGCGTGGGGTGTGTATGGATGGAATGCGCTTGAAACGTGTTTGAAATCGGGTGCAAAGAAATGTACTGAAATCAGATGTGCCAATCCCATCGAATGGGGACAGTGGGGGGGAGGGCCTCCCCACGATGAATTTGCCACCTCCTTTTGGATGGTCGGGTTTTTACGCTCACTCTATCTTTGGCGCCGCTTAATTGAACAGTAACAAGTTATCTTACACAGAATGAACAAAGCGGTTATCCGAACCCTCTTTGCGGTCCTTTTGCTCATCGGCCTCGGCCGACAAGCCGCATACGCACAACACGCTACTTCCGTCGCTGGCATGGTGGTCGACTCCATCACTGGCGAACCCCTGCCCTTCGTTACGATCGTTTTCGAGGGATCCACCATCGGTGGGGTCACCGACATGGATGGCAACTTTCAGCTGAAGAACGATCGCGGGCTGACACGCCTCAAGATCTCTTATGTGGGCTATGACACCAAGACCGTCACCCTCACCGCCGGGCACGCCACGACCGACCTCCGCATCCGCCTCGCACCCTCCACCATCCAGCTCTCCGAGATTGTCATCCGCCCCAAACGCGAACGCTACACCCGCAAGAACAACCCCGCCGTGGAGCTGATGAAGCGCGTCGTGGCCCGCAAGGACAGCAACCGCATCACGCAGCTGGACGACTACAGCACGGAGTGTTACGAAAAGATGACCCTCTCGCTCGATAAGTTCGACACCAGACTGGAGAAGAGCAAGGTGCTCAAGCGATTCAAGTTCCTGAAGAACTACCTCGACACCTCCGAGTTCGACGGCCGCCCCATCCTCACGCTCTCCCTGCGCGAGAAGATCTCCGACATCTACTACCGCCGCGAACCCCGATCCGAAAAGGTCGTCGTCCGCGCCACCCGTCAGCAGGGCATCGACCAGAGCCTCGACGAATACGGCACCCTCACCGCTAACCTCGACGAGATCTTCCAAGGCGTCGACATCTTCGACAACAACATCACCTTTCTGCTCAATCGCTTCGTCAGCCCCCTCTCGTCCACCCTGGCCAACACCTTCTACCATTATTATATCATGGACACGGTCGACGTGGGCGGCGAGCCCTGCACCGACCTGGCCTTCGTGCCCGTCAACGCGCAGAGCTACGGCTTCACCGGTCGACTCTATGTCACGACCGACGGCACATACTCGGTCAAGAAAGTGCTCCTCAATGTGCCCCGACACATCAACCTCAACTTCGTCCGTGAGCTGCGCGTCGAGCAGCAGTTCCGCCGCCGTACGGACGGCCTCTGGGAGCTGGACACGGACAACACCTACGTGCTCTTCCAACTCTTCGACGGCGGTCAGCAGATGTACGCCCACCAGCTGCGCAGCTACTCGGACTATCGGACGAACATCGCCAGTGCGGACTCCATCTTCGCCCTCTCCGGACGCGTCCAGACGCCCCTCTCGCGCTACCTCGCGCAGCCCGATTCCTTCTGGGCCAACCGTCGCCACACCCCGCTCCGAGAGCGCGAAAGCGGCATCGAGAGTCTGCTCAATCAGCTCAAGGAGGTGACGGCCTTCAAGGTGCTCCTCAAGACGGCCGAGATCCTCATCTCCGGTTACATCCCCATCAACGACGTGCACGAGAAGAACAAGCTCGACTTTGGCCCCATGAATACCGTCTTCAGTGCCAACAACATCGAGGGTTTCCGCATCCGCGCTGGCGCCATGACTACGGCTAACCTCCACCCGCACCTCTTCCTCGGTGGCTACGGCGCCTTCGGCCTCAACGACCGCCGATGGAAATACAGCGCCACCGCCACCTGGGCCTTCAACGAAAAGGAGTATCACGAAAAGGAATCGCCCGTCAACAACCTCTCCCTCCAGCACGAGTACGACCTCTACACCCCCGGCCAGGACTTCCTCTTCACCAGCAAGGACAACGTCTTCGTGGCCTGGAAAGTGGGCCATCCGAACCGCAACATGAACTACCTCCGCAAGACCCGCCTGCAATACGAACGCGAGTGGCGGAACGGATTCTCCGTCAAGACTTGGGCGCAGGTGATGAACAACGAGGCCGCTGGCACGCTCCGCTACATCGTCCGCAATAGCGCCGACGACTTCACCCGCCTACAGGACTACAACACCACCGAGTGGGGCATCCAACTCCGCTTCGCCCCCGGCGAGCGCGCCTATAACAGTCGCTTGGGCAAGAGCTCCGTCTTCAACCTCAGCAAAGACGCCCCCGTCTTCCGCCTCTCGCATCAGGTCGGTTTCCGCGGCATCCTGGGCGGCGACTACCGCTACAACCGCACCGAGGCCGGCGTCAGCAAACGCATCTGGCTTTCCTCCTTCGGTCACATCGACGCCTCCCTGCGCGGCGGCATCGTCTGGGACAAGGTGCCCTTCCCGCTGCTCATCACCCCGAACACGAACCAGTCCGTCACCATCCAGCCCGAAGCCTTCCACCTCATGAACCCGATGGAGTTCATGGCCGACCGCTACGTCTCCTTCGACGCCCGCTATCACCTCAAAGGCTGGATCCTGAACCGCATTCCGCTCATCAACCTCCTCGGGTTGCGTGAGGTAGCCTCCGTCAGCGGCGTCTGGGGCAGCCTCAGCGACCGCAACAACCCAGACAAGACCGACGGCCTCATGCTCTTCCCCGACGGATCGCACGCCTTCGGCACCTCGCCCTACATGGAGTTCAGCGTCGGGCTGGAAAACATCTTCCGCGTGCTCGAAGTCAGCTATTACCGCCGCCTGACCTACCTCAATCACTCCGACATCCAGCGCCACGGTTTCCGTATCGCGCTGCATTTCGACTTCTAACTCGGGAGTGACTTGAGGAAATACATTATTTCTGGTTGTTGCAGATTTGGAGGGCGTCGAAATACATTATTTCTGGCTGTCGCAGGTTTTGCAACGGTGGAAATACATTATTTCTGGCTGTCGCAGATTTTGGGAGCGCCGAAATACACTATTTCTGGTTGTCGCAGATTTTGAAACGCCGGAAATACATTATTTCTGGCCGCCGCAGATTTTGAAACGCCGGAAATACATTATTTCTGGCTGTCGCAGATTTTGGGAGCGCCGAAATACATTATTTCTGGCCGTCGCAGATCTTGAAACGGTGGAAATACATTATTTCTGGCTGCCGCAATGTCTGTGAGGAAATACACTATTTTGATTCATCACATATACGCATCAATCGAATGAAACAGGTTAAAACCATCGACGGGACACAGTGCGCCCGCCTTACGCTCGGACTGCACGCCAATTTGCAGCCCACCCTTTACATGAGTGATCCATCCAATAAATTCAAAACAGCTTCTTAAAATGAATCGAATCATCGAAGTCTGCGCCAATTCAGCGCAAAGCTGCGTGGAGGCCGAAGCCGGCGGAGCCGCACGTGTGGAACTCTGCGCCGGCATCCCCGAAGGCGGCACAACGCCCAGCTATGGCGAGATCGTCATGGCTCGACAGTCCACTGAGCGGATCGCGATCCACGTACTCATCCGTCCACGGGCCGGCGACTTTCTCTATACCGCGACCGAGGTCGGTGCTATGCTCCACGACATCCAAGTAGCCCACACGCTCGGCGTGCAAGGCGTCGTCATCGGCTGCCTAACGCCCAACGGCGACATCGACGAGCCCCTCCTCGACCGACTTATGGCCGCCGCCCGCCCGCTTTCGGTCACTTTTCATCGCGCCTTCGACGTCTGCCGCGATCCGCACGCCGCACTCGAGCTACTGATCCGTCACGGTGTCGATCGCGTGCTCACCTCCGGCCAGGAAGCTACCGCCGTGCAAGGTATCTCCCTCCTCCGCGAGCTGGTGAGCCAGGCCGACGGACGTATCGTCGTCATGCCCGGCTGTGGTGTGCGGGCGGACAACATCGCGCGCATTGAGTCCGAAACCGGAGCCCGCGAGTTTCACACCTCCGCGCGACGCGTTGTCGAGAGTGGCATGATTTACCGTAACGAGCGCGTACCCATGGGCAGTTGCGCCGTAACGTCAGAGTTCGAAACCGTGCAGACAGATCGGCGCGAAGTGGCGCGTTACGTCTCTCGGACTTGCATAAAATGAAAAGGAGTGTACTTTTGGCGTCGAAAAGAAATTTATTTGACGTTTTCCACTAAGAAACAGCAATCAAAACAGTCGAATTCGATCAAATTGGTCACAGCGAGTCCTCACGCCACGCAGGAGAGAGAATATACGCAAGGCAGCGACTCCGAGAGGCGGGCGTCAAACCGCGGCGGGCTCCACGAGACATTGTTTTTTTGAGATTAAGAGCGGCGCATTGCCCATCATATCGCCGCTCTGGTGTAGTGTTTAAAATTCTTCTGAGGGGGCGAAGATGTGAATCTTCGCCTTTCCTTTTTTTAGAGGGCCGAGGATCGGGAGCATCCTATGGACAGAATCAAGAGAAGGCCCCCATACATAATTATACGTACAAAGAGGAAGATGAAAATCGGAACAATTGAATTAGGTGATCGGCCCGTCATGCAGGCGCCGATGGAAGACGTCACGGATGCCGCCTTCCGACTGATGTGCAAACGCTTCGGCGCGGATATGGTGTACACTGAATTTGTCTCGAGCGATGCGCTCATCCGTGGTGTCAGCCGCACCGAAGAAAAGTTGCGGGTACGCGATGAAGAACGCCCCGTAGCGATACAGATCTATGGTCGCGATGTCCAGTCCATGGTCGAGGCCGCACAGATTTGCGAGGCCGCTCGGCCCGATGTGCTCGACATCAATTTCGGATGTCCGGTCAAGAAGGTGGCAGGCAAAGGCGCCGGGGCCGGCATGTTGCGCAACGTGCCGCTTATGCTCGAGATTACGCAGGCCGTCGTCCGTGCGGTTCGTATCCCCGTGACCGTCAAGACGCGCCTCGGTTGGGATGCCGATCATCGTATCATCGTCGAGCTGGCCGAACAGTTGCAAGATTGTGGCATCGCCGCCCTGACAATCCACGGCCGTACTCGCGCGCAGATGTACACCGGCGAAGCTGACTGGACGCTCATCGGCGCCGTCAAGTCGAATCCCCGCATGACGATTCCCATTATCGGCAACGGCGACATAACCTCCGCCGAGCGTTGTCGTGAGGCCTTTGATCGCTACGGTGTCGATGGTGTGATGATCGGGCGTGGCTGCATCGGTCGACCGTGGATCTTCCGCGAGGTGAAGCACTATCTGCAGACGGGTGAACCGCTCCCTCCAGAGCCGTTCGCGTGGTATCTCGATGTGCTTAAGCAGCAGGTACTGCAAAGCGTGGAGCGTCTCGATGAGCGTCGTGGCATCCTCCATATTCGCCGCCACTTGGCCGCCACACCGCTCTTCAAAGGCATACCGGACTTCAAGCCGACGCGTGTAGCTATGCTGCGCGCCGAGACGGTTGGCGAGCTTTTCACCATCATGGATGCCATCCCCGCACCGACGACCGAATAGCCCCCTTTCGCAAGGCCTCATTTGGGGGCTACTTCCCTGTATTGATGGGGCTTTTGCAAAGGTTCTCTTACGTGTAGTTGGAATAAAAAACGCGCTATATTTGCGCCCTGAAAAAAAAGAATAAGGTATAAATAACAATAAATCAGGAATTTCAAATGCAGAACAAAGGATTCGTGAGGGTCTTCTCCATACTGCTCGCTTTGGTTTGCTTGTACTATCTCTCCTTCTCGTTTGTGACGAGAAAATACTACAAGGAAGCCGCCGAGTATGCTAACGGGGACCCTGCTAAAGAGAGTTTTTATTTAGACTCATTGGCCAACAAGAAGGTCTGGTTCGGCGCCTATACGCTGAAGCAATGCCGCGAAATGGAGGTAACCTTGGGGCTTGACCTGAAGGGCGGTATGAACGTCGTATTGGAGCTTAACGTGCCCGATGTCGTTCGTTCGCTGGCGGACAATAATCCCGACGCCAACTTCAACAAGGCGCTCGATGCGGCTTATGCCCGTCAGGCAACCAGCCAGAAGAACTACATCGATTTGTTTGCCGAAGAATACAAGAAGCTGGATCCGGGCGCTCATCTCGCAGCCCTCTTCAGCACCTTTGAGTTGAAAGATAAAATCACTCCCCAAAGCTCCGACGCGCAAGTCATTGCCGTACTGAAAGAGGAGCTGCAGAGCGCTATCGACAATTCATTTAATGTATTGCGCACACGTATCGACCGCTTCGGCGTCGTGTCGCCCAACATCCAACGCCTCGAGACGGCTGGTCGTATCCTCGTTGAGCTGCCGGGTGTGAAGGAGCCGGCACGTGTCCGCAAACTCTTGCAGGGTAGCGCCAATCTGGAGTTCTGGGAGACATACAACCTGACCGAGATCGGACAGCAACTCACCGCCGCTGACCACGCTTTGGCAGAGGCGCTGAAGTCCACAAAGTCTTCGTCCAGCGCCACGACCGATACAACGGCTACCGCCGCCAAATCCGACCTCACGGCTAAGGCTGACTCAGCCACCTCAGAGACCGATTCGCTCATGGCGCAGATTAACGCCGAAGGCCAACAGTCGCCTTCAGCCGGTCAGATGACCGCCGAAGAATACGCCAAGGAGCACCCGCTCTTTGCCCTGTTGCAATTGAATGTCGACCGCACCGGTCGCTACCTCGTTCCCGGTCCCGTCGTAGGTTACGCCAAGAAGACGGACATGGACAAGATCACCGAATACCTCAACCGGCCTGAAGTGAAGGCTGTGTTGCCCAACAATGTCCTCTTCCGCTGGAGCGTGAAGGCGATGGACGATAACGATCAGTTCTATCAGCTCTTTGCCCTGAAGGTCACCAACCGTGACGGTACGCCCGCTCTGAGTGGCGACGTAGTCACGAATGCCGTGGCCGACTTCGCCCAGCAGCAGATCGGCCGCCCACAGTACCAAGTCAGCATGACGATGAACGCCGAAGGTGCTCGCGAATGGGCCCGCCTGACCAAGGAGAACATCAAGCGTAGCATCGCCATCGTACTCGACGGCATGGTCTACTCCGCCCCCACGGTACAGTCAGAAATCACCGGTGGCCAGTCGCAGATCACGGGTAACTTCACCCAAGATGAAGGCAAGGACTTGGCCAACGTGCTCAAGTCGGGTAAGATGGCTGCCTCGGTCAACATTGTGCAGGAAGACATCGTCGGGCCGTCGCTCGGGCAGGAAGCCATCAACGCCGGCATCATCTCGTTTGCCCTCGCGCTCATCCTCCTCATGGTCTACATGTGCGCTATGTATGGCCTGTTGCCGGGTATGATTGCTAACGGCGCCCTCGTCATCAACATCTTCTTTACGATGGGTATCCTCGCCTCCTTCCAAGCTGTGCTCACCCTGCCCGGTATCGCCGGTATGGTGCTTACGCTCGGTATGGCAGTCGACGCCAACGTACTCATCTATGAGCGATCGAAAGAGGAACTCCGCGCAGGCAAACCTTTGGCCCGTGCCATTGCCGATGGTTACTCCAATGCCTTCTCCGCCATCTTCGACTCGAACCTCACGACAATCATCACCGGTGTCGTACTCTTTGTCTTTGGTACCGGCCCCATCCGCGGTTTTGCCACCACGCTGATCATCGGCTTGATCTCATCCTTCCTGACCTCTGTTTTCATCACACGTCTCGTCTACGAAGCCCTCTTGGCTAAGGAGAAGATCAAGCACCTGACCTTCACCACATCGATCTCGAAGAACTTCCTCAACGATCCGAAGATCAACTTCCTCGGTAAGCGTAAAGTGGGCTACATCATCCCGCTCGCCATCATCCTTCTCGGTTGTGTTTCGATGGCTACGATCGGCCTCAACAACGGCATCGACTTTACCGGCGGTCGCAACTATGTGATCCGTTTCGATAAGGATGTTCGCACCGACGAGGTGCGTGCGGCCCTCGAACCGCAATTCAAAGGCGGATCCGTCAGCGTCATCACCATCGGCTCGCAGAACCAGGTGCGCGTCTCGACCAACTATAAGATCACGGACAACTCGGCCGGCATCGACGACGAAATCATCGGCAAGCTCTACGCCGGCCTCAAGCCCTTCCTTGGCAACGCCACACAGGAGCAGTTCGCCTCGGACAACATCCAAAGCTCGCAGAAGGTCGGCCCCAGCATGGCGGACGACATCAAGAACAGCGCCGTCTTGGCCGTCCTCTTTGCTATGGTCTGCATGGCGCTCTATATCCTCGTCCGTTTCCGCGATGTAGCCTTCTCCGTCGGTGTGTTCGTCTCCGTGGCCGTCACCACGCTCTGCATCATTGCCTTCTACACGCTGCTGTGGAAGATCATGCCCTTCTCCATGGAGGTCGACCAAACCTTCATTGCGGCCATTCTGACCGTCATCGGTTACTCGATCAACGACACCGTGGTCGTCTTCGACCGTATCCGCGAAACGATCAAGCTCTATCCCAAGCGCGACCGTTACGAGGTGATCAACGACGCCCTGAACTCCACACTCTCGCGTACGTTCAGCACGTCACTCTCCACCTTCATCGTCGTCTTCGTGATCTTCCTCCTCGGTGGATCCACGATCCAGAGCTTCACGTTCGCCATCCTTCTCGGCGTCATCGTCGGCACCTACTCCACGCTCTTCGTGGCCACGCCGATCGCTTACGAGATCCAACATCGCAAATCGCTCAAGGCGGCCGGTGCAACGGCAGCCACTGCGACGGCATAACGTATAGCTTCTAAGTTTCTCCTCTGACTGAAGGGGGCTGTCTCCACATAGGGTGGGGCAGCCCCCTCGTCTTTTTGGGGGGCTGGTGCCTCGTCTTTTTTGGGGGCCAGCACCTCTCGCTGTGGATATACCTGCGAGGCACTCCCGCAGAGGCTTGGTTTCATCTCTCTATCGGTCGGTAGGGGCGAATGCCATTCGCCTCACGTGTGCCGAGAGGGGTGAGGCTCTGCGCCCGCCCGCCTCCTTCCTCTATCGGTCGGTAGGGGCGAATGGCATTCGCTTCACGTGTGCCGAGGGCGCAAAGGCATACAGACACCACCGAACGAGGCTCGCCCACTGGGCTCTTCTTCGGGATTAGCCCATCGGCTCGAGGCTGCATGTTTCACCTCATGGAGAGTCTGAATCCTTTTTGGCGACACCCATATCATTTGAAATGAAACCAGTCTCTTTAGAAGTGTTATCAGCTGACTCCCCGCATGTTTACTCGCTTTTGGGCCTACTGGTGAAATAAAAAACGGGATTTGTAGGCTTTTCTGTAAAATCTAATCTACATTTGCCCGCAGTTAGAAGAATAAACGGAGTAAAGAACATGGTAAGTGTAGATGTTTATACGACCGAGACATTACACCTCGTCAATCTGAAAGACGGGATAAATGAGGCCTCTTTGTTGGGTTTCTTTAAGTCTGTATTACCCCCCCCCGTATATGTTAAAAACAGTACACTCTTCATATTTGCAACCCCACGCGAGCGGATCGCTTGCCGAGCCGCCTCGATGTGGACGTGCGTTGCGCGTGTTCAAGGGATGGCCCGCTCAGGCGAGCCGTCCCGCCGCACGCTCCGCGTACCGACCTGCCCCCGTCGACATACAGCCGAATCCATGGGGACGATGAGACATCCATCCAGTCCCTTCCGCTCTTCCTCACATCCTATGATGGGAATGGACTCCGAGCCCTCCGGCCTCCATCCGAGCAAGACGGAATCGAGGGATTTGCCCTTCACTATGAAAGGCGATCCGGAGGGCTCCTTTTCGCCTCTCGCCGCCCCTCGTCCCTTTACGCGGGCATGCGGTAGAGCTACGGAGATCAAAACCACACGTGGGTGGGCTTTCCGTAGGGGTACGGAGATCAAAACCACACGTGGTTGGGCTTTCCGTAGGGGTACGGAGATCAAAACCACGCGTGGTTGGGCTTTCCGTAGGGGTACGGAGATCAGAACCACACGTGGTTGGGCTTTCCGTAGGAGTACAGAGATCAAAACCACGCGTGGTTGGGCTTTCTGTAGGGGTACGGAGATCAAAACCACACGTGGGTGGGATCTCCGTAGGGGTGCAGCGGCCTCGATGGCAGGGCGGGACGATCACCAAGACAAGAGATAGCAAACAGAAAAGACACATTTTAAACAGTGAAAACGATGGCAATATCATTATCAAGACTCGGAACAAAGAATCTGGGCGCCTTGGCGCAGCGCATTGTGAACTCTTCAAGGAGTGGTAAGTACAAGATGGCCGAGGAGCACGAGTTCCTCAAGGACCTCGCACGCGAATCAGCCGCTTACGACAAGCTCTACGTTAAGCTCACCTACAGCGGGCGGGGCGACGAGATCATGGCCGCCGATGCGGCCCGCGACAAAGCCTTCTACGCCCTCAAGCTCTACCTGAGGGGGTACAAAGACCTGCCCCTCCTGCCGGACGTGGCCGACGCCGAGGCGCTCTATAAAGTGATGGAGCAATTCGGCGGGAAGATCACCCAACTGACCTATGCCGAAGAGACGGCGCAGCTCAAGAGCCTTCTCACCGAGCTCGACAAGCCGGAGCACACCGCCCGCCTGACTACGCTCAAGCTCAAAACCTCGTACGACGACCTCAAGGCCAAGCAGAAAGCCTTCGAAGACCTCTATGCCGAACAGGCCGAAGCGAACGCCGAACTGCGCGCTCAGCCCTCGGCCTCGTCCGCCCGTGCACGCCTCGAGCAGGCCCTGCGCACCTACCTCAGCCTCGTCGTAGCCATGCGCTCCGTGGCCGGTTGGGACATGCTCTACAACGACCTCAACGAGATGGTCAAGGCCGCAGCCGCAGCCTACAAGAACGATCCGAGCCCCTCCCAACCCAAGGCCCCACGCCAGCCCTCCGACCCGAAGAAACCCAAGGATCCCAAAGACCCGAAGCCTAAGGATCCCAAGGATCCGAAGAAGCCGGGCGGC
>ERZ772993.1002-NODE-1002-length-11572-cov-13.341408_pt1 | contig 11572 bp, 8 predicted proteins | sample MGYA00580670_ERZ772993 | MGnify/ENA primary metagenome ERZ772993 (study PRJEB29015, sample SAMEA2737936) | human oral metagenome | biome: human oral; feature: human-associated habitat; material: dental | place: China | collected 2136 ...
GAACCTAGAATGGATGAACCAGAATCACCTGTGTTGCCAATTACACCATACCCCACTGCTGGTGCGCTGCGAAACGCGAGGCGTCCCGAGCAGCGGGAGATAATTTACACGCAGACCCTCTTGCCGACAAACCCGAATAACGTGAGTGCGGCCACATCAACCATCGCTCGACGCGGGCCATGGGCGGACCACGGATAGTCCTCTCCGAAGACCGCTGCCCGGAACTCCCCCGTCGGCGTCCCGGGACCGTAGACTGGAGGCCGCTTCATCCGCCCCGCCCGACCATTCCTTCGACATCGCAGAGGTCCAGATGACCTTCACGCCCCGTTCCCGCACCCGACACCGTGTCGCGCGGGCCCTCAGCGCGGTCCTGTGCCTGACCGGCCTCGCGCTGAGCGCCTGCTCCGGCTCCAGCAACTCAGCCGATCCCGGACCATCGGAGGAGGGCACTCCCAGGGCCACGGCGGAGGCGCCCACGATCGATCCCGTCGGCACCCCGACGCCCGGGGCGGACGGCAACGGCACCAGACACACGGCGGAGGCCCCCACGATCGGGCCCTCCGCCTCCTCGACCCCGTGGACCGCGCCATCGCTGAAGTTCTACAACGAGGACTACTCGGTGTGGTACCAGGACGACTCGGTGGTCAACTCCGACGCCGTCACCGACCAGGGGAACATCGAGGGCTTCCGCACCTATGACGGCAACTGCCTCGGGCTTGAGAAGCGCGATATCTCCGAGGTGATCCACAACAACCCTCTGTCGGACGATGCCATGAGTTCGGCCCTGGTCGATGTCAAGGAGAGTAACATCACCGACGTTAATGAGACCGGTCGCGACACCGTCAGCCTCATCCGCGATGACGGCGGCACCATGCAGGGCTACACCATCACATGGACGGGAACCTACACCGCTGCGGGCGCCGAGGCGCAGGAGGTCGAGGGTTACAAGTTCGCCCGCGCCGTCGGTGATGCCGGGCTCAATTTCTCCGTCATGGCCATGTGCCGCAAGGGTTCGGGCCTCTCGAGCGACCAGTGGAACACCATTCTGGGCGGTGTCCGGATCGAGGGCCTGAGCGCGGGCACTATGAAGTAGGCTCCGTGATCTCCTCGCTGTCACCACGGGGCCCGGAACGACGGCGAGGCGAAGGGGGCCAGGTCCCGAGCGGGAGCCAATCCCGTTCGGGACCGCGTGCCCCGGACGTCAGCCGAGCCGGTCCCGCAACGCGCGCAGACGGGCGAGCGACGAGGAGGCCCCCAGGATCTCCATCGACTCGAACAGGGGCGGCGAGACCTGGCGGCCGGTCACGGCCACGCGCAGCGGGCCGAAGGCGAGGCGGGGCTTGATCCCCTCGCCGCCGGGCATTCCCCGACCATCGACGATGGCGCACCGCAGCGCATCCTCCAGCCCGTCCTTCGTCCACTGATCCTCGGCGAGCCCCTCCAGGGCACGGATGCCCGCGTCCAGGACGTCCGCGGCGGAGTCCTTGAGCCTGTCCCGGGCTCTGCCGTCAATGACGAGGTCGGCGTCATCCACGAAGAGGAAGCCGAGCATGTCCCGGCACTCGCGCAGCAGCTGGATCCGGGTCTGGATGAGGGGCGCCGCCGCAGTCAGGATCTCCTGCTCCCGCGCCGAGAGCCCGTCGAAGGAAGCCGCCGAGACCAGCGGCGCCTGCGCGGTCTCATCGGTCGGATCGGGGTAGATGTCGGCGAGGTAGGGCACCAACCGGTCGCGGAAGTCCTCCTCGCCCAGTGCTCGCACCTGCTCGGCGTTGATGGCCTCGCACTTCTTGGGATCGAAGCGGGCCGGGTTGGGGTTGACGTCATGGACGTCGAAGGCCTCGATCATCTCTGCGGCGGAGAAGACGTCACGGTCGGCGCTCAGCGACCAGCCCAGCAGGGCCAGGTAGTTGAGGAGTCCCTCGGGGATCATGCCGCGGTAGCGGTGGATGAGGAGGTTCGACTGAGGATCGCGCTTGGACAACTTCCGGTTGCCCTCCCCCATGACGTAGGGCAGGTGCCCGAACTCGGGCATGACCTCGGCCCGGCCGATCTCCATGAGGGCCTGATAGAGCACCACCTGCCGCGGGGTGGAGGACAGCAGGTCCTCGCCGCGAAGGACATGGGTGATGCCCATGGCTGCGTCATCGACGGGGTTGACCAGCGTGTAGAGGGGCTCCCCGCCCGCGCGCACGACGACGTAGTCCGGTATGCTGCCCGCCTTGAAGGTGATGGGTCCGCGGACCAGGTCGGTGAAGGTGATGTCCTCATCCGGTATCCGCATCCGCAGGACGGGGAGGCGTCCCTCGGCGCGGAAGGCGTCCCTCTGCTCCTGGGTCAGGTCGCGGTCGAAGCCGTCGTAGCCGAGCTTGGGGTCCTCGCCGCGCTCGCGATGACGGGTCTCGACCTCCCCGGGAGTGGAGTAGGACTCGTACAGGTAGCCCGCTTCCAGCAGCTCGGCGGCCACCTCCCGGTACAGGTCCATCCGCTGGGACTGGCGGTAGGGCTCGTGAGGTCCGCCCCTGCCCACGCCCTCGTCCCAGTCCAGGCCGAGCCAGGTCAGGGAGTCGAGGATGGCCTCGAAGGACTCCTCGGAGTCCCGGGCGGCGTCGGTGTCCTCGATGCGGAAGACGAAGGTGCCACCGGTATGACGGGCGTAGGCCCAGTTGAACAGGCAGGTGCGCACCATGCCCACGTGCGGGATGCCCGTGGGCGAGGGGCAGAAGCGGACGCGGACCGGGCCGGAGCCGTGCGCCGGCGAGGCGGACGGCACGTCCGTGTCAGGCGTGCGAGGGGCGTTCTCAGTCATAGTGGCGCAAGCCTAGCGCCGCCCCCTCCCCTCCCCGCGCCGCGGGCCCAGGTGTCGCGGGCCGGACTGTCTCCGCTCCGCAATGCTCCCATAGGGTGACGCCATGACCGACGCCGTCTCCGCCTTCTCAGCCCCCCAGGGCGATCCCGTCCTCGCATTCGACGCCCTGACGCCCGAGATCATGCGCGACCGGGGCTCATTGAAATGGGTCATGCACGACGGCGACGTCATCGGCGCGTGGGTGGCCGAGATGGACCTCGGCACCGCGCCCGCCGTCACGGCGGTCCTGCGACGCGCCATCGAGGACGGCTCCCTGGGCTACATGCCGATGGACGTGCGCGAGGCGACCCGGGAGGCGGTGGCCGCATTCCACGAGCGGGCCTTCGGCTGGAGGATTCCCGTCCGGGATGTGAGCCTGCTGCCCAACGTCCTGTCAGCGCTGGGCGCTATTATCGAGCGTCACACGAGCCCGGGCTCCGCGGTGATCGTTCCGACACCGGCCTACATGCCGTTCCTGTCGATACCGGGCAGGTACGGCCGCGAGTGCATCCAGATCCCGGCGCTCCACGGGCACGATGCCGCCGGGCGTCCCACCTGGGCGCTCGACCTGGACGGCATCGAGGCGGCCATGGCGGGAGGCGCGGGGCTCCTCGTCCTATGCAACCCCTGGAACCCGGTGGGGCGGATCCTGACGCCGATCGAGCTCGACGCCGTGGCCGCCCTGTCGTCGCGCCACCGGGTGCCGGTCTTCGCCGACGAGATCCACTCCTCCCTCGTGCTGGACCCCACTGCGGCCCACACGCCGTACGGCTCCCGCCCCGCGGCCAAGGAAGACCTGACCTTCACGGCGACCGCCGTCTCCAAGGGCTGGAACATCCCGGGTCTCATGTGCGCTCAGCTCATCGCCTCGGGCGGGGCCAGGGCGTCGTGGGAGGCGTCCGCCCTCAGCGCTCACCTGGCCGATGAGGCGGCGGCGCTGGGGGCGCGGGCGGCCGTCGCCGCCCTCTCGGCCGAGGGTCTGGCCTGGAACCGGATGGTGCGCGACTACATCCGGGGCAACCGCGACCTCGTGGCCGAGGCCCTGGACGAGGTCGAGGCCGTGGAGATGACCGCGCCCGCGGGCACCTATCTGGCGTGGTTGGACTGCTCGGGTCTGGACCTGGGCGACATGGCCCCCGCGCGATTCTTCCGCCGCGAGCCCGGCGTGGCCATGAATCCGGGCGCCGCCTTCGGGCGGGGATACGAGCGCTTCTGCCGCCTCAACCTGGCGACGGGCCGTGGCATCGCCGCCCGGATCGCGCAGCGCCTGGTCGAGGCGATCCGGGTGCCTCGGGCCTGAAAGGGCCGAGGCGGTCGGTCAACGGCGCACGACGGGGTTGGAGAAGGAACCGATGCCCTCGACCTCGACCTCGACGCGCTGACCGGCCCGGATCTCGCCCGTGCCCGCGGACGTCCCGGTGAGCACGACGTCGCCGGGCAGGAGCGTGAAGATCCCCGACGCGTAGGAGACGAGCTCGGCCACCGACCGGATCATGTCGCTCGTCGCGCCCTCCTGGACGAGATCACCGTCCACGCGGACGCGCACCACCGCGTCATCCGGGTCGAAGCCGGTCTCGGGCCCGGGAACCTCGATCCACGGGCCGAGCGGGCAGGAGGTGTCGAAGGCCTTGGCGCGCGTCCAGGTATCGTCGCCGCGCTGACGGTCTCGGGCCGAGACATCGTTGGCGACCGTGTACCCCAGGACGACGCGGGGCACGTCCCGAGGAGCGAGGTCCTTGGCAACCGATTTGATGACGACGGCCAGCTCGGCCTCGTAATGGACCTCATGGGACCAGTGGGGCAGGACGATCGGGGAGTCGGGGCCGACGACGGCGGTGTTGGGCTTGAGGAAGACGGTCGGCTCGGCCCCCGGCTGCGAGGCGGGAGCGGTGCAGCTCCCGCTGATGCCCACGACCTTGGAGCGCGGGATGACGGGAGAGACGAGGCGGGCCTCGAGCAGGGGCACCACCTCACCGGTGGCCTCGGGCAGGGTGTAGAGGGGATCACCCCTGAGGACGATGAGATGTCCCTCGGACTCTCCGGAGGGCGCCGGATCGTCGGCCGGCAGGCCCTCGACGATCCCGTAGCGGAACTCGTCGCCGGTGGAGAAACGCGCGATCTTCATGGGGGCAGCGTAGAGGACGCCGGCGGGACGGCCGATCACGAGACGCGATGAGGATCCCGCTCCTGATCCGTCAGCGGCGTGATCCGCCCGGCATCGGCCCCGCTCCACACCTGCCCGGGCAGACTGCCCGGCAGGTGGGGGTTGTCCTCGACCACGAAGCGGATCTCGCTGATCTCCCCGGCGTCTAGACGCCGCTTCTGGCTCTCCCAGTCGGCCAGGGCGCCGAAGGCCCAGTTGCCCAGCAGAACGATCGACACGATGTTGATGATCGCCATGAGGCCCATGGCGACGTCGGACAGGTTCCACACGAAGGTCAACGAGGCCATCGCCCCGATCCCCGTGGCCACCACGATCATGGCTCGCAGGGCGTAGTGCCTGTGCCCCACGCCCCGCAGGAAGTCCATGTTGATCTGGGCGTAGGTGTAGTTGCCCAGCAGCGAGGAGTAGGCGAAGACGAAGATGACGAACGCCATGAGGTACTCGGTCCATCCCCCCAGGACCGCGCCGATCGAGGAGGAGGTCAGGGTCGATGCGGCGTCCTTGGCGACCTGCGGATCCACCGCAGCCTGCGCCCTGGCGCCCTCCGGGGTGTAGACCCCGGAGAGCAGCACGATGAGTGCGGTGGCCGTGCACACGACGATGGTGTCGACGAACACGCCCAGGGACTGCACGAAGCCCTGTTGAACCGGATGCGCCACGGTAGCGGTCGCCGCGGCGTTGGGAACCGATCCCTCGCCCGCCTCGTTGGAGAACAGGCCCCGCTTGATGCCGTTGAGGGCCGCTGCGGCGAAGCCGCCCGCAATGCCGGCGAAGGCCTGGTCGACTCCGAAGGCGCCCTGGACGATGCTCGCCATCGCCGCGGGGATGGCGTCCGCATTGAGCACGAGCACGGCGACCGCCAGGAGGGCGTAGAGGCCGGCCATGAGTGGAGCCATCCACTCGGCGATCCTCGCCACGATCGAGATGCCCCCGAAGACGACGGGCATCGTGAGGAGCACCAGAGCAACCGCGGTCCCCCAGGTCGGCACGCCGAAGGTGCCCTCCATGACTTTGGAGATGGCGTTGGCCTGGGTGGCCTCGTAGGCGAAGCCGAAGACGAAGGTGATGACGACTGCGAAGACGCTCGCCCACCGCTTCGAGCCCAGTCCCCGGCTGATGTAGTAGGCGGGCCCACCGCGGAAGGTGCCCTCCGGATGACGGATCTTGTACAACTGGGCCAGAGTCGCCTCGATGAAGCCGGTGGCCATGCCCACGAGCGCGACGACCCACATCCAGAACACGGCACCCGGCCCGCCCAGGGTGATGGCGAGGGCGACGCCGACGATGTTGCCGGTGCCCACGCGCGAGGCCAGTCCGATGGTGAAGGCCTGGAAGGAGGAGATCCCCCCGTCATCGTCCCGCGAGCCTGCGATGGCCCGCAGCATCTGACCGAACAGGCGGAACTGCAGACCGCGTGTGCGGACTGTGAACCAGATTCCGGCGGCGATGAGCAGCCAGGCCAGGAGCCCGCCGTACAGATGGTCCGAGATCGTACCGAGCCCCTCGGTCGCGAACTGGAAGAAATTCGTGATCAATGTGAGCGCTGAGGTGAGCATCGGGGCCTCCGGGCTGACGAGGGCTCATGCCGCGCGCGGGGCGAGGGGCCGCGAACGGAAGGTGGGCGCCCACCATAGGCCGCCCGCGTTACAGAGAGGTGTCGTCGTCCGGCCCGTACTCGCGTCAGCGCATCCAGACGCCGCCGGGCAACTCGCCCGGGAGATACGGATTGCCCGTGGCGACGAAACGAATGGAGTCCGCGGCCCGAGTGCCTGCCGCCACCTCGGCGCGCTGCGCCTCCCAGTCGCGCAGGGCGCCGCGCACCCATCGGCCCAGCATGACCAGAGCGACCAGATTGATCAGGGCCCCCGCCCCGAGCAGGACATCGGCAAGGGTCCACACGGTGGTCAGCGCCGCTCCCCCTCCGATGAAGGCGCACGCCGCGGCGGCGACGCGCAGCGCCAGTGTCGCCGCCGGGGCCCGGATGAGGTAGTCCAGGCAGACCTCCGCATAGGAGAAGGCGCCCAGGATCGTGGAGTAGGCCAGTACCATGATGAGGATGGTCATGGGCCAGGCGGTCCATTGCCCCAGGACGGAGGCGATGGCGCTCTGCGTCAGGGTTCCCGAGACGTCGGGGTCATCGATCCCGGTCGTGCCCGGCATGTACACCGAGCCATCGATCCGTCCGGCGATGAGGATGGCCAGGGCCGTGGCCGTGCACACGAGAATGGTGTCGACCAGGACGCCGAACGCCTGGATGAAGCCCTGCTGCGCCGGGTGCGCGACGGTGGCGGAACCGGCCGCGCAGGCGGCACCGCCCAGCCCCGCCTCGTTGGAGAACAGGCCTCGCCGCACACCGTTGAGCACGGCGGCCACAATGCCTCCGGCGGTGCCGGCCAGGCCGGCCCGTACCGCGAAGGCGCCCTCGAGGATGTCTCCCATGGCGTGGGCGGCCTGCACGGGGTGCAGGCCGATGACCACCGCGACGAGGAGAAGGTAGATGACGGCCATGGCCGGCGCCATCCACTCGGTGACGCGAGCGATGGACCGCAGCCCGCCGAGCAGCACCGGGGAGACCAGCACCAGGACGATCACGGCTCCCCACCACGGGTTCAGACCGGCGGCGGCGCCCAGGGCCGCCGTCATCGCGTTGGCCTGCACCATCGGCATGGCCAGGCCGTTGGCGACCATGAACAGAACCGCGAAAACGCCCCCGACCACCGGCAGGCGCAGACCACGGGCGATGTAGTAGGCCGGCCCGCCGCGGTAGGTTCCGTCACCGCGGCCCACCTTGAACAGCTGGCCGGCCGTCGCCTCGGTGAAGGCGGTGGCGGTGCCCAGCAGGGCCACGAGCCACATCCAGAGCACGGCGCCCGGCCCGCCCAGGACCAGGGCGAGGGCGACGCCGACGATGTTGCCGGTGCCCACCCGGCAGGCCAGCCCCACGGCGAAGGCCTGGAAGGAGGAGATACCGCCCTCGGCGCCGCCCCGCGAGCCCGCGACGGCCCGCGCGATCGAGCCCATGTGCCGCAGCTGGACGGCGCGCGTGCCCAGTGTGAACCAGATGCCGGCGCCGAGCAGGACCCATACGAGGACGGTGCCGAACAGCAGGTCCGACAGGGACGACAGGATCGAGTTGACCGCCTCCACGGCTCACCGCTCCCACGCGGTCGGCGTCGAGACGTCCGCGCCACCGCCGTCGTCGCCCTCGGCTCGAGAGGCCTCCCAGACACCATCCAGGACGTCGCCGGGCAGGTGCGGGTTGGCGTGTCCGACGAAGACCGGCTCCCCGCCCGCAGCGGCCTGCGCCTCGAAGTCGCGCAGGGCGCCCAGGACCCACGGGGCCAGGCGCACGATCACGACGAGGTTGAGCACACCGAGCAGGCCCAGAGCGATGTCGGTCAGCGCCCACACGATCGGGAGCGTCAGAACGGTGCCCGCGAAGGCGGCCGCGGTCAGCACCACTCCGAAGAGCTGCTCGGCGCGGCGCTCGCCCCCCAGGAAGTTCACATTGACCTGGGAGTACGAGTAGCAGCCCAGCACCGTGGAGAGGACGAGAACGAAGATGAGGACGACCATGGGCCAGGTCGTCCACGTCCCGAGATGCTCCACGACCGCCTGCTGGGTCAGCACCGCGCCTGCGAGGCCCTCGTCGCCGGGACGATAGGCATCGGTGGTCAGCAGGATGATGAGTCCGGTGGCGGTGCACACGAGGATCGTGTCCACGAAGACCCCGAAGGACTGGATGAGGCCCTGCCTCACGGGGTGGGCCACGGTCGCGGTCCCCGCGGCGTTGGGGACGGTGCCCAGGCCCGCCTCGTTGGAGAACAGGCCGCGGCGCACTCCGTTGAGGACGGCCGCCATGACCCCGCCGGCGACGCCGAACAGAGCCTGGTCGGCGCCGAGGGCGCCTCGTACGATCTCCGAGAGAACGCGCGGGAGTTCGCCGAGGTTGAGCAGGAGGATGACCAGAGCGACGAGCACGTAGGCCAGGGCCATGAGCGGCGCCATGACCTCGGTGACGCGGGCCACGGACTTCAGACCGCCCAGCACGATCGGCGCGGTCAGGAGCACGAGCGCGACACCGACCATCCACGGGGAGACCTCGGGCACGGTGGCGCTGATGACGTCGGCCAGGGAGTTGGTCTGCACCATGACGACCGTCACCCCGACGCTGATGATGCACATACCGGCGAACACGGCCCCCCAGGTCCTGGAGCCCAGACCGTTCTTGATGTAGTACGCGGGACCGCCCTGGAACGTGAAGTCTCTGCCGCGCTCCTTGAAGAGCTGGGCGAGGGTGGACTCCGCGAAGGCGGTGGCCATGCCGATGACGGCGACCACCCACATCCAGAACAGGGCGCCCGGCCCGCCGGCGACGACGGCCAGCGCCACTCCGGCGACGTTGCCGATGCCGACGCGAGCGGCGAGTCCGACGGCGAAGGCCTGGAAGGAGGAGATGCCGCCCTCCGCGCCGGAGCGGGAGCCCGTGATGGTGCGCATCATGGTGCCGAATCGGCGCACCTGGACACCACGGGTGCGCACGGTGAAGTACAGCCCGACCACCACGAGCAGGGCGGAGAGAGCATAGGTGTAGAAACGGTCGTCGATGGTGATCAGGGCGTCCTCGATGTCCTTCACGGACAGCGCTCGGGGCGCGGCGAGTGCAGCGGCGCTCATCGTTCGACTCCTGATTCGATTCCTGGTTCGGCTCCTGTCGGGGCGGCGGATCGGGCGGTCCGCGGGAGCCTCGTCATCATGAGGATCGGCATGGGATTCTCCTTACTGGGAGCGCACTGTCGTGCGGGACGGTTGCGAGCCGGTCATGAGTCGGATGCGCATGGGAACGTCCTCGAGCCAGACGTCGCCGGGCACATCCGCCGGCAGGTACGGATTGCCGCGACCGTGGAAGACCGGCTCGCCGACACCGGCGGCGCGCTGGGACTCGTAGTCCCGCAGCGCGCCCAGTCCCCACCGGAACAGTCGCAGCAGGGCGAGCAGGTTGGTCAGGGTCATGACCGCCATGGCGATATCGACGGCGTTCCACACGACGTCGAGGGAGAGGACCGCGCCGGCGGTGGCGGAGACGACCGAGATGACGCGGACCGTCCAGGACGCCCAGTGCTTGCCGCCGGTGAGGTAGTCCATATTGACGTCCGTGTAGACGTAGGCCGCGATGATCGAGGAGTAGGCGAGGACGAAGATGAGAATCGCCATGGGCAGAATCGTCCAGCCCCCCAGCTCATGGGAGATGGCCAGGGTGGTGAGCGTGGAGGGATTGACGCCCTCAGCGGTCCAGGTGTCGGGCCCGGCGATGAGAATGACGAAGGCGGTGGCGGTGCACACGACGATCGTGTCGACGAAGACGCCGAGGGACTGGATGAAGCCCTGCTGAACGGGATGGGCCACGGTCGCGGTGGCGGCGGCATTGGGAGCGGTGCCCTGGCCGGCCTCGTTGGAGAACAGGCCGCGCTTGGTGCCGTTGATGACGGCGGCGAGGATGCCGCCGCCCAAACCTCCCATCAGCGGCTCGGGGGCGAAGGCCGAGGAGAGGATCTGACCGATGACGGCGAAGAAGTCGCCGATGTTCGTCAGGCAGATGATGAGGACCAGGACGATGTAGAACAGCGCCATGATCGGCGCCATCCACTCGGTGACGCGGGCCACGGCGCGGATGCCGCCGAAGACGACGACGGCGGTGAGCACGAAGACAAGGCCCGCCACCACCAGCTGGGCGGCAGTGAGGCCGCCGAATCCGGGCAGAGCGGACTCCTCCCCGCCGCCCAGGGCCGCCACCAGTGTCCCGGCCACGGCGTTGGACTGCACCGAGGTGATGACGAATCCGCAGGTGACCAGGGTGATGGCCGCGAAGACGCTCGCGAGAACACGATTCCCCATACCGTGGGCCATGTAGAAGGCGGGGCCGCCGCGGAAGGAGCCGTCGGCGGCACGGACCTTGAAGACCTGGGCCAGAGTCGCCTCGAAGAAGGCGGTGGCCATGCCGACGCAGGCGACCACCCACATCCAGAAGATGGCGCCGGGACCGCCCATGAGCAGAGCAGCGGCGACGCCGAAGACGTTGCCGACCCCCACGCGGGCGGCCAACGAGATGGCGAAGGCCTGGAAGGAGGAGATACCGCCCCTGGCCCCGCCTCTCGCACCGCCGATCTGCCGGACCATATCGGGCAGGTGGCGCATCTGGACACCGCGGGAGACGACGGTGAGGAACGAGCCGGCAGCGATGAGGACCCACATGGTGATGTGAGCCGTGATCCAGTCGGCGGTGGCCTGGAGGGAATCCGCGAGGGCGTCCATTGAAGGGGACCTTTGCGCTCAAGACGATGCGAACGCGCGGAATCGTCTCATACTTGGCGCCCGCCCCTCCTGAAGAGACCTCATGTCAGAACGCCCTCCCCGGTGGTCCCGTCCCGACGACCACCGCCGCGGTCAGGGCAGGATGTCCTCGTAGTAGGTGCCCCGCAGGAAGCGGGTCAGCATCTTCTCCCCGGGAAGGCGCCCGTCGTTCATGGTCTTGGCGGCCGCCAGCAGGGCGCGCACGTCGTACT
>ERZ772993.1004-NODE-1004-length-11558-cov-14.568113_pt1 | contig 11558 bp, 9 predicted proteins | sample MGYA00580670_ERZ772993 | MGnify/ENA primary metagenome ERZ772993 (study PRJEB29015, sample SAMEA2737936) | human oral metagenome | biome: human oral; feature: human-associated habitat; material: dental | place: China | collected 2136 ...
GCACGGCGATCCCGGCCGCGCGCACCACCGGCGCGAGCACCCCCCGCCCCAGCGAGGCCGCCAGGACGGCCAGCAGGCCCGCCCCCGCCACCGTCATGCCCGCGCTCTGCCCCAGGCCCAGCGCCAGGAGGGTGGCCGCCCCGTCCCCCCCGGCGGGCGCCAGGGCGCGCACCGCCAGGGCCGAGGCCCCGACGACGGCCAGCCAGCCGGCGGCGGTGGCCAGGGCCGCGCCCCGGGCGCGGTCGGCGGCGAACAGGACCCGGGTGACCTGGTAGATGAGGGCGTAGCCCACCAGGCCCGGCGCCATGGCCGCCAGGGCCGCCCCCATGCCGGTGACATCGGTCAGCAGGCCGAAGAGCCGCTCCGCCCCCCCGCTCACGGCCACGAGCGCCCCGGCCCCGGCGACGGCGACCGCGCACACCAGGGCCGTGGACGTCGCCGCCAGCCCCCTGGCCCCGCCGGCGTCGTCGTCGGCGGCGAAGGCGGCGGACAGGCGCGGGAAGAGGACCGTGGCCACGGGCACCGCCAGCACCGCGTAGGGCAGGACGTAGACGGCCTGCGTGTACTGGTAGACGGCGACCGTCCCCGCCCGCCCGCCGGCGCGCGCCAGCACGAGGACCGCCAGCACGCTCGCCTGCTGGGCCAGCAGCGTCCACAGGCCGGCCCCGCCCAGGCGCAGCGCCCGCGTCGCGACGGAGCGCTCCAGGCGCAGGGTCGGCCGGATGCGCAGGCCCAGCCGGCGGGCGGGCCGGATCAGGGGCAGGCTCAGGGCCGCCACCCCCAGCGTCGTCCCCCAGCCCAGGACCCGCAGCGCCGCGGCCGAGGGCTCCTGCGACCCGCCGGCGCTCATGCGCCCGTAGACGGCGTAGGCGGCCATGACCACGAGACTGGAGGCGACGGGGGTCAGGGCCGGCCAGGTGAAGCGGCCGTGCGCCTGGAGGACCCCGGTGAGGACCACGCCCACGCCGTACAGGGGCACCTGGAGGGCGAACATGCGCAGGAAGGAGGCGACGAGCCCGTGCTGGAGGGCCGGATCCGCCCCCTGGGAGACGGGGAAGAGCGAGGCCACGGGGCCGGCCAGGAGGGCCAGGGCCAGGCCCGCGGGGACCAGGACCGCCAGCACCAGCCCGAGCAGGCCGGAGGCGATGCGCCCGGCGTCCTCGCGCCTGCCCGCGCCCGCCGCCGAGGACAGCAGCGGGACGACGGTGGCCGCCAGCGCCCCCCCGACGACCACCTCGTACAGGACGTTGGGGACCTGGTTGGCGGTCGCGTAGGCCCCGGCGACCGTGCCCGCGCCCACCGTCGAGGCCTGGACGAGCCAGCGCGCGAAGCCCAGCGCGCGCGACGCCAGGGTCAGTCCGGCGACTCCGCCCGCCGCGGCGAGGACGCCCCCGCCCCGGGACCGGGACCGGCCGCCCGCCGATCCGGCGCTCCGCGAGGCCGCGCTCATCGCCGCCTCAGGCCTCGTCGCGGCCGACGGCGTCGAGCGCCGCCAGGGCGGGGGTGCGGGCGATGACCCGGGTGAAGGAGACCCTCTCGCTGGCCAGGACCAGGCCGGTGCCCGCGGCGGCGGCCCCGGCGCGCACCAGCCGCGAGGGGTGGGCGGCCAGCGCGGTGCCCGCGAGCGCGCCCAGGGCGTTGGCGCCGGTGTCCCCGAGCATGGTCTCCTCCATGAGGTCGCCCGGCAGGGCGGCGGCCGCCGCGCCCAGGCAGCCGGCGGCCAGGGCCCGCGACGCGGCCGCGGCGGGGCGCCGGTCGACCAGGAGGGGCGCGGTCAGCAGGGCGGCGGCCTTGAGGGCCCGGCCCGGACGCAGGTCGAGGAGGTTGTGGACGTCGGCCCACGAGGCGATGGTCAGCGCGCTCACGGCGGCGTCCAGGGCCGTGGCCGGGCGCCGGCGCGGCGCCGTGGTGGCGCTGCGGTGCCGGGCGAGCAGGACGCCGGCCACCAGGGCCCCCGACCCGATGACGGCGATCTTGACCGCGCCGGTGGTCACGCGCCCGCGGGCCAGGGCGCTCAGGTGCCCCTTGAGGCCCTTGGCGGGGGTCTGGCCGTCGTGGGCCCCGGCGTCCAGGTCGTCGATGAGCCCGGCGGCCCCGGCCGCGCCGGTGGCCGCGACGGCGGCCGCGGCCGGGCGGGCGCCGGCAGCGCCGTCGCCCAGGATCCGGCCGAGCTGCGCGCTCGCGGCGACCGCGCCGGCGGCCACGCCCACTCCCCCGCGCAGGCTCACGGTGCGGCCGCGGAAGTTCACGCGCTCCAGGTGCCGGGCGACGGCGTCGAACTTGGCGATCCCCTGCGACCAGGACAGGGTGGTTCCCAGGGCGGCGAGGGCGGTGGAGACGGCGCCCTCCGGGCGGTGCGGACGGGCTTGGGGTGCGTGGGGCGACATGGGGTCAGCCTATCGGGCCGGTGCGCGGAGGGCCCCGCCGCTAGCCCCGGCCCGGCGCCGGGGGCATGACCGCGTCCGCGCCGTCGTCGAAGCCGTAGGCCCCGCGCGCGCCCCCGATCGTGGCGACCAGGGCCAGGGGCACGGAGACGGCGGCGGCGACCTGGCCGACGGAGTCGACGGTGGTGACCGCGGTCTTGGAGGTGCGCAGCTGGGCGACGAGGTCGGTGGACACGTCGGCGGCCCCCAGGACCACGGTCGGGCTGACGGAGGCGGCGCCGCCCAGGGCGGAGTTCCACGCGGCCGGGGTCGTGCCCTCGGTCGGCGCGGGGCTCGACGCGGTCCCGGGGACGGCGGTCGTGCGCGGGCCGATGACGATCAGGGAGTCGGCGGGGCCGGTCGGCGCGGCGTCAATGGTCATCAGGGGCGTGTTGGAGGCGGTCAGCAGGTCGGACAGCGCGGTGGCGTTCTGGCCGCTCGTGGTCAGGGCGGTGGCCAGGCCCTGGCCGAGGACCGCGTTGGTGTCGTTGGAGGCGGCGCCGCCCAGGTAGCCGGCGAACTGGCCGGAGTAGGTCGAGCGGAAGGTCTCGCGGGCGGAGTCGGCCCACACCGTCGTCAGGGAGACGCGGCCGACGATGGTGGCGCCCGCCGTCTCGAGCTGGGAGGTGACCAGGTCGATGTCGCCGCCCTGGGCCTCGGGCAGCACGACGAGGACGATCTTGCGCCCCGTCAGGGTGCCGGGCAGGTAGGCGCCGGCGGCGGCCGCGATGTAGTCGTCGCGGTCGTTGACGGCCGCCTCGGTCTGCTCCAGCCGGGTCTTGGTCTCGTTGCGGTCCGCCCGCAGCGAGGTGACCTGGTCGTTGAGGGCCGTCCCCAGGGAGTTCTGCAGCGGGCCGGCGCCCAGGACCACGCCGACGGCGAGGGCCAGGAACACGGAGATGAGCGAGACCAGGTGGTAGCGGAAGTCGATCATGGTGGTGCCTTTACCTGCTCAGACGGAGGGCGTCTTCGGAGCCAGTCCGAGGACGGAGCGGAAGAAATTGATGACGTCGTCCCACATGGCGCCCGACAGCCCCAGGAGGGTCCGGCCCGCCGGGGTGGCCGCCAGGGCGACGAACAGGGCGATGAGCCCGGCCAGGGCCAGGGCCGCCAGGTGCCAGCCCGATATGCGGGTGCGGTACAGCCGGGAGACCCCCTTGGCGTCGATGAGGCGCCCGCCCACCTTCAGACGGGTGAGGAAGGTCGAGGACATGCCGGCGCGCCCCTTGTCGAGGAACTCCAGGAGGGTCGCGTGGGTGCCCAGGGCGACGATGAGCTCGGCCCCGGCGGCGTCGGCCAGCAGCATGGCGACGTCCTCGCTGGTGCCCGTGGCGGCGAAGACGAGGTGCTCGACCCCCAGGTCCTCCACGCGCTTGAGCCCGGGCGCCCGCCCGTCGCGGTAGGCGTGGACGATGACCTCGGCGCCGCAGCCCAGGGCCCTGTCGGAGACGGAGTCCATGTCGCCCACGATCATATGGGGCTTGAAACCGGCCTCGAGGACGGCGTCGGCGCCGCCGTCGACCCCGATGATGACGGGCTTGTACTCCCGGATGTAGGGCTTGAGGGCCCGGAGGTCCTCCTTGTAGGAGTAGCCGCGCACGACGATGAGCACGTGCCGCCCGTTCATGTCCGTGCGCACGTCGGGCATGCCCACGCCGTTGAGCAGCAGGTCGCGCTCGCCGCGCATGTACTCCATCGTGTTCGCGGCGAAGGCCTCGAGCTGGACCGCCAGCCCCGCCTTGGCCTCCTCCATGGCGGCCGCCACGCTCGCCGCGGTCTGGACGGTCCCCTGCGCCAGGATCTCATCGGACCCGACCGGGCGGACGGAGCCGCGGTCCGGGGAGTCCTCGGCCAGGTCCAGCACGACGCGCTGCCCCTCCTTCAGACGCATGATATCGGGGCCCAGATCGTCGATGAGGGGGACCCCGGCCTCTATCAGGATGTCGGGGCCCAGGTTCGGGTAGCGCCCGGAGATCGAGGGGGCGGCGTTGAGGACGGCGGCGGGCCGGCACTCGACGAGGGACTCGGCGGCGACGCGGTCCAGGTCGGAGTGGTCGATGACGGCGAACTCACCGGCCCTGAGGCGCTTGGTGAGCTTCTTGGTGCGCGCGTCGACCCGGACCACGCCGACGGGCCGGCCCGGTTCCGGGGCGGAGGGCTTGCGGAAGGGGTTCCTCACGCCTGGGATTGTGCCACGGCGGCCTCCTCCAGGAGTTCAGCGGCATGCCTCAGGGCGGCGTCGGAGTCCTCGTGGCCCGAGAGCATGCGGGCGAGCTCCTTCTCCCGCTCCGCCCCCTCGACGGCGACGACCCGGGTGCGGGTTCCTCCCGCCAGACCGGGCCCGGCGCCGCCGCCCCCCGCCCCGTCCCCGGCCGGCGCCTGCTCCTTGAGGACGACGAGCTGGGTGGCGGCCCAGGCCGCCACCTGGGCCAGGTGGGTGACGACCACCACCTGCGTGCTCCGGGCCAGCCGGGCGAGTCGTCGTCCGACCTCCAGGGCGGCGCGGCCGCCGACCCCGGAGTCGACCTCGTCGAAGACGAGGGTCCGCCGGGTCCCGGCGGCCTCGCGCTCGTGCTCCCCGGCCTCGGCGAGGACCACTTCCAGGGCGAGCACGATGCGGCTGAGCTCGCCCCCCGAGACCCCCTTGCCCAGGGGCAGGGCCGGCGCGCCGGGGTGGGCGGTCAGCAGGAGGGTCACCGCCTCGGCACCGGTCGGGCCGGCCTCGGCGAGCGGCTCGAACGCGACGCTCAGGCGCGCGCCCCTCATCCGCAGGCCCTCCAGCTCGCCGGTCACCGCCTCCTCGAGCCGCTCCCCCAGCGCCCGACGGGCGGCGGAGAGCTCGGCGGCGCAGCGGTCGAGGCGCTCATCGGCCTCGGCGAGGGCCCCGGTCAGGGCCGCCGAGGCGTCCCGCGGGCCGTCGAGCTCGGCCAGGCGCTCGGCGATGCGGGCGCAGAAGGCCAGGAGCGCGTCGACGTCCTCGATCTGCTCCCCGTCGCCGACCTCGCGCAGCACCCGGGTCAGGGCGGCGCGCCGGTCCTGGACCCGGGCCAGGCGCTCCGGGTCGGCGCTGAGGGAGTCCAGGTACTCCCCCAGCTCGGCGGCGATATCGGCCGAGTCGATGGCCAGCTGCCGCATGCGCCGGGCCAGGGTGGACAGGACCGGGTCGACGTCGTGGACGGGGGCCAGGGCGCGCTCGGCCGCGGCGACGAGGGCCAGGACGTCCGGGGCCTGCGAGACCACGGCCTCCTCGTCGCCGGCCAGGGCCGCCCGGGCCGCCGAGGCGGCGCGGCGCAGGTCCTCGGCGCGCTCGAGCCGGGCCGCCTCGGCGGCCAGGCGCGCGTCCTCGCCGGGACCGGGGTCGAGCCGCTCGACGGCGGCGAGCCGGGAGCGCAGCCGGGTCGCCTCGGCGCGGCGGGCCCGCGCGCCGGTCCGCCACTCCTCCAGGGCCTCGGCGGCGGCCTGGCGGGCGCGGTAGGCCTCGGCGTAGCGGCGGCACAGCGCGGCGTGCTCGCGCCCGCCCAGGCAGTCCAGGGCGCGCCGCTGGGCCGAGGTCGAGCGGAGCCTGAACTGGTCCCCCTGTCCGTGGACCGACACCAGGTGGGCGCCGACCTCGGACAGGACGGCGGAGGGGACCGCCCGCCCGCCCAGGTGGGCGCGCGAGCGCCCGGAGGCCGGCACGGTGCGCGAGACGATGAGCTGGTCGTCCTCGAGCTCGGCCCCGGCCTCGGCGGCGCGCCGGGCGGCGGGGGAGGCGCCGTCGAGGGTGAAGACCCCCTCGACGAGGGCGCGCTCGGCCCCCGCGCGCACGATCGTGGACTCGGCGCGCTGCCCCAGCAGCAGGCCGAGCGAGGTCAGCACCATGGTCTTGCCGGCCCCGGTCTCGCCGGTCAGGGCGGTCAGCCCCGGGGACAGGACCAGGTCCGCCTCCTCGATGACGCCCAGGTCCTCGATGTGCAGCGACTCGATCACGAACGCCCCTCCGCGCCGCCCGTCCCCGCCGTCTCGGCCCGCCAGCCCTCGACGGGCAGATCGAATTTGCGCACCAGCCGGGTCGAGAAGGGGGCGTCGTTGAGCCTGGCCAGGCGCACCGGGCGCGGGGCGCGCGTCACCCGGATCCGGCTGCCCGTGGGCACGTCGAGGCAGCGGCGCCCGTCGCACCAGATCTCGGCGCCGCCGAAGCCGGTGCGCTGGACCACGACCTCCAGGCAGGAGTCGGGGCCCACGACGAGGGGCCGGGTGAACAGGGCGTGCGCGGCCAGCGGCACGAGCAGGATCGCCTCGACCTCCGGCCAGATGACGGGGCCGCCGCCGGAGAAGGCGTAGGCGGTCGAGCCGGTGGGCGTGGACACCACCAGCCCGTCGCAGCCGAAGGAGGACACGGCCTGCCCGTCGACGCCGATGGCGACCTCCAGCATCCGGGCCCGGTCGCGCTTCTCCAGGGCGGCCTCGTTGAGCGCCCAGTCGCGGGTGACGGCGCCCTCGGGGGTCTCGACCGCGATGTCGAGGGTCATTCGCGTCTCCACGCAGTAGCGCCCGGCGACGACATCGGCGACGACCTGCTCGACGGCCTCCGGGTCGGCCTCGGCGAGGAAGCCCACGTGCCCGGTGTTGACGCCGACCAGCGGCACGTCGTGCTCGCGGGCGATCTCGCAGGCCCGCAGGATGGTGCCGTCGCCGCCCAGGACGAGGACGAAGTCGACGCCGTCGTCCCCGCCGGGGCCGACGGGCTCGACGCCGTGGGCGCGCAGGGCCGCCTCGGCGCGCGCGACGGCCCGGGCCGTGGGCGCGGCCTTGCGGTGCGGCGGGACGGGCTTGTCGTTGAGATCGCGTTGGAGGACCATGACGCGCCGTATCGGGCGGATGGCGGCGTCGGGGTCGGTCACGGGCGTCTCCTCCCTCCGCCCGCGCCGGGCGATCCGGCCGGGCCCTCGGCAACGGCACGGCGCGCCTCGTCCTCCAGCCCGGGGCCGGTCAGGTCCCCGGGGCCGTGGGCGCGAGCGGCGTGCATGGAGACAAAGTACTCGACGTTGCCGGCGGGCCCGGGCAGCGGGGAGGCGGTGACGGCGTCGACGCCCAGGCCCAGCCCGTGGGCCGCGGCCGCGACCTCCAGCACGGTCTCGACGTGCAGTTCGGGGTCCCTCACCACGCCCCCGCGACCCAGCCGCCGCCTGCCGACCTCGAACTGCGGCTTGACCATGAGCAGCAGGTCGGCGTCGGGCGCGGCCGCCCGCACGAGGGCGGGCAGCACCAGGGTCAGGGAGATGAAGGACAGGTCGCCCACGACGAGCCCCGGGGCGGGGGCGACCGCCTCGGGCGCGAGGGTGCGCGCATTGGTGCGCTCCAGGACCGTGACCCGCGAGTCGGACCGCAGCGACCAGGCCAGCTGGCCGTACCCGACGTCGACGGCGACGACGTGCTCGGCGCCGCGGCGCAGGAGGACGTCGGTGAAGCCCCCCGTGGAGGCCCCGGCGTCCAGGCACCGGCGGCCCTCGACCCGCGGCGCCAGCCCCCGGGCGCTCAGGGCGTCCAGGGCGCCGGCGAGCTTGTGCGCCCCGCGCGAGACGTAGTCGTCCCCGCCGGGGGTGATGATCTCGATCGCCCGGGCCGGGTCGACCTGCCTGGCGGGCTTGAGGACGACGGCGCCGTCGAGCGTGACGCGCCCGTCGGTCACGAGCCGGGCGGCCTGGTCGCGCGAGCGCGCCAGGCCCCGGCGGACCAGCTCGGAGTCAATGCGTATGAGACGTGCCATGGGGGCGGCGCGCCGCTCAGTCCTCGGCCTCGCGCAGCGCCGCGCTGAGATCCTCGTGGATGTCGGCCAGGGCGGCGGCGCGCTCGTCCAGGGCGAGATCGCCTATGGCCGCGAGGGCCCCGGTGTGGTCCGTCAGGGCCCGACGGGCGGGGCGCGGGCGGGGAGGGACCGGGACGGGGCGGGGCGCGGGCGGGGAGGGCCGGGCGCTCACCCTCAGCTCCTCGGGGCGCCGACGACGCGCAGCTCGGGGACCTCGGGGGCGGCGCCCCCCGCGTCGAGGCGCTCCCAGACCGCGCAGGCCAGCGCCCGGTAGGCGTCCAGTGCGACGTCGGCCGGCTGGCCGGACTGCGCGCGGCGGCGCACGCCGTCCTCCTCCCACTCCAGGGCGGTCCCGGCCACCCGGGCGCGGCAGGCTCCGGCCCGCCACCAGGGGCCTTCGTCGTCCGCGACCCGGGTCACCCGCGGGTGGGGCTCCAGCAGGCCGCGCAGGTCGGTGTGGAGGAATCCGGGGCGCTCCTCGGGCGCGGCCAGGAGGACGTCGCGGGCGGAGCTGACGCCGGTGAGCACGTGCAGGCCGGCGATGCCGGCGGCGCGGGCCCCCACGTGGTCGGTGTTGAGGCGGTCGCCCACGGCCAGCGGGCGCTCGCCCCCCGCGCGCGCCAGGGCGCGGCGGTAGATGTCGGGGAACGGCTTGCCCGCGGCGAGGTAGTCCCTGCCGGTCGCGTTGGCGACGGCGGCCACGAGGCTGCCGTTGCCCAGGGCGAAGCCGCGCTCCGTGGGCAGGGTGGCGTCGGTGTTGGTGGCGACGTGGATCGCGCCCGCGCGAATCGCGTAGGCGCCCTCGCTCATCATGGCCCAGTCGACCGCGGGGTCCCAACCCTGCACGACGGCGGCGGGGTCCTGGTCGGCGCTGTCCACGACGGTGAAGCCCTCGTCCGTCAGGGCCCGGCGCACGCCGTCCCCGCCGACCACGAGCACCCGGGCGCCCGGCTCGAGGCGCTCGCGCAGGAGGGCGGCGGCGTCCATGGCGGCGGTGAAGACCTCGCGGGCGAGGGCCTCGATGCCGTTCGCGGCGAGCTTGTCGACGACGGTCTGCGGCGCCCGGGAGGCGTTGTTGGTGATGAAGGACAGGCCCATGCCCAGCGCCCGGGCGCCGTTGGCGCCCTCGGCCGCGTGCGGGATCCTCGCCTCGCCGGCGAAGCAGACGCCGTCCAGGTCGAGCAGGGCGACGTCGTAGGCCCGGGCCAGCGGCCGGGAGCTGGACAGCAGCGGGGTGGACGGCGCGGAGTCGTCGATCGGTTCGGTCATGTCTCACTCCTCCTCATCCGCCGGGGGCGTCGCCCGGGGCTCCTCGGCGTTCTCGACATCGTCGGCGGCGTCGGCCGAGTCCGCGGACCGGTCCCCGGGATCGGCGGCGTTCCCGGGGCCGTCGGCGCCGTCGGGATCGTGGGCGCCGCCGACGGGATCGCCGGACTCTTCGTCGTCGGGCTCCTCCGGTCCCCCCGGCTCCTCCGATTCCTCATCGTCCTGCGCGACGTCGTAGACCTCGATCTCCTCCTCGTCCTCCTGCGGCCCCTCGCCGATGCGCACGCGCACGGCCTCGGCCTCCTCGACGCGGCCGAGCTCCTCCAGCCGATCGGCGCGCACCGAGTGCAGGCGGCGCAGGGTCTCGCGGTCCCCGCGGAACATGAGGATGGCCTCCTCGATGACGACGAGCCCGAGCTCGGTCTGGCCCATCTCGTGGCGGACGCCGGAGACCACCATGGCGATCTCCGCCTCCTCCCGATCGTCGAGCTGAGCGGGGTCCGCCCCCTGGGCCGCCTTGAGCGCGCGGTCCAGGTTGCCCAGGGCGCGCTCGCAGTCCGCCTCGATCGCCCGGTGGAGGTCCAGGCCCGACAGCCGTCTGGCCGCCCGGATATCGCGCAGGGCCTCCTGGTAGTGGCCCGACAGGTAGGCGGCGATGCCCGCGGACTCGCGGACCACGGCGACGCGCCCGGCGTGCGAGGCGACGTAGCGGGCGTGCTGGTGGGCCAGCTCGGGATCGGTGTCGAGCAGGCGCTGCAGCATGATGAGGTGACGGGCGACGTTCTCGGCGTTGGCGCGTCCGAGGGCCCGCAGCTCGCGTCGCGCGGAGGCCTCGAGATCCTGGGGCATGACGTCCTCGGGCACCGGCGGCTCGGGGACGCGGGCCCGCTGCGGCGGCCGGGAATCGCGGCGCTGGGCGCCGTCGCGCCGGGCTCGTCCCGCGTCCGCCCGGCTCCGGTCCCGCTCACCGCGCTCGTCCCATTCGCGGCGCCGTGCGTCGCGCCCGGACGGACGATGGCCGCTGTCCGCGGAGTTACGACGGCTCCCACGGCGATCGCCGAAGCGGTCGCGACGGCGGTCGTCGGAGAATCCACGGGGATCATCGCGCCATGCGCGGGCCTCGTCGCGGGAACTGCGGTCGTTGCGAGCCTCCCCCGTACGACGGCGCTCGCCGTCCCCACGGGGGCGCCCCCGCCCGTCGTCGCGCGAGAAGCGGCGCTCGCCGAAGGAGTCCCGATCCTCCCGGCGTCCCCTGGCGGGACGTCCGAAGCCGTGCCGGGCCGATCCCGATGCTCCGCGAGAAGACGGCTCGCGCCTGCTGTGGGCCATGTAGTGTCTCGTTTCCTGGTCGCTGGGGCCGGGTGAACGGCCCGACGATACGGATCCAAGCCTATCGCGTTCCGGCTGGGGGGTGGTCCAGCACCGCGGCCCCGCTACTCCTCGTGCGGGGGTGGCGGGGCCGGTTGGTTGGTGTGTGTTCCGGTGGTGTCCTACTCTTCCGCTCCCTGGTGGGGGCAGTACCATTGGCGCTGGGGGGCTTAGCTTCCGGGTTCGGTATGGGTCCGGGCGTTTCCCCGCCCGCTGTGGCCGCCGGGACGGTGGTGGGGTTGTGGTGCGCGGCCCCTGGTGGCCGGCCCCCCGCGTGTGGGGGGGTGGGGTGGGTTGGTTCTGGGCTGCGTAGTGGACGCGGGGTCTGGTTCGCCGCCCGCCCCGGCGCGCTCGGGCGCTGGTGCGGGTGTGCGTGGGCGTGTGGGTGTGTGTGGTTCGTGTCGGCCTATTAGTACCGGTCGGCTGAGCCCGTTGCCGGGCTTGCACCTCCGGCCTATCGACCCAGTGGTCCACTGGGGGCCTTCCACAACCCCCCGGGGGGGGTTGTGCGGGGACCTGGTCTTGGAGGTGGTTTCCCGCTTAGATGCCTTCAGCGGTTACCCTTCCCGGACGTGGCCAACCAGCGGTGCCCCTGGCGGGACAACTGGCGCACCAGAGGTCCGTCCGTCCCGGTCCTCTCGTACTGGGGACGGGTCTCCTCAAGTCTCCTGCGCGCGCAGAGGATAGGGACCGAACTGTCTCACGACGTTCTA
>ERZ772993.1006-NODE-1006-length-11544-cov-2.680738_pt1 | contig 11544 bp, 9 predicted proteins | sample MGYA00580670_ERZ772993 | MGnify/ENA primary metagenome ERZ772993 (study PRJEB29015, sample SAMEA2737936) | human oral metagenome | biome: human oral; feature: human-associated habitat; material: dental | place: China | collected 2136 ...
TATCGAAAAAATTTTCTAGAATTTGTGTTCGTATCATTATTTTTTCGGGTAGACTTAGGAAAGATACCGTGCAGGGCAAAATATCTGAAAGGGATGTACATGGCAGAGGCAGAAAGCCGTAAAATCCTGGTGTTCGCCCACACCGGACGTAAAGAGGCACGTGAGGCTGCCCGCCAAGCGTGCACACAGCTGTATCGTGCGGGGCTCACCCCGGTCATGAACCGTTCAGATCTTGAGACCCTTACCGAAAACTGGGCGGATCCCGTGCCCGTGCAAGTGGTACACGAAAGCGTACCGCTCATTGATATTGAGCTGGGGGTAGTGCTTGGGGGTGACGGGTCGATTCTGCGTGCGGCAGAGATGGTACGCCGCACCACTATTCCGCTGGTCGGGGTGAATCTCGGACACGTGGGATTCCTCGCAGAATCTGAAGAAAGCGACCTAGGGGAGACCGTTGAGCGTATTGTAAGCGGAGAGTACACCGTTGAAGAGCGCATGGCGATCGACGTTGAAGTCTGGCATGAGGGCAAACGGGTGCACACCGACTGGGCGTTAAACGAGGTCAGCGTCGAAAAAGGCAACCGCGAAAAAATGATCGAAGTCATCATTGAAGTGGATCGAAAACCCCTGAGTACCTTCGGATGTGACGGGGTGGTAATGGGCACCCCCACCGGTTCCACCGCGTACGCATTCTCGGGGGGCGGACCTGTTGTCTGGCCGGAGGTAGAAGCAATACTCATGGTGCCGCTTTCAGCACACGCCCTATTCGCCAGGCCACTCGTCGCGGCCCCCACCTCAATGGTTGCAGTCGAGATGATGCCTGGTAACGGCGCATCCGGGGTGCTGTGGTGCGATGGGCGCCGTACCGTGGATTTACGCCCCGGCTCGCGGATTGAGGTACGCAAATCAGAGAAACCGGTGCTGCTGGCCCGTATTCACCCGGCTCCGTTCTCTGAACGGATTGTCCGTAAATTTGAGCTGCCTATCCGCGGCTGGCGTGGCCCCCAGCATCAAATCTAAACCCCTCGCTATTTTTACTGTTGCACCCAGCGCCGGAATACCACGGTGAATCCCAGAACCTGAGTAGATGAGGACCTTGCGTGATTGAAGAAATCCATATTCGTGACTTGGGCGTTATCACCGATGCGCGCCTGCCCCTACAGCCCGGGCTGTCAGTACTTACAGGTGAGACAGGGGCCGGTAAAACGATGGTTGTGACCGCTCTTGGGATGCTTCTCGGAGCCCGAAGCGACGCCTCTAGTGTGCGCAGCGGCGCTAAGAGTGCCCTCGCAGAGGCTGTGGTGCGCCTTCCCCATAACCACCCGGCCCTTACTCTCGCGCAGGATGCCGGTGGGTCGGTAGAAGAACTTAACGGTGAGCAAAGTGAGCTGCTGCTAGCGCGCACCGTGAACGCTTCGGGGCGTTCCCGTGCCCACATTGGTGGGTGCTCTGCCCCTATTGGGACCCTTGCAGATATTGGGCACACCCTTGTTGCGGTGCACGGACAATCCGACCAGCTGCGCCTCAAATCCGCTGCCGCTCAACGGCACGCCCTTGACTCGTATGCGGGCGAGGCCCTCACACGTCTGCTGGGGGAGTACCGCACCACCTATGACCGTTACCGAGCTGCTGCTGCCGAGCTTAAAGAAGTACGCGAAAACTCTCGCGCCCGCGCCTTGGAGGCACAAACTCTGCGCGGGGCGCTCGAGGAAATCGACAGTGTAGACCCGCAAGAGGGTGAAGATACTGCGCTTAAGGCTGAAAGTCTTAAGCTCATGAACGTTGAGGCGCTGCGTACCGCCGCCGCCACGGCTTCGGCGGCGCTGGCAGGCAGCGAATACGCTGAAGGGGACGAGGCGAACGTGCTGGGTCTGCTTGATACTGCCCGAGGGGCCCTGCAGCACCAAGCCGAGGCCGACGAAGAATTGGCCTCACTCGCTCACCGTTTGAACGAAGTGCTGATCCTTAGCACCGACATTTCATCTGATCTCGCCTCTTACACGGCCTCCCTCGACGGAGAAAGCCCTGAACGGCTTGCACACGTGCAGAACCGCCTGGCGCAGCTGAAAAACCTCACCCGAAAATACGGTGCAGATATTACCGAGGTACTTGACTGGGCGCAGGCATCCCGCGCCCGCCTGAATACTCTTATCGACGACCCCACCCGTCAAGAAAACCTAGAAGCCGAGCTGGTCACTTTACGCCAGAAGCTTGGGGAACAGTCGCAGGCGCTTCTGGAAGCCCGCCGGGGTGCCGCCCGAACGCTGGCCGAGGCTGTCAGCGAAGAACTTACTGCACTCGCCATGCCCAACGCCTCCCTCATTGTGGAGGTTTCAGAGGCAGAGAAGTTCTCACCCTACGGTAAGGACACCGTCACCTTCATGCTCGCCCCGCACAAAAATGCAGCCCCGCGTCCGCTGGGTAAAGGTGCCTCCGGTGGTGAGCTTTCCCGCGTGATGCTGGCCCTTGAGGTGGTGCTGGCTGAGGTGGACCCTGTACCCACCTTCATCTTTGATGAGGTGGACTCCGGGGTGGGCGGTAAAGCAGCCATTGAAATCGGCAGGCGCCTTGCGATGCTCGCCCAACACGTGCAGGTGTTGGTGGTAACCCACCTGCCGCAGGTGGCTGCGTTCGCTGACCAGCATATTCTGGTGCTCAAAAACGATGACGCTTCACTCTCAAAAGTGCAGGTGCTCACCGATGAGCAGAGGGTAGTTGAACTTGCCCGGATGCTCGCCGGACACGACCAATCGGAGGCGGCTCAAGAGCACGCCCGCGAACTATTGCACGCCGGCGGCCAGCTGTAAAGAAGAACCATATACCCATAGCGTAGGTTCGGCAGGCGGTGTTTGACCACCCAGTATTTGGGCGGTTGTGTGGGTATTATTGGCGGGTTATTACGCTGCGCCCTATTGGATAAGAAAGAAGAAAATGGTAAGCTTGAATTCCGTGGTGAATGAAAATATGAGCGCATCCGGCGCGTCTTCCAACGGCAAAGTAACCCGTCAAATCTTCGTAACCGGCGGTGTTGCGTCTTCTCTAGGCAAAGGCCTTTCAGCATCTTCTTTGGGGCAGCTTCTACGCTCACGCGGTCTTTCTGTGACTATGCAGAAGTTCGACCCCTACCTAAACGTTGACCCCGGAACCATGAACCCTTTCCAACACGGTGAGGTATTCGTGACTGATGATGGGGCGGAAACCGACCTCGACATCGGGCACTACGAGCGTTTCCTGGACGAGAACCTTGACCAGTCCGCGAACGTGACTACCGGTCAGGTGTACTCGTCGGTGATCGCCAAAGAACGCCGCGGCGAATACTTGGGTGATACGGTGCAGGTGATTCCGCACATCACCAACGAGATTAAGGCGCGTATGCGTTACGCTGCCGAGATTGATAACGCCCCGGACATTATTATTACCGAAATCGGCGGTACCGTTGGTGATATTGAGTCCCTGCCATTTATGGAAGCCGCGCGGCAGGTGCGCCGCGATGTGGGGCGTCAGAACGTGTTTTTCCTGCACGTCTCCCTGGTGCCGTTTATTGGTCCATCTGGCGAGCTTAAAACCAAGCCCACCCAGCATTCAGTCGCCTCTCTGCGGGGTTTGGGGATTCAACCCGACGGGCTGATTCTCCGCTGCGAGCGTGACGTGCCAGCCTCACACCGGGCGAAGATCGGTAACGCCTGCGACGTGGATGTGGACGCCGTCATTTCGTGCCCTGACGCGCCGAGCATCTACGATATCCCCAAAACTCTGCACGGGCAGAAGCTGGACGACTACATCCTTGATTACTTTGGGCTTGAGGCCCCCGACCCCGATTTCACCCAGTGGGATCGTGTGTTAGGCGCCGTGCACAACCCTAATACTGATGTGAAGGTCGCGCTCGTTGGCAAATATATTGACCTGCCCGATGCCTACCTTTCCGTCTCTGAGGCCCTGCGTGCTGGCGGCTTCGCCAATAATGTGAAGGTCAAGATTAACTGGGTGGCGGCAGATTTGTGCTCCACCGATGAGGACGCCGAAAAGCACTTGGGTGACATGGACGCTATCCTGGTGCCTGGCGGGTTTGGCATTCGCGGCCTTGACGGCAAGATCGGTGCGCTCAAATACGCTCGTGAGCATAAAATTCCCACGCTAGGAATCTGCCTGGGGCTGCAATCTATGGTGATCGAGTATGCGCGTAATGTGCTTGGGCTATCTGAGGCGTCCTCGACTGAGTTTGACCCGGACACCACCGAGCCGGTGATCGCCACCATTGAGGAGCAGAAACAGTTCGTGCACGGTGCTGGGGATCTTGGCGGTACCATGCGTCTGGGCCTGTACCCCGCGAACCTGGTTCCTGGCTCTCAGGTTGCTAAGGCGTACGGTGCTACTGAGGTCGCTGAGCGGCACCGCCACCGCTATGAGGTAAACAATGAGTACCGTGAACGGCTTGAAGACGCGGGGCTGAGGATCTCGGGCACCTCACCCGACTCCTCACTGGTGGAGTATGTGGAACTGCCCGCCGAGACGCACCCCTACTATGTGGCGACTCAGGCGCACCCCGAATACCGTTCCCGCCCGACCCGCCCGCACCCGCTCTTTGCGGGCCTTATTGAGGCAGCACTGGCACAACGCGATATGTAACGGCTAAGGCAGCAACACCACGAGGCGGGGCCTGTTACATACTTTGGTGAAGGCTTCGCCTCGTGCCGGTCTGGTGCGGATAACTGTGATGGGCGTGTGATGCAGGGATGTTCAGTGTCATTCACTAAAACCTCCGGCTGTCTGTGCCTTGACGCTGCACCGGGTACCTGCCTGGAATCCACGTTAGAATGGGGGATATGAGCACCAAACCGGCGGCATCATCGCTTAACCCAGAATACGCAGATATTGTTGACACTCCCTCTTTGCGGGAAGTTACCTCCCGCGAACATAAATACTGCGGGCATGTGCTCGATGTGACCGTTGAAAAATACTTGCTGAGCCCCCACGGGCCGGAACTGACCCGCGACGTTGTGGGTATGCCGGGTGCTGTTGCCGTGGCCACCCTTGATGAACACGACCGTATTCTGCTGCTTAACCAGTACCGCCACCCGGTGCGCATGAACCTGTGGGAGGTACCCGCTGGGCTTCTCGACATTGAGGGGGAAGACCCACTGGCGGCGGCCCAACGTGAGCTTGCGGAGGAAGCCGACTTAGAAGCTAAGACCTGGCACACTCTTATCGACTACTACACCACCCCGGGTGGGGCCGACGAGGCGGGCCGCATCTACCTGGCGCGGGGTCTGCGCCGTATTCCAGAAGGGCAACGCATCCCGCGCGGGGAAGAAGAAGCCGAGATCACCTACCGGTGGGTTCCTCTTGACGCTGCCGTACAGTTGGTGCTGGCAGGGCACATCCATAACGGGTTAGCGAACCAGGCGATTATGGCGGCTTACGTTGCATCCCAGGTGGGGTTTGCCAACCTGCGCTCGGCCACCGATAGCTGGGATTTTCACCCTTATCTGGGCGGGCGGCGTACCCGGTACCGGAATGTTCACTAAAACTGTGCGATGGTGTCTCCTGTGACTGGGCGCTCTTCCCGCAGCCACACCCGGCCCACCCCGCTGCAGGCTGGTGTGGAACAGTACCTTACCTATTTGCGTGTTGAAAAAGGCAGCAGCGATAATACGGTACTTTCGTACACGCGCGATTTGCGCCGCTACAGTGCGTACCTTGCCACGCGCGGTATTGTCGCTCCCGAGCGCATCCGCACCGCTGATGTGCGTGCGTTTATGCGGGAACTCGCTAACCCCACCGTTCCACTACCCGAGCCGCAGACAGCGCAAGACCGTAAAGCCGCTGAGCAGGACGCTCATGATGCTCTTGCCGCAACGATTTATGCGGGTGATAAAGCATCTGCTGCGCCTCCGCCGCACAATTCGCTCAGTGCACCAGCGGGGCAAATTCTGCCGGTTCCGCTGGGTCCTAACTCTATTGCCCGCACTATGGCAGCGGTGCGGGGCGCGCACGCTTTCTGGCATAGTTCCCGCACCACTGACACCGACCCGGCGGCGGCGGTGAAGCCTCCCAAAAATGTCAAACGGTTACCTAAGGCTGTCACTGTTGAGCAGATGCAGCGGCTTCTTGCGGTTCCGTCCCTGGAGACCCCTACCGGTTTGCGGGATCGGGCGATCTTGGAATTTTTGTATGCCACGGGTGCGCGCGTCAGTGAGATGTTAGCCGCTGATATAGACGATGTGCACCTGGGGGAGAGCACCACCGATGAGCACGGTGAAACTGTTACTTTACCCGGGTATGTGCGGCTATTCGGTAAAGGGGGGAAAGAGCGGCTGGTTCCGGTGGGGTCGTATGCGCAGCGGGCCCTTCAGAACTATCTGGTGCGTGCCCGCCCCGTATTTGCCGCACATGGTAAAGGTACCGCCGCGCTATTCCTTAATGGGCGCGGTAGCCGCCTGGGTCGGCAGGGTGCGTGGCTGATTCTTAAAAGTGCCGCCGAGCAGGCGGGGCTGACCCAGGATTTTTCGCCTCACTCAATGCGGCATTCTTTTGCTACACACCTGCTGCAGGGCGGGGCCGATATTCGGGTGGTGCAGGAACTTTTGGGCCATGCTTCTATTGCCACCACCCAGGTGTATACCCGAGTGAGTCCCGAGGGGATGATGGAGGTGTACCGGATGGCGCATCCGCGAGCCAACTACCCCACACGGTAGGAAATGTATGCGTGCGCCTTGGTGCACTGTACCCATCCGCTGCGCCGGTTCGCGCGTAAGGCTACCGAAAGATTCTGCGGTGCGCAAAATCACGTGTAATATTTATTCTTCGTGTTACAAAAATGTAAAAAATGTGTTTCTCCGTGTAAAACCCACCAAACCCACTAGGGTGGCCCGGTAGTATCGTGACTATCGCCGAATCGGCCGCGCCCAACCGCAACTATCCCAGAGCGTGGCTGTTCATGAGATTAAAGGCTATCTCAGGCGGTGCAGACGCACAGTATCGTGCGTGCCCCGAACGGAAGGGATACATGTTATGAGCACGGCATCAGCCCACAACTCATCGCCCAAAAACACGGTAGAAAAGAAGCCGTTCTATAAAGACCCCACCCACATGCTGTACCTCTCGGTGATTGTTGCCGTCATTATCGGCTGCGTGCTGGGGCTGACTGCGCCGGGCTTCGCTAAAGGTCTGGCGCCCATCGGTACCGGGTTTATCGCGCTCATTAAAATGATGATCGCCCCCGTCATTTTCTGCACCATCGTCCTCGGGGTTGGCTCCATTGCAAAAGCTGCGACCGTGGGGAAAGTGGGCGGTATGGCGCTGCTGTATTTTGTGCTCATGAGCACCTTTGCGCTCGGTATTGGTCTAGTGGTTGGCAATATTATTGAGCCCGGCAGCGCCCTGCACTACGACCCTGCCACCACTAAATACACCCTCCCCAACAACAGCAGCGGGAGCCATGGCGGGGGAGATACCGTGAGCTTCCTGCTGGGCATTATCCCCACCTCCCTGCTTTCTGCACTGACAAACGACAACATTCTGCAGACCCTGTTTGTGGCTCTGCTGATGGGTTTTGCGCTGCAGAAAATGGGCCCGGTCGGCCAGCCCATCCTAAAATTCCTCACCTACTGCCAAGCGCTGGTGTTCCGCCTGCTCATGATGATTATGTGGCTGGCACCGCTGGGGGCATTAGGCGCTATCGCAGCGGTTGTCGGGTCCACCGGGCTGCAAGCAATCTCGTCTATGTTCGTGCTCATGGTCGCCTTCTATATCACCTGCATCCTATTTGTTGTGGTGGTGTTGGGCAGCATCCTGAAGCTGTACACCGGGGTGAACATTTTTAGCTTGCTGAAATATTTGGCGCGGGAATACCTGCTGATTTTCTCCACCTCCTCCTCCGAGGCGGCCTTGCCGCGGCTGATCGCTAAAATGGAGCACCTTGGCGTCTCAAAACCTGTAGTGGGTGTGGTTGTACCCACCGGGTACTCCTTTAACCTGGACGGTACCGCTATCTACCTGACCATGAGCGCACTATTCGTGGCCGAGGCAATGGGTACCCCGCTGGCGCTGGGTGAACAGCTTTCTCTGTTGGTTTTCATGATTATTGCTTCAAAGGGCGCCGCTGGTGTCTCGGGTGCGGGTATCGCTACCCTGGCTGGTGGTTTGCAGTCGCACCGCCCTGACCTCGTGAACGGTGTGGGGCTGATTGTGGGTATTGACCGTTTCATGTCCGAGGCGCGCGCCGTTACGAACTTTACCGGCAACGCCGTGGCGACCGTGCTCATGGGTAAAGCCGTTAAAGAGATTGACATGGACAGGGTGCGTTCCGTCCTAAAAGGCGAACTTCCCTTTGACGAGAACACCATGGGGGATGCCCTGCACGGCGACCAGTATGTGGATGACGCAGTGGCTCAGAAATCGCCAACCAAACAGATTCCCGTTGTGCCGCCCGAGAACATAAAGCCACGCACGCACATTGACTCTGGGCAGTAGCAGAGAGCTTGAACGCATCCGTTCAACCTCAACCGCCCCGTACCCCTGAGTTCCACCTCACGTTTAGGCTCTGGGATACGGGGCAAATACTGTAACCTTATAATCAACAGTAAATTTCGCACACGAAGGTGACATAGTTGACTGAAGCCCCGGAACAAGAACTCGGGCCCACCGGCCGCCCCCTCCGCGAATACCCCGACCCCGCGCCCATACAACAGCACGGTCCCGCGCGCATCATCTCGATGGTGAACCAGAAGGGTGGGGTGGGTAAGACCACCTCAACCATTAATCTTGGTGCGGCCCTTGCTGAATGCGGGCGTAAAGTTTTACTCGTGGATTTTGATCCGCAGGGCGCGCTCTCTGCGGGATTCGGCGCGAACCCGCACGAGCTGGACTTGACCGTCTATAACGTCATGATGGACCGCAAGGTAGACATTAAAGACGTCATCCAAGGCACCGGTGTTGAGAACGTAGACCTGCTCCCGGCGAATATTGACTTGTCCGCAGCTGAGGTGCTGCTGGTGAACGAGGTGGCTCGTGAGCAGGTGCTGGCATCTGCGCTCCGTAAAGTTCGCGACGAGTACGACGTAATCCTCATTGACTGCCAGCCTTCCCTGGGGCTGCTTACTGTGAATGCTCTCACCGCCTCTGACGGCGTGATTATTCCCCTCATCTGCGAGTTTTTTGCCCTGCGTGCTGTCGCGTTGCTGAACGACTCAATCCAGAAAGTGCAGGATAGGCTCAACCCCGACCTGGACATTGTTGGCGTACTTGCCACCATGTTTGATGCACGCACCACCCATTCTAAAGAGGTACTGGCCCGCATTATTGACGCATTCGGCGATAAGGTGTTCGACACCGTCATTAAACGCACCGTTAAATTCCCGGATGCGACCGTCTCATTTGAGCCGATCCTGAACTACGCCACCAACCACCCAGGCGCACAGGCGTACCGGCAGGTGGCACGTGAGCTAATCTATAAGGGCGGCGCACCCTAGTCCCGGCCGGGTGCCCCAATACGTACGCGGATGCTGTAGCACGGTGCGGGACTGCACCGGGTACGGTGTCCGCGTTTTCATCGGGGTACCTGCGGACCGCTGTTGAGGCTGGGGCCGCCTGTCGCGGTGCCGTGTTGTTTAGCCTCTGCTGGACCCGGTAAAATATGTGACGTTAGGTTCGCCCCTGTAGTTACAGGTGGCGTGCACCTGCCCTAAGTATTTTGAAGCATCCAAGAATGGAGCATAGGTCACCCATGACCGAAACCGTCGCTGCCGAGAGGGTACCGACACCGACTGGGCCGTACAGCCCTACACCCCCGGTGCCAGGTGCCGGGTTCACTCTCACACTCACTAATTTTGAGGGCCCCTTTGATCTGCTGCTGACCCTCATATCGCGCCGTAAACTCGATATTACAGATATCGCGCTCGCTGAAGTTACCGACGAGTTCATCGCCTATCTGCATGCCCTCTACGAGCATGGCACCGCCGAGGCGCTGGATGAGGCGAGTGACTTTATGGTGACTGCCGCAACACTGCTTGAGTTAAAGGCTGCGCGTCTGCTGCCACACCATAATGATCCGCTGCAACAGGATGTTGCGCTTTTAGAGGCCCGTGACTTGCTGTTTGCACGGCTTCTGCAGTACCGCGCCTACCGTGAAGTTGCCGCTATTTTTGCTGCACGCTGGCAGGCGGAAAATCAGCGGTTTGCCCGCACCGTGGCCTTAGAGCCGGTTTTTGCGAAGGCACTTCCGGAGCTTGTGTTTGAGGAAGGGCCCGAGGAATTCGCACGTATCGCTGCGGCGGCGTTCGCACCTAAAGCTAGTCCCGCTGAACCGGAGCCAGAGGTAATTGTTGAAGAACTCAACGAACACCTGCACGTTTCCACCACCACTATAGCCGCTGAGGAACGCACTATTTTAGATGCGCTCCTAGCGGGTGCGCCTGCGGTACGGTCGGTGCGGTTCAGCGAGCTTGTGCGCGGGGCCGGTGAGCTTGAGATGGCAGTAGTGCGTTTTTTGGCGTTACTGGAACTCTATAAAGAGGGGGCGGTGACCCTCAACCAGGACGCGCCTTTGGGAGAGATTTCGGTGAGCACAACCGCATTGTCCCGCGATTTTGTGCCCCACGACCCGGCCGACTCTACAATGGCAGGCAGCGATACCGTACCCGCCGTAGCGGCGCCTGAGCTGCAGACACACCCTGGGAAGGGGGAAGCATGAACACTGGCGCCACCGGCGGTAACCGTTTTGAGGACGAATTTACTGAATCAGACCTGAGTATTGTGAACCTTGGGTATTGGGACCCCGGATCCGATACGGAAATAGCGTCGGGCGCCGGGCAAGAAGGCGCAGCGAGCGATGCTGACGCCCCAGAACCCAACAACACTGTGGAGACACCGCCCCAGAGCAAAGGGCTTACAGTATCTAGCCTCCCCGATAAGGACACAAACAAGACCCCGTCAGGGCAGCGAGCGCCCCGGCGCCCCAGCGGCCGAACCATGGGTGCTGCTGCTGTTGATGCTGAGGACGAGTTTTCCCGCGTGGAGCGTATACCGGGCGGGGTGAAAGCAGCGATTGAGGCTGTCTTAGCGGTCGCTGACGCCCCGGTGAGTGTGCGTGAGCTATCGGCTGCGCTGATCGTGAATGAGCGGGCGGTGGAGGCCGCCTTAGATGACACGAATCTGCGTCGGCTGATCGCGTTGTTTGAGAATCTGCGGGAGACCAGCCAGTTGATTGTGATCACGCACCAGAAGCCCACCATGGATGTGGCCAATGTGCTTTATGGTGTGACCATGCGCGGCGATGGTGTGACGCGTGTGATCAGCCAGCGTATGAGTCCGGTGGCGGCCGCACCCACCTCCGCCGAGACCTAACTAGTGGTGGTTGTATCGACCGAGCCCGGAGTAGTCCCACCCAGCGTCGCGCCAGCGCTGCGGGTCGAGGGCGTTGCGGCCGTCGATGATGGCGGGGCGGTTCACCACTGCAGCAACTTCCGCGGGGTCAAGCTGCACAAAATCCTCCCATTCGGTGACTAGCACCACCACATCGGCGCCGGTGAGCGCGCGGATTGGGTC
>ERZ772993.1008-NODE-1008-length-11523-cov-3.749128_pt1 | contig 11523 bp, 9 predicted proteins | sample MGYA00580670_ERZ772993 | MGnify/ENA primary metagenome ERZ772993 (study PRJEB29015, sample SAMEA2737936) | human oral metagenome | biome: human oral; feature: human-associated habitat; material: dental | place: China | collected 2136 ...
GCGCGACCGCAACCGCTTCGCCGGTAAGCCCTACGTGGAGTCCCCGGTTAAACGCGGTATTGACGAGCCCGAAGCCATGCTGAACGAGGCCCTGGCCGAGGCTGAGAACCCCAACGGTAAGCGGGTGGCCGCCGCTACCTCCACCGCTGAGGACAGCTCCTCCGCCGTTGAAGGCTCGTGGGGTACGCGCATCTACAAGGCCGTGATGACCGGTGTGTCGTACATGATCCCGTTCGTTGCTGCGGGCGGTATTATTATGGCGCTGGGCTTCATCCTTGAATCGGTTACCGTACCAAACTTGGGGTACTTGAAAGATGAGCCTGTCCGGAAGGCAATTCTTGAGAACGCCTCCCTCTTTAATCTCAACGGCACCCACTGGACTCTGTACCTGGGTGTGGTACTGCAGACTATTGGCAGTTACGGTACTGACCTAGTGGTGCCCGCGCTCGCCGCCTACATTGCCTACGGTCTGGCGCAGCGGCCCGGTATCGCCCCGGGCTTCATCGCCGGTACCGTGGCATTCAAAATGCAAGCTGGCTTCCTCGGTGGTATTGTCGCTGGTATTCTCGCCGGTGTGGTCGCCTACGGGCTGGGAACACTGAAACTGCCGCGCTGGCTCGGCTCCATGATGCCTGTGGTAATCACCCCGCTTATCACCTCCCTCATAGCGGGCGCTGTCATGTATCTGCTGCTGGGTGCACCCCTGGCCTGGATCATGTCTGTACTGCAGGGCTGGCTGATGTCAATGTCGGGCACTTCCTCCCTTGTTCTTGGTTTGATCCTGGGCGTTATGATGGCCTCCGATTTGGGCGGCCCCATTAATAAGGCGGCCTACCTATTCGCTGTGGGCGGTCTGGAGCGCGGCGGCGCCGTGAACCAAGAAATCATGGCAGCCGTCATCATCTCCGGTATGGTTCCGCCGCTGGCCATGGCGCTGGCCACCACCCTGCGCCCCAAACTCTTCACCGAACCCGAACGGGAGAACGGCAAAGCCGCGTGGCTGCTGGGTGCGTCCTTCATCTCCGAGGGAGCTATCCCGTTCGCTTCGGCGGATCCGCTGCGCGTGATCTTCTCCTCCGTTGTGGGCGGTGCGCTCGCGGGTGCTATCTCCATGAGTGCGCATGTGGCCTCCCCGGCACCGCACGGCGGTATCTGGATTGTTCTGCTGAGCAATAACGTGCTGATGTTCCTGGCGGCGGTAGCTGCCGGAACCCTGCTTTCGGCGCTGGTGTACCTGGTGCTGAAATCGATCGGCGCTACGTCAAAGGCCGAGAAGGTCGCGGCTTAAGACGTAGAACACGCTACACTTGAAGACAACTTCAACCTAAGGAAAATACCCTCATGACTACTTATAAGGGCGTTGGTGTTTACGCCGGACGCGTGATTGGTCCCGTCAAACAGATGCCCGAACCTATCCAGGAACCTAAAGACGGGCTGCGCCTGAGTGGCGAGACCATTGAGGCAGCATCCCAGCGCATTAAAGACGCCTCCCAGCGCGTGAAGGAAGACCTGCTTTCCCGCGCCGAGCACGCCGGGCGTGACGGTAAGGCCGTGCTGAAGTCCACCTCCCAGATGGCCACCGACCGTGCGCTTATTAAGAGCGCCATTAAACTGGTTGAGACCCAGGAGATGGCCCCCGAACGCGCTATCTGGGAGGCCGCGACCTCCTTCGCTGACCAGATGGCTGCCCTCGGCGGGTACATGGCTGAGCGCGTGACCGATATCCACGATGTGCGCGCCCGCATTGTCGCCGACCTCACCGGCCAGCAGGCCCCCGGCATCCCCTTCTCGGATGAGCCGTTTGTGCTCGCCGCCATTGACCTGGCCCCGGCCGATACCGCAACCCTAGACCCCGAGAAAGTGATCGCCCTGATCACCTCCGACGGCGGCCCGCAGGCGCACACCGCGATCCTGGCACGCGGGCTGGGCCTTCCCGCGATTGTGGCGGCTAAGGGCGTGACCGAAATCCCCGACGGCACCGTCGTATACGTGGATTCTAACGAAGGCATAGTGGACACCGAACCGACCGATGCCGACCGTCAAGCCGCCGAGAAGTACGCCAACCGCAAACCTATCGCCGACTTCGACGGTAAAGGCGTGCTAGCCGACGGCACCCGCGTGCCACTCTACGCGAACGTGGGCGACGGCAAATCCGCTGAGAAGGCTGCGAGCCTCAACGCCGAAGGTGTGGGCCTGCTGCGTACCGAATTTGGGTTCCTCGGTCATGACGCCGAGCCGAGCATTGAGACGCAGGCACAAACCTACAAGTCCGTTTTCGACGCCTTCCCCGGCAAACATATTGTGGTTCGCACCCTGGACGCGGGCGCCGATAAGCCCCTGCCGTTCCTGAACGTGAAAGAGGAAGAGAACCCGGCGCTGGGTGTGCGCGGGTTCCGCACCGACTGGACCGTACCCGGGGTGCTCACCCGCCAGCTGGAGGCCATTAAGAAGGCGTACGACGAGTCAGACGCCGATATTTGGGTGATGGCCCCCATGATTTCAACCACCTCCGAGGCGCGTAACTTCGCGAAAATGCTCAAAGAGGTAGATTTGCCGGTGCACGGTGTGATGGTGGAAACCCCCGCCGCCGCCGTGAACGCTGAGGCAATCCTGGGCGAGGTTGATTTCGTGTCGATCGGCACGAACGACCTGACCCAGTACACCATGGCCGCCGACCGCCTGCTGGGCGATTTGGCGCACCTGAACAACCCGTGGCAGCCAGCGGTGCTGAAGATGATTAAGCTGACCGTCAAGGGCGCCAAGCGGGCCTCCATAAACGCGGGCAAGAAGAAGTACGTGAGCGTGTGCGGTGAGGCTGCCTCAGACCCGGCGCTGGCCGTGGTGCTGATCGGGTTGGGTGTGGACACCCTGTCGATGAACGCCGCCGCTATTCCGGCGGTCGCCGCGGTGCTGAAGTCTGTGACCTTGGAGCAGGCGCGGCACATCGCCAATAAGGCGTTGGAGCAGATCTCTTCGGCTGAGGCGAAGGCCGCGGCCCGTGAAGAGCTGCCGATCCTGGACGAGCTGGGCCTGTAATAACGCCCGCTGGTGTGCGGGACGCATCGGGGGTTGAGGCCGTGTTAAAGCCGCAGTCGCCGATGCGCCCCTGATGGGGTCATCATGAACCTAAGTAGTGGGCGGAAATTTACGGTAGAATCACCTAAATACGGGTACAAAACCACCCGTCTGCACTAGAATAGTAAGCAACGTAACTTATTCCATAAAGGAGAAAACTATGGCAGAGCGCGAAGCAACCATTGCCAGCCGTGTTGGTCTACACGCCCGTCCGGCAGCTATTTTCGCTGAGGCAGCAGGCGACCTCCCCGTCGAGGTTACTATCGCGGCCAAGGGTGAGCCCGCCGATGAGGCTATGGATGCAGCATCCATCCTGTCCTTGATGTCTTTGGGCGCTAAGCACGGTGACGTCGTTGTTCTGCGCGCCGAAGGTGAAGGCGCTGAAGAGGCTCTAGACACTCTGGTCAAGATCCTTGAGACCGACCACGACGCCGAGTAAACACGGACTATACGATAGCGTGTAGCCGTCTTATTCGACTCAGACGCCCCGCCGCCGGACATGTCACCGGCGGCGGGGCGTTTAATCACCCAGCTCACCGCCCCTGAGGGTATGCTGCGCTCAGCAATTTTTACACTAAATTTTGCTGCGTTTTTTGTTTCACGCACAGGTGCTGCTTGCTAGACTAGGTACGCAGCCCAAACACTTCGGAGATACCTATGGCAGATGAGCGGAACCGTCCCACCGGCGACGGTTCAGAACCCCACGATAATCCACACACCACACCGCGCCCCAAAAGGTATGAGCCGCACGCGCACCCCATGCCGGCTGTGTCGCTGAATCAGGTGAACGACGCGCAATTACGGGACGCGCTTGCGCATTCTTCCCGCAGCTCCCGCAAAGCACTGTACGAGGTGGCGCAGGCGCACGGGGTTGAGACGAGCACCGAGCAGACGCAGCTGCTGCCGGTGGATGAGGCAGGCATGCCGACTGTCTCCATTGACGATGAGCTGGTGCCCGAGCCGATGCCGGGCGAAACCACCCCCGAATCCTCTGAGGTGGCTGCGGCCTACCCGCCCTCACGCCCGGTTCCGATGACGGGCATGATCCCGCGTGTGCCGAATTCGCAGGCGGCCCAGCGGTTCGGCGGGGTGGACCCCGAGCCGCCGGAGGGGTACGCCTCCCCGAAGTCGGAGCCGACCACCACCTTGCCGACGGTGCGCCGCGGCGGGGGCGGGCGCTGGGGCGTGCGTACCCTGCGGTCATTTGTGCGTCCGGGCGCCGAGGGCCCCGCCCTGCGCGGCAGCGCCCGTATCGCTCAGCGGCAGTTTGCACTCAAGAGCCGCAAGGAGGAGCAGGCCGCGCGTGAGGCGTTCCGCCGCGAGAAGGAGCACGCCCGGGACACCCTGAACTACACTCTGCGTCTTGCTGAGGCGATGTTCCATTACGGGGCGGATGCCATGGACGTGGATTCCGCTATTATTGCGGTTTCTTCGGCATTCGGCCTGGATTCGGTCGAGGTGGATATTACCAACCAGTCGGTGACGATTAACTACACTTCTGACCCGGACACGTACATGGAGTCGCGCATTATGAAGCGCGTGGGCCTGGATGAGAGGTTCACCCACACCCTGGTGCGGGTGGTGCGTTCTTCCACGGAGAACTACGAGGCGCTGGCCTCCATTTACGAGCTGATTCACGAGATTACAGCCGGTGGCATCACCCTTGAGGTGGCGGATCTGCGGTTGAGTGAGATTACGCACCGCCCCAAACCGTACCCGCCGGCGGTGATCTGGTTGGCGAATATTTTTGGGGCTTCGACGCTTACGGTTGCTCTGGGCGGCGGCTGGGCGACTGCGGTGGCGGCGGGTATTATTTTCACGCCCGTTTACCTGCTGATTCAATGGCTGCGGAAGATTGGGATGCCCGCGTTCTTCCGGATGGCCGCCAGTGCGGGGCTTATGACGTTCCTGGCGATTCTGCTCGGTGGTGAGGGGTCGATGCTGCACCGGCCGGATACGCCGCTGTCGGCGCCGCTGGTGGTTGCGGCGGGTTTGATCATGTTCCTGCCAACATCCCGCCTGGTGTCTGCGGTGCAGGATGCGATTAACGGGTTCCCAATTACTTCTGCGGGGCGGTTCGTGTCTACAGGTATGAGCTTCCTGGGGCTGGTGATTGGTATTGCCAGCGCGGTGAGCGCCTTAGCGGTTTTTGGCGGGCCCACTATCGATATTGAGCAGACGAAGTTCGTCCCGTCCGATACCGCCACGTTTGCCGTGTTTATGCTGGCGGCGACCGCAGCGTTTGCCGTGGCGGCGCACACGAAGGTGGCAAAAATCGGCTGGCTGCTGATGATTACCACCGCGGGCCTGATCACGTACTACGGGTACTGGGTGCTGACGGGGGAGAGCACGGGCCGGTCAAATACGGCGCTGGCTGCGTTTGTGATTGGCCTGTTCAGCACCTATATGGCGTATAGGCTGCACGCGCCGCAGGCGATCTTTTCGATTCCGGCGCTGACGTTCCTGCTGCCAGGCCTGGAATTTTTCCGGGGCATGTATCTGCTCACGGTTGATACGAACGTGGTGTTCGGCCTCTCCAGCATGGTCACGGCGGTTTCGGTTGTGATTGCCATGGCGGCGGGCACGGCGGCGGGTAACTACCTGATGCAGTACCTGCTGCAGCGGTTCGCACCGACCACGGGGGAGACGGACTAGCCTAGCCCCCTTAAAACAGTGTTGCCGTAGCCGGGTGGATGTGATTCCGTTCGGCTACGGCAACCGCCGTTTAAACCCTATTTGACGTGCCAGTCCACCCCGGTGGCCCCCTGCTGCGCCAGCAGCTCGTTCACGCGTGAGAACGGGCGGGAGCCGAAGAACCCTTTGCTGGCTGAGAGCGGTGAGGGGTGCGCCGACTCCACGCACGGGTACGGTGCGAGCATGGGCGCGGTGCGGCGCGCATCGGCGCCCCACAGCAGCCCCACCAGCGGTTTGTCGCGGGCTACGAGGGCTTCAATGGCCTGCTGGGTCACCTGTTCCCAGCCTTTATTGCGGTGGGAGGCAGGTTTGCCTTCTCGCACGCTGAGCACCCTGTTCATGAGCATCACCCCTTCGTCAGCCCAGCTGGAGAGGTCGCCGTGTTCTGCGGGGGCGATTCCTAAATCGTCGTTGAGTTCCCGGTAGATGTTGTTCAGCGAGCGCGGCAGGGGGCGCACATCGCGGTGCACTGAGAATGACATGCCCATGGCGTGCCCGGGGGTGGGGTACGGGTCTTGTCCGAGGATGAGCACTTTAACCTCGCTCATGGGTCGGGCGAAGGCACGGAAAATGTCGTCCCCGGCGGGGAAGGTGCGGTGCCCTGCGGCGTGTTCGGTGCGCAAAAAATCGCCCATGGCGCGGATTTGCGGTTCGACCGGGGCGAGGGCTTGCGCCCATTCTTCGTGCATAATGGACGACAGCGGCGGATACTCGGACATGGATACCTCCCGTAGGTGCGGCGCACACAACATAAATTACGTACTCTAGAGTAGAGCACACCCGGTCTGTGAGAACACCCGCGAGGTCATGGTGAATAAGAAATTTGAGGAACTCAGCCCCTTGGAGCGGGCCATTATTGGTATTGAGAAGCGCCGCTGGAAGTACCAGGGGTCGAAGGAGAAAACCATTGGGGCGCTGGGCATCACACCTATTGCCTATTATCAGAAGCTCAACACGATGATTGATGACCCTCGCGTCATTGCGGCGGAGCCGATTCTGACTGCGCGCCTGCGGGAGCACCGCGACCAGCAGTAGCGTTTTGGTGGCGTTGAGCACCGCGCCCAACGAGGGCTGCAGGGCGCCTGCGGTTCGGCAGATAAATTAGCCACAAAACGGTAGAGGATGCTGAATAACTCTTCCTGAAAACTTTACAATGGGTGTGTTATTGTTCAGACCCGTCCTTGGAGTCGGGCGAGAATCCCTGTAATCTGTATAGAACACCAAAGACGACCCACCCGAGAGATGCATGAGTAAGTATCCGCACGACGAATTCGATGATATCGACGAGAATACCGCCCGGCGCGGCATCTATCGCGGTACTATCGACGACCCCGCTAAGGACCCGCGAGGAGCCATTCCTCTTGTCACGGCCGGGGTTATTGCGTTGCTCTTGGGCGCGTCCATGTATGTGATGGCTCCCCGCTACAGTTCACCCAACTCTGCGGGCTCTAAAGCGTATGCGGGTAAGGCGGCAGCCAGCCCTTCCAGTAACGCCCCAAAAACTGATGGCGGGAATAAGAGCGGCAGCGCCCAGCCGTCGCAGTCGTCGAGCCAGAGCTCCACCTCGGGGACTGTGGCCGTGTATAACGCGTCGGCTCCTTCGGGCAGCGCATCCCGTGCCGCCGCTAAGCTTAAGAGCTACACCATTAGTGAGACCGGCAACTGGCCCGGTAACCCGCCGCAGAGCAGCACCGTCTACTATAAGAGTGGTGCCCAGCAGCAGGCCCAGCAGGTTGCTAACGCTGTGGGTATTAGCAATGTTCAGGAAGGCACCGCCGAGGATCTGGGCAGTAACGACACAGTCGTGGTGCTTGCCAGCGACTTCCAGAGCTAGTTCATTCCTTCTTTCCCCTGTACATGATCCGGGCGTTAGTGCTGTGCCCGTGAGCATCTGTGTGGGCTGTGCCCTGTTTTCCTGACGTGCCGCGCGTGTTCCTTGCGCTGTTGGCGATATGATGGCCCGCCACGGCCGAAAATGTTTGCCCCTGGGTGCGGTCGGTGCCAAAATTGATGTAGCATTCGGTGCACTCACGGTGCGCATGCGCCGTGAAGCGTTCTGCGGCGGCGCATCCGCTCGGGTGCACCGCACACTTTTGATATAGGGATTCCTACATTCATTTATCAGGAAATATAGGTCCAGGAGGGACATCGCCACATGGCAAAACTTATTGCTTTTGATGAAGAAGCTCGTCGCGGTCTAGAGCGCGGACTGAACACCCTAGCCGATGCCGTTAAGGTGACTCTTGGCCCCCGTGGCCGCAACGTCGTGCTTGAGAAGTCGTGGGGCGCACCCACGATCACCAACGACGGTGTTTCCATCGCTAAAGAGATCGAGCTTGAAGACCCCTATGAAAAGATTGGCGCCGAACTCGTCAAAGAGGTAGCCAAGAAGACCGACGATATCGCAGGTGACGGTACCACCACCGCAACCGTGCTGGCTCAGGCGCTTGTGCGTGAGGGCCTGCGCAACGTGGCTGCTGGTGCTGACCCGTTGAGCCTCAAGCGCGGCATTGAGAAGGCTGTTGAGGAGGTCACCAAGACCCTGCTCGACTCCGCGAAAGAGGTTGAGACTGAGGAAGAGATCGCGGCAACCGCATCCATCTCTGCGGGCGATCAGGAGATCGGTAAGCTGATCGCTCAGGCTATGGAGAAGGTCGGCAAGGAAGGCGTGATTACCGTTGAGGAATCCAACACCTTCGGCCTGCACCTGGAACTCACCGAGGGTATGCGCTTCGATAAGGGCTTCCTCTCCGGCTACTTCGTGACCGACCCCGAGCGTCAGGAAGCCGTGCTGGAAGACCCCTACATCCTGGTGGTCAACCAGAAGATCTCGAACGTGAAAGATCTGGTTCCCGTCCTGGAGAAGGTCATGCAGTCCGGCAAGCCGCTGCTGATTATTGCCGAGGATGTTGAGGGCGAGGCTCTGGCTCTGCTCGTGCTGAACAAGATGCGCGGCTCCATCAAGTCCGTTGCCGTGAAGGCACCCGGTTTCGGTGACCGTCGCAAGGCTATGATGGCTGATATTGCGATCCTCACCGGCGGCCAGGTTATTACCGAAGAGGTTGGCCTGTCCCTGGATACCGCAACCCTTGAGATGCTGGGTAAGGCACGCAAGGTTGTTGTCACCAAGGACGAGACCACCATTATTGAGGGCGCTGGCGACGCCGCCGCACTGGATGGCCGCGTGGCACAGATTCGCGCCGAGATCGCAAACTCCGATTCCGACTACGACCGCGAGAAGCTGCAGGAGCGCCTGGCAAAGCTCGCCGGTGGTGTGGCTGTGCTCAAGGCTGGCGCGGCAACCGAGGTTGAGCTGAAGGAACGCAAGCACCGCATTGAGGATGCTGTGCGCAACGCAAAGGCAGCTGTTGAAGAGGGTATTGTCCCCGGCGGTGGCGTGGCACTGATTCAGGCGGGCGCGAAGGTCTTCGACAAGCTCGACCTGAAGGGTGACGAGGCAACCGGCGCGAACATCGTGCGTGTGGCTATCGATGCGCCGCTGAAGCAGATCGCAACGAACGCTGGCCTTGAGCCCGGCGTGGTGGTTGATAAGGTTCGTTCCCTGCCTGAGGGCACCGGTCTGAACGCTGCAACCGGCGAGTACGAAGACCTCATGGCTGCGGGTATTAACGACCCCGTGAAGGTGACCCGTTCCGCTCTGCAGAACGCAGCATCGATCGCCGGTCTGTTCCTGACCACCGAGGCTGTGGTGGCGAACAAGCCTGAGCCCGCATCCGCTGCGGCACCGGCTGCTGACCCGATGGGCGGCATGATGTAACGTTTCCCGACTGAGGGAGTATGTTGAAGCTCTCCGGGGTGGGTTCCTGACCGGCACAATGCCGGGTGCGGGACTCGCTCCGGAGAGCTTTTTGTCTATGCTTTTCAGGGCCGCGAGCAGGTAGTTTTTGGTCTGAGCAGGTAGGAAAATCCTACCTTTTCGGCAAAATACTACCTGCTCGCGCGTATACGTGATTGCTCGCGCGTGCATGAGAGCGCTCGCAACGTGCGCCGTGATTCGTTCGGGATGGGCGAGCCGCGCGGTATGCTGGATTTATGATGCCTAACACCACCTCCAAATCTTCCGAAAACAACGCCCCCGATGCCCCCGCCCGTTCCGACCAAAACGCAAAGAGCATCGGCTCGCGAAATTCATTTCTGAGCATCGGGTCGGTGAACTCATTCTGCAGCATTGGCTCCGTAAATTCGGCGTTTTCGATCGGCTCGGTTTTCTCGTTCGGGTCTATCGGCTCGGCCTTTTCTTCGCTGTCCATTGCCTCGTGCCTGAGCTACATGAGCGTGTTATCGGTTTTATCGGAATCATCCGTGCTCTCGGCACGGTCGTACAGGTCGGTGCTTAAGGCGGGCCAGCAGAAGAAGGCAAAGAAACCGTAGCCTTCCCACCCGATCCAGTCCCGCCTGCTAAAAAGAGCCTTTATGTGAATAAAGCGTAGTTTTCGCCGCTTTATTCACATAAAGGCTCTTTTTTGATTGGGCAGGGGCGAAGGAGCACACCTGGCGGCACGCCGGCAGTGCCACCTGGTGGGTTGACCGTGCCCGCGCATCCACAGGGTAGAATAGTGGGGCTATGGAATGCGCCTATTACCGTGAGAGTCTTTGCCGCTCCTGCACCAACATCGAAACCCCGTACCCCGCCCAGCTTGCGGCGAAACAGGCCGATGCGCGCAGGCTTCTGGCGGCGTACCCTCACCTGACCTGGCTGGAACCTGTCGCCAGCGACGAGGCGCATTTTCGGAATAAGGCGAAGCTGGTGGTGGGCGGTTCGGCGCAGAACCCATCCCTGGGCATCGTTGATTACCGTTCGGGGATTGCTACCGATTTAAGCGAATGCCCGCTCTATATTGAGCCGATTGAGCGCGCCATTCCGGTGCTGCACGAGCTCATTCAGCGTGCCGATTTGACCCCGTATGACATTCCGGCCCGGCGCGGTGAGCTCAAGAATATTCTGGTGACCGCATCCGAGACGGGCGAGCTGATGGTGCGGTTTGTGCTCCGCTCGAAGAAGCTGCTGGTGCCTATTCGCCGCCAGCTGGGGTGGCTGCAGGAGCGTCTGCCGAAGTTGGCGGTGCTGTCGGTGAATCTGCTGCGCGAGCATGTGGCGCTGATTGAGGGCGATGAAGAGGTTATTCTGACCGAGAGGCAAACCCTGCCGATGCGCGTGAACGGTATGAGTCTGCACCTGCGCCCGCAGAGTTTCTTTCAGACGAACACGCAGATTGCGCAGGCGATGTATGCGCAGGGTCGCGAGTGGGTGGCGCAGGTGCAGCCGCGCACGCTCTGGGATTTGTATTGCGGTGTGGGCGGTTTTGCCCTGTACGCGGCGCAGGTGATGCACGGTGAGGTCACCGGGATCGAGATCAGTTCGGAGGCGATTCGCAGCGCCCAGCGTACCGTCGCTGAGCAGGGGCTTGAAGGCGTGAAATTTGCGGCGGGGGATGCGACCGAGTTCGCCGTGAACGCCCGCGAAACCCCCGAGATGCTGGTGGTAAACCCGCCCAGGCGAGGTATTGGCGAGAGGCTTTGCGCCTGGGTTGAGGACTCGGGGATTGAGCATGTAATTTATTCGAGCTGCAACGCAAAAACCCTTGCCGCTGACCTGGCGCGCATGCCCTCCTACAAGCCGGTCGCCGCGCGCGTGCTCGATATGTTCCCCCATACGAACCACTATGAGGTTATGGTGTTGTTGCAGCGCTGGTAGGCTTCCTGAGCACTCAATCCCAATTCCGCGAGCAGATA
>ERZ772993.1010-NODE-1010-length-11518-cov-15.149263_pt1 | contig 11518 bp, 9 predicted proteins | sample MGYA00580670_ERZ772993 | MGnify/ENA primary metagenome ERZ772993 (study PRJEB29015, sample SAMEA2737936) | human oral metagenome | biome: human oral; feature: human-associated habitat; material: dental | place: China | collected 2136 ...
AGGTACGACCGCGCGAGCCCAGGTACGACCGCGCGAGCCCAGGTACGACCGCGCGAGCCCAGGTACGACCGCGCGGTCCCGGGTACGACCACGTGAGCCGGCCGCCGCCCCAAGGACCAAGGTTCTCCGAGTACTTCACCACCTGGATCGGTGCCGTACACCTCTATGCGGCGAGTCGCCGGCTCAGGCGGCGAAGTGCGCGCACGACCCGGCGGCCCGGCGCCCCAGCGAGCCACGCGCACGACCCGGCGGCCCGGCGCCCCAGCGAGCCACGCGCACGACCCGGCGCCCCAGCGGGCCACGCACGACCCAGCGGGAGGACCCCGCTCAGTCCCGTGCCCGCAGGGTCTGCCCGACGCTCTGCCCACTGCGAGCGCGGGAGGAGACCACGACGGCCAGGCAGGTGGTGACCAGCGTCAGGCCCGTGACCACGCCGAGCTCCACCCGCGGTGCGCGGACGAGGACGTCGGACACCGTCAGGCCAGCCGCGCCTCCCAGAAGCGGACCCGCCACCGTGAGGGCGAGGAGACCGAGGACAGCCGCGGTGAGCGCGTGGAGAGCCCCCTCAAGGACCTGCGCCGCGAGCACGCCGCCCTCGCGAGCCCCGGCGGCGCGCAGCAGGGCGGCGTCACGACGCCGTCTCCCGGCGCTCATGGCGATGACGGCGACCCCGCCGCTCCAGGCCACGACGAAGGCGAGGCCGAACATGGACAGGAAGCCCTTGGTGGACACCGAGGCGAGGCCCAGTGACCTGCCGCTGAAGAGGACGGCCACCAACCCGATCGCCACGAAAAAGGGCAGGACCGTGGCCGAGGAGCGACGCGACTCCAGAGCAGCGGTCCGCGCGGCCACCTGCCACGCGGTACCGGGGAAGGGCAGGACCGCGAGCGCCCTCTGCAGCCAGGGGACGATCCAGGGCGTGAGCAGGCATATGAGGACGACAACACCGAGGGAGCCGAGGGCGGCGGCATCAGCGGCGCCGTCACTGCCGGCGCCCGCGGTCCGAATGGTCAGCCAGGCGGAGACCGCACCCGCGCCGACCCCGCCCACTGCGGCCAGCCGAAGCAGGAGGCCGAGGACGCGGGCAGGACCCCAGTGCCGTTCCTCGTCACCACGTCCGCGTAGAAGCGCGAACTCGGGGGCGCGCGCGGCGCGCCGGGCGGCGCCCCAGCCGCCGATCATGGCCGAGCCCGCGATGATGAGCGCGGACCACAGCAGATCGATGGGTTCCCACCGCGGCACGGTGCCGGCCAGGGCGACGCGCTCATCGATGAGGAGGGGCAGCATGAGGCGGGCGACGAGCACGCCGGCCGCTGTGCCGACGAGGGATCCGAGGACGCCCACGACGACCAGCTGCCCGAGGACGACGACGCGCAGCACGATGGGCCGCATGCCGAGGGCCCTCCACAGACCGTGGTCACGTTCGCGCTCGACGACGGCGAGCGCGCTGGTGGAGGTCAGCACGGCCGCCGCGGCGAGCACGACGGAGACGATGATGAAGGTGGTGACGACGGAGGCGGCCTCGATCATGCTGGCATCAGCCGTGGCACGGGCGGAGTCCAGGGAGCCGCGCATGACCATGAACTGACCGGCCACGCAGGCCCCGGTGACGACGGCGACGGCGACGGTCCACGTCCAGGTGCCGGCGTGGCGGCGCAGATCGGCGAGGAGGAGACGCGTCATCGGAGAGCCCCCTCCCGCCGCCCCATCCGGCTCGGGCTCCCGGCACGGGCGGCGAGAACGGCCCGGGAGACCGCATCGGGGTCGCCGCCGGGCAGTTCGCCGACGATCCGGCCGGAGTCCATGACCAGGACGCTCTGGGCGCGCGCGGCCGCCGCGGCGTCGTGAGTGACCATGAGAACCGTCGTCCCGGTCCGGCGCAGCCGGGCGAGCCAATCGAGGACGGCCGCGCCGGAGGCGACGTCGAGAGCGGCCGTGGGCTCATCGGCGAAGACGATGTCGGGGCGGGAAGCGAGTACGCGGGCGATGGCGACTCGTTGACGCTCGCCGCCGCTGAGCTGGTGCGGCAGATGGCGCGCCTGCCGGCTCAATCCCACGCGTTCCAGGGCGGCGTCGACGTCGGCGCGGCTCAGGGGTCTGCGCCGAAGCCGGCCGGGCAGGGCGACGTTGTCCCGGGCGGACAGGGCGGTGACGAGGTTGTCCTCCTGGAAGACGAAGCCGATGTGGTCGGCCCGGAAGCGGGCGGCGTCGCGCGGGCGCAGGGCGGTGGTCTCGACGTCGAGGATCCGCACGGAGCCGCCGGTGGGGCGGTCGAGCCCGGCGACGCACTGGAGGAGGGTGGACTTGCCGCACCCGGAGGCGCCGACAAGGGCGGTGAAGGAGGCGTGCGGAAGGGCGAGGTCGACGACGTCGAGAGCGTTGACTCCGCTGCGCCGATGGCCGGGAACGGGGTAGGTGCGGGTCATACTGGAGGCGATCACGGCAAGAGCATTCATGGGTCCGAGGGAACCCGGGGGATGCGGATCCGGTCACTGGTGGTCGGGCCCATTCTCCGCGATTCCATGTGGTGGACCCCGGTCCACCGTGAAGGGGCGCTGGGACCAGTGACCAGAGGCCCCGGGTTCCGTAGCGTCGCCCCCATGACGTCGACGGACCGGACCGGCCGAGCCGGCGAGCGCACTGGAACCGCCGGGCCCGCCGCTTCAGATGGACCCACCGCATCAGGTGGGTCGGCCGAGCCGGCGGGGCGCACCACTCCGTCCACGTCCGCCGGGCCGGCCGCTTCAGGCGAGCCCGCCGAGTCGGCGGCCTGGGCAGGGCCCGCCTCGGACGCGCTCATCACCCCGGCAGAACCCGCCGACTCAGCCGAACCGGCAGAACTTGTCGCTGTTAACCCGCACCTGCGTCGCGTCGTCCTCATCGTCGGCGAGATCGTGCGCGCCGCCCTGTGGATACCACTGCTCATCGCGCTCATCCCCCTGGCCCTGGCCTTCCACCTCATGGTGCCCGCGGCCGCCGCGACCGAGCGAACGATCGCCCGAGCAGTGGGCGCGAAGGCGCCCTCGGCACGGCTGGGCGCCGCGCAGGCGCAGCACCTGGGGCGGCCACGGGGCAGGGCCGACCGAACCCGAGGGAGCACCCCGCCCGAGGGCCTGGGGAGATGGCTCGCCTCCCGCGTGACCAGATCGGCATTCTGGCGTCAGGACCTGCCCCTGTGCCTGGGCTCCCTCATGCTGACGACGGTCGGCTTCTTCCTGACGACCATCGGCGGGATGCTGGCTATCACCTGCATCGCGATCCCCTTCATGGCCACCCCCGATCGGCCGATCCGGATCGACGCGTGCGCCGTGCACGTGGTCGGCGCGAGAGCGGGGGAGATCTGGTGGACGGCACCGATCGGCGTCGCCGTCCTGATTCTCACCCTGGCTCTGCTGCTCGGATTGGGAGCTCTGCGCACGCGAATGGTCGAGGCCCTCTCCGAGAACCGGCAGGCGAAGCGCATCGAGGCGCTGACCGCCGAGGTCGGTCACCTGACGGCGGGGCGGGCCACGCTCGTCGGCGCCTTCGACGCCGAGCGCGCCCGCATCGAACGGGATCTGCACGACGGTGCCCAACAGGAACTCGTCGCCCTCGCCATGGCCCTGGGCACGATCCGTCTGCGCACGGAATCGCTGGATGCCCTGGGACGGACGGGAGAGCTGCGCGCCGACCTGCTCACCGACCTCGACGTCGCGCAGGATCGCGCTGAAGCGGCACTGCGATCGCTGCGCGAGACGGTGCACGGCATTCGACCGGCCGTCCTGACCGAGCGGGGCCTGTCCGCAGCGCTGCGCGATCTGGCGGGACGAGCGCCGCTGCCGACGACGGTCCGGATCTCCGACGACGCGATCGACCGCGGGTCGGTCTCCTCGCCGGTGTCCACGACCGTCTACTTCGCCATCGCCGAGGCCCTGACCAACGCGGCCAGGCACGCGGGCGCCGGGGCGCGCGCCGTGGTGGAGCTCGAATGCGTGGCGGAGGGCCTGACCGCCGTGGTCGCCGACGACGGGTGCGGCGGGGCGGAGGCGGAGACCGCAGGCTCGACGGGGCTGCGCGGCATGGCGCAGCGGGTGGAGTCCGTGGGCGGGGCGCTCGACGTCGTCTCCCCCGTCGGAGGCGGGACGACGCTGACGATCACCGCTCCTCTGATGCCGCCGTGAGCGACAGGAGAGGACGCGACGAGGGCCGACTTCTGAAACGCGGCGTCGCGCTGTCGCGGTGCACCGGCCCCGTGACAGCAGAGTTCGACGGGACGTCGGGATCATCTACGGGCGCGCAGACGGACCGGCCCCGTGGTAGCAGGGCCCGGAGCCCTCGCGAATGCGCGGCGGACGGGCCCGTGTCGATGGTCGAAGGGCCCGCGGACCGCACCGCGCGCACAGCGCCCGCGATGGACGAGTTCGCAGAGGTCGATCGCGGACAGGCAGTATGAGCGCATGAGGATCTTGCTCGCCGACGACGCCGTCCTGCTCCGCGAGGGTTTGGCGGGACTGCTGACCGCAGCGGGCCACGAGGTGGTCGCCCAGGTGGCCGACGCCGACGCGCTGCGCGCCGAGGTCGCACGACTGATGGCGGAGGGCGAGCCGCCGGATGCCGTGGTCACCGATGTGCGGATGCCGCCGACGAGAACCGACGACGGCCTGCGGGCGGCCATCGACCTGCGCGCGTCGCACCCCGGGTTGCCCGTGGTGGTGCTCAGCGCCTATGTGGCCGGGCCCTATCTCGGCGAGCTCCTCGAAGGGGACGACGGCTCGGTCGGCTATCTGCTCAAGGAACGGGTGGGACGCGTGAGCGACTTCCTGCGCTCCCTGGATGTGGTGGTCTCGGGCGGTGTCGTCATCGACCCGGAGGTTCTGGCGCACCTTATGACGGCCGGGGCGGGCACGGCGCACAGCACGGCCGGGGCGGGCACGGCGCACAGCACGGCCGGATACGACGAGGCAACCGATCCTCCCGCTGGTCGGGAGGAACGGGACGGTCCGCAACTGGGGAGACTGACCCCGCGGGAGGCCGAGGTCATCACGCTCATGGCGGAGGGACTGTCCAACAGGCAGATCGCGGAGCGGCTGGTGCTGTCCGACGGAGCAGTGGCCAAGCACGTGGCGAATGTCTTCCTCAAACTGGACCTGCTGCCGGGAGAGGAGAACCGGCGCGTGCGGGCGGTGCTCACCTGGTTGCGCGCCCACGCCTGACCGACGGCGACCAACAGCGTCCGGGCGCCGGACCCGGTGCAACTCCTTCGTCGAGATCGGTCGGGTTCCGGCTCGAGATCGGTCGGGTTCCGCGCCGAGATCGAGTATCCCCTGCCCTTGACGCCCACCGCGGCAGCACTCCACGTCGGCACGTTGGTCCACCATCTGCTCACGCCCTTGGCCGACCGAACCTTCCCCAAACGCCATCACGGGTATGGCTCCACAGAACTCGCACTCTTGGCGCCCGGACCTGCCGGGCTCGCCCTCATCGGCCCCGGGTCGTCTCCTCTGGCCCTCAGCAGAGAGCCCCATCGGGCCCGAATGAGATGTGAATGAGCTGCCGTTTCCTCGCCTCACGGCAGGGGCAGGACGATAGGACAATGTGGCTCGTCCAGTGCTTCGGGTTCCTCGCCTCACGGCAGGGGCAGGACAGCGCCGCCTCCACCACCGACCGCCAGACGTTCCTCGCCCCATGGCAGGGGCAGGACCCTGCCGGCATTGGCGTAGATGAATGAGTCGGCTCCCCGCACCTTTGGCGGGGGATCGGGCCGGAAACCGGTTAGTCGAGGCAACGCGAAGGCTGATTCGCTGGATTCTGGTTCGGACCGTCCACGCGCACCCGGAGCCGGAACGGTCGTCCGGTACTGCTTCGCGACGAGAGCCCCGCGCAGTCGTACCCTTTTGCGCGCGGTCGTACTGTTCTCCGCGCGGTCGTACCCTTCCACGCCAAGTCGTACCTTAAGGCGGCTCTAAGGTACGACCGCGCAGCCCCGGGGACGACCGCGCAGCCCCGGAATCGCCCGGACGCCCGCAACCAGGCTCCGGAACCACCCGCGATGCCCGCAGACACACCGAACGCCACGGCGCCCCGCCCACAACCACCGCGAACATGTGACACAACCCGAGCCCGAATAAGTCTCATGGAAACACGATCGCGTCACGGAGCCGCCCCGCCTCGCCGTCGCCACCCCGCTGGAGCCCCCATCGAGCCCCGCCCCGCCACCGCCGACGACCGCGGTTCGGCACGTCCGAGGGGTTCGTACACCGTAGGCTGACCCCATGCGTCTTCACGTTGCCGATCACCCGCTCATCGACCACAAGCTCTCCGTTCTGCGTGATCGGACGACGCCGTCGGCGGTATTCCGCCAGTTGGTCGATGAGCTCGTGACCCTCCTGGCCTACGAGGCCACCCGCGAGGTTCGCACCGAGAGAGTCGAGATCACCACCCCGGTCGCGGTCGCCCACTGCCTGCGCCTGTCCGAGCCGCGGCCCATCGTCGTGCCCATCCTGCGAGCGGGCCTGGGCATGCTCGAAGGCATGACCCGCCTCCTCCCGACGGCGGAGGTCGGCTTCCTGGGCATGAGGCGCGACGACGACACCCTCGAGGTGGAGACCTACGCCAACCGCCTGCCCGACGATCTCTCCGGTCGCCAGTGCTTCGTCATCGACCCCATGCTGGCCACCGGCCACACCCTGGTCGCCGCCATCGACTACCTGCTGGAGCGCGGCGCCCGCGACGTCACCGCCATCTGCCTCATCGCCGCCCCCGAGGGCATCAAGACCCTTGAGACCGCCGTGGGAGGTCGCGCCAACGTCACCGTCGTCACCGCGGCCGAGGACGAGCGGCTCAACGAGCACGCCTACATCGTCCCGGGCCTGGGCGACGCAGGAGACCGGCTCTACGGCATCGTCGACTGACCCCCGGCCGCCCACCCGAGCACGGCCTCGGGCCACCGCGAGCCGCTTGGGGGCACGCGACGGCGAGACGAGGCGGAGCTCGCCCAAGCCGCCGCCCCCACGAGCCACCGGCCATCGCGGCCGCGGGCGACGAGAAGGCCCCCAAGCCGCCGCACCCGGGCCGCCAACCCGTCATCGCCGCGACCCATGTGCTGACGCACCGGCGCCCTTGTTAGGAAAGCCTTACGTATCATAAAGTTCGGGCACTCGCCGTTATCCGCTCGTGTCCGAAGGGCCCCTATGCAGTTCTCCCGCAAGCACTTCCTCCTCGCCTCCCTCACGGCGGCCACGGGCACCGCCCTGGCCGCCTGCTCGCGCGCATCGAGCCCGGGCCCCGACGACGGCACCCGCACGATCACCGACCACGGCGACAAGCAGGTCACCCTGCCCGCCACGGTCACGCGCGTCGCATTCGATCAGATCCCGATCGAGTCGACCTACCTCGCCTACTTCGACGGCTCGGCGCCCAACCTCGTCGGCATGAGGCCGGACCGGGTCTCCGCCCTGAGGGAGACCATCGCCGCCCGGATCGCCCCCGAGATCCTCGAGGTCGACACCTCCTACTACGACAACGGCGAGCTCAACACCGAGTCGCTGCTGAACCTCGACGTCGACGTCGTCTTCTACAACGCCTTCAACGACAAGCACGGCCAGATGTTCGAGACGGCGGGCATCCCCGCCGTCGGCTTCACCACGAAGGGCGACCCGACCAGCACCTACGCCGACTGGATGCACCTGCTCGAGGACGTGTTCAACGAGCCCGGCAAGATGACCGACAAGATCGCCCTGGGCACCGAATACGTCGAGGACGCCCAGGCGCGCGCCGCCCGGGTCGCGGAGGCCGACAGGCTCTCGGCGCTCGTGCTCATGGGCGTGGAGGGCGGCCAGCCCGTGGTGGCCGCGGGCACCGAGGGCTGGTTCACCGACTGCTGGGCCAAGCGCATGAGCTACAACGACGCCGCCGAGGGCACCGAGGGGTCCCGCCTGCAGATGACCCTCGAGGAGGTCCTCCGCCGGGATCCCGCTTCCATCCTGGTCACGGGCAAGGGCATGAGCAACCTGACCGCGGCGGACGTCCTGGCGGGAAGCGTCGACGGCGTCGACTTCACCCAGCTGACCGCCTACAAGAACAAGGCCGTCTACTCCACGGGGCTGGGCATGTGGAACTGGTTCACGCCCAACCCGGACGCGCCGCTGGCCGCCTACTGGGTCGGCTCCGAGCTCTACCCCGACCAGTTCGCCGACATCGACCTGCCGGCCCTGACCAAGGACTACTACCACCGGATGTACGCCTTCGACCTCACCGACGAGCAGGTCGCCACCATCATCGATCCGGACGCCTGATGCCGGCGCCCCTCCTGCACCGGGGTCGCCCGAGCCCATGGGTCCTGCCGCTTCTGGCGCTCCTCGTCCTGGTCTGCGTGGCCGTGGCCATCATGGCGGGACGCTACGGGATCGGCCCGGGGAGGATGGTGGAGGCCATCGCCGCCCGCGCCACGGGCGGGGTCTCCTCGGATCGGAGGGCCGACTCCGTCGTGTTCAACCTGCGACTGCCCCGCATCACCGTCGCGGTCCTCATCGGATCCGGGATGGCGGTCTCGGGCGCCGCCTTCCAGTCGATCTTCTCCAACCCGCTGGCCACCCCGGACACGCTCGGCGTGGCCTCGGGGACCTGCGTGGGCGCCGTCGTCGCCCTGCTGCTGGGCCGGGGGATGACCGGCGTCCAGCTGACGGCGCTGGTGGCGGGCCTGATCACGGTGACGATCACGACGACGGTGGCGCGCCGGCGCGGCGGCGGGACCGACGTCGTCACGCTGGTGCTGGCGGGCGTCATCGTCTCGGCCCTGGCGGACGCCGTCCTGTCGATGCTCAAGCTCACCGCGGACCCCACCAGCGAGCTGCCGGAGATCACCTACTGGCTCATGGGCTCCCTCTCGGGGGCGTCCTGGGGGCAGATCGCCATGGCCACGCCCTTCATCCTCGTCGGCTCCGGGGTCATCGTGGCCCTGCGCTGGCGGCTCAACGTGCTGGCGCTGTCCGAGGACGAGGCGAGGGCGGCCGGCGTCGACGTCCGCCGTCTGCGCATCGTCCTGATCGTGTGCGCGACGGTCGTGACCGCCTCGGTGGTCTCCCTGTGCGGCCAGGTCGGCTGGATCGGGCTCATCGTGCCCCACGCGGCGCGGATGCTGATCGGGTCCGACAACCGGTACCTGATCCCGGTCTGCCTGCTGCTGGGCGCCAGCGTCATGATCATGATCGACACGATCGCGCGCACCCTCACCGCCTCGGAGATCCCCGTCTCCGTGGTCACGGCGCTCGTGGGGGCTCCCTTCTTCATCACGCTGCTGCGCCGCACGGGCGGGGTGCGGACGTGAGCGCGCGACTGCGGGTCCACGACGGCACCTTCCGCTACCCGGGAGCCCCCACCCCGATCCTGGAACGCATCGAGGTCGAGGTCGACGACGGCGAGCTGCTCGCGATCCTGGGGCCCAACGGCGCGGGCAAGACGACGCTCCTGCGCACCATGCTCGGCCTGCAGAAATGGGAGTCCGGAGCGACTCTCCTGGACGGCGTCGACCTGGCGACCCTGTCCCCCAGGGAGATCGGGCGCCGGATCGCCTACGTGCCGCAGACGCGCAACTCCACCGCGACGGGTCTGACCGGGGTGGACATGGTGATGCTCGGACGCTCCCCCCACCTGCCGCTGCTCGCCCAGCCCGGGCCGCGGGAGCGAGCCATGGCGGAGGAGGCGCTGGCGGGCATCGGCGCGGAGGCGCTGGCCCTCATGCCGTGCCGGACGATGTCCGGCGGGCAGTTCCAGATGGTGCTCATCGCCCGGGCCCTGGTCGCCGAGCCGGAGGTGCTGGTCCTGGATGAGCCGGAGACCGGCCTGGACTTCCACAACCAGCTCATCGTCGTGGACCTGCTGCGCACACTGGTCCACGATCGGGGGCTGAGCATCATCATGAACACGCACTACCCGGCGCACGCCCTGAGCGTCGCCGACCGCGTGCTGCTCCTGGACTCCCGGCATCGCGCCGTGTCCGGTCCGACGCGCGAGATCATGGATGAGGCGACGCTCGCCCGGGTCTTCGATGTCGAGGTCTGCATCGGCCGGCTCGATCACCGCGGGGAGTCGCTGACGACGGTCGTGCCGGTGCGGGCTCTGCGACCCGACGCCGGCTCCGCGGCAGACGCCGGTTCTGCGAGCGACGCCGGCACGTAGATCACGATTCCGTCTCGATCGCATACGATCGACCCCATGAGTCCGCCCGCACCCGCGCCCGATCACCGCCCGCACCTCGACCTGCGCACGGCGGTCATCGCCGTCCTCATCGGGGCGCTGACCCTGGGAGGAGTCGTCGGGGGCGGACTGCTGGCCGCCGGAGACACCAACTACGCCCAGCCTCCCACGACGGATCGCACGCGCTCTCCCACCCCGTCGGACTCGTGGGCGTCGGGCTCGACCCAGCAGTGGTCCACGGCGATCGACCCGGGCGCCTCCATCTTCACCTCCCCCGACCACCTCTTCTCCGTCAAGACCGACGGCGAGAACACCCAGAGCTCCACACTCACCGCCTACACCATGGACGACTCCGGCCCGTCCGCGGCCTGGACCGCCACCGTGGACACTACAGGAGACAGCGTCGCCACGAACGGCGCCAAGAACAACCCCACCATCTACCCCGCCTTCCTCACCTGGGGCAAGAACACCCTCATCCACGGCACGACCCTTTACGACATCACCACCGGCGACACCACCGACGCCCCATGGCCCACTGACGCCGTCCCCGTCGTCGCCGGCGACACCGTCATCGCCTGCCAGAAAACCACCTGCGCAGGCTACCGCGAAGGCGACACCACCCCCGCCTGGTCCTCGGCCGTCAATGACCCGGTGAAGGGCCTGCCCGCGAATTCAGAAACCGATATCGCCGCGGGCATCATCAATGATGCCCACAATTACGCGATAGTATACACCCGGGGCGACGCGAGATACGCCATCATCGCCCACCACTACGTTTTCAACATCGACACCGGTGAATTCATCAACTTCTCCGTGCCGGAGGAGAATCCCGCCGTTTACGCCGTCACGAGCACCACTGAGGGATGGGCCATCTCCTCGGCTCATTTCGATGTGCTGTCAGGGACCTCCAAGGAGTGGCATATGTCCTTCTACGATATAGACGGGGGAAAGCCCAAATCGACGGAGACCCAACGCCCCCTCGGGGACAACACCAGGGTGCTGCGCCTCCCGAGCCCGCGCACGGCCGAGGATCTCAAGAAGATATGGGTCAGAGGTGACCTGAGTGCGGCGGCCGGGACAATGCCGACGGTCGGCGCTACCGGTGAACCCCACTGCGGGCAGAGCATCTCGATGACGGAGGGCGCCACGATCGACCTCACCGGCTTCGACAAGAACGTCTTCCCCTGTTTCAATGATGAGACCACCCAGGTCTCCGACAGTGCGAAGGTGGTGATGGTGGGCACGGCCCAGATGACGAACAAGACCCCCTTCTCACTGATGTTCGACTCCGCGACGGGCGAGCGGATCGCCTTCGAGGGGCTGGACCCGGACAACGGGGCCGTCT
>ERZ772993.1012-NODE-1012-length-11508-cov-6.892168_pt1 | contig 11508 bp, 7 predicted proteins | sample MGYA00580670_ERZ772993 | MGnify/ENA primary metagenome ERZ772993 (study PRJEB29015, sample SAMEA2737936) | human oral metagenome | biome: human oral; feature: human-associated habitat; material: dental | place: China | collected 2136 ...
CGCTTCCCCGGCAAGGACACTGGGTGTTCCGGGAGGAGGTGCCGGAGAAGGCCCGTCAAGCCTATGGCATGGGCCGCGGGGGCGTCGACACGATCCCGACGCGGCGGCGGGGGTCATCGGCGTGGGCGCGGATGGTGCCGGGAGGGAGGCCGAGGCGGCGGGCGACGTCCGCAGCGGAAAGGCAGTGGACGGTCACGAGCGGTGGAGGCGGTTGCGACGGACCCAGCCATGGTGCTGATCAAAGAGTCGACCCAGCAGGCCCAGGCGACTACGGCGAGCCGGAGGTCGACCCGGGGCGTGGCCCAGGTCACGGCGATGGTGCGGGTTCTCATGAGAAATCGAACCCCGTTGCAGGTTCGGCGAGTAGATGGCACGAGGTCGTTTATCGCTTGGCAGCGAGTCGGGCGGGCGGACGCGGCGCGCCCGGAGGCGGAGCGATCCGGGGATAGCGTCCACCCGAAGCGGCCTGTCGAGGAGCACCCTCGTCGCCCGAGGCCACCGACCCGGCCGCGCGCGCCGGTGCCGGGTCCCACCCCTTGTCAACGACACGTCGCTGGACAAGGATCGCGCCCCCGAGGATGGCCGCGCCGAGAACGGCCAGCAGTACGGCGCCGAGCACCGGCCCGCTCTTCGCCACGTTGCCGATGAGAAGCCCGAACCAGCCGAAGTCGGCGTCCCCGAAGGTCGTGTTGGCGGATCCGAAGTTGCCGAGCACCTGCATGAGCAGTGCCGGGAGGAAGGTGATCAGCAGGCCGTTCGCGAAGCCCCCGGCGACGGCGCCTCGGCGCCCACCGGTCGCGTTCCCGAACACGCCCGCGGCACCGCCGGTGAAGAAGTGCGGCACGAGGCCCGGCAGGATGACGGCAAGCCCGAATGCGGGGCCGAGCCAGGCGGCGAGCACGAACAACCCGATGAGCCCGGCGGCGAAGGATGAGATGAAGCCGACGAGGACCGCGTTCTGCGCGTACGGGAAGACAATGGGCGCATCCAGCGCGGGGATCGCGCCCGGCACCATCTTCGCGGCGATCCCCTGGAACGCCGGGACGAGCTCGCCGAGAATCGTGCGGACTCCGAATAGGATCACCGCCACCGCGATTCCGAAGCCGAGTCCCTGGGTCACCGACTGCATGAGGTAGTCGCCGATATCGGTGGCGCCGCCGAACGCGGTGAAGGCCGTGTCCTGTCCGACCCGGACGAGGTAGACCACCGCGACGACCAGGTACATCAGGACCATCGACAGCGCCGTGGCGACCATCGAGTCGCGGAGGAACCGGAGCCCCTCGGGAACCTTGATCTTCTCGGTGGACCGGCTCCGTCCCTTCGGGTCGACCATGCGCCCGACGGCGCCGGCGGCGATGTACCCCACTGTGCCGAAGTGGCCGATGGCGATCGTGCTGTCGCCGGTGAGCTTCTTCATCCACGGATGCGCGATCGCGGGGAGGGAGACCATGAGGATTCCGAGTAGGACCGCCCCGAGCCCGATGACGAGCCACGTGTTCATGCCCGCCGAGGCCATGACGATGGTGATCATCGTCGCCATGAACAGGATGTGGTGCCCGGTCAGGAAGACATAGTGCAGAGGCGTGATACGTGCGAGGACGAGGGCCACGATGAAGCCGATGATCATCAGCCACGACACCTGCGCGCCGTACTCCTGCTGCGCGATGCCGACGATCGCCTCATTCGTCGGCACGACGCCCTGCGCGCCGAGCGCGCCCTGGAGCATCGCACCGAGCGGGTCCAAAGACGCGGTGACGAGCGTCGCGCCCGCGCTGACGAGAAGGAACCCGAGTGTCGCCTTCAGGGCGCCGCCGATCACGGCCCCGATGCTCTTGCGCAGCGAGATGAGACCGATAGCGGTGATAATGCCGATGAGATACGCCGGGACGCTGAGGATCTCGTTGACGAGGAAGCGAGCAATTGCGTAGATGGCGTCCATGTGCTGACTCTCCTGTGGGGGTGTCGATCGTCGAGGGGAGGGCGGGTGGTCTAGACCGCGTACCAGCGTCGGAGGGCCTCGTCGATCTCCTGCTTCGAGGTGAAGTCGCCGATGACGTGGACGGGCGTTCCGAGGTCGCCCAGCGAGTCGGCGATCGCACCCGACGTGAGCACGAGGTCGACGTCCTTCGCCTTGCCCTTGGCGGAGATCGTGTCGGTCGCCTCAACGGAGAAATAGGGCGCCCACCCCCATGAGCCGAGCACCTGCTCGAGGGTGTTCTTGAGGAAGATGCTCGTGCCGACGCCGTTGCCGCACACTGTCAGGATCCGGCCCTTGGAGGGGACGGTATCCTCCGTGATGGGCACCGCTGATGCCCGCTCCGCGGCCGGCGTGTCCGAAACCGCCGCGGGCTCCGGCTGCACGGCGGAAGCGCCGACTGCGCCCGAGAGCACGTCGATGATCTCGGCGGGCGTGCCGGCCGTGTCGAGACGGGCGCGCCGGTCGGGATCGGCGAGAATCCCCGCGAGTGCCGCCAGTGCATCCTGGTGCTGGTCGGAGTCGGCGGCCGCGAGAGCCATCACGATCGTCACGGGGTCGTTGTCGCCCGCACCGAACTCGACCGGGGCGGCGAGGCGCGCGAAGGAGAGCCCGGTACGGTGGACGGAATCGTCGGGGCGCGCGTGGGGGAGGGCGAAGCCCGGGGTGAGGACGATGTACGGCCCATGGGTCTCGACGGTCGCGATCATGGCGTCGGTGTACTCCGGGGCGGTGACGCCCGTGTCGACCAGCAGTGCGCCGGCGGCTCGGACCGCCCCGCGCCAGTCGTCGGCCACGACCCCCAGGGACACGGCGTCGATCGAGATCAGCGACTCGAGATCGGTCATGGGACCCTCCTTGGCTCCAAACACCTCAGCGACGTAGCTGGAACCAGTGTTCCATTCGGCGTAATCTTCGGTCAAGTCTCCGAACGAGGCTCATCGGGGTGCCCGACGGCGGGGCCCGGCGCCTCATCCGGAGAACGGCCTGCGGGAGTCGCGGATTGTGGTGGGCACGGGGGCGCGGGCCGCCCGGTGCGGGTCAGGTCGTGCCGAGCAAGTCTTCCGCGCGGTTGCGGTGGTGGGGAGCGCGACCCGCGCAGCCGCCGTCGTGCACATGATTCACGGTGAGTCCAATGCCGCCAAGACCGTGCTCCTTCAGTTCCAGAACGCGCTCAGGGAGCAAGGACTGGACAACGGTGCGGGCATCACCGCGCTCGGCTCCTCCGCTCGCGCGGACCGGAAACCTCGATTCACTCGTATCCTCTCGTTTCACGCAGGTCGCTCGAGATTCGCGGGTTGGAGCTAAAAGCCCGCCTCACGCCGTCTCCCGGCGATGCCGGTGCGAGCCGGTCAAGCTTTGAGACGCTTGACGTCGCGCAGGAAGGCGGGCCGGTAGACGATCTCACGCATCATCGATGAGCGCCATAGCCCCATCCTTACCCTCTTGTGAGTCTTTTGTACTCCGAGTGGGAGGTCCTTGATGACGTGAAGGGTTTACGCCGCCCGCCGCCGCACGGGCTCCGCGCCATGCGGTCCGCCCGTCCCGGCGCGTCCGTTCCCGCGCTTGCCCCGCCCGGCGCAGTCCTGCGACCCTTGCCCCATGGCGATCATCCTGGACGGGGTCCTGAGCGAGAAGGCGCTGCGCGCGGCCGCCGGTGACGACCTCTACGAGCGCGGCGAGGGCCGCGTCGAGGCCGTCTGCGTCCACAGCCTCGCCGTCGGCGGCGCGACCGCGACGGTCGGCGGCGAGGCCCTCTGCGACGTGCACCTGTTCTGGCACGACGACGTCATCACCGGCGCGTGCACCTGCCCTCGCTTCTCCGACCGCGGCTTCTGCGAGCACATGGTCGCGGTCGGCCTGGCCGTCCTCGACGACGTCCGGGACGGCGCCGTCGTCCCCGTCCCGCCGTCCGGGGCCTTCGCCGCACCGCCCGCCCCGGCCGACTCCGGCCCCGCGCCCCGGGGCGGCCGGGCGCGCACGACCGCCCCCGACCCGGGCACCGTCAAGGGCCTCGGGGCCGAACTCCTGCGGAGCGCCCGCTCCCTCACCGTCGTCCGGCGCTTCCTCTACCCCGACGAGGCCGCCCGCTACGCGCGCAGCATCGAGAGGTTCCTCGACGGCCTGGAGTCCTTCCCGGCCGACCGCGGGGGACCTGACGGCGCGGCCCCGGCCCTCCTGCACATCGCGACCCGCCTGCGCGCGCAGCTCGAGACCCGCATCGACGATTCGGGCGGAAACGTCACCCGCGCCTGCCAGCGCGCCATCGACCTGTACGCCCGGGCCTGTCGCGAGGGCCGGCCCAACGGCGTCAGGCTCGGCCGCCGACTCGCGAAGTTCCGGCTCGCCTCACCCGGCTGGCCCGACGTCGCCCTGAACGACTTCCTCCCCGCCCTCGGGGGCAGGGGGCTGGCGGCCTACCGCCGCGCCGTCGACGCCGCCGCGGAGCAGGCGGAGGCGCAGGGCGACCACCCCGGTTTCGAGCTGAGATCCATGCTCCTCGAACTGGCCGACCTCGACGGCGACGTCGATCGCGCCGTCGAGCTGCTCTCCCGGGAGGAGCACCCCCAGTACGCGGCCATTATCGAGCGGCTTGTCGCGGCCGGGCGGCGCGACGAGGCCTTGGCCCGCCTCGATCGGGCCGTCGCCGAGTCGCGGATCGACGCCCCCGGCCCCGACCCGTGGCGGGACACCGGCGCCAACCCCTACTGGGTCCGCCCCGGCCGCGCCCTCGACCTCTACCTGGAGGCCGGGCGGAGCGGGGACGCCCTCGACCTTGCCCGCGATCTGTTCCACTCCAACCCCAGACCGACGACCCTCGACTTCCTCCTGGCCACCGCCGAACGGCTCGGCCGCCGCGAGGAGGAGCTGGACTCCGTCCTGGCCTGGGTCGACGGCCGGGACTGGCGCACCGGGGACACGCCCATCGCCCTCGCCCTGCACCTGGGCGACGTCGACCGCGCCTGGGCGGCGGCGGACCGATGGGGCGTCGATCGCGCCTGGATGAGCCTCGCCGACGTCCAGCCCCAGCCCCGCCCCGACGACGCCATCGAACTGTACCGCCGCGATATCGAAAGGGCCCTCCTCAAGGCCGGCCGGCCCTCGGCCCGGCGGGCGGCGGCCGGGGCCGTGCGCATGCGCCTGATCGCCGCCGCCGCGGATGCGCGCGACGGCGGCGGGCGCGTGGAGGCCTTCACCGCCTGGGTCGGCGGCCTGCGGGAGGCCCACCGCCGCCGCCCGACCGTGGGTCAGGAGTTCGACCGCGAAGGGCTGTAGGTCCTCGGCGGGCCCCGGGAGGTGAGGCCCCCCGCCCGCCGTCGCGGGGCACTGCTATCATCGGACCGCCCGCGGGCCCGCAGGTCCACCCGTTACAGGGCCGGAACGTTTCAGGGCGCCCTGTCTCAACCTGATTAGGAGAGTATTCATGACCAGTGCCCTCCCTCCGAGTTATCGGCCCGGCTCCAAAGATTCCTCAACGGACGTCATTCCCGCCGGCACCCGGGCCGCTCAGGGGGCTGCGCCCGGTCCGACCGGGTCGGGGGACGGCGTCTCGACGACGAGCGCGCCCATGGGCGACATGCCCACCTACCCGATGATGCCCGCGGGCGAGATCCACCCCCGGGGCGTCCTGCTCGACGGCGACTACGCAATAATCCTGGAGAAGGTGGTGGGCAGGGTTTATCTCGCCTTCGCGACGCGGGACATGAGCATCAATGGCATCGACGTTCGCAACCAGGAGCCCGTGGTCATCAAGGCCACCGAGCACGATGCGGCGCAGAGCGCCCGGGCCGAGGCCTATGTGATCCAGCACGCCGGTCAGAGCCCGTACCTCCCGAGGTTCGTGGAGCTGAGGGAGAAGGACGGCAAGGACTGGCTCGTCACCCGTCACATCGCCGGCACGCCGTTGAGCGACATCATCAGAATGAGCGGACCCAATGGCATGGATCCCGTGCGGGCCGCCAGACTCGCGATGGACGTTCTGCAGGCGCTCAAGCTCCTCCACGGATCTTCGTCCGCCAGCTTCATCCACCGGGACGTCAAGCCCGACAACATCATCGTCACCACGGAGACCAATGGCTGGGAGCACGCGGTCCTCATCGACCTCGAGACCGCCATAGATCCGACCAGGACTTTTGGTGAAAGTATAGCGTACACGCTGCCGTGGGCCTCCCCCGAGCACCTGAACACCAAGTTCCTGCGGCAGTCGTCGGACATTTTCTCCGTCGGGGTGTGCCTGTACCAGATGGTGACCGGACGGCTGCCCTTCGGCGACCGGGGGGCCATCGAGAACAAGACGATGTCGGATTTCCTGCGCGACCGCGCCGACAACGGCATCACCCACCGGCTCAACGCCGTCATCCGCAGGTCCCTCAGCATCGATCAGAGGGGCCGCTACCAGTCGGCGGATGAGATGCTGGCGGCTCTCGAAGGGGTTCTGAACGCGGGGGCTCCGAATAACGGCGGCGGACCCGGTGGCGAATGTCCGGGCATTCCTCCTCGCCCGGAGCCTCCCGTCGACCCCGAGGCGACGGAGATGGCGGCCATCTTGAAGCACGTCTGTCACCAGTACACCGCGAAGAAACGCTTCGAGGCCGTCACCGCGGGTATCCGCCTGCGCTGCCGCAGCGAGGTCTTCACCGCTTTCAACGCCTCCAGGCCCCTCACGTTCTTCTCCCGATGCGGTGGACGCAAACTATTCAACATCTGGCGGCAGAATCAGTTGAACGCGATCGCGCCCTTCGATCTCTTCGACGAGGAGAAGCGGATGCTCACCGAGAACTCCGACCTGATGCCCCTCGCCATCCGCGCAGCAGGTCTGATCCGGAGCACGAGGGCCGGCGCAGCGGCGCGGGTCAGGTCCCTGAATATCCTGCTCCTCGGAGTCCTCGCGCTCTCCCTGGCAGTCGTCGTCGGCGCCGTTCTCTTCATCTTCGCAAACCTGCTCTGAAAGTTCGTATGACCGCTCATGGAGGCACACATGCCGCTCGAATGCCCTCTCTGCGCCAGCAGGAGACCGTTTCTGCGCGTTGAAAGATTCAAGAACTCGGATGGCAGGATCGGCGTTCGCGCCTACCAGGACACCGGCGGAATCGCGGCCTGGAGGGCGAACGGGTTCGAATCGATCCCCTCCGACGCCGGGGCGCAGGTGGTCGAAGCCTACACGGTCTGCCGCAACGGGCACGTCGCCCTCGACGACCCCGGAGTCGGCGCCGCCCATAAGGTCTGCACGCTCGGATCGGTCGGATCCGGCAAGTCGCAGCTCCTGCACCGGCTGCTCCAGCTGGATCCCCCGATCTGGGACCAGGCGCCCCAGAACGACCGCGAACCGGTCGGGGTCTTCATCTCCCACAAGCCCCTTCCCTACGGGGCCTCCCCGATTGACAACCCGGATGAGGTCGTCGCCACTGCGGCCGCCAACTCCGAGCCCCTGCGGACCACGCTGCTCAACCTGTTCCGAATGGAGCTGAGGCTCCGGGAGGTGCGCCGACGCAATCCCCTCACCGGTGACAGGGAGACCGTCCTCGTCGGCACCCTCGTGGACGAGATCCTCCTCCGGTACTTCGAGAGCGAGTACGCGGACGACCTGGAATACGCCCAGGAGCTGGCCGACGACTGGGGCACGAACCTGCGGGCGCCGTATCTTTACCCCATCACCCTTACCACTGGCGGGACCTCCCTCACCAAGCACCTGGCCATCGTCGATCTGCCGGGCGAGGCCACCCGGGAGTGGACCACCCCGACGAACAACCCGTACGTGAACTCCGACGACGATCTCAGTCAGCTGGAGGACTCGGCGACCATCCTGGCGATCGTGGATCCCGTTCTGGCGGACTGGTGCTTCAACAGACTCGATGACAGCACCCGCAGTCTCGCCCTGCGCCCCATCTCCGACGAGACGACGACGACGCGCGAGACGATGCGCGCCGAATCCAGCGCCATCACCAGGAAGCTCCTTCAGGACATCAGCCACGAGGTCCAGGACGCCGACAACGCCTCTCTCACCGTTATCGCGATCTCCAAGTGCGATGCGATCCGTTACGCCCTCGAGCACGCCTTAAAGGACGCCCCCCGCGGACAGTACGACATCGGTCGCTGGAACGACCTCATCCCCAAGGAGCAGGTGGGCCCCTTCGTCCGCTCCGCCAAGAACGCGCTGAGTCGGATGAGCGGCCGGGTGGAGGCCTCCCAGCCGATGGCGAGCGCTCAGGTCAGGGAATTCTTCGACAAGTTCCGCATGGCCCCGGGCATGCAGATTCACGCCACCGCCTCCCTCCTGGCCGACCTGTCAGACCCCTGGAAGTTCTGGAACCTGGTCATGACGGGGGAGGAGTTCAACCTCGCGGTGAACATGTTCACGCTCCCGGGCGGCGCGGTGACGCATACGGTCTCCTTGAATGATCCCAGTAATCTCAAGCCCCATTCCTTCGCCGTCGAATCCGCGGCATCATCCTGGAACCGCGGCGTCTCCGGGGAGAGGATCCAGATGCAGGACGTCGCCGCGTGCGCACTGGCCAGCGCCCTGCTGGCCACCATCATCTCCGAGAACACGGTGGCCCAGCTGAACGCGAGCGCGCGTCCGACTTACGCGCTGACAGCCGCCCGCTACCGAATCGCCGAGGACGGCGGCGAGCACACCTCCGACGGCGCTCAGGCGGGTTGCTTCCAGGCCCTTCGGCACATCATCTCTCCGGCCCTGGGGGTGTGATCGTGGGAAGCGCCATGAGCGACGACGCGAGGGACGGCTCGACCCGCAGGGCTCCCGCCGCGCATCCTCCCGCGGGCCTCGGACGGGCGGCGGCCAGGAGGCCGGGGGCCCCGGGGCCGGCGGCGTCATCGGGCTGGGTCCTCCAGACCGAGCGCGACGCCTCGGAGATCGGCGGCGGCTTCCGGAAGGACATGTCCCTCTCATCGGATGCCGTGACGCCGGGCGAGCAGCAGGTGATCGATAAGTACCACAGGCACCTGAGACAGCTGAGCATGTCACTGCACGGGCGATCCGACCCGTTGCACTCGGTCACCGTCTTCCACGACGGCCCCGCATCCCGGTGGGTGGCGGGGCTCTCCGGCTCCGGCAGCGTCTACGGCTCCGCCGGCGCCATCCAGATGGCGCTCGCGCCCCGGGGCATGACGCTGCGGGAGGTTCTCGCCCGGACCTCACTGGCGCTGTCCTCATCGCCGTTCCTGAGCATCGACGCGCTCACGGGGGGCAGGCCGGCGCCGCCGCCGGCGCCGTCGGCGGCCGAGCGGGAACGGGTCGCACGGGCGCTCGGCGCCGCCGCGCACATGAATTCGGGCCGCATTCTCGCCCTCGTGGACGTTCCGGGCGCGGACCCGATGACGGCCCTGCGATGGATGGCGCAGACCGTCCCCGAGAGACTCTGCCAGACCGCCTGGTGGTCGACGGCGCTCCTCATCAACAACCCCTCGTCCAGTCGTCGCATCATCGCAACGCCGTGGTCGCCGGCTCTCGCGCAGCGGCACCCGAGGGAGAAGGCGCTGGTCGACGACAGCGTTCGCGCGGCGACCCCGCCAACCGATGCGGCCGAGCAGGGGCTGCTGCAGTGGTACGCGGACCTGGTCCTCGGCGCCGGCGGCGGGGGCACCGCGATCCGGGACGGCGCCGAAACGGCGTTCCTGAAGGCCTGCGACGCGGGAACCGCGCCCGCCCAATGGGATGCACTGGCACCGGTGTGGCTGGCGAGCATCGATCGGGTCAGGCCGCTCAGTGATGACGAGATCGCCCGAGTGCTCGGCGGCGAGGACGACGGGCCCCTTCTGCGGCGCTGGACCGATGAGTGCGCCGAGCGCGCGCTGAAGAAGTGGGAGGACGCTGTTCCCGCACTGATCGGGCACGCGGATCCGGCGGTGTCATCATCGGCGCTTCGTGCGCTGACGGGCTCTCAGACGGGATTCATGCGCCTGTGCCAGTGGCAGGCCGAGGAGATCGGCCGGGCCGCGCTGTCGACCGGCCCGCCCGTCGGCGCCGAGACCGGGTACGGCGCCGCCCCCGGGGACGCCGCGGGCATCGAGGCCCCCCGGGCGCTTCTCGCGCTGCAGGACAGGCCCGCGCTGGTTCGCGAGGTGCTGAAGCGACTGCGGGCCTCCACGAGGGCGGCGCCGGACGCGTGGGCGCCGCGGGCCGAGTCCTGGATCAGGAGTCTGGGTCTCAGGCCGCGCGATTTCGACGCCCATCTGCCGTTGACGGCGGACCGGGCGGTGGAGCGCTTCGTCGCCGCGCCGCACGATCTCTCCCCCGTCATGACGATGGTGAGCAGGTCGACCTCCCGGGAGGCCGCACTGGATGTGATGCTGCGCGCACTGCGGGAGGCCCCGTTCCAGCAGGGGGCGCTCCTGTCCGCGCTGTACAAGGATCCGCCGCGACGCGACCTGAACTGGCGCGTCCTGCTGAACCGGCTCATTCCGAAGAACACGCGTCTGGCGGACGTGCCCGGTGAACTCGACGCGCTGAACGAGTCCATGCCGGACGGCTCGGACGAGTTGCGCCGCGAGATCGTCAAGGAGCTTCTGGAAAGACGCGGAATGCTGGCGCGGGCCGCAGACGATCGGACCGGCGCGGGCAAGGACGCCGCCATCGCCCTGCTGGCCTTCTGCGTCGATGCGCACCACCGGGTCTCCGGTCCCCCCGGGGGAACGGGAGCCGGCGCCGGCCGCGCCCCGGAATGGACCGGGGTGCAGAAGAAGTGGTTGGCGATCGCGATCGCGGTTGCGGTCGCCGTCGCCGTCATCGCCTTTCTCGCCTGGATGCACTGAGGGGGCGCGGGGGAATGGGGCCGCAACCGGCCAACAACGTTCTGGTCGCCGGATTGCGCGATGAGCTCGCGGGGGCGCGCGCATACTTCCCGTCGGCGGGGGAGCTGATCGTCAAGGGAGGACTGTACATCAGCGCAGACCGGGCGGAGCATATGAGGTCAAGAATCGCCCCGCTGGTGCGCCGGTTCAACAGCGACGAGGCCCGGGCGGCTCTCGGGGAGGCGCGGCAGCTCGCCGCCCTGGGCGAGTGCTTCGTGTACCTTCACTGGGTTCTGCAGGCCGTCGGCGCTCCGAGCGCCGTCTTCCGCGGCTACGCCCACCACTATCTCACCAGTGCGATCTCCCTGCTCGAGGATCGGACGGACGACGGCCCCTGCGATGCGGCGAAGGGGCGGGCGCAGGCGTGGCAGGCGGATATCGAATTCCTGCGCTCCCTCCTGAACACGTACCTCGACATGCCCGTGCACCTCATCACCGAAACGGCGTACCCGGCGCCCTCCCGTCCGACCGCGCCTCCCGCACCGGAATCACTGCCGTTGACGCCGCAGCCGGAGGGGCCCTCGGCGCCGCGAGCGGGGGAGGGGGCTCCCTCCGGGGCGGGGCCCGAGATACTCCAACGCCGACGGGGTCCCGCCGACGCGCCGGGCCCCGTCGGCGGGACCCCGAATCCCCCGGTCGAAAGGCCGACGGGCAGAGCCGCGCGCCTGTTTCGCAGAATTAGAGGGCAACTTTGAAGACGTAGGGTCCGGCGCTTCCGCCCG
>ERZ772993.1016-NODE-1016-length-11484-cov-2.890279_pt1 | contig 11484 bp, 7 predicted proteins | sample MGYA00580670_ERZ772993 | MGnify/ENA primary metagenome ERZ772993 (study PRJEB29015, sample SAMEA2737936) | human oral metagenome | biome: human oral; feature: human-associated habitat; material: dental | place: China | collected 2136 ...
CCGCGGAGTAGTAGTTTTGTAAAAATTAAAAACCAAATTTAACACATTTAATTTCACTTGCAAGGCACAGGCGTTTCTTTTTGCATTGCATCGCGCCAACAACCAGGCTGCCAACAACTCATAATGCTTTGTCAACGCGCAAGTTATCAGAACCAGCCACGCGCTCAACGCACACTTTTTAATACCCAAACGAAGTGGGTTTGGGTGCAAAAAATCGCCTATTTTCATTCACAGGCCACCTCATACGGCCCTAATCTGCCTCCCATTTATTTTGTGGAGTAGTACGTTTTCGCTAACTTTGCAGCAATGAGTGAACCATTAGCCGAAAGAATGCGCCCACGCTCGCTCGACGATTACGTAGGGCAGAAACATTTAGTAGGGCCAAACGCCGTGCTGCGCAACATGATTGAGGGCGGTCGCATACCCTCTTTCATACTCTGGGGGCCACCTGGGGTAGGCAAAACCACGCTCGCACAAATCGTTGCAAAGAAACTAGAAACGCCCTTCTACACGCTAAGCGCGGTGACAAGTGGCGTTAAGGATGTGCGCGAGGTGATAGAAAAGGCCAAGAGCGGCCGCTTTTTCGGGTCGCATTCGCCCATTCTCTTCATCGACGAGATACACCGGTTCAGCAAGTCGCAGCAAGACTCGCTGCTGGGAGCAGTAGAAAAAGGCATCGTTACACTTATCGGAGCCACCACCGAAAACCCATCGTTCGAGGTTATTCGCCCATTGCTTTCGCGTTGCCAGCTATATGTGCTGCAAAGCCTTAGCAAAGAAGACCTTGAAGAACTGATACAACGCGCACTGCACACCGATGTGGTTTTACAACAACGAAACATCGAGGTAAAAGAGAACGCAGCCCTGATAAGATACAGTGGAGGCGATGCACGCAAGCTGCTAAACATTCTCGAATTGGTGGTTGAGGCCTCGCCTGCCAACGCAAGCCCTGTGCTGATAGACGATGAAACGGTGGTGAAATGCCTGCAACAAAACCCCTTGGCCTACGACAAGGACGGCGAAATGCACTACGACATCGTGTCGGCTTTCATCAAAAGCATACGCGGTAGCGACCCGGATGCGGCTCTTTACTGGATGGCGAGGATGATTGAAGGCGGCGAAGACCCGCAGTTTATTGCGCGCCGACTGGTTATCAGTGCGGCAGAAGACATCGGCTTGGCCAACCCCAACGCCTTACTCATTGCCAATGCGGCCTTCGATGCCGTGATGAAGATTGGTTGGCCAGAGGGAAGAATCCCCTTAGCCGAGGCCGCAGTGTACCTAGCCACGAGTGCAAAGAGCAATTCGGCCTACCAAGGTATCAATGCCGCACTCGAAACGGCACGTTCAACAGGCAATCTCCCCGTGCCGTTGCATCTTCGAAATGCACCAACCAAGCTGATGAAACAGCTGGGATATGGCAGCGGTTACAAGTATGCGCACGATTACGAAGGACATTTTGCCCATCAGCAATACTTGCCCGACGAACTTCAAGACGCACGCTTTTGGTTTGCACAACATTCGCCTGCCGAAGAGAAACTATACCAACGGATGGTGCAGCTGTGGGGCGACAAGAAAAAATGAGCATGCAACCAATAGGCGGTTTCGTTGAGCCAAGGGCTGATGCACAAGCAGACAAACGCCCTTGTCGACTGCGCAACGCCCTTGTCAACTCGTAAACTGGTCAATTTGCCAACTGTGCAATGCTCTTGCCCACTGCACCGCTCTTGTCAACTCGTCAACGCGTTTACTCGTCAACTTACAACCCCCTACAATTAAGGATAATTAAGGCATAATGGTGAGTGGAAAACCGAAAAAACGCTACCTTTACAGCAAAATAATAATCTAAAATTATGCAGAGATTAGCGTTACAAATTATATGCCTAATGGGTATGTTTTGCAATTGCAAAGCACAAACCGTGGCGACTCCAACAGACACGATACAGCAGATAGACTCCGTAAGAGCGGCCAATACGCCAAGTTATCGTGTGCTGTCTGTTGAGAACGCCGACACCCTGCGATGGACGGGCAAGGCTTTTACCGGCAGACACAAAAACAAAGGCAATACATGGCTGATAAAAGCTGTGATGAAAGGCATGAATGCTAATTGGCAGAGCCACGCTCTTTGGGTTACGGTAAAGGATGTGTGGCTGCTTAAAGACGGCGTGGAGAAAGATGTAATAAGCGTCATGGCCTTCAAGTCTGCCGAAACGAGGTGGAGCATCAGTGCTTTTAAGACAGAACAATTCATGGTTGAAGAATGCAAAGCACCCTTGTATGCCGTGCCATACTTTATAGATGGCTGTGCTTACATTATCTGTATTATCCCTCCGTTTCAGAAAGTGGGCGATGAATTTAGAGAGATAATAGACAGAAAAGCTTTGTACGAAGATGTGTTGAAACCGCTTATGGACAAGTCTTTCTTTTAATGAGGAGGGCATGGGGGCACTCGTACCCGATTTTAAACCAGCAAGTCCCAACATTTAAAAGCTTTTCTTGTATTGGGTTTTTCTTTGGAATGGAGCGGTGGACACAAGTTGACTTGTAAAGGACGTTCACCAAATACTACTATGCTAACGCCTATTTTGCAACAGCTTGTACCACGCTTTTCCCTCGTTCGAGTTGCATTTTTGTGCCATCGTTGCCAGCATTGTGCGCGTGGTTGCTATCTTGTGTTGTAGGCATAGTTGCAGTTTACTGCCTTTGTGTGCATCTTTCGCCGCCTTGTTCAGTGCCATTATATAGCGTAGTTGCAGGTTGGCAAGATAGTTTGAGGGCATGTGCGATGTTTCGATGTTGTTGAAAAAGGCATCGCAAAGTATGCCTATGTGCTCGTTAATGTCGTATCCACCCCTCTTTGTACCTTGTTTTAACAGCATGTTGAAGGTGTTGGTACTAAACAAATTGCCGAAAACGCCATCCAGGGACATACCTAGTTCATGGCCCTTACTGGTCAATTGGTTTTCGTTTATCCGCTTACTTTCTAGTCCACTGTCGGCTAGCATGATGTATTTCGACAATAAACGCATGGCCGTGCGTTGCAACGGCGTTGGGTTCTCCTTGTAGAAAGTTTCGGATAAGGCCACCAATTGCTCGCCGTACGTGCCCACGGCATCGCGATAAAGATGCCATAGGGCAAAGCCTTGTTCTTTTTTAAACTTCGCCATGTTGGCTTTTTGGTCGATTTGTGGCATCAGTTGCAGCACGTTGTCCATTATCTGCACGCGCTTGTCAAAGGCAAGCGTATCACCACTTGCGGCTTGCGGCTTGATGGAAAGGCGTTTTATCAGGTCGGCACGCTGCTCGTAGGGTGTGTTCCCTTGCGCCGTGGCGTAGGCATAGGCCACAGCACGCCTGTCGGCATCGGTTAGTTGCAACGCACTTGGTCCGTAATCGGTTTCTGAAGATATGCCCAGCACCTTCGCCACCTTCGCCATTACCCTGCCTTGAATGGTTTCTTGAACAATGGCATCGGTGCTGTTCTTGTCCCAAAAACGCATGTCGAAGTGGGGTAGGTAAAGGAAATAGTCGAGCTTCCTGCCCTCCAACACGGCTTTACCCACGTTAATCCAACCGCGTAACAATTCGCCAGAGAGGGGGTGGCACAGCATTTCGCTCGTAGTTTCATGCTGACCAAGCTCGAAAGAAACGTACATGCGCGGTTGAATGACGTCTGTTTGGGGCGTAACCTGTTCAACTTGCAGCGCGTTGGGTATGCCTGCATCGGCCAACGCCTTGTTCCATGCCGCCACACCAGCCTTTACCGCACCGATGTATTGGGGCGGAAACAGACTGTCGATGTAGAATGTTAGCGGACGATTGAGTGCCCATCGCTGGATGGGCATGTTGTTTTGGGCGGTTGGCGAAGTGCTTTCGGTGGGCACGGTAAGGTTTTCAACGCCCTTTGTTGCCAGCCTTATGGGGGCATAAGTCTGCGGAAGAAGTTGTACCCAACAACTTAACTCCAAGGGAACGCTAGCCTCAGGCAATACAATCATCGAGCTAGAAAAGTTGCCTTCTTCGGCTTGTTGCCCGTGATAACGCCTTATGCGAAACTGCGTTATGCCATTGTTGGCCTTTACATCTAAGAGCGAAGATAGGTCAGGAACCATGTCGCGAATGGTGTACAGCTCTTGATAGCTGAACCATTGCTTGCCCGTTAGCAGTTCGTTGGTAATGTCGATGACGGCTGCTCCTGCCTTTGTGCGCCCCAAAACAGGGTGTATAATGCCTCGGTCGGCTGCATTTTTCACTGCCATTATTTCGCCTTCTGCAACGTTTTTCAGTGGTTTTAGAAGGATGCTTTCGTCATTTGGGGCAACAATTTGCACCACGCCCAGCGACTTTATGGGGTGAGCATTGAAATCGAAACCGCGGTTTATTTGTGCACTGATAAGCACATCGCGCCCAATGCAGGCAGTGGGTATCTCCATATATATACGTCCGCTGTCTACATGCACGGGCAAGTGGCCCGCGTATGTCTTTGCGTTTGCCCCCCATAAGGTGGGCGTTGCCGTCGGTGCGAGCTGCGTTGAGGGCGTAGATTGGGGCTGCGCGCTGGTTTGTAACCCATGCAGGGGCATGAGAAGTAGGGCTAAAAGCAATGCTTGTTTCTTGTGCAGTTTCATTGTTATGTTGTTATGGCGTTCTGTTTTGGCGGTGCCCAACACGTTGCCTATGGTGTAATGTAAGCATTTTCATCTTCATTCAAATCGGTCGTTGGAGCCTGCGCGGACATTGTTTGATTGTTGCGTATGTTGTCTGTCTTATTATTAAAGGTATAGTGGACTACATCGAGAGAATAAGGCAGACAAGATGCCCACAGGCAAACGAAAGGTGAACAGGACGTAATGGAAACGACTTAAAACATTTGATAAGCAGTTTAACAAACTGATTGGGGCTTTTTAATGTGGGCTAGTGTGTGCAAATGTAGTAAAATTTTGCTTATTACGCCAAGAAAGCCTTATATTTCGTTGTCTGTTACAAATGTTTCGTCGTCATAATCCATCACGGGGCGGTCGTTTTCGGTGGCATTCGATACGCCATCGATGAGGAAATCGTTCTCTGATTTGGGTTTCTTTTGCAATTGTAGCAGTTTATACACCTTCTTTCCGCCAGGTGTTTGATAGTGTATTAAGCACGCATTGGTTTTGGTTATCTTGCTGTGTACGGCGAAAGTACGTAGCCATTGGGACTGGAACTTGCCCGAACCAAGCAACGGATTATTCTTGATTGTCTGGCTTTGCATCTTTTGTGTGAAACCTTTTGTGCAGTATTTATTCAGCACTTGGCGTATGGCGGCAGGGTTAGGTTGTGGTTGAGCAAGCTCGTTTACGTACATGGCATAGGAGTTATAGAGGTCAAATACATACCCGTTGTATTCTCCTTCGTACGATTCGTTGGTTATTTCAACCTTTCTCGTTTGTCCGTTGGCACAAAAGGCCAAGGTGTATGTATAGTCTTTGGCGATAATTTCATCGCAATACGATAGGCTTAGGTACACTGTTGTTGGGGTTACGTAAACTTCTTGGGGCGCAGTGAGGGTGAAGCTGCTGTTGATGTCTTTGCCTACAAGAGATTTAAGGTTTAGCTTGTAGTTTTTAAATAGGGGTTTACCTGCTTTATAGATGTTCACCTTCAAAGAAGTATAGGACATGTATATCTCTGGATAATCAATCTTCTTACCCTCATAAAACTCGCGTACATGTATTTCCCAATCGCCAACAGTGGTGTCTATGCGCGTGGGTGGGTTAGCAAACTTCGAGTAGTCGGTTGTGTCTTCTTCCTCTACATACGGCTGTACGCTGTCTGTTTTTGCGCTAACCGAGTCGTTGCCAGTGCTGTTTGCATTGGCTTTTTTATTTCCCGAACAGCCCGTTAGCAGGGCAATTGCGATGAGCGAAAGGGTAAAGGTAAGTTTTTTCATTGTTATCTCCATGCGGGTTGGTGCAGCAAGGCAATATATAGTTAGAAGGAATTGAGTTTAGAAAGTGGGTTAGCATACCCCACTTTGCCATCCATGTATCAACACAACAGCATTTGCAGTGCAGCGAAAAGTTATTAGTACACACACTACAAACACTTTGTAGTGCTAGTACAAGATACCTTGTAGTGCCAATACAAGGCACTTGTAGCGCGAGTACAAGACGCTTGTAGTGCCAGTACAAGGTGCTTGTAGGGCGAATACAAGGTGCTGTGTACTGATGCTTGCGCCCGATATGGGCAAACTGGACCATAAGACAATATCATTCCAAAACTATTTCTTTGGGGGTTATATATGGCTGTGTAAAGGCTTTCCGCAGGGCCAATGCCAACGACAACACACTTGTCCAAAGCCCATAGTCAGGCTTTCGTTTCTCCCAACGTTCCTATCCTATTGTCCTTTTTTCGCATCCTTCACATATTTTACAGAATAAAGGCCGCATTCTCGCTTTTTTTGTTTACTTTTGCAAGAAAGGACTTGAAAAGGTTATAACGGCAAAACGCAGGCAATATGCCTTAGCGAACAACGCCGAGAAACACCACAGATAAAGTATAAACGTACATGCCATGCCCAGTTGTCCGCTTAAAATAGCCATCTTCGGCAACGAATGTCAACTCCATAACGAGCGCGCCATCGCCCGTGTTGTGCAATGTTTGGCACAGCACAAGGCCGAAGTGTACGTTGACGAGCCGTTTCTTGATTACCTTCGGCAGAGCGGCAACCTACCCGCTTACCCGCTAACACCTTTCGCAGGCAACGACTTCGATGCCCAACTTGCCCTCTCTCTGGGGGGCGACGGCACCTTTCTTAAAGCCGCAGGCCGAATAGGACAAAAGCAAATACCCATTGTTGGCATCAACATGGGCCGCTTGGGATTTCTTGCAGACGTGCCAGCCAGCAAGGCCGAAGATGCGTTGAACGAAATTTTCGACGGCGAATACCGAATTGAGGAGCATGTGGTTATGAAGGTGGAGGCAGGGAATGAGCCCTTCGATGGCAACCCCTTTGCGGTAAACGACATTGCCATACTGAAACGCGACGACGCCTCGATGATTACCATCGGTGTGCGTGTAGATGGCGAAAGGCTCATTACCTATCAGGCCGACGGCCTTATCGTGGCCACACAAGCGGGCTCAACGGCCTACAACCTCTCAAACGGCGGCCCCATTGTGGCACCCAGCACCAACGCACTTTGCCTTACGGCCGTGGCTCCACACAGCCTAAACGTACGCCCCATCGTGCTACCCGACAACGTTGAGCTGCAACTCAGCGTTGAAAGTAGGTCGCACAACTATCTCGTAGCCATCGACGGGCGGAGCACCAAGCTGGTGCAAGGGTTCGACATACACATAAGCAAAGCCCCATACGTGGTGAAACAGGTAAGGCGAAACAACCAAACCTACTTCGCTACGCTCAGAAACAAGATGATGTGGGGGGCAGACAGCCGAAACACCGACATGCCCAACAACGGCTAAAAAAAATAAGGATAACAACCTGCCAACGGCGAACAAGCATCGTAAAAGAGACGGCAGCTTACCTGCCAACCCACACTAGGCGAAAGCTTGAACCTATACCAAGGTCGACGTACGGCAAGGCATAACACACCCAAACGTTGAAACATGCAAATTAAATCACTACTTAGGATACCCGACAACAAATATTCCACCAAAACCATTCTTCGCTGGTTGTGGTTGGCTTGGAACGGCAATAGGCTGCAAGCAATGCTCAATGCCTCTATCGGCGTGATGCAAGTGGTGGTGAGTTTGGCTCAGGTGTGGGCCGTAAAACGCGCCATCGACGTGGCCTCTGGTTCTATTCCCGGTTCCATTTACTGGGCTGTGGGCGTGATGGGCCTATTTATCTTGGCCGACTTCTCGCTCAGCATAGCCAGCACATGGGTGAGAAACCTCTTGGGAATAAAGGCACAAAACCGCATGCAACAGCGCATGCTCGACCGATTACTCAAATCGCAATGGCACGGCAAAGAGGCTTTCCACTCGGGCGACGTGCTTAACAGGCTTGAACAAGACGTGAACCAAGTGGTTACTTTCCTAACAGAAACAATCCCGGCCTCGCTTTCTGTCTTCGCCATGTTTGTGGGAGCGTTCTGCTATCTCTTTGCTATGGACCACATTCTGGCCTTGGTTATCGTGGGCATATTGCCCGTTTTCTTGCTGGCCAGTCGCACTTACGTGGGTCAGATGCGCCGACTAACACGCAAGGTGCGCGACTCTGACAGTAAAGTACAAAGCGTTTTGCAAGAAACCATCCAAAACCGCATGCTCATTAAGACACTAGAAAGCGACAACATGATGGTGAACAAGCTGGGCGAAACCCAAAGCGAACTGCGACAACACGTGGTGCGCCGAACGCTTTTCTCCGTATTTTCGAGCGTTGTTCTTAACTTCGGCTTTGCTTTAGGCTACCTCGTGGCCTTCCTTTGGGCCGCCATTCGGTTGGCCGACCACACCTTAACGTTTGGCGGAATGACCGCATTCTTGCAACTTGTAAACCGCATACAAAACCCTGCACGCAACTTAACGAAACTCGCTCCGGCCTTCGTAGCGGTGTTCACAGCAGCCGAACGACTGATGGAACTCGAAGAAAACCCACTAGAACAGCAGGGCGAACCCGAATATCTCGATGCTCCCTGCGGCCTGCGACTAGACAATGTGACCTTCGCTTACAGCGACAGAGAACGCGACATCGTGAAAGACCTCAGCTTCGACTTCAAGCCAGGCAGCTGTACTGCCGTACTGGGCGAAACGGGCGCAGGCAAAACCACACTCATCCGCATGCTCTTGGCATTGGTGTTGCCCACCAAAGGCAGCGTAAATATCTACAACGACAACACTTCGAGAGAGCTAACGCCACTGATGCGCTGCAACTTTGTTTACGTTCCACAAGGCAACACCCTCATGAGTGGCACCATTAGAGAGAACCTTAAACTAGGAAACATCGCCGCTACAGACGAAGAGATGATTGCTGCCCTACACAAAAGCTGCGCCGACTTCGTGATGGAACTGCCGCACGGACTTGATACGGTGTGCAGCGAGTCGGGCGGTGGACTGAGCGAAGGCCAAGCCCAACGCATTGGCATTGCACGAGCATTGCTGCGCGACCGCAGCATCATGCTCTTCGACGAGGCCACAAGCGCGCTCGACCCAGAAACCGAACGCCAGCTGTTAAGCAACATATTGGCATCGAGAGATAAGACAATCATCTTCATTACCCACCGACTGGCCGTGGTTGACTATTCAGACCAAACGCTACGACTAGAACGATTGGAAGCCAATTAAGCTCTTGAAAACACCACCAACCCTATGAACAAAATTACCACGCCACCCCAAAAACACGGCTCGAACATCGCCTTTGCCCTGTTCGTTGTCTTAGCCTTGTTCCTTGGGGCATGCTCTGGTACACGGCAAAAGCCCGTTCGCTCCCTTTATTATTGGAGTACCACCTTTGTAAACGACAGTCTGAAACGCCAATTCTATAAGGCGCACAACGTGCAAAGGCTATACATACGTTACTTCGATGTGGTGAAAAAGCCCAACCAAGAGCCACTACCCAACGCCACTATCACCTTCAACAATTCCGTTCCACGAGGCATCGAGGTGATACCCACCGTGTTCATCACCAACGAATGTATGCGCCAGCCACCCCAGTTTGCCGAAAAACTGTGGCAACGCATTCGCCAAATGAACGAAACACACGGCGTAAAAAACGTGAAAGAAATACAGATAGATTGCGATTGGAGCAAGCAAACACAAGAAGTTTACTTTCAGTTCATTCGTCAGCTGCACCAACTGCTAACCAAGGCAGGCCTTAAACTCTCGGTCACCATTCGGCTCCATCAGCTTGGCATGCAGGCTCCGCCCGCAGACAAAGGCACGCTGATGCTCTACAACACAGGCGATTTTCGGCAACTTTCCAACCAAAAGCCCATTCTCGACCCCGAAGTTGTTCGCCAATACATCGGCGGCTTGCGTTCGTATTCGCTCCCGCTCAATGCCGCTTACCCGCTGTTTAGGGTTCGCGCGCTGTTTCGTAGTGGCAAATTCGTAGGGATAATACACACCAAAGACGAATATCCCGTGCTGCCAACAGACTCTATCGCGGTGCGCGAAACCACCCTTGCCGACCTGCAAAGCGTGCAACAACTGATAAACAAGCATCGTCCCGACGTGCACAACGAGATTATTCTTTACGACATAAACAACCGCAACCTAACAAAATATTCATCAAACGATTATGAAAAGATTTATAACCCTTAGCCTACTTGCCTGCATATCGTTGTTTACCAGCAAGACATGGGCATGCGCCGACGCACTAGAGTACCACGAAGGAAACTTCTTCGATGTCTATTCGCACGACTACGACTTTGTGAGCGGCGAAAAATTGGCACGTTTCTGGGCCGGATACACAGGCGACCGAACACCCCTTAGCAAAGATTGGAGCGAAGGATACGGCTACGCTTGGTACTATTACTTCGAGAACGACTGTGCCCGCCTCTTTGCTGCCGCCAAGAAAAAGCGCGACGAAGAGATGCTGCTCTATCTCCGCCAGACACTAAAATACAACAAGATTTGCGAGGAACTGAAAGACAGTTGGACCTATCCCACGGCACAACAGCTGGCCCAACGCCGCAAAACGCTGCTTGCCATGCAACGAACAGCCAAAGCCTATGGCGGCCAACGCTTAAAGGCGCAGTTCTCCTTATTATATATGCGCACCAACCTTGTGCTTAAAGACTATCGCGCCAACCAAGACTTCTGGGTACTCACTGCATCTAAGCTGCCTGAAAGCGTGTTTAAGGACATGATGCACAGCCTTTATGCAAACGCCATTCTCAACCTAGGGCAGTGGCGAAAGGCATGCGACATCTATATAAATCAAGGCGACTGGGAAAGCTTGGAATGGGCCATGCGCAACTATCGAAACCCTGCTGGCATAAAGCGCATATACAAAGAAGACCCCAACTCGCCCACTCTAGCCTACCTACTTCAATATTACGTAAACGGCGGATATGGATGGGACTGCAATTACGAAGGCTCGCTAAAGGCCGACCAAGTTGAACCCGACGCAAAGGCAGAGGCAAAAGACTTCATCAACTTCATACAAACAGACGTGTTGCACAACGAAAGCGTACGCAACAAAGCCATGTGGAAGGCAGCACAAGCTATGGTGTTGTTTGAATTATCCAACTACAAAGCTGCACAAGAGTATGCCAAGGAGGCGCAACAACTTAGTGGTACGAAACGTGCGAAAGACTGCGCACGGTGCATCGCCCTTCTAGCCTCGACACGCACCGAACCTTTGGGCGAGGCCTATTCGGCCTATGTTGTGGGCGAAATAAAATGGCTGCTTGGCCGTTCTGCTGAACGAAAGCCCTCCAACGACGGTTCCAGATACGACTATTATCATCGTACGGCACTAGAGAACGTGGTGTACAACTACCTTATCCCGCGCTACCAAGAGGTGAACAACAGAAATCAAAC
>ERZ772993.1018-NODE-1018-length-11474-cov-23.840091_pt1 | contig 11474 bp, 11 predicted proteins | sample MGYA00580670_ERZ772993 | MGnify/ENA primary metagenome ERZ772993 (study PRJEB29015, sample SAMEA2737936) | human oral metagenome | biome: human oral; feature: human-associated habitat; material: dental | place: China | collected 2136 ...
GGAGCGGACCGGGGTCGGGGCCGTCGACGTGGCCGGCGCCGGCGGCACGGACTTCGTCGCCATCGAGAACGAGCGGCGCCCCCGCCGGGACTACTCCTACCTGACCGGCTGGGGCCAGTCGACGGCGCTGTGCCTCCTGGAGGCGCTGAGCGGCGAGGAGCCCGTCGGCCTGCCGGTGCTCGCCTCCGGGGGCGTGCGCAACCCGCTCGACGTCGTGCGCGCGCTCGCGCTGGGGGCGAGCGCCGTCGGCGCCTCCGGCCACTTCCTGCGCACCCTGGTCCACGACGGCGCCGACGGGCTGCGGCGGGAGCTGCGCACGTGGACCGATCACGTGCGCGCGCTCATGACCCTGCTGGGCGCGGCCGACGTCGAGCAGCTGCGCCGCACGGACGTTCTGGTGACGGGGCGCACCGCCGAGCAGGCGCGTCTGCTCGGCGTGGACCCGGGGCGCCTGGCCCGCCGCTCGGCGCGCCGCGCTTCGATGCCGCTCGGCGCGACCGGTGCATCCGATGCCGCCGGCTCGGCACCGCGCGCCTGTACCGATGACGCACGCACCCACTCGTAACGGCCGGTCGCACACTAATGTAGAATCTCGTTGAGATGCAGTCCGACGGGAGGACAATCATGCCGACGACGCAGATGGACGGCCTCGTCCGCACATTCACCGAGGATGAACTTCTGGAGCGGAGAGCAGAGGTCGTCAAGAAGTTGGAGCGCCGCTTCGGCAGCCTGGAGCGCGCGCTCGAACGCGAGCAGGATTGGAACTATGACGAGGAGGAGAGCATGCTCTTCTCTGAATACCACGCCGCCACCTTCCTGCTCTTCAAATGATGAGCACATTGTCGCAGCAGGTCCGAGAGGCTCGTGAATTCGCAGATCAAACGACCCGGACGATCCGCACCGTGTGCGAGTCGGCACCCGACTGCATAGTCGATGAAAGCACCAAAGGAAATGTTTGGAGGGCGATAATCGCACCTCCGGACAATAAACCTGCACCCTTGACAGTCAACGGCGTACAAGTCCTCAAACTGCTGGTCAACCATGAGTGCACCTCATCCCCCCGCCACTCGCACATGCTCATCGAGACATCACGGTTCATTCTCCTTCCGAAAGACGTGAATGAGCCTCTTATGCGAATGGAATACATGCGGCATCCGAGATCGAGCGTTCCCAGTTTTCACATGCACATGCATGCACATCGGGACGCTTGGACATTCACTATGTGCCGCGACGGCGTCGGCAGTAGTCGGAAAAAAGTTTATCAACGCGGAAGCACGAAGCGAGTCCCACAGCTTTCCGACATCCATATCCCGGTCGGTGGGCCGCGCCTGCGACCGACCCTCGAAGACCTCCTTGAGATGCTTATACACGATCTTGGCGTTGACCACGCCGATGACGCACTCAAAGTACTTGAAGAGCAGCGCGTCCGCTGGCGCGTCACGCAAGTGCAGGCGATTGCAAAATCAATGCCGAACATCGTAGCGGACGCTCTTCGCGACGAAGGGTATAAGGTCATCTCACCTGCTGATTCCGAATCGACGAACCAGCCGCCTCCTTGGGTCCACCGTTATTGACGCGCGTCCCCCAAGAGCTCGGTTGGTCCAAGCGGGTCGGCGGCGTCACGACATGCGGAACGATCGACGGGACGGGACCCTCGCGGCGATCGCCCGTGACCTGGCCCCCGTGCTCGGGAAAGGATGGTTGAGATGAGCACCTACACCGTCACCGTCACCCGCGAAGCGGACGCATGGCTCGCCCAGTGCGACCAAGAGCCCACCGCCCACACTTGGGCCCCACTCTGGTCGCACTGCGTCACACGATCATTGATGTCATCATCCTGGCCGCCGATCTGCCCGACGACGCCGTCGTTGATGTGCGCCTGACCGCCGGGGAGGATCTGGGGGACGACGTCGTCCGGGCCATCGAGTTGGATCGTCCCGGGCGCGATGGAGGGTCTGAATCCGCGGAAGATGAGGATCGTGCCCGCGCCCGAGAATTATCCCGATAAACCGGAAAGCCATGGGGCCGGGGCCGAGTGATCCGGGGCATTGTCGGATCAGAGGCCGGGATCGGACGATACGGTTGGCGCCGGGCGCTCCGGCCAGGTCCCTGGCCGACCCGGGACGATCCCGGTTGACCTGACCGGTCCTGGCCGAGCCGGGACAGTCGGTTGACCCTGACCTGTTGTCCTGGCCAACCTCAGCAGTCCCGAGCCGGCCCGGAACGACCCGGGCGATATCAGGCCAGGGCGGCCAGGGCCGTGACGATGCCGGGCGCGGCGTAGAGCGTCATGAATTGCACGCCGTAGGAGACCCCGAGGCGGTTGAACGCCCCGCACACCACGCCGATGAGAAGCACCCCGAACATGTTCGGGACGCCCGCGTCGATGTAGGCGAGCAGCAGGATGAACGCCACGAACAGGGCGAGCACCGCCTCATGCGGAATGCGGCGCATGACGAAGTAGGTGATCTGCGAGGACCAGCGCACGGCGATGACGTAGGTGATGGCGACGGAGATCAGCGCGCCCAGGGTGACGACTCCGATGAAATCGACCATCTGCAGCTGGTGGTGCAGATTATTGTCCAGGTCGTAGACGGGCGGCGCCTTGAACAGCGGACCCGCGGGCCCCGCGGAGACCCCCGAGACGGGAATGCCCAGCGCCACGAGCGGGATGATGACTCCGGCGAGGTACGTCGAGTGCGTCAGCGCGCTCATCACGGTCACGGCGCGCTGCGCTCGCAGCACGGGATCCCTCTTCTGGCGGGCCGCGGACGCCTCCCCCAGCAGGAAGGTCAAACCGACGGGGCTCAGGACGAACAGGGGCGTCGAGACGGCCGCCATGGCGGCGCTCCACAGGCCCTCGGAGCCGGAGACCAGGCGGGCGGGCACCAGCTCCTGCGAGTCGAATCCGGAGCGCAGGAGCGTCGCCCTCGTGCGGCTGCCGTGCGGGAGGGCCGCGCGGCGCCCGGCGTTGAGCAGCTCCAGCAGGGTGATGAGCATGGGACCCACCGTGATCCCCAGGAAGAAGGAGATGTTCACGCTGTCGTCCTTGGAGATGACGCCGGTCGAGCGGTAGAGCGCGGGCAGCGCCTGGAACATGAGCGCCAGGGGGATGATCGCCGCCAGCGAGAGGATCCGGTTCTTGCCCAGCAGCGCCAGGAGCACCGCCCCCGCCGCCAGGATGACGGGGGTCTGGGCCTTGATCGGCGCGGCGAAGGGGGCGAGCATCCCCGCCAGGGCGAAGCTGAGGGGGATGGAGACCAGGGTTCCTATGGCGGAGCCGACCGCCATCTTCCGGATCGTGCTCGAGGCGAGTCCCCTGCCGCGCAGGAGCACGGAGTGGTCCATGAGCGGGGCCGACATCACCCCGCCCGGCAGCCCCACCAGCGCCGTGGGTATGCCGTTCATGAGGTTGAGGGTGACGACCGCCGAGACGAAGAAGGCGAGCACCACCTGCGGCGGGGCGCCGGCCAGCACGACGGCCAGGGTGACGGGCGCGAGCACGCTCGTCTCGTCGGTGCCGGGGATGAAGCCGATGAAGGTGTAGAGGACGACGGCGCCGAGCACCGCCGCCAGCATCATGGGAACGAGTTCCGCGGTCATTCGTCGTCACCGCCTCCGCCGGCGCCGACGAGATCCGCGCCGTCGACGCCATCGGCAACGTCGATGCCATCCGCGTCATCGACTATGACGACCTCCCGCTTGGGGGTCACGAGAAGACAATTCACAATGAAACCGGCGACCGACGCCCCCAGTCCCCAGAAAAGCGTTTGCCCGCCGAGTCTCGCGGAGACGAGTACCGCCGCGGCGGCGCAGGCCACCGATATCAGCAGGCAGATCACCAGGTCCCGGGGCGAGACGAGGTCATTCCAGACCTCGATATTCTGACGCCCCGTGCCCTCGGAATCGGATTCGGGAATATCGCGCACGATCGGTGATGCTATGCCAATCCCGCCGGGCGCACTATATGTCCTTGGTCATGACCGGGAGGGCTCCCGTCCGGCGCTCACGGCGGCGCCTCGCCGGACCGCCGGGTGCGCGCTCGCGCGGCGCCCCGGCGCTCACAGCGGCGCCACGACGTCGACCCACACGAGCACCAGGGTCATGATGATGAGCAGGACGAAGACGGCCTGGCCCACCGGCAGCATGCGCGCGGTGTCGACGTAGCCGGGGTCGGGGCGCCCGCGCCGGCGCGCGATCCGCCGTCGGGCCCCCTCCCACAGGGCCCCGGCGACGTGCCCGCCGTCCAGGGGCAGCAGGGGGATGAGGTTGAAGGCGAACAGCGCCAGGTTGAGCGAGCCCAGGAGGCTGAGCATGGAGAACAGGCGCACCGAGAAGGGCACGGTGCCCGAGCCCGCGCCCGCGCTGGAGACCTCGCCCGCGATCCTGCCCACGCCGACCAGGCTGACGAGCCCCTCCGGGTTGCGCTTCTCCGCTCCCAGCCCGGCGGCGACGGCGTGGTAGAGCCCGACGGGCAGGGTCACGATGGCCCTGAGGGTCTGTCCGACGGCGGTGCCCACGACCGCGGGGATCTGGCTCGGAGGAGTGCGCTGGGTGCCCAGGGCGGGCCCGATGCCGACGTAGGGGCGCTGCTCGGTGAGCGGCTCGCCGTCGGCGCCGGTGACGACGCTGCCGTCGGCGGCGTAGACGGTGCGGGGCACCTCGACGGCGGTGACCGTCAGGGTCAGCTCCTGCCCGTCGCGCTCGACGACGACGGCGGCCGGGGCGGTCCCCGAGGCGCGGATGGCCTGCTGGACCTGCGCCCACGTGGTGGTGGGGGTCCCGTTCCAGGAGCGGATCTCGTCGCCGACCCTCAGGCCCGCGGCGGCGGCCGGCGAGGGGGCGTCGGCATCGGCGCAGGCGCCGGCGGCGTCGACGTCGGCGGGCACGCAGGCGGACACGGAGGCCAGCGTGGAGGTGTAGGCGCTCTGCCCGACGACGCCCAGGGCGAGGGCGAGCAGGATGACGCCCAGCGCCAGATTGGTCAGGATCCCCCCGGCCATGACGATCAGCTTCTTGGGCACGCTCAGCCGGTAGAAGGCGCGGTGCTGCTCGTCGGGGCCGAGCTCGGCCAGGGACTCGGCCCGGGCGTCGGCCACCATGGAGTCGGGCTTGTCGGCGCGCCCGGGCTTGGCCGGGGGCACCATGCCCAGGAGCTTGACGTAGCCGCCCAGCCAGATCGCCTTGACGCCGTACTCGGTCTCGCCGCGCTTGAAGGACCAGAGCCTGGGCCCGAAGCCGATGAAGTACTCCGGGACCTTCACCCCGAAGCGCTTGGCCGGGATCATGTGCCCCAGCTCGTGGAGGGCGACCGACAGGCCGATCCCGATGATGAGAACGACGATGCCGAGGACGTAGGCGACGGTCTGACTCACGGAGCGGCCTCCCTGGGGTTGTGTGCGGCGCCGGCGGTCGGCGCGGAGGATCGGCGCAGGGGACCAGTGTGCCCTACCGCGGGCCTCCGGAGGCAGCGGCGATGATCTCATCGGCGCGGGCGCGGGCCCAGGCCTCGGCGGCCAGGACGTCGTCGAGACCGGGGGGCGGATCGTCGGCCCGCGCGGTGTGCTCGGCGACGACGGCGGCGTCGACCTCGACGATGCCCGCCCAGTCGAGGCGGCCGGTCAGGAAGGCGCCGACGGCCTGCTCGTTGGCGGCGTTGAGGACGGCCGGGTGGGTGGCGGAGGCGGCCACGGCCGAGCGGGCCAGGTCGACCGCGGGGAAGGTCTGCGCGTCCAGGGGCTCGAAGTCCCAGGAGACGGGCTCCTCCCAGGCGTTGGGGGCCACGAGCCCGGACAGGTCCGCCCGGGCGGGCCAGGTCAGGCCCAGGGCGATGGGCAGGCGCATATCGGGCGGGGAGGCCTGGGCCAGGGTGGCTCCGTCGATGAACTCGACCATGGAGTGGATGACGGACTGCGGGTGGACGACGACGACGATATCGGCCGGGTCGATGTCGAACAGCAGGTGCGCCTCGATGAGCTCCAGCCCCTTGTTGATCAGGGTCGAGGAGTTGACCGTGACGACCGGGCCCATGGCCCAGGTGGGGTGGGCCAGGGCCTGCTCGGCGGTCACGCCGGTCAGCTCGGCCCGGCTGCGGCCGCGGAAGGGCCCGCCCGAGGCGGTGAGGATGAGGCGGCGCACCTCGGTGCGCCCGGTCTGAACGGGACTGGTCAGCCCCTTCTCGTGGACGCCCGAGCGCAGCGCCTGGGCGATGGCCGAGTGCTCGGAGTCCACGGGCACGACCTGCCCGGGGCGCACCAGGGCCCGCCTGACCAGGGCCCCGCCCACCACGAGGGACTCCTTGTTGGCCAGGGCGAGGGTGGCGCCGCAGGCGAGGGCGGCCAGGGTGGGGCGCAGCCCGACGGAGCCGGTGATGCCGTTGAGGACCGTGTCGCCCGGTCCCACTGCGGCGGCCTCGACGACGTCGGCGGCCGCGTCGGGTCCGGTGAGGATCCGCCGGACGGGGTCGGGGCGCCCGAGGCGCTCGGCCGCCTCGGCCAGGTGGGCGCGCAGGCGGGGGACGGCGTCGGCGCCGGCGCTGACGGCCAGCAGCGGCACCTCGTGGCGCACGGCCTGCTCGGCGAGCTCTGCGGGCCTGGAGCCGCCGGCGGCCAGGGCCGCGACGCGCGGGGCGCTCACGCCCTCGGGCCGGCCGGCGGCCAGGCGCCCGACGACGTCGAGGGCCTGGACGCCGATGGAGCCGGTGGAGCCGAGCAGGACGAGGCGCGGGTCCGCGGAGGCCGGAGCGGGGTCTGCCGAGACGGGGGGGATCGGACCGGCCGGGGCGGGGGGATCGCTCGGAGCGGGAACGGCGGAATCGGCCGAGTCGGTCGGGACGGCGGGGATGGGGGGATTCGACTGCGTCATTGTGATCGCCTGGTCTCCTCGGCGGCGGGATTCGGAAGGCGGGGGCGGGCGGTCGGCGGGGCGGGGCTCACTCGACGGACAGGAGGACCTCGACGACGCGGGCCAGATAGCGGTCGACGCTGGTCTCCTCGTAGGCCCTGTCCCGCTTGGCCGACCCGAAGGTCGCCGAGCGGACCTCGTCGGAGGTGATGGCGCCGTCGGAGTCGAAGTAGGCGGCGATGCGGTCCATGAGGGCGTCGACGTCCTGCTTGGAGTAGCCGACCTTGGGCGCCGGGGCGAAGCGCTCGCCCACGGGGCGCAGCAGGCGCGGGTAGAGGCTGGTGGCGAGCTCGGCGACCTGGTCCATCCAGGCCTGGCGGCCGTTGGCGGCCACGAACTCGGCCCGGCGGCGCTGGAGGAAGGCGGCCTCGAGGCGGTCGAGCGCGGAGTCGACGGCGTCGGGCTGGTAGCCGCCGCGCACGACGTCGAAGGCGACGGTGCGCACGCCCTCGGAGTCCATCTCCTCCAGCTCGCCGGCGTCGTAGATCTCGTGGGCGATCTCGAAGTAGCGGTCGACCTGCTCGACGCGGTAGCCCTGCTGCAGGGCTCCGACTCTGGGGAACAGTTCGCTCATCGGATCCTCCTCGCCGTTTCCTGATTGAGCACCTCGGCGGCCAGCTGACCGCAGGCGCCGTCGATATCGCTGCCGCGCGTATCGCGCACGGTGGTGGTGATGCCCGCGCGCCGCAGTGTATCCACGAAGCGGTCCTGCACGTCGGGTTCCGAGCAGGTCCAGATGGAGCCCGGCGTGGGATTGAGTGGAATGGGGTTGACATGGGCCCAGCCGCGGCCGCGGGCGTTGAGCTCGTCGGCCAGGCGCTGGGCGCGCCAGGCGTGATCGTTCATATCCTTGATGAGAGCGTACTCGATGGACACGCGCCGGCCGGTAACGCGGAAGTAGTCGTGGGCGGCGTCGAGGAGCTCGCCGACCTTCCACCTGGAGTTAATGGGAATGAGCTCGTCGCGCAGAGCGTCGTCGGGGGCGTGGAGGGAGACGGCGAGCGTGACCGCCATCCCCTCCCCCGCCAGCTTGCGGATGAGCGGCACCAGGCCCACGGTGGAGACGGTGATGGCGCGGGCGGACAGGCCGAACCCCTCCGGGGCGGGGTCGATGAGGCGGTGGAGGGCGGCGACGACGTTCTTGTAGTTGATCATGGGCTCGCCCATGCCCATGAACACGACATTGCTCAGGCGGACCGGATCGCCGCCCAGCTCGCCCTCCCGGCAGGCCCGGGCGGCGCGGCGGACCTGCTCGATGATCTCGCCGGTGGACAGGTTCCGGGTCAGGCCCATCTGGCCGGTGGCGCAGAAGGGGCAGGCCATGCCGCAGCCGGCCTGGGAGGAGACGCACAAGGTGGTGCGGTCCTTGTAGCGCATGAGGACGCTCTCCACCCGGACGCCGTCGTGCAGCTCCCACAGGTGCTTGATGGTGCGTCCGCCGTCGGCTCGCAGAGCGCGCACCGGGGCGATGAGCTCGGGCAGCAGCTCGGCGCACAGCTGCTCGCGCTGGGAGGCGGGCAGGTCGGTCATGTCGGCGCTGTCGCGGGTGAAGTGCGTGAAGTAGTGCCGTGAGAGCTGGTCGGCCCGGAAGGAGGGCAGGCCCGAGCTCTTGCAGGCGGCCTTGCGACCGCTCAGGTCGAGGTCGGCCAGGTGACGGGGGGCCTTGCCCCGCGCCGCCGGTACGGCGAAGGACAGACGCGGCCTGGCATCGGGACTGGTGGCGCCCTCGGGCGGCTGGTCGGTGGGCATGACCTGGACCTGGCCGTCGCGCGGCCGTCCGGTGATGCTGACGGGCTGCGGGCGCCGGGGGCGCTGTACTCGCGAAAGACTCACGCTCGTGCTCCTCGTGTCCCGGGGCTGGGGAGGGCCGGGCTGGTCGATAGGGGTGGGTGCGGCATGCAGCCCCTATTTCACCAGGAGGGTGAAGGCGTAGACAAGTGGAGCGGCCACGAGGATGGAGTCGAGCCGGTCCATGATTCCTCCGTGCCCGGGCAGGAGCGTGCCCATGTCCTTGAGCCCCAGGTCGCGCTTGAGCAGGGACTCGCCCAGGTCACCCAGGGTGGAGACGATCACGGTGCAGACCCCCAGTACGGCCCCGGCCCACCAGGGGCCGCCGATGGCCCAGACGCAGCCGGCCCCTGTGGCGACGGCTGCGATGAGGGAGCCCATGAGGCCCTCCCAGGACTTCTTGGGCGAGACCGACGGAGCCAGCGGGTGACGGCCGAAGGTGATGCCCGCCAGCCACCCACCGGTGTCGTTGGCGGCTGCCAGGGCGATGAGCATCATGACTTTTCCCACTCCGTGATCCTGGACCAGGAGCAGCACGGCGAAGCCGGCCAGGTAGGGCAGGTAGGTCGCGGCGAAGACCGAGGCGGCAGCAGCGCTGGAACGTGAGCGGCGGACCTCGTCGTGCGCCTCGGTGCGGGGGATGTCGTGACCGGCCTGCTCCAGGACGGTGCCGGTCTCCGCCTCGGCATGGTCCATGAAGCTCCACAGGACGCAGGCGCCGGTGGTGGCCACGTAGGCCCCGAAGGCCGCCTCCGCCCCCAGCTCCCAGGCGCATACGGAGATGCCCAGGGTTCCGAGCCACAGGGGTGCCAGCGGCAGGCGGATGCTCTTGCGGGCGAAAGCCGCCGCCAGCTCCCACAGCGCCCCGCACACGGCCAGCACGACGACGCCCACGAAGACGACCTTGTAGAAGGCCAGGGACCCCAGGACCACGGCGATGAGCACGACCGCCACCCCGACGGCGGCGGGCAGGTTTCGCCCTGCCCGCCCGGTGGCGGGCAGGGGGTCGTGGTTGCGCGTGGGGCGCGGGTTCAACAGAGTCGTCACGGGGCTCACAGGGGGTCGGCGGGACAGGGGCGGGAACCGGCGTTCGCAGGGGCCGCCGGCCCCGGGATCGGTCGGGTCAGACCTCGAGGAGCTCGCTCTCCTTGGCGCTCAGGGCGGCGTCGATCTGCTCGACGAAGCGCTTGGTGAGGCCGTCGAGCTCGTGCTCGGCGCGCTTGACGTCGTCCTCGCCGGCCTCGCCGTCCTTCTTGATGGCCTCGAGCTCCTTCTTGGCCTTGCCGCGGATACCGCGCACCTGGACGCGGGAGTCCTCGGCGCGGGAGCGGGCGAGCTTGACGTAGTCCTTGCGGCGCTCCTCGGTCAGTGCCGGCAGGGTGACACGGATGACGGTGCCGTCATCGGTGGGGTTGACGCCGAGGTCGGACTCGCGGATGGCGGTGACGATGTCCTTCATGGCGGAGCGGTCGAAGGGGCTGACCAGGACGGTGCGGGCCTCGGGGATCGTCAGGGAGGCGAGCTGCTGGAGCGGGGTGGGGGCGCCGTAGTAGTCCACGACGATCCCGTTGAACATCGAGGGGTTGGCGCGGCCGGTGCGGATGGTGGCCAGCTCGCTCTTGGCGGCCTGGAGGGCCTTGTCCATCTTGTCCTCGGCCTCGAGCATGACGTCGTCGATCATGGTGCTTCCTTTACTGGGCGGTCGTGGGTTCGTCAGGTAGTGGGCGGCCATCGCGGGGATGGCTGCGGGTTGGAAGGGGGTGCCGGCCGTCTGCACCGCACACGGTCACAGAGCTCGAAGGGGTCCTCGGCGGCCTGTCGGAGCTCGCAGCCGGGTCAGTCGCAGCTGACGAGTGTCCCGATTCTCTCACCCAGCAGGGCGCGGGTGATGTTGCCGGGCTCCCCCATGCCGAAGACGCGCATGGTCAGGCCGTTGTCGCGGCACAGGGCGAAGGCGGAGGCGTCGACCACCTGGAGACCGTCAGCCAGGGCGCGCTCGTAGGTGAGCTGGTCCAGGCGCCGGGCATCGGGGTTCTTGCGGGGATCGGCGGTGTAGACGCCGTCGACCCCGTTCTTGCCCACGAGCAGCTCGTCGCAGTGGGTCTCCAGGGCGCGCTGGGCCGAGACGGTGTCCGTGGAGAAGTAGGGCAGGCCGGCACCGGCGCCGAAGACGACGACGCGGTTCTTCTCCATGTGGCGGATGGCGCGCAGGGGGATGTAGGACTCGGCGACCTGTCCCATGGCGATGGCGGTCTGGACGCGGGCGGGCACCCCGGCCTTCTCAATGAAGTCCTGCAGGGCCAGGGCGTTCATGACGGTTCCCAGCATGCCCATGTAGTCGGCTCGGGCGCGGTCCATGCCGCGCGAGGAGAGCTCGGCACCGCGGAAGAAGTTCCCGCCTCCGACGACGACGGAGACCTGGACTCCGGCGCGCACGGCCTCGGCGATCTGGCGGGCGGCGTCGGAGACGACGTCGGGGTCCAGACCTATGGATCCGCCACCGAAGACCTCACCGGAGAGCTTGAGTAGAACACGTCTGGGGTGCGTGCCGTGGGCGACGCGGTCGTCACGAGCCGGTTCCTGACTCATTGCGCTATGTCTCCTGGGTTCGGTGGGCAGGCTTCGCACAGCCTACCCCGTCCGAGACGGCACCGGGCCCCGATGAGAGTCACCCCCGGCGGTCAGACACGCCATGCGACTATGCCCTGCGACATGCCGGACCGGCCGTCGACGGATCGGGCGACGAGACGGGGCGGGGTCACGAGCATCGTGCTCGTGACCCC
>ERZ772993.1019-NODE-1019-length-11470-cov-32.545510_pt1 | contig 11470 bp, 5 predicted proteins | sample MGYA00580670_ERZ772993 | MGnify/ENA primary metagenome ERZ772993 (study PRJEB29015, sample SAMEA2737936) | human oral metagenome | biome: human oral; feature: human-associated habitat; material: dental | place: China | collected 2136 ...
CGCGAAGGTGGTCACCACGCTGGGCTCCCGGCTGCGGAGCAGGGCGATGGTGACCTTTGCCGCCCTGCTGGGCCTTGCGGGGCTGGTCACGTGGCCGCTGATCGCCCTGCCGACGGCCCAGGCGGAACCGGCCCCTGGCGCGCTCTCAGCCGAGATTGCGCCGGTGGCCCCGGCCGGACCGTCCGCGACGACGGTCCCCTCCGCACTGCCCGCCTCGGCGTCGATGAGCGGGAGGACCACCGGCGCCTCGATCCAGAACACCGAGGCGGCCGCCAAGCAGGTGACCCTGAGCATCGACACCATGACCCCCGAGGTGCTGCACAGCGACCAGGACCTGACCCTGACCGGAACCATCACCAACGGAACCGGCCAGGCCGTCTCCGGGGTGGATCTGGTGACCAGGGTGCAGCGATCCACCGACGTCACAAGTGAGAGCCTGACCAAGTGGTTGACCGGAACCGACGAGTCAGGGCTGTCGGACCCGGTCACGATCCCGCTGGGCCGCGACCTCCAGCCCGGTGAGACCACCCAGTTCTCCATCACCGTTCCTGCCGACGAGCTGCCGTTGACCAGCGCCGACCGGTGGGGGCCGCGCGGCATCGCCGTCACGCTGGAGTCTCAAGGCACCTCTGTGGCTCAGGACCGCAGCATTCTCGTCTGGGAGAGCGGCGCCTCCGTCACACCCGTACGCCTGACCACGTTCATCCCGGTCACCGCCTCCGTGGAGGAGATGGCCGTTCTCGCCGGTCCGCACACCTCGCAGCGCGCCAAGACCCTCACCAGTGTCCACAGCCGGGTCCTCGGTCTGCTGGGCATGGCCGGCGACAGCGTTGTCATGGCGGTCGACCCCGCACTGGTCGAGGCCCTCGGCGTCACATCGGCCGACCTGGAGAAGGCCGCCCGCAACGGCCACTCCCAGCCCTCGACGCCGGACGGAACCCCTCAGACGCCTCAGGGCGACGACTCGTCCGGGTCGTCCAGCGCGAGTCCCTCGGCTTCCGCCGCCCCATCGGCACCAACGGAGTCCTCATCCCCGACGCCGTCCTCACCCAGTACGGCCTCACCATCGGCGAGCGCCACCGCACCGTCGTCAGGCGGCAAGACCTCCAACGACGTCGCCCAGCTCTCCGCCGCCCTCATGCGGGCCATCGGCACCGGCAACCTGGTGGCCCTGCCGTGGGGAGACTCCGACACCGCCGCACTGGCGCACCTGCAGCGGGCGGATCTGATCGAGACCGCCACGCAACGCACCCAGGAGTCGGCCATCGTCAAGGCCGGGGCGCCGGCGTCGATGAGCTGGCTGGCCTCCAGCGTCATGGACTCCGCCACGGTCAATACGCTGCCGCAGTCAACCTCCACCATCATCACCTCACCCGACTCCCTGCCCGTGACCGACGAGCTCACCTACACGCCCTCCGGGCTCGGCGCCCTCGGCGATCGCGCGGTGCTGATCCCCGAGCAGTCCCTGTCGGAGGCACTCGCCGGCGAGCCATCCAGCAAGACATCCAATGACACATCCGATGAGGCATCCCAGGACGGCGCCTCCGACCAGGCGCGGCAGGCCTCCTCATCCGGCCAGACCACTCAGGCCGCGGAGCTCGACACCCGCCAGCTGTTGCGCGGCAACAGCGCGATCCTGACCCGTCAGGCCCCGGGGCTGGAACGCGACATCGTTGTGGCGATGCCCCGCCAGGCCGCCTCCACCGCGGACCCGTCCGCCCTGAAGGCGCGCGTGGCCGCCCTGCGCTCAACCTCCTGGACTCAGTCCCAGTCCCTGAGCGGCCTTGAGGAACGCGCCCGGGCCGAGGTCGAGGCCGTCGAAGCGGGGACCTCGGGGATCGAGCGCTCCGAGCCATCGGACGACAACGTGACCGACGACAACGAGCTGACCACGGCGACCCTTGCGGCCGCGGGCGGCACGGCCAGCAGGCTCCAGTCAGTCGCATCGGTGCTCTCCGACCCGGCTGCGCTGCTGGGCGAGTACACCAACCTCGAGGCCGTCGTCTCCTCGGCGACCTGGCGGGCCAAACCGGCGACCTGCAGGGCGCAGGTTCCGGCTGCCGAGGCGGCCGGAACCGGAGTCACCTCCTCGCTGGCCGCGGTACCGTCGTCGACCATCAACCTCATCAGCTCCGAGGCGCAGCTGCCGGTGCGGATCACCTCCTCCCTGGCCCAGGACGTCACCGTCCAGGTCTACCTGACCTCGGACAACAAGCGCCTTCAGGTCCCACGCACCACCACCGTGACCGTCCCCGCCCACCAGCAGGCCAAGGTCACGGTACCGATCCAGGCCGTCGGCTCCGGCGACGTCGGCCTGACGGTGCAGGTCCTCGCCGCGGACGGCACCACCGTGGGCACCCCCACCACCGTCAACATGAGAGTCCGCGCCGACTGGGAGAGCCGGGGCACCGGTGTCATCGTCGGCGTCCTGGTCTCCATCGTGGTGATCGGTACCGTGAGGACAGTAAGACGAGGCCGCCGCACAGCGGTGACCCCGGCTGCACAGGAGACGGCATGAGCATGATCAGACACTCACGAGCCAAGCGCTCCTCCTCCCAGGGACGCAGTCAGGCCTCCCTGGCGCGATCCTCGGCGATCATGGCCTCCGGGACGCTGGTCTCCCGCGTCCTGGGCATGGTGCGCAACGCCCTCATCGTCATGGCGCTCGGCGCCACCGGGTCCGGGGCCGCCGACGCCTTCAACACGGCCAACAACCTGCCCACGTACCTGTACAACATGATGATCGGCGGCATCCTCAATGCCATCCTGGTGCCGCAGATCGTCCAGGCGCTGCGACGACGCAACGGCGAGGAGGTCGTCAACCGTCTCCTGACCGCTGCGGCCACTCTCATGCTGGTGGTCACCTGCATCGCGACCGCGGCCGCGCCCCTCATCTTCGCCATCAATGCCAGCTCCCTGGCCCAGGGGCAGTGGCAGATGCTGTCCTTCGCCTTCGCGTTCTGGTTCATGCCGCAGGTCTTCTTCTACGGCCTGTACGCGCTATGGGGTCAGGTGCTCAACGCGCGCTCGAGCTTCGGGCCCTACATGTGGTCCCCGGTGCTCAACAACATCATCTCGATCGCCTCGATCCTGGCCTACCTTCATATCTACGGCCGGTACACCACAGGCCAAGGGCCTGAGGTCTGGGACGTTCCCCGGATCACGCTTATCGGGGCGACAACGACCCTGGGTATCGCCGTTCAGGCCTTGGTCCTCTACATCCCCCTGGTGCGCTCCGGCTTCCGGCCGCGCATCATCTTCGGGGTGCGGGGCCTGGGCCTGGGCAAGACCGTCAAGGTGGCCCTGTGGGCGCTGGCCGGAGTGGGCGTGGCCAGCCTGAGCAACTGGATCACCTCCAACCTGGGCTCCTACGCGGTGACGGCCTCCGAGCAGCCCGAGTACGCGGACGTCATCGTGCCCTCGACCACCATGTGGCTCAACGGCTACCTCATCTACATGCTGCCGCAGTCCCTGGTGGTCACCTCCATCATCACCGCCCTGTTCACCCGCATGAGTGAGAAGGCCGCGGCCGGGGACGCCGCCGGCGTGCGTGAGGACCTCTCCCTGGGACTGCGCTCGGCGGGCGTGTTCACCGTCCTGGCCACCGCGGGCATCTGCGTGCTGGCCGTCCCGGCCCTCCAGCTCTTCACCCCCTCGATCACCCTTCCCGAGGCCCAGGCCAGCGCCCCCATGCTCATCGCTCTGGCGCTGGGCATCGTCCCTCAGGGCATCTGGTTCGGGACCCAGCGAGTCATGCTGGCCTACTCGGACACCAAGCGGCTGCTCCTGGCCGACGTCGTCGTCGGAGTCGTCCCGGTCGTCCTGTGCGTCATGGCCTACTTCATGGCTCCGGCCAACCACTGGATGGCCTGGGCCGGGGCGGCCAACACGCTCAGCCAGATCGGAGGCTGCCTGGTCGTCATCCCCATGCTGCGCTCCCACCTGCCCAGCCTCGACGGACGCAAGATCATCACCACCCACCTGCGTCTGGTCATCGCGGTGGCACCCGCCGTCATCGCCGGGATCGTCCTCAACCTGATCCTGGGCAATGTCGACGCCGACTCCTCCCTGACCAAGATGCTCGCGGCCTTCGGGCACATCTGCATCGTGGCGACGGTCATGTCACTGGTCTACCTGCTCATGGGGCGCGTCGTCAGAATCGAGGAGATCGCCGTCGCCTTCCGGCCCTTCTCACGGATCCTGTCCACCATCGGTCGTCGCCTGCCCGGCGGCCTCGGGAGAGTGGTTCTGGCGATCGCGAGCTGGCTGTCGCCGCCGGAGCCGACGACGACGGCAACCGCTCAGATGGATGCCGTTCAGACGCCAGCACCACCGCCACCGCCTCAGTCGGCTTCCGGCCCGTCGGCCATGCCATCGGGACCGGCTGCTCATCCGGCCGCTCATGGTGCTGTTGGCTACACCGCCGGCGGCACTCATGCCTCCCCGTCCGCCCCACCCCCGCCCCCGCAGGCGCAGACCGACTCCTGGGGTCAGCCGGGTCAAATGGGGCAGCGGAGTGCCGGAGGCCGGCCCGCGCAGGCGCCCACGGGCTACACCCAGGACGGACAGCCCGTCTACCCGCTCGCGCCCGCGCCCCCGGCGCCCTCGCAGGCAGTGGCACCACCACCCCCTACACGCGCCGACTATGCGGCTGACGCCTCTCATCGCTCCTGGACCACGGGGCACGTCCCAGCCAACACTCCCGGGAGTATCCCTCCCTCACTTCCCGCGAGCATCCCGCCTTCCCCGGTGGCCACAGGGCAGTCCGCCCCCTACCCGCCCCACGCCTCTGCCCACACGAGCCACATCACCCCGGTTTGGAGCCCTCAGACAGTTACGATGGGTTCAACTGGTTCAGATGGACAACCATCTCAAGGAAGGAGACGCATGTCGGAGGCGACGCCGATCGGCAGTGGTCGCTACGGACTCCTGGGTACGCTGTCCACCACGCTGCCGCGCATTGTCAGGCACCGTGGCGTTGACACGATCCTGGATCGAGAAGTCACGATCCTGGTTCTCACCGACGCGACGCTTCACCGTGACAACGTCCTGGAGTCCGCCAGCCGCGCTGTGCTGGTCGAGGACCAGCGCCTTCAGCAGGTCTACGACGTCGAGCGCGCCGAGCCCTCCGTCATCGTCACTGAGCCGCTGACCGGACGCACCTTCTCCTCCCTGGTCTCACGGGGCATGCCCCCGGCGCAGGCGCGCGCCATCATCGGCGAGACCGCGCAGGCGCTCGACGCCGGCGCCCGCAAGGGTCTGCACCATCTGAACCTGTCGCCCGAGTCCATCCGCGTTCTTCCCGACGGCACGATCAAGGTCAGCGGCCTGGGTATCGAGGCGGCCGCACTGGACCTGGAGAGCCGGGTAGCCGGTCACGACCCCTCGGCCGCCGACCGCGCAGACGCCCGTGCTCTGGTGGAGATCCTCTACTACGGCCTGACCGGGCGGTGGCCCGGAAAGCGCCCCGGCATCCCCTCCGCACCACGACTGGGCGGCGTTCCGGTCAAGCCCTCCACGCTTGTGCCGGGCGTCGACCCGGTTCTGGACGAGCTGTGCGAACGCACCTGGAGCAGCCAGCCCCCCGTCTCCGCGGCCGAGGTGGCGCGCTCACTGGGAAGCTGGGACCAGGTGGTCGGCTACCGCGAGTCCAGCTCGACGCCGATGCCGACGTCGCAGCGTCCGTCATCGGCCGCCGGCAGCACCGGAAGCGGGTCTGCCGGGGCCAATGCGGGCGCAACGGTCGCCGCCGTCAGCGCTGCCGGAGCCGGCGTCGCCAACGCAGCCCGAGGGGTCCTGGACCGGCTGCGGCGCAGTGGTGCCGGCAAGGGCGCGACGGTCGCCCCGTCAGCGGTGCAGTCGGCGCCCCCATCGACACCGCCGACTCAGCCCGGTCAGGCACCGGCAGCCCCTGCGCCTGTGGAGCAGAGCTCCACCACCGAGGAAGCAGCCGCACCGCCTGCGGCTCCGCGCGAGTCCGCACCAGTTCCGGAGCCTGCCGCCGAGGAGACCTACGTCCAGGTCACCGGGCCGACGAACCCGATCCCGAACGTCCTGTCAACCGCCTCCGAGACCGTCCCCGGACCCGCGCCGGTTCCGACCGAGCCCTTCACCGGCAGCTTCCCGGCCTTCGAGGACGATGACGAGGAGGAGGAGATCGATCCCGCGGTCGCTCGTCAGGAGAAGCGCACCACCAGCTCCATCCTGGTGACGCTCGTCCTCATCGTCATCGTCTCCCTGGCGGCGGCCAGCTACATCGTCTACCAGACGATCGGTATCCCCTTCGCGGACAAGGATCAAGCGGCCGCGGACACGGTTCCCTCAGCCACCGCGCACAACGCCGGTGGCGGGGGTGGACAGCAGCAGGCTCCCGCCACTGAGACGCCTGCGGCCAAGCCCGAGATCGCCGGCGTGAACGTGGTCAACAACCCGAGCTCGCAGGCGGCCAACAACCAGCAGTACCTCAGTGACGGCGACACCAGCCGTCCCTGGTTCTCCCACAACACCAGCAGTCCGGAGCTGAGCCAGCCGATCGACATCGAGATCAAGCTCAAGAGCCGCGCCAAGGTCTCGGAGATCGACATGCAGGGCACCAACGAGGGCGGGCAGGTCGAGGTCCGTGCCACGGACATCAACAACGCGGCAGGCGGCACGGTTCTCGCCCAAGGCCCCTTCGCCGCGGGGAGCACCACCCTCAAGGTCGACAATCCCCAAGAGGTCGACACCATCGTCATCAGGGTGATGCAGCTTCCCAAGAACAGTGAGCCCGGCGAGTACCCCTACAAGGCCACCATGACAGAGGTCACAGTCAAATAAGTTGTGACGAGGGAACATAGTTTATTGATCACTAGTTGCACTGGGTGATCGCGCACTGCGTTCATCGCTCATTCGTCAGGAGAGTCATGATTCACGACGTCGTCATCGTCGGCTCCGGCCCCGCCGGCTACACGGCCGCCATCTACGCGGCCCGCGCCCAGCTCAACCCGGTCATCCTGGCCGGCTCGGTGACCGCGGGCGGCGCCCTGATGAACACGACCGAGGTGGAGAACTACCCCGGTTTCATCGAGGGGATCATGGGCCCCGAGCTCATGAACCAGATGCAGGAGCAGGCTGAGCGCTTCGGCGCGGAGATCCGCTACGAGGACGTCACCGCCCTTGAGCTGGAGGGCGACGTCAAGCGCATCACCACCTCCGACGACGTCTACGAGGCCCGTACGGTCATCATCTCCACCGGCTCGGAGTACCGGCACCTGGGCATCGACGGGGAGGAGCGCCTCTCCGGCCACGGCGTGTCCTACTGCGCCACCTGCGACGGGTTCTTCTTCAAGGACCAGGACATCATCGTCGTCGGCGGTGGGGACTCGGCCATGGAGGAGGCCACCTTCCTGACCCGTTTCGCCCGCTCCGTCACGGTGGTGCACCGCCGCGACGAGCTGCGCGCCTCGGCTGTCATGGCCAAGCGCGCCCAGCAGGACCCGAAGATCTCCTTCGCCTGGAACTCGCGCGTCGTTGAGCTTCACGGCGAGGACTCCCTGACCGGCGTCACCCTGGAGGACACCGTCACCGGGGAGCGCCGCCAGATCGAGGCCACGGGTCTGTTCGTCGCCATCGGCCAGGTGCCGCGCAGCGAGCTCGTCGCCGATGTCCTCGAGCTCGACGAGGCCGGCTACATCAAGGTCGAGGTCCCCTCGCAGCGCACCCGCATCCCCGGGGTCTTCGCCTGCGGTGACGTCGCCGATCCCACCTACCAGCAGGCCATTACGGCAGCCGGTTCGGGTTGCCGTGCCGCTCTGGACGCCGAGCACTACCTGACCACCCTGCAGGCCTGATCCGGCCTCTCAGCTCAGCGAAAGGCAGGCTCCGACGTCGTCGGAGGATCTGCGCTGTCCCGACTCACCCACCCACAACGTTCGAGGAGAAAACCATGTCCGAGGCACTCGCCGTCACCGACGCCACCTTCGAGGCGGAGGTCCTCAAGTCCGAGGTTCCCGTCGTCATCGACTTCTGGGCCGAGTGGTGCGGCCCCTGCCGCCAGATGGCGCCGATCGTGGACGAGGTCGCCGCCGACTTCGGTGACAAGGTCAAGTTCGTCAAGGTGGATGTGGACGCCAACCCGGCCACGGCCCGTTCCTACGGCGTGCGCTCCATCCCGACCTTCGCGGTCGTGCGCGACGGCGAGGTCTTCCACCAGTTCAGCGGCTCCCGTCCGAAGGCGTCCTTCAAGGCAGAGGTGGAGAAGGTCCTGGCCTGAGCCCGGACTTCCGCCAACTGATACCAGCTGCTACGACGCCGGTCCCATTCACCGTCTCTCACGGAGTGGTGGATGGGACCGGCGTCGTCCACGAGTTGTCTGATGACTTGCCGCACCCGGTTGAGCTCGTCTGTCACCATGGGCCACGGCCCCGTAGAATCGCTCAGGAATCGCAGTGGCATCATGGCATGCGACACGGCAAGAAGGCGGCACATGCAGCACACTCAGTACATCTCCACCCGCGGACAGATGGCACCCGCCGGGTTCATGGACGTTCTCCTGGCGGGTCTGGCACCCGACGGCGGCTTGGCGGTACCGGAGCGGCTGCCCGCTCTCACCCCGGAGCAGCTCGAGACCTGGAGATCCCTCAACTACGCGGAACTGGCCACCGAGGTCATCGGCCTGTTCGCCACTGATATTCCCCGTGAGGACCTGGCGGCTCTGACCCGGGCGGCCTACGGCGAGTCCCGCTTCCCGCAGCCGGTCGTTCCGGTGACCGGGCTCGACGACGTCGCCAACGGCCTGGTCCTCGTGGGCCTGTCCGAGGGGCCGACCATGGCTTTCAAGGACCTGGCCATGCAGTTCCTGGGGCAGGCGATTCCCTACGTGCTGGCCAAGCAGGGCAAGGTCCTCAACATCCTGGGGGCCACCTCGGGCGACACCGGTTCAGCGGCCGAGCACGCCTTCCGAGGACAGGAAGGCGTCAGCGTCTTCATGCTCTCGCCGGCCGGTCGCATGAGCCCGGTGCAGCGGGCGCAGATGTACACCCTCCAGGACGCCAATATCCACAACATCGCGGTGCGCGGTGTCTTCGACGACTGCCAGGCGCTGGTCAAGGCCCTGAGCAACGACGCCGAGTTCAAGGCCGCTCATCACCTGGGCGCCGTCAACTCCATCAACATCGGCCGGATCGCCGCGCAGGCCGTCTACTACGTGTGGTCCTGGCTGCGGGTCACCGACGCGGTGGAGGAGGGGACGCGAGCCGGCTACCGCGTCGACGTGTGCGTTCCCTCGGGCAACTTCGGTAACATCTACGCCGGCTTCCTGGCCCGGTCCATGGGGGTGCCGATCCGCCGTCTCATCCTGGCCACCAACGAGAACAACGTCCTTGAGGAGTTCTTCACCACGGGCATCTACCGACCTCGCTCGGCAGCTGACACCTTGGCTACCTCCAGCCCGTCGATGGACATCTCGAAGGCCTCGAACCTGGAGCGCTTCATCTGGGCCCTGCTGGGGCCGGAGGCCTTCGCGCAGCGCTGGTCGGAGCTGGAGTCCACCGGCACTCTCGATCTGCGCGATCAGCTCCCGCGCCTGGGAGAGGACTTCGGCTTCGTGGCCGGGACGTCGTCGCACGCCGACCGCCTGGAGGCCATTCGCTCCGTCAAGGAGCGCTCTGGCCGGCTCATCGACCCTCATACCGCCGACGGCGTCACGGTGGCTCTACGCACCATGGAGCCAGGATTCCCAACCCTCGTCATGGAGACGGCCAAGGCCGCAAAGTTCCCGCAGACCGTGGCCGAGGCGCTCGGGACGGAGCCGGAGACACCCGCTGTCATCGCCGATCTGCTCGCCCAACCCCAGAAGGTGGAGACGATCGACAATGAGGAGGCCCCTTTGCGCCACCTCATCGAGAAACGAGCCCTGACCATCTGATCGACGCCCATCCGGAGTCGGATGAGCGTCTCTCGCCGCGCCACGCATCGTGCCCATGATGCGCGGCGCATCTGCTGGTGCCGACCCGTCTCGTTCCGCTCCGAAAGCAGTTCCGTGTTTCACGTGAAACACCGCGGATTACTCCTGACCTCACCATGTCCTTCCCACCGGTGCGGCGTGGCAGACTTGGATCCACGGACGCAGCAGCGGCGACCAAGGAAGGACCGAAGGTGAGTCAGAGCAGTAACCAGGTGAAGGGCAACCGACTCGATCCGTGGCTGGACAGCTACGCTGCACGAGCTCACGGTCTGCGCGCCTCAGAGACTCGCTCACTGTTCGCCGTCGCCTCACGACCGGAAGTGGTCTCGCTGGCGGGCGGAATGCCCAATCTCAAGGACCTCCCACTGGAGCGGCTGGCGGAGGCAACGGCGCAGATGATCCGCAAGGACGGCGGCAAGGCGCTGCAGTATGGAAACGGCCAGGGGCTACCACGACTGCGGGAGCAGATCACCGAGGTCATGGCCCTCGAGGGCATCCAGGCCGATCCGGAGGACGTCATCATCACGACTGGCTCCCAGCAGGCCGTCGACATCGTCACCGAGCTCTTCGTCGATCCCGGCGACGTCGTCCTGACCGAGGCGCCCACGTACGTCGGATCCCTGTCGATCTTCGCGACGTACCAGGCCGATGTGCAGCAGGTGCCCATTGACGCCGATGGCGTTGTCCCTGAGGCCCTGGAGGAGATGATCGTCCGCCTCGAGCGCGAGGGGCGCCGCATCAAGTTCTTCTACTGCCTGCCCAACTTCCACAACCCTGCCGGGGTGACGCTCACGGAGGAGCGCCGTCCACAGGTCATCGAGATCTGCCGGCGCCACCACATCCTTATCGTGGAGGACAACCCCTACGGGCTGCTGGGCTTCGAGGGACAGACCTACACGGCCCTCAAGACTCTCGCACCCGACGACGTCGTCTACCTCGGCTCCTTCTCCAAGATCTTCGCGCCCGGGTACCGCGTGGGCTGGGCGGTGGCCCCACCGGCCGTTCGGGAGAAGATGAAGCTGGCCTCAGAGGCGGCCATCCTGTGCCCGTCGTCGGTCGGCCAGTTCTCGATCTCCATGTACCTGGACCAGTTCGACTGGAAACAGCAGATCGTGGACTTCCAAGCCATGTACCGGGGACGGCGCGACACCATGGTGGCAGCGCTGGAGGAGTTCCTGCCGATGTGCCACTGGAACATCCCCGAGGGCGGTTTCTACGTGTGGGTGCACCTGCCCGAGGGACTCGATGCGAAGGACATGCTTCCGCGCGCGGTCACCAACCTGGTCGCCTACGTATCCGGGACTGCCTTCTACGCCGGTGGAAGGGCCGGACAGGACCATCTGCGGCTGTCCTTCTGCTACCCCGAACCTCCTGAGATCCGCGAAGGCGTGCGACGACTCTCCGGCGTTGTCACCCGCGATCTCGAACTGCTGGATCTATTCGGTCCCACCCACAGTCCCCGTCCGTCCGAAGGCGTCCACGCGCCCGCACCCGACCAGATCTGAGGTTGACGATGAACCAGTCTCC
>ERZ772993.1025-NODE-1025-length-11448-cov-10.208988_pt1 | contig 11448 bp, 8 predicted proteins | sample MGYA00580670_ERZ772993 | MGnify/ENA primary metagenome ERZ772993 (study PRJEB29015, sample SAMEA2737936) | human oral metagenome | biome: human oral; feature: human-associated habitat; material: dental | place: China | collected 2136 ...
GCAGGACGATTCATCGAGCTACATATGCATACTATGTCTTGGCAAGAGCTAGGCTACTCCGACGGCTATGTCTCGCTGGCCGGTTTATTTGACGGCAAGCCCATCAAAGCGAAAGAGTACAAGACCGACATCCACACGATCATTCAACGACTGGTCATTGGCGGTTGGCCGGGGCTAGTTGGGCTAGATGAGGCTGACGCCCGCCAGGTCAACACCTCTTATGTCAGACTACTGACCGAAGTCGACTTGAGTCGAGTATCTGATGTCAAACGTGACCCGGTACGAGTTCGATACCTGCTACAGTCGCTAGCTCGTAATCTATCCACCATCACCGAGGTATCAACTTTCATCCGGGATATCCAAAATGTTGCCGGTGATGATATTTCCCGCCCGACCGTCGTTGATTATCTTGATGCCCTTGACCGGCTAATGATCATCGAGGATCAGCCGGCTTGGAACACTCACATCCGCTCGTCTGCCAAGCTTCGCAAGTCACCCAGGCGCCACTTCGCCGATGTATCACTAGCCATTGCTTGTCTGGGGCTGGATTCGTCTGCCCTGTTTAGCGACTTGAATTATACTGGCTTCGTCTTCGAGTCGCAGGTCATCCACGATCTCAGAGTCTACGCTAGCCGGCTGGGAGCGGATGTATACTACTATCGTGACTCATCAGGACTGGAGGTTGATGCCGTCGTCGAGAAGCCGAATGGGGATTGTGCTATTTTCGAGGTCAAGCTGGGCGATGGTTTCGTCGATGAGGGCGCCAGAGCACTGACTGCTCTGGCCAAGAATGTCGTCGAGGGTAAGGGACGACGTATTCTCTCTCGCAGTGTCATCGTCGGTTCGGGCTATGCCTATACCAGACCGGATGGGATAAATGTGATCCCGCTGAGTGCACTGGGAGTATAAGCCGGGCGAATTCATCGCCGTTAGTATTCAAAATCTTCAGGCAAGACCTCTGCGGGGGGCGGATTCATCACATATTACCGAAGACTAATCAATGTCCTACGGGCAATCAATCACCAGTGGTGACTTATGCGTCGCCAGCCTGTCCAGCACCCAGCAGATGCGTAAGTCTATTCAGGTACAATTCAAGCTCATATTGCGCCTTGGTTCTTCTTACGTAACACCAGCTCTATGCATCCTGCTGGGATGCTGGGGTCTGAGGAGACCATACGCCCTACTCTGAGCCACAGGACTGTATTGGATATAATCATTAGCGCATCTCCTACATCTTGACTGCTCGCTATACAACCTTGTATACTTTAGTCAAGTAAAACAAGGAGATTTAACTATGGCAAAGGACCAGATTACCGGTAAACACGCCATGAGTGGCAATAATGTCAGCTTCTCAATGCGTCATACCAAGCGTAAGTTTAAGCCGAATTTACAGCGTAAGACTTTCTATGTGAACGGGCAGAAGGTACGCCTGCTGGTGGCGACCAGTACTATCAAGACACTTAAGAAGAAGGGCTTCGCCACTCAGCCGGAAGAAACCAGCAAGAAATAGCTGGCAGCCCGACAAGATCAGAGAAATAGCCTCTCCTAGTGAGAGGCTATTATTGTCATGCCAACTACACTCTACAGTAGTAGAGAGTGGGCTTCTTACCGTAGCACTCGCTACTTAGTCCGACTGAGCTCATAGGTGGTCATATTGGCGGGCAGACTTGCCCCTGTCTTTAGCTTGTAGACAGTTTGCTTCTCGATATTGCTATTGCCCATCTCTTTCTCCAGAGCGGCCAGGCTCTCTTGTGGCACTTCATACTTAGTCTGACCGTCATCGTAGTGGGTTGGGATGACTACGCTGGGGCTGATCTGGCGAACGATCGTAGCGGCATCTTGAGCGTCAAGGGTGTAGCCACCGCCTCCGACCGGGACAACGGCGATATCTATCTGACCGAGCATCTCTAGATCGTCATCCGTTAGAGGGGCAACAGTATGACCAATGATGGCGATCGCCACGCCCATAGTCTCGATCCGGTACATTACCGCATCCTGAGCGTGCTCGTCTTCGGCTAAGTGTGCCGGTACGGCGATGCCTCGCACGCTGACGTCACGATGCTCATACTCACCCGGCATATCAATAACGAAGCCCTTGGCTTCTCCCTCGACAGGAGCAAAAGCAGGCTGGGTCGCCAGTATTACCGCTTCGGGGTTCTGAGCTTCTTTAGCCTGGGCGTTAGCCGTCGGGTCAACTACGATCAAGGCATTCTTATCCTTGATCACCACACAGTTAGCACCCCTATAATCAATCTCCATGTTTACTCCTCCTCGCCTCAGCCTGATCATTAACGCCGGGATAATCCACCAGTATGCCAGCGTCGTCCAGCACCGTAATATGCTTTGATTCTAGCACATTTAGGACAAACTTGTCACGGATGCTCAGTCGGTAGTCCAGATCATCCAGACTCATGATGGTGTAATTAAGCGACGAACCCGTCTCTCGCTCCAGCACCTTGATCAAACTCTTGACCTTGGCCTCGTCCAGCTGATTACCCGCTACCACCAGGTCAATCTTGCTATCCGACTCGTAGACCATCACGCCCGAGAAGACCACCTCGCTCACCCCTTTGATCGCTCGGAAGCGGGTCGCCCAGTCGCCGGTCGAAACTCTGGCGCCGCTAACCACAGCCCGGTCGTTGGCAAACATGTCCTTAAGCGAAGCGAAGTAGCGAAACTTGGTGTCCGCCTGATAATACAGTCGGTTATCGACCGACCGATCAGTGATGATGCCAATCCGCACCAGGTTAGCCAGCTCTCGACGCACGCTATTGATCTGCTCGTTAATATTGCGAGTGATCTCCCTGACGTAAAACGAGCGGTGCGGATTATTCATAAATAAGCCGAGAAGCTTCACCCGAGTCTTTGAGCCAAATAGTGCATCTATCATCAAGGCTATTTTAACACCTCGGCTAGTTAAGGCAAAAACTTTTGTACTCAGACATTAGCTCGCCGGTAATCTGACTGGCAGGCGCACCGCTCGGGTTGTTCAGCTGATTAGTCAGCTCCGGTAAAGTACGCCACATGATATCACTCGCCCAGCGAGGGTTGCGCCACCAAGTCAGCTGTTTTTTAACCAGCTGGCGGTCTTTGACGCTGATCTGTTCTATCAGCTCAGCCTCGTAGATTTGCCCTGTCAGATATTTAGCCACCACACCATAGGCATTGCGTCGCAGTGGCTCGACCATCCCGTAGCGGGCTATCAGCCGATCCGTCTCATCGACCAAGCCTCGCTCCAGCATCTGCTCGGCTCGCTCGCTGATGCGCTGAGATAATTTTTCTTTATCCACCGCTATACCGATCACTATTGTCTGCCTACTTAGATGCCCACAATTATTGCTCACCCCGCCCGTCTCCAGACTGCGGACTAGTCGTCGCTTGTTATCAAGGTCTCGGGGTAGCTTAGCGCCTCGCTTGATCGCTAACCGACGTAGCTCATCGGGCGGTAGCTTCTCTAGCTCAGTCCTCGCAGCCGGATCATAGTCGCCACCGGCTAGCCGATAATCGTAGATAACGCTATTGATGTATAGCCCCGAGCCACCCACCAGTAGTGGCACATGCTGACGCTGACGAATCTCAGCGATCTTAGCCGTGGCATACCGCTGGAAGTCATATAGGCTGTAGCGCTGATCCGGCTCGATCAGGTCCAGACCCCAATGTAACACGCCTGCCCGCTCCGGCTCAGTCGGCTTCGCCGTGCCGATATCCATCCCTCGGTAAACCGTCCGACTATCAGCGCAGATCACCTCGCCACCTATCAGCCGAGCTAGCCGAATAGCATAGGCAGTCTTGCCGCTAGCAGTCGGTCCTAAGATAACGATCAGTGGTAACTCCATGTCTTATATGGTAGCAAATGAGTAGCTTTATTTGCGAGATAAGGGCAAGATTATTGCCCGCCGGCATGTTGCATCCCGCCTAATCGCCTGATATATTGTTAGCATAAGGTTATTGGCTAAACTAAAAATAAAAATAGGCGGGGGTAAATAATGAAAATCAGTCAGATTAACCAAATCAAGCTCCGAAAACTATGGTGTAGCTCGGAACGAATTCTTGGTGTTGTCGTCTCGACCATCCTTAGCGCATTACTAATAGCCGGTTCGGCAATAGCCACTTGCATCACCAAAGCTCCGTCATCCCGAGAAACCGGGTCAGCCATAAACGATGCCTCGCAATCAAATAGGATTGTCCAGATAGTCCATTTGACGGTTGACCTACCATACAATAATAACCACTCGTCAGACGAAGACTATGTCAGCACTATGATCGCTCTACTCCATGATGGCAGGGTTTATACTTGGGGTAACAATATATACGGGGGCGTCGGGAACGACACTACTTGTACTACTACCAACGGTACTTATCTCAAGCAACCACCTTGCCATTATAGTCAACCCCAGGAGATCACTAAATACTTTGGTGAAGACAAAGTAGTTAAGCTTGCCAGTAACGATAATCTGGCTATGGCCATCACCAAGTCAGGCAAGGTTTACCGCTGGGGAAGAGTTAACTCCTACGGTAAAGTCATCAATCATCCCACTCAATATCAGAAATTGTCTCCTCATAAAATTACCGGCTATAACGAAGAAAATGCCGGACCGGATATGGTTAGTGGCGGAAAATATGTGTATAACGAGGATACAATCTTCAAGGTAGCCAACTCGGGCGATCTGGACGATCTGGCGCCCTATCAGACAGTTAAGCCGCAGCTGGACGGGAGTACCGTTAGACAAGTAGATCATGTCTGGCATCTGAAAAATCCCGGAAGCACAATGGACGACAGCAGGGGTGGCTTCTATGTACTTACCTCAAAAAATAAGCTCCTACACGTCAAGAAGGACTACGCCACCACAGTTGAAGTTACCAATCCTACTATAGCTAGTCGGGGTGGCATCAAGCAGATCTATAACCATTACGCCATTGATAATCAAGGCGGGCTTTGGCATTACGGCTACGGTCATCTCAATACCGTCAATGGCACTATAATCCCCTCCAACCATGAGCCTATACTGGATATGTCTACCAAGCTACCTCAGCCTATACCAAAGTTTAGAGATATTATCGGTTCGTCGTTGCAGGATAGTTCTTTTAGCCTCATTATCCGTGATATCAACAATCGCATCTATACTTTGACATCTGACGTCAATGGTCATCAAAAGCTTACCGATGTCACCGACACTCTTAGTAGCAAAGAGATCAAGCTGTTTTCCGGCAATATAAGTCAGCCCTTCTTCACTCCCCCGTCAGGTAGCAGTACCTATTACGATTATTCTTTCGTCACCACTGACGAAGACGAGCTTGATGCTGTCTGTAGCACAGTCAAGAATGCCTATATTTACTATCGACCCATTCCAGCCATTTCTAGTCCACTGCGAGACCATAAGCCTCGACCATCGCCAACAGGTGGAGATGCTAACACCGCTACCTGCGTTAAGATACCGTCAAACAACCCCGACCCGGTCCAGCCGCCCACCCCCACTAACCCGACACCTGCACCCGGTGTACCCACTGCGCCCAAAGCGCCCGGTGTACCCAATACCGGACTGAGAGACGACAAGGTCGTTCAGCTGGTTCATTCGCCTGCCACATTTGATTACTACGGTAAGGTAAAGCTCGGCGATAATGAGACCTGGCGAGACCAAGACTACGCCGGCACGACCGTCGTGCTAACCGAAAGCGGCAAGCTATATGCCTGGGGTAATAACATTGCAGGCGGGGTTGGCAACGACACCGACTATGGTGCGACATATAACAAAAAGCCATCCGCCTACTACAGTAACCCCCAGGATATCACCAGATTCTTTAACGGCGACAAGATCATTAAACTGGTAAATCACTACAATACGTTTGCAGCCATCACTAGCTCCGGTAAAGTATACTACTGGGGACACAGACTGTCTGATAAAGACAAGAAGCCCATCATACATCCGGTCACACTAAGCGAACTGTCGCCCTATCACATCATTGGCTTCGGTAGAGACATAGATTCCAGTAATGGCAACGGTGCATCTTTCTATGTAGCTAGTCATCCTGACAACATGAGTGATTATCTTGCCTTTAGTAAAGATGCCATCTTTGTTCTAGATTATTACCTGGATACAAACCAGCTCCAGTACCACGACGAGTCAAAGAACCGGATCAAGCCACGGCTCAGCAGTGGCGTCACCATCCTCGATGTCGATCATATCAAGCATCGCACACCCACGGCGGAAGAGCCCGAGCCGGACAAGGGAGGTTACTACACCCTGACCTCCGATCACAAGCTGCTGAGGGTACTGGAAGACGGTACCACCAGCGAGATCACCAACTCGGAGATCAAAAAACGAGGCGGGTTCAAACAATTATCTTATGCCGGTCATTATGCCATCGACAGACAGGGTGGTCTATGGTACTACGGCTACCGAGAAGGCAATGACTCTATCCACGATATGGCAAAGATATCAACTAGCGGTAAATTGCCTCACCTGGATAGCTTCTTTAATGTTCTCGGCCCTGTCGCCCGTGGTGCCGATGGGGCGATCTACGCTATAACCGACACGCACATCAATAGACCTGGTCAGTACTTCGTGAGTAGGAGCGTTGACCCGATAAACGTCGGCACCCTGCTCGGCGGTAAGCAGAAGATTAAACTCCTCAGTGGCGAGGTAGAGACAAGGTACCGGGGCGATTCAGGCTATACTGACTACCCCAAGGATCTCCCCTTCTACGACTTTGCCTTCGTGCCACAGAGTCAGCCTGATACTATCTGTGTCGGACAGAGCGGCACCGCCTACAATCGAATCTTTGGCGAAAACCAAGGCCCTAGGTTTGAGACTATCCAGCCGGTCGATGGCACTATACCATCTACTTGCGTCAAGCTACCGCCGTGGGATGACGGCAGACCAAACCCGTCGCCCGTACCCGGTGTGCCCACTACACCCAAAGCACCCGGCGTGCCTAATACCGGCAGCCAGCCCGACCCGATCGTTCAGTTAGTCCACATCCCGGCTGTCATTAACGGGGCAATTAATGGAAACTCTGAAAATCTCACAGCTAAGGATACCGACTACGCCGGCGCGGTCATGGTGCTGACTCAGAGCGGCAGAGTATTTGCTTGGGGCAATAACTACGCCGGCAGTGTCGGCGTTGGTACTGCCGGGTTTAAAGTTCCCTACCCCGAATCCGTTAAGAGCCGGCGAGAGGGTCATCCCGAATATTACGATACACCTCAGGAGATCACTAAATACTTTGGTGACGATAAAGTAGTCAGGATCGGACGCTACGGTCATACTAGCATCGCCGTTACCCAGTCGGGCAAACTCTATCAGTGGGGCTGGAGCTACAACCCACCCTGGGATTGGTACGACCGACTCAAGAATATAACTTGGACGGAGCCCACTCCCGACCCCACCCCATCCCTCGATAAGGTCACTGGCATAGGCGGTAGTTATGGTGATACTTATTCCGGTGGAGGTTGGCTGGCTCATGGCGACGACACCATCTTCACTAAGACTAGCACTAGCCAGCTAAAGGACTTTGGAGACAAGCTAAAGCTATCGCTTAATGGCGCCACCATTAGGTCAGTCGACTACGTTGATTTCAACGGCAGGATAGCACAGGTGGCACAGCAACGTCCTCAAGATCTCGACCAGTCCTTTAGGACGGGAGTCTATATCCTCACCTCGACCAATAAATTGCTCCGAGTTAAAAATGACGGTACTACCACCGAAGTGACCAACGACAAGATTAAGAGTCGAGGTGGCATCAGACAGATCGCTAATCAGTATGCCATCGACAACCAGGGTGGACTGTGGTACTACGGCGTCGGCATGAGTAAAGACCAGATTTACGATATGTCGCTCAAGACGCTGGGTGGCATCACACCTCTACCTCGGCTAAGAGACATCGTCGGTATCGATCTAATTGAGGATGAACACATGCTTGAAGATGGCTTGCAAAGACCCTGGTCATCTAGTGTACTAGTCCGCAGCATCGACGAGCATATCTACGATGTATCACCGGTTCAAACCGGGTTTTCCGTCGAAGACGGTGGCTACCCCGAGCGGCGCTTCGCCCTAACCGATGTGACCAAACTACTCGGTCACGATAAGATCAAACTCTTCGACGGCAAGATCCACAGCACAGGAGCGACTAAGCCGGTAGATAATGAGGCACCCGGACTATACGACTACTCTTATGTCCCGGAGTCGAAGTTAGATACTGTCTGCACTGTTATCAGCGGTGTAGCTAGCGCCAACGCCAGTCAAGCTCAATCACTCTATGGTCATGGTCATCCGATGAATGTTAGCGTCACCACTACCAAGCTAGTTAACGACGTCTTCGCACCAACCTGTGTCAAGTTGCCACCCCTGCTCACACCGGATCCCAAACCCAGCCCAACACCGAATCCGAAACCGACTAGCGGCATCAAGGTGCCTTTTGACCGACCCAAAGCACCTGGTGCGCCCAATACCGGTAGTGAGCCGCTCTTTATGAGCGTACACCGAGCACCAATCTTCGCTCAGCGCTGACAATATCAAGCAAAGAAAAGGGGCTACCTCGTAAGGTAGCCCCGGAAATGAAGTTTGAGTTAGAGATGACGACTAAGCGTCGTCCACCTCATCAAGCAGCCCCTGTCGGAGCTGCTCCCGGACATCAAGCCGACCGGGCTTGATGTTCATCTTGCGATGACTCTTCCTGCCACCCCCTCTCATAGGGGTGACGTTCCCCCGGAAGGTAGGCTTAGCCACCTTGCCGGAGAGAATCATCTTATCGTGCTCTGAAAACTTCATCTTTCTGCCCTCCTCAGGCTCGCAGGCTACCGACGACCTGTTCGCCGGTACAACCTGACTGGTATTATCATGACAGGCACTCCGCCATCCGTCAAGCAGGACCACTCTCAATAAGGCCAGCTAGCAGCTGAGACTATAATGTCGATAGCTTGGCTCGCTGATCATGCTCTCGCTCGATCGCTTCCGCCAGCTCATCGGGCGTAAACTGCTTCGCCTCGTCAGTCGCTTCGTCAACCAGATCCTTGCGAATACGGACACCGATTCGCCCTGATTCCGCCTCTCGGTCACCAATTACCACCGTATAGGGCACCTTATATAGCTCTGCCGAGCGAATCTTCTTGCCGATCGAGCCATTGCTATCATCCACTGTGTAGCGAATCTGATGAAGCTGAGCCTGCTTAACCAGCCGGTCAACCATAGCATCCACCGCCGGCGCATCCTTGACCTTGATAATCCGTAGCTGCTCCGGCGCCACCCAGACGGGAAACTTACCAGCGGTGTGCTCGATATAGACCGATAGAAACCGCTCCAGCGAGCCGAGTAAGGCGCAGTGGATCATCACCGGTCGCTGAGGCTGACCAGCCTGATCAATATATTCCAGCTCAAAGCGCTCCGGCTGAACGAAGTCTAGCTGAGCAGTCGCTAGCTGATGCTCCCGCCCTAAGGCATCAGTCGCCATGAAGTCGATCTTCGGACCATAAAAGGCCGCCTCGCCATCTTGTTCGAAGTACTCGACATCACCCAGGCGCAAGACAGCTTGCTTGAGCTGCTTTTGTGCTGAGTCCCAGAGTGCCCGGTCGCCCAGATAAGCATCCGAGTCGTCCCGATAGCTCAGACGCACCCGGAGCTTCATGTCGAATAGTTCATAGATCACCTTGACCGCCGATAGCAAGTTGGCAATCTCGCCCTCTATCTGGTCGGGGCGGACAAAGTCGTGCGAGTCATCCTGAGTCAGGGCTCGCACCCGAGCCAGCCCGCCCAGCTCGCCTGATTTTTCGTCTCGGTAATCAGTGGTGACCTCCATATAGCGCTGCGGCAGATCCCGATAGCTCCGCACCCTAGAGGCATAGATTTGTCCGTGATGAGGACAATTCATCGGCTTGAGAACGAATTGGTCACTGGTCTCTTGCGACTTGACCAGGAACAGCTCGCCGCCAAACTTCGCCCAGTGACCTGATTTGACGTAGAGATCTTTCTTAGTCATGTGAGGAGTCCAGACCTTCTCAAAGCCAATGCCCGCTCTGATCTCGGTCGATAGCCGGGCAATCTCATCTCTCAGCACCGTACCTCGGGGAGTAAACATCGGCAACCCTGCTCCGACTAGGTCGCTGGTGACGTAGAGATCCAGCTCTCGCCCCAGCTTGCGGTGGTCTCGGGACTTCGCTTCGGCTTGGCGAGCCAGATAGTCATCAAGCTCCGCCTTAGTGGCGAAAGCGACGCCGTAAACTCGTTGCATCATCGGCTTGGTTTCATCGCCTCGGAAATATGCTCCGGCAATCTTAGTCAGGTGAAAGCCATCAGCCGGGATATCACCTGTATTTGCCACGTGTCCGCCCATGCATAAGTCAGTAAAGTCGCCATTGGTATAGAAAGACATCTCGCTGCTAGCCGGTTGCTCTTTACCCTTGACACCCGCCTTGGTAGTACCGTGATGCCGAAAATCCCGGATCAGCTCCAGCTTATAGATCTGGTCATTCTCTTGTGCCCATTTCTCCGCCTCAGCAATAGTCTTGATGCTGCGCTCGAAGGGTTGCTTCTCTGCTATGATCCGGCGCATCTCCGCCTCAATCTTAGGCAGGTCATCATCAGTCAGATGGGTCTCACCCAGGTCCATGTCGTAGTAGAAGCCGTTTTCGATGGCCGGACCGACGCCAAGCTTGACGCTGTCGCCATAGAGGCGACGGGTGGCGGCCGCTAAGACGTGCGCCAGGCTGTGCCTGACACTAGTAATATCTATCTCACTCATGCTATGTATTATAGCACCCCGAACTTTTGCATATAGCTGGCTGATTTGCTAGTATGAATGCCATATGGGTCGGTAGCTCAGTTGGCTAGAGCGCATCCTTGACGTGGATGAGGTCAGGAGTTCGAGCCTCTTTCGACCCACCAGCATTATCGCCACTACCTCAGGTAGTGGCTTTTTTGCGCCTATTTACCCCAGACTTTTCCACAGAAAATTGCATCTTCCCTTCAGCAATCTCATCATCTCTCACCACTGATACTGCCCGCTATTCCCGCCTTTTCCACAGAATATTATGGTTTATTCGGTCGTCATTATGCATCTTGTGATATATTCACCACCACCAGCTACCATTGACATACAGTGACGGCTAGGGTATAGTAACAATGCTTATGAACAAGAGTTCAAAGGCGAAGAGCCAGCGCTCATCTCGCCTAGCACAGTTCCACATTTACTTTGAAAGTATCTAGGTTAGTCGCTTGAGCGATGATCACCACACTTTCCTAGCTCCCAGCGCAGAGCTGCGAGGCTGCACCGGGAGCTAGATAGTATCTCAGGAACGACCAAAAACTAGTACATTAGTTGCCCGCCCCACCATGGAGAAATCCAAAAGTGGCGGGTCTTTTTGTTGTTCGACACCTTTAGCCCCTCATTCTTCATTTGCATCATCATTTCCTTCAGACCCGCCTGGCTGGCTCGTGCACTGCTGAGCTTCAAGCG
>ERZ772993.1027-NODE-1027-length-11431-cov-110.581927_pt1 | contig 11431 bp, 10 predicted proteins | sample MGYA00580670_ERZ772993 | MGnify/ENA primary metagenome ERZ772993 (study PRJEB29015, sample SAMEA2737936) | human oral metagenome | biome: human oral; feature: human-associated habitat; material: dental | place: China | collected 2136 ...
CTCGAGTCCGCGGCGCTCGCGGACGGCGGGGTCGATGTCGTCGAAGAAGCGCAAGTCCCCTCTCAGCGCGGCCTCGCCGCCAGCGAGAAGCGCCGACCATCGCACGGGGCCCTCGGCTGAGTCCAAGGGCATGAAGAGCCGGAGGTACGCCTCGTACCCCGCGGCCAGGTAGCCGGAGACGACGGCGGTGTCCCGGCCGAAACTCGGCAGTCGCATGATCTCCTTTCGCCTGCCCCCCACCGTAGACGGCATCCCGCAGTAGGTCGACTCCGGACGACGGCGACAGCCCGGTAGCCCCGGTAACGAGGGAATCCGACGCGTGGCAATAGGTGTGCGAAATGACGCAGGGTGACAGCCTGATGACGGAGGAATCGGTGACCGTGACAGCCCGGCGACGAGGGAATGCCGGCGGCGGTCGAGAGTCGAGAACAGCCGGAGCCCGCTCACCCCAGTGGGATCTCGCGGTCGCACAGGGACTCGACGACGGCCCGGTCGTGGGTGATGACGAGCATCGCCACCCGCGGCTTGAGCGTCCGGAGGAGCTCGCATATCTCGTCCCGCGCGACGGAGTCGAGGTTGGCGGTGACTTCGTCCAGGATCATCACCTTCGCCCCGCCCGCGAGCGCCCGCGCCAGGGCGAAACGCTGGAGCTGGCCTCCCGAGAGTTGGGAGGGATACCGGCTCTCCCAGCCGTCGGGAAGGCCGACGAGGCGTGCGCACTCCTCGACGCCGAGCCCGGCAGTCTTCCCTTCGGCGCCGAGCCCGGCGGCCGCCTTACCGCCCGCCCCCTCGACGGATCGCCTCCCGACGGGGGCCGGCCGCTCACCGGATCCCGTCCGTTCAACAGGTCTCGGCCGCTCAACGGGCGCCGCTCCCTCAGCTACTCCCCCGTCGGGCGCGGGCCGCTTCGCGTTCGCGCCGCGGGGGATCCGGCGTGCGGCCGCGCGCCGGAGGGACCGGCCCAAGGTCATGGCCGGGTTCACCGACGTCGCCGGATCTTGCGGAACCCAGGCGAACGCTCCGCGCCTGTCCTTCGGCACATCCGCCAGGCGGGCGGGCATGGGCGCGCCGTCCAGAAGGACCTGACCGGCGCGTCGCTCCCACAGGCCGACGAGGGTGCGGGCGACGGTCGACTTGCCGCTGCCCGAGGGCCCCGTCAGGGCGAGGGCTTCGCCTCCACGGAGGCGGAAGCCGAAGCCGCTTACGGGCGGCGCGGCCAGACCGGGAGCGGCGGCCGTCAGGTCCTTCACCTCCAGAAGGGGGACCCGTTCCTCCGCTTCCAGCTTCTCTGCGTCGGTGAGGGGGCGGTCGCCGAGGTCCTTGCGGCACGTCGGGCTGCCCGGCTCTTTCGCGTCGGGGAGGGGGACTCGATCGCCCTGAGGTTCGTCGGGCACGGCGGCGGGGGCGAGCCCGGGGGCGGAGGCGTGGGAATCGCTCTGCGCGCCCTCTGCAGGCGCTTCGCCCTCCGCCGTGGGAACGGGTGCGGGAGCGGAGACGAAGGAAACGGCCCCGGAGAGGCCGGCAGAGGCGGACGCGGAGGCCGAGGCCGGCCGGGGGGCGCCGTCGCGCATGACGAGTGTGCGGTCGGCCAGGCGGGCCGCGACGCCGGGGTCGTGGGTGATGACGATGAGACTCGCCCGCAGCTCGGCCGCGAGGACGGCGACGTGTTCGACGACGGCGTCTCTGGCGGCCTCGTCCAGGCCGGCGGTGGGCTCGTCGAGGACGAGGATGCCGGGCCGTGCCAGCAGGACCCGCGCGAGCGCGATGCGGCGGCGCTGACCGCCGGAGACTTCGGCGGGGAACCGCCTGAGGAATCGCCGGTCGGCGGGCAGGCCGAACAGTTCCAGGGCGTGGGCGCGGGCGCCGGCGTCGGCCTCGACTCCGGAGTTCTCGGCGAGTTCGCCCACGAGCCGCCCGATCCTGTGGGTGGGGGTCAGCGCGCTGGCCGGGTCCTGGCACAGGCGGCCGATGGATCGGCGGACCGCCATGAGGGCCTTTCGCCCCACCGGCCGTCCGTCGCGGATGACGGGCCGGCCGGCGACGGCGACCTCGCCGCCTCCCAGGGACAGGCCCGGCGCGATATGGCCGAGCAGCGCGAGCGACAGGGTCGTCTTGCCGCTGCCGGATTCGCCGACCAGCGCGACGCGCTCGCCGCGGCCGAGCTCCAGGCCGACGTCGTCGAGGATGGGCCGCTCGCCCGCGGACACGCTCAGCCCCCGGATCCGGACGGCCGGCGAGCCCTCCTCGCCGCCCCGGGTCGCATCGTCCCGATCCGCGCCATCGCGTCGTCTCGCCTCCGCGGCGCTGCCCCGACTAGCCTCCCCGGCCTCGCGACTCGCCTCTTCGGCGCCGCCTCGGCCTTCCGCCGCCTCGACCGGCTCCTGCCGGGCCGCCTCCGCAGCGTCCGAGCCCTCCGGCGTGCGCGACCGCGCGTCGTTCCGCTTCATCGTTTCCTCTCCGTCCCATCCGTGCCATGCGTCTCCGCCGTCGCGCCGGTTTCGTCCACGAGGAGGCTGAGCGGAACCGTCAACGCGACGATGGCCGCCACCGGCGCCAGGCACGCCCACGGGTTGAGCGGCAGCCCGGGCAGATTCTCGGAGACCATGGTCGACCACACGAATCCGGAGTCCGCCTCGCCGGCTCCCAGGAAGGACACCGTGGCCATGAGGTAGACGGCGGAGATGAAGCCGAGGCCGCATTCGGTGAGGATCGGGCGGGCCAGGACGGGGACGATCTCCCTCGCGCACACCGTGGGGAGCCGGTCGCCGGCCACCCGGGCCTGCTCGGCGAACCCGGTGGACAGCAGGGGTTCGGCCGCCGCCTGGTAGTAGCGGGTGGCGAAGGGCAGGTTCAGGACGACGACCACCGGGATGGCGGCCACGAGCGAGGAGCCCGTCGTCCTGAAGGCGATGAGCGCGACGACGACCATCGGCACGATGAGCAGGACGTCGAGGCCGAACCTGACCAGCGCGACGGCCCTGCCGCCGACCGCCATCCACATGCCCACGGCCAGGGCGAGCGCCTGCGAGAGAACGACGGCGAGCGCCGCCGTGAGGACGAGGGCCTGGCCGCCGGCCAGGAGCTGGGGGGCCACGGGACGGCCGAGGTAGTCGTAGCCCAGGCCCATCGGGCCGCCCGTGGCGTAGGCGAACGCCGAACTGGACGAGCCGTCCCCCACCGAGTCGGCGGCGAAGGGGCCGAGGAGCGTCGCGGCGACGACCAGGGTCACCACGGCGGATCGGATTCTCAACGACCGGCGCATCACACCACCGCCACCACGCGTTGGTTCCTCCGCCCGGCGAGGTCGGCGAGCGTGAAGGCGACGGCCGCGGCGAGCATGAGCACCGCCCCTATGGCCATGACCGTCGGCGCCTCCCGGTCCGTCACTGCCGTGACGAGGGTGTAGCCGAGCCCCGGGTAGGAGACGACCACTTCGATCACCACCGTCCCCCCGAGCAGGTAGGGGACGGTCTGGGCGAACAGCTGCCCGATCCCGTACGCGGCCGAGGGCAGGAGATGCGCGAGGAGCACGCGCCGCCGGGGCATCCCCGCCAGCTCCGCCTCCACCACGTAGGCGGCCCGCGAGTGGGCGGCGATGAGCGCCCTGGCGCGGCGGAAGAGGAAGGCCGAGCACACGATCCACAGGCACAGACTCGGCATCGCCAGGACGATCGGACGCTCCCACACCGTCTGGCCGCCTCCCGGGGTGGACAGCACCGGGAGCCACCCCAGCCAGTGGCAGAGGATCGCGCTGGCGACGATCGCCGTGACGAACTCGGGCACAGCGACGACGCCGAGCGCAGCGGCGGCCGCGCCTCGGGATGCGCGGGCGCGGGGCCGGGCCCCGGCCGCCACGGCCGCGGGCAGCGTGACCAGCGCCAGGGCGAGGAGGACGATCGCCATGACGGTGAAGGTCGCCATCAGGGGCGTGGCGACGGCCCGCCAGACGGGCACGCCCGCATTGAGCGTCGTGCCGAAGTCGCCGGTCAGCACCCCGCCCAGCCAGGAGAGGTACCGGCGCGGAAGGGGGACGTCCAGCCCCATCCTCTCGCGCATCCGCGCCACGGCCTCCGGACCGCCGCTCCCGGCCGCCAGGGAGGCGGCGTCGCCGGGCAGCGCCTGGACGAGGAGGAAGAGCACCGCGCTCCCCAAGAGGCAGAGGAGGAGGCCGCGGGCCGCCCGCCACATCAGCCAGGCGGGCAGCCCGGCGCCGGTCCCGGCCAGCCCCGTCCGGGGCTCGGCCGGGCTCACCCGGGACCCGGTCAGGCTCACGAGGCCGAGAACGTCGCTTCGGCGATCCAGGGCATCGACTGGTCGACGACGAGGCCCTTGAGCCCCTTGCGGTAGGCCGACAGCTGCTTCTGGAAGCCCCAGACGAGGTCGCCGCCCGACTCGTGGATCTCCTGGGAGATCTCGGCGACGAGCTTGTCGCGGGACTTCTCGTCGAGGGTCTGGGTGGCCTTGGTGAACTTCTCGGTCATCGCCTGCGAGGAGTACCCGCTGACGTTGTAGGGAGACCGGGCGTCGGCCTGCATCCTGAACTCGCCCATGGCGGGGCGGTTGATCCAGTACATCGTGAAGGCCGGGGAGGCGTAGAGCTTGTCCATCTGCGAGAAGTAGGACTGGGCGTCGGCCTTCTCGATCTTGACGTCCACCCCGACCTTCTTGAACTCCTGCGCCATGAGCTCGGCGGAGGCGACCAGGCCGGGGGTGATGTCCGCCGCCATGATGGTGAAGGACGTCACGCCCTTGGACGCGAAGATCTTGCGGGCCTTCTCCTTATCGGCCTTGACCTGCTCGATGTCCTTGGGATAGGAGGGGTAGCCCTTGCCGAGCATGTCGTTGCCGAGCTCGCCGGACTCTCCCAGGACGGTCTTGACCATCTTCGCCCGGTCGAGCGTGAGCTTCGCCGCCCGCCGGACTTCGGGGTCGTTGAACGGGGCGACGCGCGTGTTGAGCACGAGGTCCATCGCCGAGGCCGACTGCAGGGTCGGCTTGGGGGTGACCAGGTCGGAGGCGCTCTTGAGCGTGGCGAGGGAGGCCGAGTCCAGGCCGTAGGCGTAGTCGATCTCGCCGGCCTTGAGGGCCTTCGCCCGCGCGGAGGCGCTCGCGATCATCTTGACCTCGACGCGCTTGATCTTCGGCTCGCCGGCCCAGTACTTGGGGTTGCTCTTCAGCTGGTAGCCGGTCGAGGAGTCCCCCTTCTGCAGGGCGTAGGGGCCGGCCCCCACGCCGGTGAACTGTCCCTTGGGCGCGATCGGGGACATCATGGCCAAGGTCGATTCGAGGAAATCAGAGGACGGGGCGGTGAGCTTGAGCACCGCCGTGGAGCCCTCCGCCTTCGACGCGGCGAAGTCGATCCCCCCGTACAGCGTTTTGTACTCGGGCGCCTGGGCTAGGTGCTGGAACGAGGCGAGGACGTCCTGGCCCGTCACCGGGGTCCCGTCGGAATACGTCAGGCCCTTGCGCAGCTTGACCGTCCATTCGTCGGCCGTGGCGTTGGGCGTGATGGATTCGGCCAGCCGCATCTTCGTCCCCTTGTCCGTCGTCGCGGCGAGCGAGCCGTAGATGTAGGAGATGGTCATCATGATGCCCGGCGACGTCGCCGTGTTGGGGTCCAGGGAGTCGGTCGGGGTGAGCGCCGTGCCGATGCGCAGCTGCTGCGAGGAGCCCTTGGACGAGCCGCCGCCCGAATCCCCTCCCGAGCATCCCGAGACGACGAGGGCGACGCCCGCGGCCAGGGCCGCCAGGCGGGCCCGCCTTCTTCTCTTCACGATATGTCCCTTTCCATCGCAGATGTGCCGCCGGCCCGCGGTGCGTGCCGTGCGGCCGGTCCGGACCGGCCGCACCCGCGCGCCGAGGTCAGTCCGCTCGGCGTGCCGAGCGCACTGAACTGCGTTCACGTGCGCGTGCTCCGACCTCGTCGATGAAGCAGAAGCATTGGCCGCGTGACGGTCCGCGGGAAACGGATCGCCCAGTCAGGTTAGCCGTTCCTATCCAGAAAGGGTAGGGTGGCGGCCTCGCGGTGTCAACGCTTCGGGGCGATCCCCGGCCCGGCAACTGGGCCGGGGCTGCGCTCAGTCGCGGTTCCACGTCGACGGCGTTCCGAGGCTGCGCAGGCCGCCAGCGCTCACCGCGGCCAGCGCCGCGAGGGTGGCCGCCAGGCCCAGCCCGTAGGACGGCCCGACCTGGCCCGCCTGGACGAGGGCCCCACGGTCAGGGGGACGGCGCCGGAGAGCCCCCTGGCGATCATGGCCGCGCGTCGGTCGACCCTGTCGACGAGTGCCCCTCCGAAGAGCGCGAAGCGCAGGAACGCGATCATCCCAGCCGTCTGGACGACGCCGGTGCTGGCCGTGGAAGCCGTCAGGGAGAAGACGACGAACGGGAGCGCCACCTCCTGGCACGGTCGTGCGAGCATGTCAGCGGTCGAGGCTCCCAGCCACAGTCCGTAGTCGCGTCGCGAGTACGCCACGGTCGCCTCCGGGTTTCCTTCGATTCCGTCAGGCCGGCAGCGCGGCATTCGCCGTCCGAGCGCTTCCATAGGCGCTCGAACTCGAACAGTCCGCGTCCAGCCGCACTGACCCTCACCAGAGCCAGCCTAGACGGCAGCGGGGCCCGCGGGCCGGCAGGCTCACCCTTCGGAACGGCGAGCATCACCGCTTCTCAACGTCCCTCCCCGCGGCGGGCGCGGCCCGCCACCAGCAGCCTCGTCGCCCGCTCGCAGGCGTCGGCGAGGGCGGTCGGGCCCGAGGCCAGGGCCTCCTCCAGGGTCGTCACCCCGGCGACGATCGGCACGAGCCCGGCGAAGCCGTGGTCGTAGAGCGCCTCGGCCCCTTCGCCGAGCCTGCCGGCGAAGGCCACGATCGGCACCCCGGCGGAGCGGGCCGCGCGGGCCACGCCCGAGAGGGCCTTGCCCATGAGGGTCTGGCGGTCCACCGCGCCCTCGCCCGTGAACACGAAGTCGGCGTCCCTCACAGCGTCCGCGAGCCCCACCGCCTCGGCGACGAGGTCCGCGCCGGATCGCAACTCCCCGCCGAGGAAGGCGCAGAACGCGTAGCCGAGGCCGCCTCCCGCGCCCGCGCCCGCGGCCAGGGCGAGCCCGGCGTCGTGCCCGCACACGGCGGCCAGGCGGGCCAGCGCCGCATCGAGGAATCCGACGTCCTCGGGGGCGGCCCCCTTCTGCGGCCCGTAGACGGCCGAGGCGCCGCGGGCGCCCAGGAGCGGGTTGTCGACGTCGCACGCGACCCTGACTGCGACGCCGCTCAGCCGCGGGTCCAAGGCGGCGGTGTCCACCGCCGCCAGGCGGGCGAGCGAGGAGGGGCTCCCGTCGAGTTCGCGCCCGTCGGCGTCCAGGAGGCGCGCCCCGAGCGCGCGGAGCATCCCGGCGCCGCCGTCGTTCGTGGCGCTGCCGCCCACGCCGACGAGGAGGTCGCGCGCCCCGCCGTCCAAGGCCGCGAGGATCATCTGCCCGACGCCGAAGCTCGTCGCCTCGCGGATGCGGCGGCGCTCCGGCGGGATCATCCCCAATCCGACCGCCTGGGCGCACTCCATGACCGCCGTGCCGCCGGCCATGGCGAAGCGCGCCGTCGCCCGGCCGCCGTAGGCGTCGAGCACCGGGACCTCGACCGGGGCCAGGCCGAGCGCGTCGGCCAGGGATTCGGCGAAGCCCTCGCCGCCGTCGGCCATGGGGATTTCGGGGCATTCGGCGTCGGGGAGGACTCGCCGGATTCCCCGCGCGAGGGCGCGGGCCGCTTGGGCGGCGCTCATCGACTCCTTGAAGCTGTCGGGGGCGCAGACGATCTTCACGTCCGCCATCGTATCCGCGCCGGCCCCGGACGGCGCGCGGAACCGCGGGGCGCAGCAGGCCCCCGGCGGCGAGCGCGAACGCCACCGGAACAACGACGCTGCCGGAAATGGGAGCGGAACCGCGCATGCGAAACCTCGGGGAGCCCGCACGCGAGCCGATCGGCCGCCGGGCCATCCGTTGCGGGCCTCGACCGGGGAAGTCCTCCCGGACAGTCAGGAGTCCTCCAACCGTCCGGCGGGGCCACCCTCCCGGGCGATCCTCGGCCACTCCCGCCGGGGCGAGCCGGTCGATCGGGGTGCGCTCAGTTAACCGATCGGGGTGCCTCCGGCCAAGGGGCGCACGTACAATGGAGGGGCGACCACGACCATGCAACGGGGCTGGGCGATGCTCCACGGGCTCACGCATCCGGCGGGTTCGAAGCGCCGAGCGGAACCGGGGCCACGGCCACGCGGCGTCCCCGCGCCCCGGCCGGGTCAGCGGAAAGCCACACCAGAAAGCGAGGAGCGATGAAACCCGAAGACCTTGCCCGACTAGCGGATGACTCCCGCTTCGAAGCGACTCCCGAAATCGTCTCCCGAGCACGGGGCGCCATGCTCGCCTCGGCCTGCGGAGACGCCCTCGGGGTTCCCTACGAATTCGCCGCGCCCACGGACTCGCCGGAGATGATCGGCGGCGGACTCGGCCCCTACGAACCCGGCGAATGGTCCGACGACACCCAAATGGCGATATGCATCGCCAAAGTGGCGGCCAAAGGCGTATCGCTGACCAGCGAGCCCGCCCTCGACCTAGTCGGCGAGCGCTTCCTCGACTGGCTGGCGGGCGGCGCGTCGGACGTGGGAACGCAGACGCGGGCGGTGCTCGCCCACGCCGCGGAAGCCGGCCGCAGCGACGTCTCGGACCGCCTGCACGAGGCGGCCGACGAATTCTCGGCCCGGACCGACAGAGCCGCGGGAAACGGCGCGCTCATGCGGACCACGCCGGTCGGGCTGGCGTTCCCCGGTTCGCGGATGCGCACGGCCAAGGCGGCCAAGGCCATGGCCCGCCTCACGCACTACGACCCTCTGGTCGACCAGTCCTGCATCCTGTGGACGGAGGCGATCCGCCACGCCCTGACAACCGGGCGGGCCGACGTGCGGGCGGGGCTCGACCTGCTGGACGCGCAGGCCCGCGACTACTGGGCGAAAGCCGTCGACGACGCCGAGGCGGGCGCCTTCTCGGCCCACCAGAACGGCTTCACCGTCGTCGCCCTCCAATGCGCCTGGCACGCCGTGTTCTCGGTCCGCGACCTCGCGGGCGAGCGGGCGGTGCGCACGGGCCTGGTCAACGCCGTGTCCCTGGGAGGCGACACGGACACCGTCGCCGCCATCGCCGGCGGCCTGCTCGGAGCGGCCCACGGCGAGAAGGCGATCCCCGCCGAGTGGAGGCGGGCGGTCCACGGCTGGCCCGGCATGACGGGCGGGCAGCTGGCGGACCTCGCCCAGGCCGTCGTCGTCAAGGCGTCCGCACACGGCTAGAGGCCTCCCGCCACGGACCTTCCCGGAGCGGCGCCTCCCGGGCGGCTCCCGTCCCGGCGGGCGGGACCGACCCGGCCGGGCGGCGCCGTCATCGGCTGCGTCCGCGCCCAAGCCCGCGTCCGCGCCGGCGCCTGCTGTGCCGAGCCCGGATCTCGACCGCCTCCGTGCGACGTCTCCGCAGCAGGCCCGCTTCGCGCATCCTTGTGTATTCCTCGAAGGAGGCGCGCACCTGCCGGTAGGTTCGCCCCAGCGAGTAGTCGTCGTTCAGGGGCAAGCGCCACTTGTACCAGCGAGCGGCGGTGCACACGATCCCTCCCACGAGCGTGGCGGCGATGAGCGCGAGGCTGGGATGCCCCGCATGCCACAGGGCCATGGCCGGGATCGTCGCCGCGAGGGCGCCCGTGGCGTAGAGGGTGTTGCCTCCGAAGATCGCCGGGGTCCGGCCGACGGCGATGTCGCGGATCATGCCCCCGCCCACCCCGGTGATGACGCCCAGGAGCATGGCAGGCCCGATCCCGAAGCCGAGCTCGACGGTCTTGATGGTTCCGGTGGCCGACCAGGCGCCCAGGACGAACGCATCGGCCAGAATGAAGAACCGGTGCCACCACTTTCCGCGCAGCGGCAGGAGGAAGGCGACGACGGCCCCCAGGACCGCGCCGCCCAGATAATAGGGGTTCGTCAGCGCGACGGGCGGACCGCTCTGCAGGAGGACGTCGCGGAGCATGCCCCCGCCGAGGGCAGCCATCAACGCCAAGGCCACAAACCCGACGAGGTCGAAGCGACGCTCACGGGCGACCATCCCGCCCAGAACGCCCGCAACGACGACTCCGCCCACGTCGACGCTCAGGAAGACCCACTGGAATACCTCGGAGAGATCCACCCTGAAAGTGTAGAGCCTGCGGGCACGGACTCCTCGGAGGAGGCCTCATCCGCCGGGAGGACGGCCCGCTTCTTCGACAGGGGCGCGGGAGGTCTCTCCGAAGACTACGCCGAGGCCGGCTCCGACGGCCCCGGCCTCGAGCGGGTTCGCGAGCGCCCGCCGGCCCGCCGGCTATTCGACGGCTTCGGCCACGATCGCCTCGTCCTCGCCGGCCGCCTTGCCGCGGCCGAACGGCATGGCGTCGGCCACCTTCGACTTCGCGGCCCCGAACGCCTGCCCGGCGGCGTCCTGCGCCTTGTCGACACCCGCCTGAACGGGCTTCGAATTCCACACTTTCGAGCTGACCTTGACGATCTGGTCGTACCGCTTGCGGCCCGCCTTCGCCCCGAGAACGTATCCGGCCGCGAACCCCACCGCGAGGGACTTGACACCCATGAACCACTCCTTGCTCTTCGCCTGCACACGACTGCCCCGCGTGCGCTTGTCTCGCCGACACGGCCACCGCGCCGTCGGCAGGTGGCACCCACCACATCTTACCCATACACTGGCTTCAGGAGGAATCATGAGCGGTTCGGCACACACCCCCGCCGTCTCCGTCTCGCACCCGATGATCAGCGACGAACGCCTCGAAAACGCCACGGGGCGCTCGCGCAGGCACTGGTACCGGGAGCTCGACGAAGTCGGCGCCCAGGAATGGGACCGTAAGAGGATCGCGCGCTGGCTGGGCGTCAAACGCGAAGTGGACGCCTGGTGGGCGCAGGCGCTCGCGATCGACTACGAGCGCGACCGTGGGCTGCGCGACGGCGGGCGGGGCCGGGACGGCGCGCACCGAGCGTCCGTCACGAAGACGGTCCGATGCCGTCCACAGGACGTCTGGCCGTGGATCGACGACGATGACGACCGCCGCGACTGGCTGGACTGCGAGTTCGAGGTCCGCAGCCACACGCCGGGCACGTCGCTGCGCCTGGAGGCCGCCGACGGCTCGCGGGTGGCGGTCTCGCTGCGCGCCCTGCCGGACGCGGCCGACGGCACGCCGCGCACGCGCGTGGAAGTCGTGCACTCGGGGCTGCTGCGCGCCGACGACCTGGAGGAGACGAAGGCCTTCTGGCGCGCCGCCCTGACCGCGCTCGCCTCGCTCGTCTCCTGACCCGGCGTCTCCGCCCGGCGCCGGGAAACCGCCGGCGCTCTCGACCGCCTTCGAGGGCCGGCTACCCCTTGTGGAGGGCTACC
>ERZ772993.1031-NODE-1031-length-11398-cov-5.265715_pt1 | contig 11398 bp, 13 predicted proteins | sample MGYA00580670_ERZ772993 | MGnify/ENA primary metagenome ERZ772993 (study PRJEB29015, sample SAMEA2737936) | human oral metagenome | biome: human oral; feature: human-associated habitat; material: dental | place: China | collected 2136 ...
GACCACCCTCACCACGGTTTCGACACGACCGACTCGCTAACGCTCGCAGGTCGGCTCAACCAACTTCCCCTCCCCAAAGCTGGTTGAGCCGGGCCGCGAGGAACGAGCGGCCCGAGTCGAAACCAACCCGCACCCGGTAGCCAGAGCTCCACCACGGCCACCTTGGTCTCGACACGCCCGGCCTCGGGAAGGAGCCCCGTCCCCGGGATCCCAGTTTCTCTGGTTTCCTCACGCCACCGGGGAAACTGGCCTAGCGTGTGTGGGCAACGGCCAGACAATGAGGAGTCCCCGATGGAGTTGACCGGTTGCTGCTTTGCCCTCGACGTACCCCCTGCCTGGAGGATGGAGACGAACGACGGGGTGGTCATCGCCACCTCGGATGAATCATTCGCGGGTTTCACCCCGAACGTCGTGCTGCGGGAGTCACGGTTGACACGCCCGGCACCCACCTCCCTGGCAGCCGCGTCACAGGCCAATCTCGCGGTGTTGTCAACCCAGATCCCTGGTTCTTTTTTTTCTTCCACGTGGAGGCGCTCCCCGACGCCAATGCCGCGCCGGGGCCGGCGGAACGCCGTCGGCTGTGGGCGTTCTCGACGCTGAAGATCCCGGAGGCGCACGGGAACGCTCTGTGCCTGGTGATGATCCAGGACCTCCTCGTGGTGGGCGACGTGATCGCCGAGGCGACCGCAACCGTACCGCTGATGGCCCGGCATCGCGGCAGCGTGTACGAATCCATCCTGGACAGCCTCCGCCCCCTGCCACCCAGGGCCCGCCGGATCCCCCACACCGACTCGGACGTCTTCAAGGTCGATCTCGACGACTGGGCCAGCAACCGCGACGGTGCGCCCCGGGAGAAATTGGACGTCCAGCCGGATCCCGTTCCGGCGCTGGCCGGGGAGATCGCCACACTGTCGGAGGGGCGTTCAAGGCTCTCGACGACCTGACCGTGCTCGGGCGCTCCAGGAGGACCTCGAAGTTCTCGGCGGCTGGCCGGGAACTGCGCCGTACGGGACTGATCGACGATCCCGGTGCCCTCACGGAAACGGGCGAATGGGTGGCCGCCCATCTGCGTGACGGTCGGCACATGGTCGTCGCGGCGGACAGCTCACCGCCCCAGTTGTTGACCCTCTGGGTCAGCGACATGACGGTTCTTGCCATCTCCCACCTCACCGATGCGGCCACCGGGAGGATCACTCACCGGATCGTCCACTGCCTGACGGATGACATTCCTCGTCTCGTGTTCATGTGGCTCGAACTCCAGCCCAGCTGGGACATGACTTTCGAGATCACCTGCAGCCAAGCCGAGTTCATCGCGAAACTACAGACCGGCGCACCACCCGGGACCGTGCCCGACGGGGATGCCACCGATTCACACGGCGGCGCTGGGTGGCGGTGTCGCTCATCGGACCGGACGACGACAAGGATGCGCCGGAGGTCGCCTGGGCGATGGCCCGACCCCGGAGGGTCGCCCTGCTCATGGAGGGCACGGATGCGGACAGGGTGGTCGTGAGCAGAAACCCGGCAGAACCGTTCTGGCAGGTGCTCGCGAGGGCCCTGCTGAACCTCGCGGAAGAAGAGGAACCGTGACCCATTACAAAGTGAACGCCGAAACCTGCTATTCGATTTTCACCAAGGCGGAATCGAGCGTCTCGCCGGCGCAGTCGGCCCATTCAAGCATCCGCAGTGGCGTCGATCAGCTGGGCGCCCTGTGCGCCAGGGCGAGGCCACCCAGATCACGTCGGCGTTGCAGGGAGCCTACAATCGGGTTCGACCCAGAACATGACCACGGCGGAGCAGAGGGTCACAAAAGCGGTCGCAGGAGGAAGTGGAGCGGTGGCGGCCATCCAAGAGGGCGATGAGATCATGGCCAATCGGAGCCAGGCCAGCGCGAAAAACGTGGGTGAGGTGCGAATCACGGATGGTTTTGAACGATGACCGTGACATATGACGCCCTGTTGGATTGGCCGGATGCCGCTCCGATCGATTCGGAGGCCGAAGGTCTCATCAAGCAGAGGGAGTCCTTCTATGATGCCGTGGCCGAGGCCAAGGGGGCTTGGGATGGCCTGCCCGAAAACTACGAGGCACCCGAACAACAACAGCTCCGTGCTCTCAATCCCACACTGCGGAACGCGGAATCCGCCGCAGGGGCAACCGCGTTGGTGGCGTCGGCAATGGGAGGGTTCGCGAGTGCCCTTCAAGAGCTGGAGCCGCGGAGAAAACAGCTCATCGCTGACGCCGAGGCGTTTAACCTCAAAGGATGCCCCGTGGATAAGGCCGAGCATGCGCAGCAGATGGCGGAGGGCGAGCAACTCCAGCAGAGCATTAATACACTCGTCGAGGAGTACCCGTCAGAAGATAAAAGACTGCACCACGCATCTGGCAGGAATCAACAGTGAGGGTGACTACTCGGACCCCAATGCGCCGGACATAAACGGGGCTACTCTGGGGCAGGTGCCGAATCTTGGGACGTCGATCGCGCAGTCGAGGGAGTTCATGAAGCTGAAGATTTCACGGGCCCTGAGGCTCTGGACAAATATTGGGGACACCAAGGTCATGCAGTGGCTCGCGAACCGCAAATGGCTGCCATCGTGGCTGGGGAAGATCAAGGGGTCCATCCGTATCCCCTTACCCCCAAGACCACATCGTCCACGTCCTGGAGTCTCAAGGGACCGCGTCCCCCGGGAAACTACTGGCAGAGGTTCGCAACGATCTTCAGAGAGACATTCCTCGGCCCACCCAAACCGACGACGGTACCGTCGGGACCGACGGTGACCATGGAGACGACCAAGAAGGTGTTCGGCGCCGGCGTGGAGAAGACGGGGGCCACCACATCCGGGGGGGCACAACGGCCGGACGCGTCCTGGGACGCGGGTTCTTCGCTGCCGGTGTCGCCATCGGTTCGGCCATCCTCGTGGGTGGAACCGCCGTCGGCTTCACCGTAGACTCAGGGATTGGCGCCGTCATGATGTTCCCCGTCGGCGAAGGAATCTTCAACGGCATCAAAGGACTCTTCGGATGAACCCACCAGAAAGATTTGAAATCGGTTTTATCTATGTGTCCATCTTTCTATTCGTTTTCGGAGCTTGGGGACTAATCGCCGGATTGCGACTGAGGTATGGCTCCATCCCCTATTTCGCGAGTGACTACAACGGCTGGACGTCCATGCCCCTCGGCCTACCCTTCGGGGGTATATTCATGCTGGGAGGCAGCATAGTACCCTTCGCACCGCTACTGCCAACTTGGGTGATCCAAGTCATTTCCGTACCAGCCTTTCCCTCGATGGTAATATTCCTGTCCGCAATCATCATTCGCTTCCCAAAGTCCCTGACTCCGAGGTGGTACCGCCGAGCCTTGAAAGCCGGGATAGTACGCAACGATCCCTACGTCATGGGTAAATTCAAAGCACTCGATATCGAAACCCAGAAAGCGCTCATACAACTATACAAAGAGCACACGGCCAGAACGAAACAGAGAACCAGAAAACGATGATGCTCCAGACAAGACCAAGAGCACCATCACCATTCTCCATCCAATCCACGACGACGCTGCCATCGGAACCAGCAGCGACCACGAGCATGCCAAGAAGGTATTCGGCGCCGACGCCGCATGATGCCCCCCATCGACGACGGGAAAACCTCGGAGATCTTGCAGGTGATGTCGGAGAAGGAATCTGGAATTTCAGCAGGGGAGTCTTCGGATGACCCCCTTGGCAATGCCCCATCCTGGAGCCATCTTCGGCGGTACCCTCTTCTTTGCCGTCGGGGTCTGGAGCATATTTCTTGGTCTGCGATTGCGGTATGGCCCTATCCCCCACTTCGTGAGCGACTACAATGGTTGGACATCCGTATCCCTCACCCTCCCATTCGGAGGTGTGTTCATGCTAGGGGGCGGCGTATCAATAATTGGGTCACAAATACCAGCCTGGGTGAACATGGTGTCACAAATACCAATCTGGGTGAGCCAAATCGTTGCGATACCATTATTCTTCTCCTTGGTGATTGGTTTGTCGGGATTCTTCATTCGTTTTCCAAAGTCCCTGACCCCGAGATGGTACCGCAGGGCCCTGAAAGCCGGGATACCGCGCAACGATCCCTACGTCATGGGTAAATTCAAAGCACTCGACATCGAAACCCAGAAAGCGCTCATTCAACTATACAAAGAGCACACGGCCAGAACGCGATGATTCCGCTCGGAATCTGATTCGTCGCGTCCCGGCGTCGTAGGATTTATTCATAAGCGTGGCGGTAACCCACCATCCGCCCCTCCCTCATCAGTCGAGGGCCCGGACCCCATGGGGCTTCCATGAGCGGGGCCGTCGGCTGTTTCGCGGGTTTCCGCATCACGCCCATCGATCGGAGCTACCGTGTGGGAATGGAGTTGACCGGTTCCCGCTTCGCCTTCGAAGTCCCCGCCGGCTGGGCACGAGAGACGCGTGGCGATGACGGCGAGGTGGGTGCGGCGTCGAACGAGCCACTCACGGGTTTCACCCCGAACGCCCTGCTGCGGGAGTGGCAGGTGAGACACCCCTACCGAGGCATCCTCGCGTTGGCGTCGCAACGCAGTCTCCGGGAACTCGCGAAGCAGCACACCATCCTGCACGTGGAGGCGATCCCTGATGAGAACACTCCCTCGATCATCGGGGAGCGTCGCCGGCTGTGGGCCTTCTCCACGCAGGAGATCCCCGGTGCGAGTGGAGACCTGCTGAGTCTGCTGACGATCCGTGACCTGCTGGCAACGGAGGAAGCGCTGGCGGAACTCACCGTGACCGTACCGCTGACGACCTGGCGCCGCGGCGACGCGCACGAAGCGATCCTGAACAGTCTCCGACCCCACCGACGCAACCGGCTCGACGCCCTGCTGCGCGGAGGCAACAGGGCTCCCGGCACGGTGATGGACACCGACGAACAGACGGTCATCGACGAATGGGCCACCCAGCGCGACCACGCCACACGGGAGAGCCTGGGCCTGCCGGAGGCCACGACATCCGCACCCGGACAGGACACACCCTTCCCTTCGAATCCGTTCACACCCGGCCTCTCCGAGGAGGTCGCAGAACTCTCGGAAAAAGCATTCAAGGCTTTCTCCGATCTGGCGCTGCTCGGATGTTTCAAGAAAAGTGCCCGGTGGTCCTCGGCGGGCCGGGAACTGGTGAGGGCCGGGCTGATCGACCGGAAAGGCATCGCCACCGCGCAGGGAGAACGATTGATCCGGCACCTGAGGAATGGGCGGCACATGGCGTTGCTGGTCGACTCGGCCCCACAACTGTTGCTGACCTTCTGGATCCACGGCCTGGACGCCTTGGTGGTCATGTCCTTCGTCGCTCTCGGTACCCGCGCCCTCGCCTTCTGCCCCGCAAAGAGAATCCCCCAGCTCCTGCTCAGCCTGATCAGTTTCCAACCCTCGTGGGACATGAACTTCAGCTACACCCTGACGCGAAATGAATTCCTTGCGAAACTGCTCTCCAACGTTCCCCCCAGGGCCGCAACCGGCAAGGATGCCATCGCTTTCTCCGAGCAGCGCTGGGTTCCCCTATCCCTGCTCGGCCCGGACGAGAGCCCGGAGCTCGCGTGGGTGATGACCCCGAACCGCGGCGTGGCGATCCTGAAGGATAACGGGGATGCGAAAGAGATCACCTTGACCAGCGACCCGAATGAACCTTTCTGGGAACTGCTTCTGGAGACCTCCACGAGACTTGCCGAGGAACAACACCCATGAAACCCTCGACCGCCCCACATCCATGACATCGACGTGCCCCAGATGAAGATGAACCAGGCAATTGAACCTGACAATGACGAGACCATCAAAGACGGGGCTGAAGCAGCTTGGAATTTCGTAAAGGGAATGTTCGGATGATCAGGCTGGAAACATTAACTCAAGGATCTTTGATCACAGCCATCTTTCTGTTGTGCATAGGAATTCCTGCGTTGTCGTTCGGGCCGCATCAGAGATATAAAGCAACACCAGATTTTGTTACATCTTATCGAGGCGGACCCTCAACCGTTTTGGGGCTACCTTTTGGAGGTGCCGCAGTGATCGCCATGGCGGTATTCACGCTCGCCCCACAGCCGCCCAGAATACTGGGGCAAATTCTTGGGTTGATCTGGGTGGCATCAATGCCGATCTGGCTTTCGAGTTTTTTGATCAGATTTCCCAGATTCCTCACCCCCGCCTGGTACCGACGGGCCCTGAAAGCCGGGGTCCCGCGACACGACCCCCACCTCATGGGAAAATTCAAGGCACTCCCCAAGGAAACCCAGAAACAGCTGGTCCTGCTCCGACGAGAGCACGAGGCCGCACCGCACGAAACCCCAGGAACCGAAACGTCATGAACCCCACCCTGACCGGCACCTGCTTCGCCTTCGACGTGCCCGCCACCTGGACGGTGGAGACGAAAGACGGGATGGTCGCCGCCACCTCGGATGAGTCGGTCGCGGGTTTCAGCCCGGACGTCGTGCTGCGGGAGTGGCAGGTGAAACGCCCCACCCGGTCCTCCCTGGCGCAGGCATCGTGGGAGAACCTCCGGGAGATCTCCCGGGAGAAAACCGTCCTCCACGTGGAAGCGATTCCCGACAGGAAAGCCAATTCGGACATCAGGGAGCGCCGCCGGTTGTGGGCGTTCTCCGCGCCGGACGTTGCCGGGGGTGACGCCGAATCGCTTGGTCTGTTGACGATCCGCGACCTGCTGGTGACCGGGAAGGCACTGGCGGAACTGACCGTGACCGTGCCCTGGCGCGCCTGGCGTCGCGGCGGTGTTCACGAGACGATCCTGGACAGCCTGCGACCCCTGCCACGCAAGGAACGCGGGATTCCCCGCGAGGCGCTGACCGCCGACGCGCTCCTCTGCGACGAGTGGGCGGAGCGGCGCGACGACGCACCCCGGGAGAACCTGGAGATCCTCGAACCACCCGGACTCCGGCCGGTCATACCCCATTCCCCTTGGCGGACCGAACCCGCCGACATCGCACCGGCCATTCCCTGCCTCTCCACCGAGGTCGTCGAACTCCCGGAGAAAGCCTTCAAGGCCTTCGACAGCCTGGCCTTGCTCGGCCGCTCTGCGAAAAACGCAATGCTGACCTACACCGGCTGGAAGCTGGCGCGGGCTGGGTTGGTGGGCTGGGACGGTGTGGTCACGGAGCTGGGGGCGCGGGTGGCTCGGCACCTACGGAACGGACGGCGCATGACATTGCAGGTGAAGGGCTCTTCGCCGAGGCTGCTGACCTTCTGGATCGACGGCCCGAGCGCCCTGGCCGTCCTGTCCTTCATCTGCCCGTACACCACTTCCGACAGGAGCGCCTTCGGTTTCTGCCCCACGGAGTGGATTCCCCGGGTTCTGCTGGAATTGATCGGATTCCATCCCGCCTGGGACATGCGTTTCCGCTACACCGTGACACGACACGAGCTGCTGGCCAAGCTGCTCGCCGACATCCCACCCGGCGCCACGACCTGGAGGGATGCCGTCGCGTTCTCCGCGCAGCGCTGGGTTCCGATGTCGCTGCTCGGTCCGGACGGGGAGCCGGCGCTCACCTGGGCTATAACTCCACACCGCGGGGCCGCGATCCTGAGGAACCGGGCGGATGCGAACGAGATCAGCGTGACCAGCAACCCACGACGGCCCTTCTGGGAGCTTCTCATGGAGGCCTCGATGCGACTCGCCCAGGAGGGTTCCGGCTCATGATCCCGCTTGATTCCGCACAGCACGGCACCACCTCCCCCGTGTTCTTGGGTCTCTTCCTGAGCTTCCTCGGAATCCTGGCGTTCTGGGGAGGGATGCGCATGCGGAATGCGCGGATCCCGGATTTCGTCACGACCTACAACGGAAGGGCCTCAGGAATCCTGGCCCTGCCGTACACGGGGATCTGTCTGATCTGTCTGGGCGTCGCGGATTCGCTTCCCATGTGGGCGAAAGGGCTGATCGGCCTGGTCTTCTTCCCCACCGGAGCCATCGCGCTGCTGGGGATGCTCTTCTGGTTCCCACGTTTCCTGCTGCCCGCCTGGTACCGGAGAGCGATCAAGGCCGGCATTCCCCGCAACGACCGTCATCTCATGGGCTGGTTCAAAGAACTCTCCGAGGATGGCCAGAAGGAGCTGATCCGATTGCGCGAGGAACACGAGGCCCGGATCTCCTCCACCGATTGACCCCGCGACCCACAGGAGATAACGTCGTTACTGAACATGTCGTCACAACTGCGCGGAGGGGTCGTGAGTCGCAGCTCGGTACTGACGAGACAACGCATCCTGGAGGCCGCCTCGGAGGAGTTCCGGGCTCACGGTTTCCAGGAAGCCAGCGTACGGCGCATCGCGAACGTCGCGAAAGCCACCACGGGCGCGATCTACCACTATTTCCCCAGCAAGGAGCTGCTCTTCGACGCGCTCGTGCACGAACCCGCCGAGCAGCTGTTCGAGCTGTGGGTCACCCTCCACGAGTCACCGGGAGCCAACGCCTTCGAAGCCCACGACCGTTCGTCCGACTGCACCGACGCCGTTCTCGCCTTCGTCTACGACCACATCGACGCATTCCGGTTGGTCTTCCGCCACGCGGCCGGGACGAAGTACGAGGACTATCCTGAAAGGTTGATCGCCGTCGAGGAGGCGACCTACCGTCTTTTCCCCGGACTCGACGATTCTCCTGCGGACGAGCTCTTCCTCCGCACCGTCGCGGCCTCGGGCGTCGAAGCGTTGCGCAAAGCGGTTGAACACGACCTTTCCCGCGAGGAGGCCCGAAAATACATGAACAGAACCCGAGAGTTCCGCCTGAACGGCTGGACCGGTCTGGCTGCCGCCTGAAACACGAACCACGAGCAACCACGCAACGCCCCGGAGGGCACAATGATATTCGAGACGACGTTCGGCAGGGTGACCTCGGAGGGGGTTGGGGTATCCAGAAGCGGAAAACCCATTCAACGCTTCCTGGGAATTCCCTACGCCCGGGCAGAGCGATTCCAGGATCCCGAACCCATCTCCCCCATCAAGGGGCAGGTCGTCAATTCAGGAAAAGGACACTGCTTCCCTCAACGCAGGCCTTCCACGTTCATGAATTTCTTCCTGAAGAACTTCCAGCTTCGACGGGAGTGGCATCCCCGGGAGGATGTCCAGGGCGAGGACTCCCTGCGAGTCAACGTCTGGACTTCCGAGCTGGAAACCCAGAAACCGGTGCTCGTCTTCCTGCACGGCGGCGACTGCGGGTCCGGCACGACCCCCATTTACGACGGCGCCCACCTCGCCGAACAGGACGTCGTCGTGGTCACGATCACCTACCGGATCGGGCTGTTCGGGCATCTCCACGTGGTCGACGGGGACCGGATCAGCTGTGACCGCGCCCTCCTCGACCAGCAGATGGCCCTGCGCTGGATCCGAACCCACATCTCGGAACTCGGAGGAGACCCGGACAACATCACCCTGATGGGACACTGCGGCGGCGCATTTTACGCCCTGCACCAAATCCTCAACCCCTACAACCGGGACCTCTTTCACCGCCTGATCCTGTGCAGCGGGCAGAGCATCACGCCCATTCCTCTGGTCCCGGAAAAGGAACGCGAAGCATTTCAGGATTTCCTCTCCAACAATCGCCTCGCCAGCTATTCCGAACTGCTTTCCTTACCCCCGGAGAAGATTCTCAAACTCAAGCCTCCGCAGACCTTCCTGTCCACCACCGTGGATAAAGCATTCTTCCTGGGAGACCCCCTCGAATCACTGGAGGAGGGTTATTTCCCACGCATCCCCGTCATCATCGGCTCCGCCTCCGACGAGCTGTCAATGCTCGAAGTTCCCATGCAGTACAAGCGCATGGGCATCGCAACCAGCAAATCCAAGTTCCCGTCCGCCGTCGAGAAGATGTTCGGTCCCCGGGCGGGAGAGATCGCGGAGGCCCTGCGCCCAGAGGCGGACGACGTCGCCGACCTCCAGATCAAGATGATGGAGCTGGTGATGTTCCACGGCCCCGCCCTCAACCTGATGGACCGGTTCTCGCGCTTCACCGACATCTACGGGTACCGCTTCGAGTACATCCCGCAGCTCTACCGCGGGTTGCGCGGGGCCTTCCACGGCGCGGAGGTCGCAATGTTCTTCGACAACCTCGACAGGATGAACGTCCCGATCAACGACGAGAACAACTTCGGCATCACCACGATCCAGCAGGACTGGTTGTCGTTCCTCTACGAGGGAGTCATCCGCGAACGCTCCTATTTCGACTCGGAGGACACCATCACCCACTACCGGGGCCAGCCCAAGGACATCGACTTCCCGCACGCCGATCTCCTGCGGGATCTGGAGGGGACCGACCTCGCCACCCAGCTGTTCAACACCTTCATGCGCCACCGATGAGGAACGCGGCCGCGGTCTTCTTGAACATCAAGCCGACCGCACCCGCGGACATCCTCACCGTGGTTTCAGCACGCCCCACTCGCAGCAGGCGCAGACCGACTCAACCAACCTCAGGGTGAAGTCTCCCGGCCCTGGAGGGTCGGGTAGTCGGTGTATCCGCTGGCCCCGCCGCCGTAGATGGTCTCCTGGATCGGAGCGTTCTCCGGGGCGCCGGTGCGCCAGCGCTCCACCAGGTCCGGGTTGGCCAGCGCGGGTCTGCCCACCCCCACCGCCTCGGCCACGCCGTCGGCGACGAGACCGGCCGCCTCCTCCCGGTCCGTCACGCTCCCGAAACCCCGGTTCACCACCAGCGGGGCGCCGATGGTGCGGCGGATACCCTGCACCAGTTCGCTGTCGGGTTCGCTGTGGAGGATGTCGACGAAACCCAACCCCAGCGGGGCGATTTCCCGGGCGAGGTGTTGGTAGGTGGCCTCGACGTCGGCGGGGTTGGTTTCCTCGATGCCCTGGATGTTGTGCTCGGGCGACAACCGGATGGAGGTGCGTTGCCCGCCGATCTCGGCGGCGACGGCCTGCGTCACCTCGACGGCCAGGCGCGCCCGCCGATGCGGGTCACCACCCCATTCGTCGTCGCGCATGTTGGTGTTGAACGCGAGGAACTGGTGGATCAGGTAGCCGTTGGCGCCGTGGATCTGGACGCCGTCCATTCCGGCGTCGACGGCGTTGCGGGCTGCCCGCGCCCAGGACTCGATGATCCGTTCGATCTCGGGTCCGGTGAGGGGTTCGGCCGGGACGTAGTCGACGCGCCCCGACAGGTTGTGCGTGTATCCGGGGGCCGTCGTGTCGCTGGCCGAGACCACTCGACCGGTTCCGTTGATCGTCGGATGGCTGAGCCGTCCGGCGTGCATGATCTGCATGACGATGATGCCGTCGCGCGCGTGCACCGCGTCGGCCACCTTCCGCCACCCCGCCGCCTGCCCGGTTGTCTCGATGCCCGGTTGCCCCAGCCAGGTGCGCGCAGCAAGTTCGGGGAACGCACCCTCCGTCACGATCAGCCCCATCGATGCGCGCTGCGCGTAGT
>ERZ772993.1037-NODE-1037-length-11343-cov-7.935241_pt1 | contig 11343 bp, 8 predicted proteins | sample MGYA00580670_ERZ772993 | MGnify/ENA primary metagenome ERZ772993 (study PRJEB29015, sample SAMEA2737936) | human oral metagenome | biome: human oral; feature: human-associated habitat; material: dental | place: China | collected 2136 ...
AATACTTATATTGATTCATTAATCATTGGGGAAGAAAACAACCCTTCCTCTCCTACTCACTAAGCTCTGTTAGAGTATCCAAATGTTGGTTATTAATCACCGCCATGATATAGGCGCCTGACCGTAAAAGGTCATCGGGACCGAATTGAACATCTAGAGGGGCATTTTCATAGTCACGAAATCCAAGTACATTGAGATTGTATCGCCCACGTAAATCTAGCTGGCTAAGGCTTTTCCCCGCCCAAGATTGGGGGATTCTCATCTCGACAATTGAAATATTCTTGTCCAACTGAAAGACATCTACGCTGTTATGAAAGAGAATTCTCTGCGCTAACGAACGCCCCATTTCAAATTCCGGTGAGATGACCGAGTCCGCACCAATTTTCTCCAGTACCTTTTTGGCCATGTGACTTTTTACCTTGGCAATGACGGTCGGCACCCCTAGACTCTTGCAGTGCATAACTGCGAGAACACTAGACTCTAAATTTTCACCCGTTGCGACGACTACGGTATCACAGGTGTCAATTCCCGCTGATAGAAGGAGTTCTTCATCCGTGATATCCCCAACTACCCCACGCGCTAGCACTGGTTCAAATTGATTAATGCGCTCCTCGTGGTCATCAATAGCAATGATATTCATATGATGCTTGGCAAGAGCAGCCAAAACACTGCTCCCAAAAATTCCCAAACCTAAAATTCCAATTGTTCGATCTGACATCGTTCATCCTTTCTTATCCGATGGTAATATCTGCTTTCATATAGTGAATCAAATCTTTCTTGTCTGGCTTATATTCTGCTAAGCTGACCAGTAGTGTCAAGGGGCCAATACGGCCAATAAACATCAGCAACATAACGATACTAAGGGCTAACTTACCTAACTCTGGTGTTAAATTTGCCGTTACCCCAACAGTAGCAAGTGCTGAAATGGTCTCAAACATGAGATAGATAAAGCGCGGATTTCCTTCTGCTGTTATCCCTAGTAAAATCAAGCCCAGTAAGAAAGTCAGCAAGAAGATAATAAAGACACTGAAAGATTTTTGTACGGTTCGAGGTTCAATGGTCCTCCGAGCTACATTGGCATGAGGCAAGCCCAATAATTCACTGCGAGCAAAGACCAACAAGACAAAGAAGGTCGTAATCTTGAGTCCCCCTGCTGTCCCTCCAGGTGCCCCGCCCAGAAACATCTGCAAGATGTAGATCAGTAAGGTAACTGGTCGAGCCTGGGTGTAGTCAATGGAAGCAAAGCCAGCCGTTCTCATGCTGACGGTCTGGAAGAAACTAACCAGCAGTTTCTCTGGAGCGCTGAGATTTCCAATCGTTCCAGGATTGTTCCACTCAATTAAGAGAGTCGATACTGTCCCAAAGAGCAAAATTCCCGCTGTTAAAAAGAGAACCAACTTGGTATGGAAACGCAGGCGGCGTTTTTTCTTTTTCCCAAACTGGGTCGCTAGATCAAACCAGACCATAAATCCTAGCCCACCCGTGATAATCAAACCTGCAATCACTAGATTGATCAAGGGGTCCGTTTGAAAAGCTAGCAAACTCGTACTTCCAAAATTATCAAATCCAGCATTGCAGAAAGCTGAAATAGCCAAAAAGATAGAGGTTAAAATCCCTCGTCCCCAGCCAAATTCAGGAATAAAGCGGAAACTCAAGAGAAAGGCACCGATTCCTTCCACCAGAAAAGTCGTCAGAAAGATCGAGCGGATAAAATCCTTTAGAGACTGAGTTTCCCCATAGCTAAAACTTTCCTGAATGGTCTCACGACCACGAAGACTGAGCTTTTGCTTGCCTTGGATATAAAAGATTCCGATAAAGGTCATGAGCCCCAAACCACCAATCTGGATCAAAATCATACAGATCAACTGGCCCCAGATATTGTAAGTAGAGGCCACCGGCTGGGTGAAGAGCCCTGTCACACAGACCATGGACACAGTCGTAAAGAGATGGTCAAAGTAGGTCGCTTGTGACGTTTCTGCTTGCACAAAGGGGAGACTTAAAAGAAGCGAACCTAAGAAGATCACTAGGGCAAAACTTAAAAAGATGCGACGGGCTGGCGATAAACGTCCCAATGTCGTCTTGATTTTTTCCAAAAAAGATTTGAATAACATAACTACATTCTACCATAAAAACAGTAAGAGTACTCACATATGGTGCAAAATGGCAAGACAGAGTTCGAGTGCCTTATCAAAAGCTTCTGAGCCCCAGTCACGACTGTCGTAGTTGTCCAGATCCGCTAAGGAATCTGCGGTAAAGAGCAATTCCCCCCAGACAACACCACGTAGTTGGGCAACTGCCGCAAGAGCAGAGCACTCCATCTCCACAACAGAGCAACCTTCTTCCTTGCGATAGGCAACCTTTTCAGCTGTCTCTCGATAAAAACCATCTGTCGTCCAGGTCATGACCTCCTCGTAAGGAATGCCTCTTTGCTCCAAGACTTGCTCAATGGCAGAGACAGCCTCAATCTGCATCTCCATATAACGAGAAGGCGCTACATAGTGGTAGCTGGTCCCCTCATCTCGCAGAGCGCGAACAGGGACGAGAAAGGCATTTTCCTCTATATCGGCTAGGACACCACAGGTACCAGTGGAGATGATTTGCTCCACACCATAGCCAACCAACCAATCCATAAACTGGGCCGCTGGCGCAGAACCAACGGGCGCTTGGGCCAGACAAATCTCCTCACCCTTGTAATTGATAACATATACAGGATAGGTTTTGGTGGCAGAAACGAACTCACCAACACAGTCCGCCCCTACTTCCTGAGCATAGCGGTCAATCTCCTCCTCCAAAAATGCATAGATGCACTTCTTTGGCAACTTCAAGTTTAGCCCCTCATGTGTTGGCATAAGGACCGCTTGGGGATTATCATCAAACTCTAAAATGGGAATCGCATGCTTCTGAATCATAGCCCACCTCCTCTAATTTTGTACTATTGTATCAAAAGCTGACGAAGTGTCAAGGAGTTGTCTTTACATTTCCTCTAGTAACAACACAAAATTCTCCCCTCTCTCTCGAGAAAGGAGAATCTTTATTACCCTTGTCCGCCAGGGGCTGGATCACCACCTTGAGGTCCACCGCCTCCAGGCATAGAGTTGACGATTTCCGTTTGTTTTTCGCCGTTGAGGTAGATGTCACCACCTGTGTAGGTCGCAGCTCCATCAAAGTCAAAACCTGTTTGACCTGTCATTTTAATGGTTCCGCCTGTGACAGTGATATTTCCGTTTGAGTCGATTGGGTCCGTATCCCCTTGACCAACTTCTACTGTCAGGTTTCCACCATTCATGGTAAAGAAGATTTCACTTTGTTGGGCATTTTTGTTGGCTGCATTGACACCATCATCTGTCGCGTAAATGTTGATATCGCCACCGTTGATAGTGATGGACTTCCCTTCAAGTCCTTCTGTGGAATTTTTGACGGTGTAGGTCCCACTATCGATAACCAAATCACCTGATGCGTGGATGCCATCATCTCCTGCTGTAACGGTGATGTTGTTGTTAGATAGGTACATGGTTCCGACTGAAGTATCTTCATCATTGTCCACCTTGACTCCATCTTCTTTAGCATCGATGGTCATGGTCGTACCAGTGATGTTGAGTTCATCATTGACATTAAAGGCATCGCCAACTGCTGTGATGTTATAGGTTCCACCCGTGATGTGGAGGGTATCGTTAGCCTTAATACCATTATTTTTCTTTCCTTCTACATTAAGAGTTCCTTTCCCGTTGATGGTTAAATCCACCTTAGAAAAGAGAGCTGCGTCGGCTTTTTCGTCACTGTTCGAGCTTGAGTCAGAGAGACTGTTGGTGGTTCCTTCTGCCAGAGTCAGGTAGACATGGTCAGCCGATGTCGCAGATATCGCTGCATTGGTATTGGTCATGGTCGCACCTTTTAGGACTAGGTGAACATCTACTGACTTATTTGCCTCGACCTTGATCTGAACTCCGTCAGACTGACCTGAAATCACATAGGTTCCAGATTTTGTGATGGTCACTGTTGAGCCAGAGACTGTCACCCCATCTCCAGAGACGTTTGCAGATGAGCCAGATAGCTCAATCTTAGAAGCTGTGCTTTCATCATAAGAAGTATCATTGTCCTTCTCTGTAAAATAGGATGATTGATTTGTCTTTGTTGAAGTTGTTGTGGCACTATTTGTCGTTTCATTGGTAGTGGATGTAGTTGTTGACTGGGCACATGCTGCCATCAGCACCATTGCCGTTAAACTCGTTGCGAGTAGGGTCCATTTTTTTGATTTCATACCTTTTTCCTCTCCTTCGTATGATATAGCTAGACAGTCTACAGAAGATTCCTGAAACGAAACTAAAACTTTTCTGAAAGTTTCCTTAAATTTAGTTTCGCTTAGTATTCTTTTGAAAGGGCTACTAGAAACAATTTGAGAGTACTAAAATGCATTTAATAGTTTTTAAAACCAACATCCCCAGTGCGATGTCTCCTTGACCAAGAAAGCCAAAAAGAAGAAAAATCTATAAAACTAAGATAAAGATTACAAAAAGAACAGCCCAGCTGTTCTTTTTAACATTCTTTCACAGGGATTTCCTTGATAACTCGCGCAGGATTGCCACCTAGGACAACATTGTCTCCAAAGGATTTGGTAATCACGGCCCCTGCTCCTGCCACTACGTTATTGCCCAGTGTCACTCCAGGAAGGACAATGACGCCACCTCCAGCCCAGAAATTATCTCCGATGGTGATGGGCTTGCCGTATTCGACCCCTGAATTGCGTTCATACGGATCCAGTGGATGGAGTGGGGTTAAAAACTGACAGTTGGGACCAATCATGGCATTGTTACCGATGCGAATCGGACAAACATCCAGCATGGTCAAATTCCAATTAGAATAAAAATTTTCCCCTAGATGGATATTTACTCCATAATCGACCACCAGACGTGGATTGACATAGAGATTTTCCCCAGTTGAACCAAACCAAGTCTTGATAATCTCCGCCCCTTTCAAGGGGTCTAGCTCCTGGTTGAAATCCGCCTGCTTCTGGCGTGCAGTCTGAGCGAGCGCACGCAACTCAGGGTCAAACGGATGATAGGGCTCTCCTGCTATCATTTTCTGGTATTCACTGGTCATCTTAGCACCTCACACTTAGTTTGATGCCATCATATCAAAAAGACTTTGAAAGGTCAAGAATAGCTTGCTTTCCAGTCTCTCAAAACAAATCCCCATCCCAACTCAAAACAACTTGCTTGACAAAAGCTTTACTTCATGGTTTAATATACCCCATAAGGGTATATTTGGAGGTGCCTATGTTTCACTTATTATTTACAAAAATTGACAGTATTTCTACCAGCGAGTTAGAAGCTAAACTCAGAGAACCGATTCAGCTACTGGATGTTCGGACACCTACAGAATTCCGCAGAGGTCATATCAAAAATGCCAAGAATGTCCCTCTAACCGAAATCGGATCTTACACACCTGAAACAAAAGAAACACTCTATGTCATTTGTCATTCTGGTGTGCGAAGCAAACTAGCTGCGAAGAAGCTAAAGAAAAAAGGCTACGATGTCATCAATGTCCGAGGCGGTATGAGCGCTTGGACGGGTCAGGTCATCTAGAAGCATAAAGGAGAAAGTCAATGAAAATTATCATTGTCGGGGGAGTTGCAGGCGGTATGTCAGCAGCAACCCGCCTCAGACGTCTCATGGAAGACGCTGAAATCACTATTTTTGAGAAAGGTCCCTTTGTTTCCTTTGCAAACTGCGGACTTCCTTACTATGTTTCAGGAGAAATTGCAAACCGTGATAGTTTATTGGTCCAAACTCCTGAAAGTCTCAAAGCACGCTTTAATCTCGATGTGCGACCATTTCACGAGGTCATCAGCATTTCGCCAGCAGATCACACTGTGACCGTACGCTATGATGGACAGGAATTCACAGAAAGCTACGACAAGCTGATCCTCTCCCCAGGAGCTAAACCATTTGTTCCTACCATTGAAGGTTTGGCAGAAGCTAAGAATGCCTACACGCTTCGCAATGTTCCCGATCTTGATGAAATTATGGCAGCCTTGGACAATCATCCAAAAGAAGCTGTCGTTATCGGTGCAGGCTTTATCGGGCTTGAAATGGCTGAAAACCTGGCGAAACGGGGATTGCAAGTCACCATCGTGGAGAAAGCACCTCATGTCTTGCCACCATTAGATCAGGAAATGGCGGCCTTTGTCCAAGCAGAATTGCTGGCAAATGGTGTCCGCGTTATCACTTCCCAGTCTGCGACTCGATTTGAAGACCAAGGAAAAATCATCGTTCTCGAAAACGGTCAAAAGATCACTTCTGACCTCACCATCCTTTCTGTCGGTGTTGAACCTGAAAACGGACTGGCAAAAGCTGCGGGGATTGAACTGGGACTTCGTGGTGGGATCTTGGTCGATGAACATTACGAAACCAGTCAAAAAGATATTTTTGCAGTTGGGGATGCCATCGTCGTCAAGCAAGAGATTACGGGCCAAGACGCTCTCATCTCTCTAGCTTCTCCTGCCAATCGTCAGGGACGCCAAGTAGCGGACGTCATCGCAGGACTCGGGCGTACAAACAAGGGCAGTATCGGCACTGCTATCGTTCGCGCCTTTGATATGACAGCTGCTTCGACTGGTCTCAGCGAGCGTATCCTTCGCATGAATCAACTTCCTTACAAGGCACTTCATGTCAGCGGTAAAGACCACGCTGGTTATTATCCTGGCGCTACTGATATGACCTTGAAGCTCCTCTTTGACCCAAACACTGGAAAAATCTATGGTGCCCAAGGAGTTGGGAAGAAAGGTGTTGACAAGCGAATTGATATCCTAGCAACTGCTATCAAGGGAAATCTCACCGTCTTTGACTTACCAGAATTGGAGTTCACCTATGCGCCACCATTTGGCTCTGCTAAGGATCCCGTCAATATGCTGGGCTACGCAGCCTTGAACCTTATCGAAGGTCTCAGCGACAATATTCAATGGTACCAGCTCGAAGACGAACTGGCTGCTGGTAAGAAATTCTTAGATGTACGGACAAGTGGCGAATTCCAGAGTGGTCGACTCAAAGTCGATACCATTCATATCCCCCTAAACGAACTACGGGAACGCTTGGATGAACTGGATAAGAACCAAGCCTACATCGTTAGCTGCCACAGTGGTTTGCGCAGCTATATCGCAGAGCGTATCCTCAAACAAGCAGGATTTACCGTCCAAAACCTTGACGGCGCTTATTCACTATACAAAATGGCTAACCCAGAAGGAGTAGAATATGGTAACTAGTATCAGCATGGCTGACTTTTATGAAAAATATCAACATGAAAATCTAGATCTTATCGATGTCCGTGAAGTACATGAATTCCAAGCAGGACATGCACCAGGTGCCAAAAATCTTCCGTTAAGTACCTTGGAGCAAGGCTACAAAGAACTCAAACCGGACCATGAATACCATGTCATCTGTCAAGGGGGAGTACGTTCCGCCTCTGCCTGTCAATTTCTCAGCGCCCAAGGCCTCACCGTTACCAATGTAGAAGGTGGTATGAATGCTTGGCCCGGTCAAGTAGAATAAGTCAAAGTTACTTAAAATCAGTCTCAGCAATCAGTCCGTATCCAAATCCTCACATAGGATTAGAATACGGGCTTTTTGTATTGACCACGTTAGTGCCGTTATCAATACAATTCCCCCTCTGGATAGCTGACCTTCACTCTCCCACAAGGATACAAGCAAGAAAAACCCAAACAATTTCTACAAATCTCTGTCAAAAAGGTTGCACTATTTTGACTATTTTGCTATATTAAGAACATAAACAATAATAAACAACTTATTTTTTGTAAGTTTTTTTTAAAATAAAAATGTATACGCTTACAAGAAAGAAGAGGGAGATTCCTATGGACAAAAGATTTTGGGAGAAATCCTGTCGCTACAGCATCCGCAAACTGACAGTTGGGACTGCTTCTGTTTTGTTGGGAGCTGTTTTTCTAGCCAGCCACACTGTCTCCGCTGATAGTATTGAGGTCAAACAAACTGAACAGACCTCAGTCGAAACTAGCACTAAGCCTGATAGCGAACCCAGAGCAGTTGAAGCTACTGAGACTACAGAGCCACCTCTAGCTGAGAGTCCAGTTCCCGAAAGCAAAGCAACCGGGGAGACTCAGACAACAAATCGTCAAGCTAGTGAAGAAGCCATTGTGGAAGCTAAAGAAAATAAGGAGAATAAAAATACCGAGCTACCTGTGACAAAGCAAGAAAACTATCAACTCAACTATGATCAGCCAACAGCTCCTTCCTATGATGGTTGGGAAAAACAAGCCCTTCCAGTCGGAAATGGCGAGATGGGAGCCAAGGTCTTTGGTCTAATTGGCGAAGAGAGAATTCAGTATAACGAAAAGACCCTCTGGTCAGGAGGTCCCCAACCTGATAGCACCGATTATAACGGAGGGAACTACAAGGATCGCTATAAGGTCTTGGCAGAGATTCGTAAAGCTCTCGAAGATGGAGACCGCCAAAAAGCTAAACAACTAGCTGAACAAAATCTAGTTGGACCAAACAACGTCCAGTATGGACGTTACCTAGCCTTTGGGGATATCTTCATGGTCTTTAATAACCAGAAGAAAGGGCTTGATACTGTAACAGACTATCACCGCGGTTTGGACATCACAGAAGCCACTACGACCACCTCTTACATCCAAGATGGGACGACCTTCAAACGCGAAACCTTCTCCAGCTATCCTGATGATGTCACCGTGACCCACTTAACCAAAAAAGGAAACAAGACGCTTGACTTTACCCTTTGGAATAGCTTGACAGAAGACTTGCTTGCTAATGGCAACTACTCTTGGGAATATTCCAACTATAAGAATGGTCATGTCACTACAGATGCAAACGGAATCCTTCTAAAGGGAACTGTCAAAGATAACGGCCTCAAATTTGCATCCTATCTAGGAATTAAAACGGACGGAAAGGTGACTGTTCAGAATGAGACTCTAACCGTCACAGGCGCAAGTTATGCAACTCTCTATCTCAGTGCCAAGACTAACTTTGCTCAGAATCCAAAAACCAACTATCGAAAAGACATTGACCTCGAAAAAACAGTTAAAGGGATTGTCGAAGCAGCTAAGGCCAAAGACTACGAGACACTTAAAAAGGCCCATATCAAGGACTATCAAAGTCTCTTTAACCGCGTTAAACTAAACCTAGGTGGAAGCAAGACTGCTCAAACGACAAAAGAGGCCCTTCAAGGATATAACCCTAGCAAAGGGCAAAAACTAGAAGAACTCTTCTTCCAATATGGCCGTTATCTACTGATTAGTTCGTCTCGTGATCGGACAGATGCCCTTCCTGCCAACCTACAGGGAGTCTGGAATGCTGTAGACAATCCACCTTGGAACGCTGACTACCACCTCAATGTCAATTTGCAAATGAACTATTGGCCTGCCTACATGAGCAACCTTGCTGAAACAGCCAAGCCAATGATTAATTACATTGACGACATGCGTTACTATGGCCGTATCGCTGCCAAGGAATACGCTGGTATCGAGTCAAAAGACGGACAGGAAAATGGATGGCTGGTCCACACTCAAGCAACACCATTTGGCTGGACTACTCCTGGTTGGAATTATTATTGGGGTTGGTCGCCAGCTGCTAATGCCTGGATGATGCAGAACGTCTATGACTACTATAAATTCACCAAGGATGAGACTTATCTCAAAGAAAAGATTTATCCTATGCTCAAGGAAACTGCCAAGTTCTGGAATTCCTTCTTGCACTATGACAAGGCCAGTGACCGTTGGGTGTCTTCTCCATCCTACTCACCAGAACACGGTACCATTACCATCGGAAACACCTTTGACCAATCACTAGTCTGGCAGCTATTCCATGACTACATGGAAGTCGCCAACCATCTGAAAGTCGACCAAGACTTAGTCACAGAGGTCAAGGCTAAATTTGACAAACTAAAACCCCTTCACATCAACAAAGAAGGACGGATCAAGGAATGGTACGAGGAGGACAGCCCTCAATTCACCAATGAAGGGATTGAAAATCACCATCGCCACGTTTCCCATCTGGTAGGTCTCTTCCCAGGTACACTCTTTAGCAAGGATCAGGCTGAATACCTAGAAGCTGCGCGTGCTACCCTCAACCATCGCGGAGATGGCGGGACTGGTTGGTCTAAAGCCAATAAAATCAACCTCTGGGCTCGTCTCTTAGACGGTAACCGTGCCCATCGCTTACTCGCTGAACAGCTCAAGTATTCAACCCTAGAAAATCTTTGGGATACCCACGCACCATTCCAAATCGATGGAAACTTTGGGGCAACTAGTGGGATGGCAGAAATGCTCCTGCAATCTCATACTGGCTATATTGCGCCATTGCCAGCCCTTCCAGATGCTTGGAAAGACGGTCAGGTTTCTGGCTTGATTGCCCGTGGTAACTTCGAAGTCAGCATGAAGTGGAAAGATAAAAATCTTCAAAGCTTGTCCTTCCTTTCAAATGTCGGTGGAGACTTGGTTGTAGACTATCCAAATATCGAAGCCAGCCAAATCAAGGTCAATGGCAAAGCTGTCAAGGCAACTGTCCTCAAAGATGGCCGCATCCAACTGGCAACACAAAAAGGCGATGTCATTACCTTTGAACATTTCCTTGGTCGCGTAACCAGTCTGACAGCAGTTCGACAAAATGGAGTCACTGCCGAACTCACCTTCAACCAAGTAGAAGGCGCTACCCACTATGTCATCCAAAGACAAGTGAAAGACGAATCTGGCCAAACCTCTGCAACTAGAGAATTTATAACCAATCAAACTAACTTTGTCGACCGATCACTAGATCCTCAACTCGCCTATACCTATACTGTAAAGGCGATGCTGGGCGAAGTTCCTACCCAAGTATCTGAACAGGTCACTGTAGAAACTCCTAGTGAGTTGATGGACGACCGAGATAACCGTATCCAGTACGGAGCTGCCTTTGGAAACTGGGCAGATTCAGAATTATTTGGAGGAACGGAGAAGTTTGCTGACCTTTCAAAAGGTGACTACACAGACGAAGACGTGACTGCTACTATTCCTTTCAATGGTGTTGGTATCGAAATCTATGGACTAAAATCGTCCGAACTAGGCCTTGCTACTGCTAAAATTGACGGCAAAGAAGTTGGAGAGCTTGATTTTCATACTGCTGGAGCAACTGAAAAAGGAAGTCTCATCGGCCGCTTCACAGGATTAGCAGATGGACCTCATACATTGACTCTTAGCGTTAAACGTGAGCACAAAGGACGTGGAAGTGAACGCTCGAAAATTTCATTAGATTACTTCAAGATCCTAGCAGGAACAGGCAACACGATTGAGAAAATGGATGATCGCGACCCTCGTATCCA
>ERZ772993.1052-NODE-1052-length-11250-cov-18.147655_pt1 | contig 11250 bp, 3 predicted proteins | sample MGYA00580670_ERZ772993 | MGnify/ENA primary metagenome ERZ772993 (study PRJEB29015, sample SAMEA2737936) | human oral metagenome | biome: human oral; feature: human-associated habitat; material: dental | place: China | collected 2136 ...
CAGACGTTCTCGCGGGTTACCCGGCGATCTCGCGGGTCAAGTGACGTGCTCGGCGGTTACCCGGCGATCTCGCGGACTGCGGCGCCGGCTCGCCCGGCCCGCGCCGCCCGGACCCTGTCCCGCCCGCGCCCGACTGGACCTGCGGTTGACGCACTCGGCGACGACGTCGAGCCCCTGTCCCGCCCGCGCCCGACTGGACCCGCGCCGCCCCGGTGAACGATGATGGCCGCATACTCGTCCCGCCCCCCGAGCACGCCGGCCTCGAAGCCGTGAGGAAGGTGACCATGACCGCCTCCAGGTCCCGCGCGAAGGCCGCCCCCGGGTCCTCCCGCCCCCGCGCGGTGCGGCGCCTGGCCCGGCGCCTGCCCGCCATCGCGGTCATCGTCGTCTCCCTCATCGTCTCCGGCCTGGCCGTGGCCTACCGGGGCATGCCCACCGCGGAGGTCGACGTCGACGACGGCGGCATCTGGGTCACCAACGAGTCCCGCCAGCTGGTGGGCCACCTCAACTACGACTCGCGCACCCTGGACTCCGCGCTGCGCACCGACACCGCGGACTTCGACATCGGCCAGGCCGGCGAGACCGTCACCCTGTCCGACCTCGTCGCCGGCTCCGTCGCCCCCATCGCCGTCGCCGAGGTCTCCGTGGGCGCCGCCGTCTCCCTGCCCGACACCGCCGTGGCCGTCCAGGGGGGCGATCGCGTCGGCGTGCTCGACCCCGACGAGGGCGACCTGTGGGTCGCCTCCGCCTCCGCGCCCGCCTCCACGGCCTTCACCCCCGCCGGCGCCGTGGCCACCGACATGGACGGCGGGGCCGTGACCGCCTCCACCGACGGCGCGGTCATGGCCGTGTCCGCCGCCGCGGGCCGCTTCGCCGTCGTGAGGCCCGGCGGGCGCGTCGACACGGCCGAGTCCACGACGATCACCGGCCTGCCGCAGACCGCCTCCCTGACCCTGACCGCCGTCGGCGACAGGCCCGTGGCCCTGGACGCCGACTCCGGCACCCTCGTCCTGCCCGACGGCTCCGTGCGCGACCTGCGCGCCCAGGGCGTGGGCGCCGGCGCGGTCCTCCAGGCGCCCGGCCCCGACGCCGACGCCGTCCTCATCGCCACGCCCACCGCCCTGCTGTCCGTGCCCCTGGACGGCGGGGATGTCACCTCCGTCCAGGCGACCTCCGGCGGCGACTCCGGCACGCCCGCGCCCCCCGTGCGCCACCGGGGCTGCGATTACGCCGCCTGGTCCGGCTCGGGCGCCTACCGGCGCGTGTGCGACGACGCCTCCGCCTCCACCGACATGACGGTGGACACGCTCGCCGCCGCCGGCCCCGACATCGTCTTCCGCACCAACCGGACCCGCATCATCCTCAACAGCACCGGCTCGGGCGCGGTGTGGCTGCCCGACGAGAACATGGTCCTCATGGACAACTGGGACGAGGTCGACAAGCAGCTCACCGAGCAGGAGAACCTCGAGGACTCCCCGGACACCACCGACGAGATCGCCGACCCCGAGCGCAACGAGGAGAACACCCCGCCCGACGCCGTCGACGACTCCTTCGGCGTGCGGCCCGGGCGCACCACCACCCTGCCCGTGCTCCAGAACGACTCCGACCCCGACGGCGACGTCCTGACCGCCGCCGCCACCTCCGAGCCGGGCTTCGGCGCCGTCGCCGCCACCCGCGGCGGGCGCGCCCTCCAGCTCACCGGCGTCGAGGACGACCGCACCGGCTCGACCACCTTCACCTACGAGGCCTCGGACGGGCGGGCCGTCGACACCGCCACCGTCACCGTCACCGTCCACCCCTGGGGCCAGAACGAGGGCCCCTCCCAGCTGCGCGACCCCGCGATCAAGCTGGGCGCCAACGCCCAGATCGACTACAACGTCCTGACCGACTGGATCGACCCCGACGGCGACCAGATCTACCTCGTGTCCGCCACCGGCTCCGAGGGCCTGGAGGTGCGCTCCAACGAGGACGGCACCGTCTCGCTGCACGACCTGGGCGGCGGGCCCGGGCCCAGGACCGTCACCGTCGTCGTCTCCGACGGCAACGAGCCCACCACCGGGACCCTGACCGTCGACGTGCGCGACGCCGGCAACATCCCGCCCACCGCCAACGCCGACTTCTACGTGGCCCGCAGCGGCGAGCCGCTCACCCTCGAGCCCCTGGCCAACGACACCGACGCCAACGGCGACTCCCTGAGCCTGGTGGCCCTGTCGGTCGCCCCGGAGGGCACCGCCCTGACCCCGGACCTGTCCCTGGGCACCGTCTCCTTCTCCTCGTCGGTGCCCGGCTCCTACCAGTTCACCTACACCGTCTCCGACGGGCCGTCCACCACCCTGGGCGTCATCAGGGTCGACGTCGTCCCCGTGGACTCCCAGGCCGTGCCCGTGGCCGAGGACGACCTGGGCGTCCTGCCCGCCGGCGGGTCGACGCTCGTGGCCCCCCTGGCCAACGACTCCGACCCGGCCGGCGGGGTGCTCGTGGTGCAGAGCATCGAGGTCCCCGACGACCTGGAGGTCACCCTCCTGGACCGCCACCTGCTGCGCGTGAGCGCCCCGGCAGGCCTCGACGCCCCCGTCTCGGTGCCCTACACGGTCTCCAACGGCCAGGCCAGCGCCACCGCCCGCGTCACCGTCGTGCCGGCCCCCGCCGAGGACGACAAGCGCCCGCCCCAGCTCCAGCCGGACTCGGCCAGGGTCCGCGTCGGCGACGTCGGCGGGGTCGACGTCCTGGGCAACGACGTCTCCCCGGCGGGACTGAACCTCACCGTGGACCCCGAGCTCGTCTACACCTCCGACGGCGACGTCGGCACCCCCTTCGTCACCGGCAACCTGGTGCGCCTGGAGGCCGGGTCGAGCCCCGGCACGCTCCAGGTGGCCTACACCGTCCGCGACTCCGCCGGGAACTCGGCCACCTCCACCGTCACCTTCGAGGTCGTGGCCTCCGGGCAGGCCAATGCCGCGCCCCGGCCGCAGGCCCTGACCGCCTGGGCCGTCAGCGGGGAGACCACGCGCATACCCGTGCCGCTCAGCGGCATCGACCCCGACGGCGACTCGGTGACGCTGGTGGGCATCGAGCAGTCCCCGGCCCGGGGCACGGTCGAGCTGGGCACCGAGTGGCTGGAGTACACCCCGGCGACCACCGGCTCGGGCGGGACCGACGTGTTCACCTACATCGTCGAGGACCGCCAGGGCAAGCAGGCGGTGGCCCGCGTGCGCGTGGGGGTGGCCCCGCCCAGCGAGTACAACCAGGCGCCCGTCGCCCAGAACGACGTCGTGCGCACCCGGCCCGACCGGCGCCTGTCGGTCAATGTCACCCGCAACGACCTGGACGCCGACGGCGACCCCATCACCCTGATGCCCGACTCGCTCGAGGTCGCCGACGACTCCCTGGAGCCCACCGCCTCCAGCCCCTACGTCTCGCTGCACACGCCCGCCCGGGAGGGCTCCTACCTCGTCTCCTACGGCATCTCCGACTCGCGCGGGGGCGTCGCCCGCGGCTCCCTGACCGTCAACGTCGACGCCGACGCCCCCCTCCAGGCGCCCCTCGCCCGCGACGACACCGTGGCCCTGGCCGACCTGCCCGAGACCGGCGACGTGCGCGTGGACGTCCTGGCCAATGACGAGGACCCGGACGCGGACCGCTCCGGGCTGACGGTCTCCGCCCGCGGCGAGGGGGTGTCCGTGTCCGGCGACCAGCTGCTCATCACCCCCGCCGAGCGGCGCCGCCTGGTGGTCTACACCGTCACCGACGCCGACGGGCTGAGCGCCTCCGCCGTCGTGTCCGTGCCCGGGACCGACCTGACCGGCCCCGTCCTGGACTCCACCCGCGTCCCGGTGACCGTGCGCTCCGGGGAGGACGTCGTGCTCGACGTGCGCGACTACGTGCTCACCCGCTCCGGGCGCACCCCCCGCATCACCGACCCGGCCACCCTGACGGCCTCCACCGGCGTGGACCCCGGCATCTCCCTGACCGACGAGACCCACATCGCCTTCCACGTGTCCGCCGACTACTCGGGGCGGGCCTCGGTGTCCTTCACGGCGCGCGACGGCGCCGCCGACGACGACTCGGCGCTGTCGGCGACCCTCACCCTGCCCCTGCGGGTCGACACCGCCCGCAACACCCCGCCCACCCTCAAGCCCACGCCCATCCGGGTCGCCGTCGGGGAGGACGCGGTCACCCAGGACCTGGCCCTCATGGTCCGCGACCCCGACGGCGCCGACCCGGCCGCCTTCGGCTACGCCGTCTCCGGCGTCCCCGACGGCGTGACCGCCACCCTGAACGGGCACGTCCTGTCCGTCAAGGCCGCCACCGACAAGAAGGGCCCGGCGGGCTCGCTGACGGTCTCCGTCGACGACGGCTCCGGCGCGGTCCAGGCGCAGGTCCCCATCACCATCGTGACCTCGACCAGGCCGCTGACCCAGGTCTCCGAGGCCGTCGTCGAGGCCGCCGGGGCCGGCGTCACCGAGGCCGTCGACATCACCCGGTACACGATCAACCCCTTCCCCTCCACCCCGCTGCGCATCACCGCCACCTCCGTGCAGGTGGGCCGGGGCACGGTCGACCCGCAGGGCACCACCCTCAACATCACCCCCGCCGCGGGCTTCCACGGCCAGATGACCGTCGTCTACCGGGTCATGGACGCCACCGGGGACGCCGACCGCGTCGTCGAGGGCACCGTCAGGCTCATCGTGCGCGACCGGCCCGACGCCCCCACCGACGTGCACGTGTCCGCCACCGGCGCCGGGCGCGCCCTCGTCACCTTCCAGCCGGGGTCGGACAACGGCGCCCCCATCACCGGCTACACCCTGACCGACACGAGCACGGGCCTGACCCACTCCTGCGCCGTGTCCTCCTGCGAGCTGACCGGCCTGGCCAACGGCGTCGAGCACGCCTTCAGCGTCGTGGCCCACAACGACGTCGGCGACTCGCCCGCCTCGGCGCCCTCCGCCCCCGTCCTCGTCGACGCCTCCCCCGAGGCCCCGGCGGCCCCCGCCGCCGCCCCGGACGGCTCGGGGAGGATCACGGTCTCCTGGCAGGAGCCGGCGAACGAGGGCTCGCCCATCACCGGCTACACCGTCTCCCTGGCCGGCGGGCCGAGCCAGGAGGCGGGCGCCTCGGCCCGCTCGGCGACCTTCGAGGGCCTGGTCAACGGGCAGACCTACAGCGTCACCGTCACCGCCCACAACGCCGGCGGCGACTCGCCGCCCTCGCCCGCCACCCAGGTCACGCCCGTCGGCCCGCCGCAGGCCCCCACCGTCACCGGCGCCACCGTCACCGGCATCACCGGCAACCAGGCGGGCCTCCACGTCACCTGGGCGCTGGGCGACGCGGGCGGGCGGACCTTCACCTCCGCCACGCTCAGCGCCGGGGGCGCCAGCGCGTCCGTCGACCCCGGCGCCGGGGCCGCCGACCTGACCATCCCCCTGCCCGCCGGGGGCAGGGCCGACGTCACCGTCACGGCGTGCACCGACGAGCCCAAGTGCGTCACCTCCCCGGCGCTCGGCGTCGATGTCCGCGCCATCGCGCCCGCCCAGCCGAGCCTCGCCGTGTCCGGGGCCACCGCCACGGGCCTGACCGTCTCCTGGTCCGTGCCCCGGGCCGCCGACCCCGCGGCCACCGCCACCGTCACGGTCGACGGGCGCGAGGTCGCCACCGGCCAGCCCGAGAACGGCTCGACGACGGCGACCGGCCTGACCCCCGGCGCCGATCACACGATCACGGTCACACTCACCAACGCCGCCGGGACCGCGTCCGCCACCGCCACGGCCGCCACCCTGCCGCGGGTCTCCCTGACCCTGGCCGACTGCACGGGCAAGGAGGCCGGGTACGCGGCGGGCTGCCGCACCTACTCCCTGACGGCGCAGTCCTGGCCGGCGTCCCTGGGGTCGATGACCTGCACCGTCGCCAGCGACCTGACGGACCCCGCCAACCCGAACCGGCCCCTGACCGCCCCCGCCGTGACCCTGACCGGCACGAGCCCCGTGCCCTCGGGGATCGCCGTCGGCTACACCACCCAGGGCGCGCTCGAGGCGCACGCCGCCGAGCTGGTGACCTGCACCGGCCCCTGACCGCCGGCGGCCCCGCCCGCCCCCGCATCCCGCCCCACCGACCCCGAGGAACCACGCACATGCCCATCAGCCCCGAGGACGCGACCCGCTTCGCCCGCACCTTCGCCGCTCTCGTCGACGGCATCGCCGTCGCGCTGCTGGGCAAGGAGTCCACGATCCGCCTGGCCCTGACCACCATGCTCTCCGACGGGCACCTCCTGCTGGAGGACGCCCCGGGCACCGGCAAGACCGCCCTGGCCCGGGCCATGGCCGCCGTCATCGACGGCACGCAGTCGCGCATCCAGTTCACCCCGGACCTGCTGCCGTCCGACATCACGGGGGTGAGCATCTACGACCAGAAGACGGGGGACTGGGTCTTCCAGGCCGGCCCCGTGTTCGCCCAGGTCGTCCTGGCCGACGAGGTCAACCGGGCCAGCCCCAAGACCCAGTCGGCGCTGCTGGAGGTCATGGAGGAGTCGCAGGTGACGGTCGGCGGGGTCACCCACCCGGCCCCGCGCCCCTTCATCGTCATCGCCACCCAGAACCCCATCGAGCAGGCCGGCACCTACCCCCTGCCCGAGGCCCAGCTCGACCGCTTCCTCATGAAGACCTCCATCGGCTACCCGGCCCGCGCCGCCATGATCGACGTCCTGGAGGGCGCCGCCGCCCCCAACCGCTCGCGCCTGGTGCGCCCCGTCGTCACCGCCGAGCAGCTCACGGCCCTGTCCGCCCTGGCCGCGCGCAACCACACCGACAGGTCCGTGCTCGACTACGTGGCGGCCCTGGCCGAGGCGACCCGCGAGGACGACTCCGCCCGCCTGGGCGTGTCCACGCGCGGGGCCATCGCCATGGTGCGCTGCGCCCGGGTGTGGGCGGCCGCCCAGGGGCGCAACTTCGTCCTGCCCGACGACGTCAAGGCCCTGGCCGGCCCGGTGTGGGTGCACCGGGTCGTCGTCGACCCCGACGCCGCCTTCTCCGGCGCCACCGCCGAGGGCGTCGTCGCCCGCGCCCTGACCTCCGTGCCGGCCCCCGCCGCGGACGCATGAGCACGGCCGGTCCGCCCCCGCCAGACGGCCCGCGGGCCCGGGGCGCCCGCGCGGACGGGGCCCGGGCCGGGATCGGCCCGCGCGCCGCGGCCTCCGCCCGCCGGATGGGGGGCGCGCTGGGCCGGGCGGCCGGGCCGCTGCGGATCCTGACCCCGGCGGGCCGGGCCGCCCTGGTCACGGGGGTCGTCGCCGCCCTGGTCGCCGCGACGGCCGGGTGGGTCGAGGCCGGCGCGATCGCCTGGTGCTGCGCCGTCGTCCTCCTGGCGGCGCTGGTCCAGGTGGCCGTCCCCAGCCCCCACGCGGTGGCGCTGCATCTGTCCAACCGCCGGGTGGTCGCCGGGCAGACGGCGATCGGCGAGATCGCGGTCACCAACCGGCGCGCCCGGCGCGCCGGCGCCGGCGTGATCGAGCTGCCCATCGGCGCCGGCGCCGGCCAGATCCTCGTGCCGCCCCTGGCGGGCCACGAGACCTGGAACGAGGTCTTCTCCGTGGTCACCCGCCGCCGCGGCCTGATCCGCATCGGCCCCGCCCACGCGGTGCGCGCCGACGCCCTGGGCCTGGTGCGCCGCGTGAGCACCTGGGACAACCCCGAGACCCTCCACGTGCACCCGCGCACCGTCCGCGTCCCCTTCGAGGCCACCGGCTTCCAGCTCGACGTCGAGGGCGTGGTCACCGCCAAGCTGTCCTCCTCCGACGTGGCCTTCCACGCGCTGCGCGACTACGAGCCCGGCGACGACCGCCGCCACGTCCACTGGGCCTCCTCCGCCCGCCTGGGCAGGCTCGTCGTGCGCCAGTTCGAGGAGACCCGCCGCTCCCACCACCTGCTCGTCCTGGACACCCGCAGCGGGGCCTGGCCGCGCGACGACTTCGAGACGGCCGTGTCCGTGGCCGCCTCCCTCGCCCTGGCGGACATGACCCGCTCGCGCACCGTGTGGCTGCGCGGGCGCGCCGGCTGGCTGCCCACCTCCGCCCCCGTCGGCCTCATGGACGCCCTGGCCGAGCTCGAGCCCGACGACGCCGGCGCGGACCCCCTGGCCGACGTGGTCCGCCGGGCGGTGGCCGAGCACCCCGACCTGTCCGCCCTCACCGTCGTCGTCGGCCCCGACACCGACGACGAGGAGGCCGCCCGCCTGCTGGCCCCCGCGGGCCCCGACGTCGCCGCCGGGGTCCTGAGGATCCGCACGGGCGCGGCGCGCAGGCGCCTGAGCGTGGAGCGGGGCAGCCTCGTGGACTGCCCCTCGGTGGAGGACCTGCCCCACCTGCTGCTGCTGGCGGGATCGACCCCATGAGCCCGGGCCGATCCGAGGACACCGCCCCCCGTCGGAGGGGATCGGAGGACACCGCTCCGAGGCGCGCCGGCTCCGCCCGAGACGCCGGCTCCCGGGGCGCCGGGTCCGACCGCCGCGCCGGGTCCGCCCCGGCCCGCCGCCGGTCCGCCCCGCCCCCGCCCGTCGGTCCGCCCCGGCCCGCCCTGTGGCGCCTCCTCGTCGTCGCCGCCCTCCTGGTCCCGGTGGTCCTCCTCCACGAGCCCGTCTTCGGCGACGGCGCGGGCCTGCGGGCCGCGGGCGCCGGATGCGCCGTCGGCCTGCTCATCGCCGCGGCCAGCACCCGGTGGCGCTGGGACGCGCTGTCCACGCTCGCGGCGGTGCTCGCCGCCCACCTGCTGGGCGGCGGGGCGGCCGCCCTGCCCACGACGACCGCGCACGGCGTCGTGCCCACGGCGCTGACCATCCAGACCCTCGTCATCCAGACGGTCCGGTCCTGGAAGGACCTGCTGACCCTCATGCCGCTGGCCTCCGCCTACGTCGGCCCGGCGGTCATGCCCTGGCTGTCCGGGCTCCTGTGCTCCCTGGCGGCGGGCCTGCTCACCGTGCGCGCGCGCCGCCCCATGCTGGGCACCGCGCCCATCATGCTCCTGGGCGCCCTGGGCATCGCCTTCGGGCCGACCGGCGTGCGCCCCGCCGTGTGGCCCGCCGTCGCCTGGTTCGCCGCCGTGCTGGCGTGGTGGGCCTGGATCGGCAGCCGCATGAGCCTGGAGTCCGGCGAGGACATCCGCGTCGGGCGCACCGCGGTGGGTCTGACCATGACCCGCACCGCCACGCGCGGGGCCTCCCGCGCCGTCGCGCGCACCGGCCGGCGGATCGTCGTCGCCGCCCTCACGCTGGCCCTGGCCGGCGGCACCGGCCTGGCCGCCACCGCCGGGCTCGGACCGTGGCAGCGGGTCGTGGGGCGCGACCTGATCACCCCGCCGCTGGACGCCCGCCAGTACCCCTCGCCGCTGGCCGCCTTCCGCCACTACACCTCGGACCTGGAGGAGACGACCCTCGTCCAGGTCGCCGGCCTGCCGGAGGGGGCCCGGCTCCGCCTGGCCGCCATGGACGTCTACGACGGCACCACCTTCACCATGAGCCCGGCCGGCACCCACCCCGGCGACGGCTACCTGAGCGTCGGCACCAGAATGCCCGCCTTCGACGTGCCCGACGGCTCCGCCGCGGCCCAGATGACCATCAGCTCCTCCGGGCTGCTCGGCCCGTGGGTCCCCACCACCGGCGCCGTCACCGCCCTGACCTTCACCGGGGGCGACGCCGCCGCCCAGCAGGACGGGCTGCACCTGGACCGCTGGGCCCAGGCCCTGCTCACCACCGGCCCCACCGCCTCCATGACCTACAGCCTGGACACCATGGTCACGCCCGACTGGTCCGACGGCCAGCTCCAGGGAGTCGACGCGCCCCCGCCCAGGGGCGAGGACCGCCACGTGCCCCAGGCCGTGTCCGACCTGGCCACCCGCGTCGCCGGATCCGAGCAGACCCCCCTCGGACGGGCCCGCGCCATCGAGCGCTACCTGACGACCAACGGCTACTACTCCAACGAGGACACCGCGGCCTCCCGGCCCGGCCACCGCAGCGACCGCCTCCAGCGCATGCTCGAGGCCGACCAGCTCATCGGCGACGACGAGCAGTACGCGGCCCTCATGGCCCTCATGCTGCACTCCCTGGGCGTCAACGCCCGCGTCGTCATGGGGCTCTACCCGCCCGACGGCGGCCAGAGCGCCACCCTGCACGGCGGCGACGTGCACGCGTGGGTCGAGGTCGAGTTCGACGGCGTCGGCTGGCAGACCTTCGACCCGACCCCGCCCTACGACCAGACCCCGCAGACCGAGGTCACCAAGCCGCGATCCGTGCCCCAGCCCCAGGTCCTCCAGCCCCCCGAACCGCCCGACGCCCCCATCGAACTGCCCCCCTCGACGTCGGACAAGCCGGCCGGTCAGCAGAACGACGAGGGCCGGTCCCTGCCCTGGGGGATCATCGGCGCGGTCGGCGCCGGCCTGCTGCTGCTCGTGGGGCCGGTCGTCCTCATCGTCGCGGCCAAGGCTCTGCGACGGCGCCGACGGCGCCGGGCCGAGCCCGCCCGCGCCCTGACCGGATCGTGGGACGAGGTCGTCGACCTGGCGACCGACGCCGGCATCGACGTCCCCGTCCACCTCACCCGTCAGGAGGCCGCCTGGATGCTCGCCGACGAGTTCGGCCCGGCGGCGGAGGCGAAGGCCGGTCCGGCGGCGGGGAAGGGCCCGGCCGGGGAAGCCGGTCCGGCGGCGGAGGGGCCGACGACGAAGATCGGCCCGCCACCAGGGCCCGGCCCGGTCCCGGAGGCCGGACCGGCGCTGGGGGCCGGACCGGCGCTGGGGGCCGGCTCACCCCCGGAGGCGAAGGCCATTCCGGTTCCGGAGATCGGTCCGGTGCCGGAGGCCGGACCGGCGTCGGGAACCGGTCCAGCGGCGGGGATCAGCCCGGTTCCGAAAGCCGTCCCGACTCCGGAGGCCGGCTCGCTCCCGGAGATCGGCCCGGTGCCGGGAACGGACACCGCGCCGATGGCGGGGACGAGCCCCGCCACGCCCCCGTCCTTCGCCCCGCGCTCGCTCCCCGCCCCCGCTCCGGCATCGATTCCGGCGCCGCCCCCGGCGTCGGTTCCGGTCTCGCTGTCGGCCCCTACCCCGGAGACGGCTGTCGCCTCGCTGTCGGCCTCCACTCCGGCCTCAGCCCCGGTTTCGATGTCGGCTTCCACTCCGGAGACGGCCCCGGTCTCTTCTCCGGCTCCCACCCCGGCGTCGGCCCCGGTCTCGTTGTCGGCTCCCACGCCGGAGACGGCTGTTGCTTCGT
>ERZ772993.1055-NODE-1055-length-11233-cov-17.604938_pt1 | contig 11233 bp, 7 predicted proteins | sample MGYA00580670_ERZ772993 | MGnify/ENA primary metagenome ERZ772993 (study PRJEB29015, sample SAMEA2737936) | human oral metagenome | biome: human oral; feature: human-associated habitat; material: dental | place: China | collected 2136 ...
CGGGGTGGACCGCCTCGCGCACGAGGTTGGCGGCCTCGGAGATCTCGAACAGGCCCAGGTCGGAGCCGCCCTGGAAGAAGAGCAGGACGCCGTGGGCGCCGTCGATGGAGGACTCCAGCAGCGGGGAGGCGATGGCCTGCTCGGTGGCGGCCAGGGCGCGGCCGTCGCCGGCGGCCGAGCCGATGCCCATGAGGGCGCTGCCGGCGTCCTGCATGACGGATTTGACGTCGTTGAAGTCGACGTTGATCAGGCCGGGGGTGGTGATGAGCTCGGTGATGCCCTGAACACCTTGGAGGAGGACCTGGTCGGCCTGCTTGAAGGCGTCGACGACGCTGATATTGCGGTCGGCGATCTGCAGGAGGCGGTCGTTGGGGATGACGATGAGGGTGTCGACCTCCTCCCTGAGGTTGTGCACGCCGTCCTCGGCCTGGGTGGCGCGGCGGCGGCCCTCGAAGGCGAAGGGGCGGGTGACCACGCCGATGGTCAGGGCGCCCAGCTCGCGGGCGACCCGGGCGACGACGGGGGCGGCGCCCGTGCCGGTGCCGCCGCCCTCGCCGGCGGTGACGAAGACCATGTCCGCGCCCTCCAGGGCCTCGCGGATGTCGTCCTCGTGGTCCTCGGCGGCCTTGCGCCCGATGGAGGGGTCGGCGCCGGCGCCCAGGCCCCGCGTGAGGTCCCGGCCGACGTCGAGCTTGGTGTCGGCGTCGGACATGAGCAGCGCCTGGGCGTCGGTGTTGACGGCGATGAATTCGACGCCACGCAGACCGGCCTCAATCATGCGGTTGACCGCGTTGACGCCGCCACCGCCGACACCCACCACCTTGATGACTGCCTGGTAGTGCTGGGATTCCGCCACTGTTGCCTCCGCCGTAGTCCGAGCCCGTGGGCTCCCCTCAACCCTTAACCTCAAGTTAAGGTTCATACTTATGTCATTCACGCGATGACGAACCCAACGCTAGGGGCCCGCGGGGCCCGGCGCACGGATTTGGGTGCGGCGTGTTCCCCCCGATCGGGATGTCGTCAGGACGTCGTGGGCGCATGCGGGCTGGAGACGTCGTAGACGGAGGCCCGCTGGGACAGCAGGACCTTGAGCACCCGGGCCTTGAGCGCCGACTCGGAGGCGTCCCCCCACCGCACCCGGGCGCCGTCGGAGAGCACGAGGGTGACCTGGCCGGTCGCCCCGGCGCTGCCCCGGGCGACCCGCGCGAGGGTGTCCGCGTCCAGACTGCCGACCACGCCGGTGACCGCGGACACCGCCCGGGCGTCCGGCTCGGCGCCGTCCTGACCGGCGATCGTCACCAGGCCGGAGGGCGGGGCGGGGACCGTCTCCAGCACGACGGCCTCGGAGTCGAGCACCTCGTAGCCCTGCTCGACCTCGTGGACGGCGATGGGCCGGCGCATGGTCAGGTCGACCCTCAGGCCGTGCGGCCAGGAGCGGGTGACCCGCGCCGTGCGCACCCGCACCAGGGAGTCGGCCACCTCCCGCCCCACGGCGGCCGGGTCCAGGCGCACGAGCGAGATCCCCTCGTGGGCCGCGACGATCCGCTGGACGTCGGCGGCCTGGACCGTCCCGTCGGAGCCGGTGACGGTCACGTTCCCGGCCCGCAGCGCCAGCAGGGGCGAGAAGACCACGGCCCACACCAGGACGGCCGCCGCGCCCAGCAGCCCCAGCGCCGTCCCCAGGCGGTGCAGCCGCAGCGTGCGCAGGGCCCGGCGGCGCTCGGACAGCCGCTCGGTCAGGCCCGAGGACACGACCCGGTCCCGCCCGCGGTCGCTCTGGCGCGCCGCGGGCTCGGCGTCGCGCCGCCCGAACAGCGCCAGGGCCCCGGTCTGCGGGGAGTCGGCCGACGCCCGCCGCGGCTCCAGGCCGCGCGAGGCCGTCTGCGCCCCGTCGTCCGGCGTCCCCGCCGCCCGGCGGGGCGGGCGATCCCACTCCCCCGGCGGGACGGGGACCTCGGGCCGCGGCGCGTTCGGCTTCCTCACGCCCCCTCCCGGGGCGCGCGGGCGGCCAGGCGCTCCAGGACGACGCCGGCCAGCTCGGTCACGTCGCCGGCCCCGACCGTGAGCACCAGGTCGCCGGGGCGGGCCTCGTCGGCGATCAGCCGGGCGGCCGCCCGCCCGTCCGCGAGGTAGCGGGCCCCGCCGGGGACCCGGTCGGCCACGGTCGCGCCGGTGACGTGCGGGAAGTCCTCCTGGGTCTCGCGCGCCGGGTAGACGGGGGCCACGACCACCTCGTCGGCCAGGCCCAGGGCGGCGCCGAAGCGGGGGGCGAAGGCCTCGGTGCGGGAGAACAGGTGGGGCTGGAAGAGGACCAGGACCCGCCCGCCGCGCTCGCCGGCGACCCGGCGGGCGGTGCGCAGGAGGGCCTCGATCTCCGTGGGGTGGTGGGCGTAGTCGTCGACGACGCGCACGCCGTCGGCCTCGCCGCGGTCCTCGAAGCGCCGCCCGGTCCCGCCGAAGGCGCCCAGCGAGCGCGCCATGAGCGCCGGATCCACCCCGAGCTCGATCCCGGCGGCCCAGGCGCCGGCGGCGTCGAGGGCCACGTGGTCCCCGGGCACGTTCAGCTCCAGGGGGATCGGGCCGGTGACCGCGCAGTCCTCGGGGCGCACCGGAGCCGGCGGCCCGCCCGTCGTCTCGTCGCTCCACAGGGTCAGGGTCGCGCTGGTGCCGTCGGCGCGGCGCTCGGTGATCTGCACGCGCACGTGGGCGTCGTCGACGAGCCGCCCGTCCCCGCCCTCGCCGGGGCCGCGCACGCCGTAGGTCGTCACGCTCACGCCCCGCTCGGCCGCCGCCCGCGCCAGGCGCGCCCCGCCGGGGTCGTCGGCGCACACGATGAGGCGCCCGCCGGGCCGCAGGCAGTTGCGCGCGAAGTCCAGGAAGGCCCGCTCGAAGGCCTCGGGGGTGCCGTAGTTGTCGAGGTGGTCGGGCTCGACATTGGTGACGACCTCGATGAGCGGCTCGTAGTTGAGGAAGGAGCGGTCGGACTCGTCGGCCTCGGCGATGAAGGCGCGCCCCGCCCCCACGTGCGCGCCCGTGCCCAGGGCCCGCACCACCCCGCCGATGGCGAAGGAGGGGTCCCTCCCGGCGACGGTCAGGGCCTCGGCGAGCATCCCGGAGGTCGTGGTCTTGCCGTGCGCGCCCGCCACCGCCACGAAGTCGCGCCCCCGCGCCGCCAGGGCCAGGGCCTGGGAGCGGTGGACGACCTCCTGGCCCCGCGCCCGGGCCGCCGCCAGCTCGGGGTTGGTCTCCTTGATCGCCGTCGAGACGACCACGACCGCCCCGGCGGGCACGTGCGCGGCGTCGTGGCCGACGCTCACGCCCACGCCGATGCGGCGCAGCCGGTCCAGGGCGGGACCGTCGTGGCTGTCCGAGCCGGTGACCGCCGCCCCCTCCTCGGCGAGCAGCTGGGCGACCACGCTCATGCCGGCGCCGCCGACCCCGATGAGGTGGAAGCTCCGGCCGCTCAGCGGGGCCTGCGACGGGACGGGGGCGGCGCTCATGCCTTCCTCCTGGGGGACGGGGAGCCCTCGCGGGCCACGGTGCGGATGAGGTCGGCCAGGCGGCGGGCGCCGTCGCGCACGCCCGTGGAGGCGGCGGCGGCGGCCATGGCCCCGCGCTCGGCGGGCCGCGTGAGCAGGGCGGTGAAGTCCACGACGTCCGCGGCGGTGAGCCTGGCGTCGGCCACCAGGCGGCCTCCCCCGGCGGCGACGACGTCGGCGGCGTTGAGGCGCTGCTCGCCGTTGCCGATGGGCAGCGGCACGTAGAGGGCCGGCAGGCCCAGGGCGGTCAGCTCGGCGACCGTGCCGGCGCCGGAGCGGCAGATGACCCCGTCGGCGCAGGCGTAGGCCTGCTCCATGGCCACCAGGTAGTCGAGCACGTGGTAGCGCTCGGCCAGGTCGGCGGCGGCGCCGTCGGCCACGGCGGCCTCGACGGCGGCGCGCACCGGGCCGTCCTTGTCGCGCCCCGTCAGGTGCAGGACCTGCAGGTCCGGGCTCAGGGACGGCAGGGCGGCGGCGAGCACCTCGTTGAGGCGCTGGGCCCCCAGCGAGCCGCCGGTGATGAGCACGGTGGGGGCCCGCGGATCCAGGCCGAGCGCGGCGGCGCCGGAGCGGCGGGCGGCCGCGGCGCCGTCGGGCTCGGCCAGGCGGGCGACCAGCTCGCCGATCGCGGGCCGCAGGGGCAGGCCGGTGACCTCGGTGCGGCCCTTGGAGGAGCGCAGGGGCGTGGAGGCGAAGGTCAGGGCGACGGCGGCCGCCCAGGAGGCGCCCAGGCGGTTGGCCAGTCCCGGGCGGGCGTTCTGCTCGTGGATGACGACGGGGACCCCGGCCCGGCGGGCCGCCAGGTAGGCCGGGGTGGACACGTAGCCGCCGAAGCCGACGACGACCTGGGCGTCCACCGCCTCGATGGCCTCGCCGGCGGCCCCCACCGCCCGGCTCAGCCGGCGCGGCAGCATGAACAGGTCGCCGGTGGGCCTGCGGGGCATGGGCACGCGCGGGACCACGGCCATGTCGAAGCCGGCCTCGGGCACCAGGCCCGCCTCCAGGCCCTCGGCGGTGCCCAGGACGAGGATCCCGGTCTCCTCCCGGCCGCCCAGGGCCGGCTCGCGCAGGGCGGCGGCGGTGGCCAGCAGCGGGTTGACGTGGCCCGCGGTGCCGCCCCCGGCCAGGAGCACGCGCGGGGCCGGGACGGGGTCGAGGGGCTCCGCCCCGGGTGGTGGGGTCTCAGGCACGATTCCTCCTGCGGGTCGAGATCACGGCCAGGGTACGGCGTACGGCCCCGCCGTGGGTGGCGAAGGCGCGCTCCGCCCCCGGCTCGTGGCGGGCGAATGACAGCAGCACCCCGATGGCGGTCAGGACGAACACGAGCGAGGAGCCGCCGGCGCTGATGAGGGGCAGGGGCACGCCCAGGACCGGGAGGATCCCCACGACGACCCCGATATTGACCAGGGCCTGCCCGATGATCCAGCACATGATGCCGCCGGTGACCACGCCCACGTACAGGTCCTGCGAGCGGCGCATGATGCGCAGGCAGCACCAGCCGACGACGGCGAACAGCCCGATGACCAGGATGGTGCCCACGAGCCCGAACTCCTCGCCCAGGACGGCGAAGACGTAGTCGGAGTCCGCCTGCGTGAGATAGCCCCACTTCTGGCGCGACGAGCCGGGCCCCACGCCGGCCCAGCCGCCCGTGCCCAGGGCGTAGCGGCCGTGGAGGGGCTGGTAGCCCACGTCGAGGGGGTCGGCGGCCTCCGGGTGGAGCCAGGCCATGATGCGCGCGCGCCGGTTCGCCGACAGCATGGTCGCCCCGCCGAAGGCGACCAGCCCCGCGGCGAAGAGCCCGACGAACCACGTCTTGCCCAGGCCGCCCATCCACAGGGCGCCGGCCATGAGCAGGGCCAGGATGACGACCGTGCCCAGGTCGCCGCCGCGCATGACCAGCCCGATCGCCGCCCCCGCGGGCGCGAAGACGAACAGGACGACGCTCCACCCCCCGCGCAGCCGCTCCTGGTGGCGGGCGGCGACCCAGCCGATGTACAGGGCCAGGGCCAGCTTGATGAACTCCGAGGGCTGGGCCTGGCCGACGACCGGCAGGCGCACCCAGTTGCAGTTGCCCCCGGCGCAGGTGGCCAGGGAGGGCACCAGGACCAGGCTCTGGAGCACCGCGGCCAGGAGGAGCACCGGCACGGCCAGGCGCTGGAGCCAGACGCGGTCGATGCGGGAGGTCGCCACCATCGCCACCAGCCCCACCCCGGCGATGACCAGGTAGCGCAGGAAGGCGGTGAAGGCGCTGCCCCCGCCGGCGGCGATGGTCACCGACTGGACGGAGAAGACCATGATGAGGCCGAAGGTGAGCAGGAAGAGCGTGGAGATGAGCAGCGCGTAGTAGCTCAGGGCGGCGTGGGCCTGGCCGACCGGCCCGTCGGGGCCGATCAGGCGCGCCCACAGCCGGGACCGGCCCCGGCGGACCGGCCCGGCCGGCCGCCCGCCGGAGGGCTCCGGCGGGTCGTCGTCCCGGCGCGGCGCCACGCTCACGCCCCCGCGGCTTCGACCAGGCGCGCCGCGGCGGCGGCGAACAGGTCGCCCCGCTGCGCGTAGGAGCGGAACTGGTCCCAGGAGGCCGCGGCCGGCGCGAGCATGACGGTGTCCCCCGGCCGGGCGAGGCGCCCGGCCGCGCGCACCGCGCCCTCCATGACCTCCTCCGGGGCGCCGTCGGGCACCCGCACGACGCTCACGCCGGGGGCCTCCTCCTCCAGGGCGGCCAGGACCCGGTCCGGCTCGGCGCCGACGACGACGGCCGCCCGCAGCCGGGTGCGCACGGCGGCGACGAGCGGGCGCAGGTCGGCGCCCTTGGTGTCCCCCCCGACGATCCACACGCAGCCGCCCTCGGGCAGGCCGGACAGGGCCGCCCGGGCGGAGTGGGCGTTGGTGGCCTTGGAGTCGTCGACCCAGGTCACGCCCCCGCCCCGGGCGACGGTGGCGATCCGGTGGGCGCCCGGCGCGAAGGCCCGCAGCCCCTCGGCCACGGCGCCGGGGTGGTCGGCGAGCGCCCCGTGGGCCAGGGCCAGGGCCGCGGCGGCCAGCGCGTCGGCGACCAGGTGCGCCGGCAGGCGGTCGACCCGCCCGCCCGGCGCCAGGTGCGCCAGGTCGGCCAGGGAGGCCAGCTCGCGCCCGGCGCGGCGGCGGTCGGCGCACCAGGCCCGGTCGACGAGCGCGTCGGCGACCAGGCCGAGCCGGCCCGGGGTCGGCGCGCCCAGCGTGAAGCCGATGGCCCGGCAGCCCTCGGCGACGTCGGCCCCCTCCACCATGGCCAGGGTCGCCGCGTCGGCGACGTTGTAGACGGCGGCGCGCCGGGCGCGGGCGTAGACGCGGGCCTTGTCGGCCGCGTAGGCCTCCATCCCGCCGTGCCAGTCGAGGTGGTCGGCGGCCACGTTGAGGCAGGCGGCCGCCAGGGGGCTGAGCGTGCGGGTGGTGTGCAGCTGGAAGCTGGACAGCTCCACGGCCAGCGCGTCGGCCCGGCCCTCGGCGACGACGGCGACGGTGGGGACCCCGATATTGCCCACGGCCGGGGCCCTCAGGCCCGCCGCGCCCAGCATGGCCGAGAGCATCCCCACGGTGGTGGTCTTGCCGTCCGTGCCGGTGACGGTCAGCCAGGGCACCTCGGGGCGGGTGGCGCGCTGGAGGCGCCAGGCCAGCTCGATCTCGCTCCAGGTCTCCAGGCCCGCCCGCCCGGCCCGGCGCAGCACGGGCCCGGTGGCGGGGACCCCCGGGGAGACGATGAGCAGGTCCAGGTCCGCCTCGCCCACGGCCGCCGCCACGGCCTCGTCGGATCCGGCGACGGCGGACACGACCGGCCCGCCGGGCCCGACCCGCACGTCGTCCAGGGCCTCCTCCCGCGTGTCGAAGACGGCGATCCGGGCCCCGTAGGCGCCCAGGACGTCGACGACGGCCAGGCCGGTGCGACCCAGCCCCACCACGCCCACGCGGGCCCCGGCCAGGTCGGCCACGACGTCGATGCTGCTCACGTTCCCCTCACTGCTGCTCACTGCTGCGGCTGGAAGCGCCCGGCCGGTCGGGCGCGGGTCCGGCGCCCGGACCCGCACCCGACCGTAGACGGGCCGGGCGCGGGCGCGCGGCAGACGCGCCGCGCCCGGACCCGCACCCGGCCGCGGACGGGCCGGGCGGTCAGGACACCAGGTACTCGGCGTAGAACAGGCCCAGGCCCGCCACGACGCACACGCCGGCGACGATCCAGAAGCGGATGACGACGTTGACCTCCGTCCACCCGCCCAGCTCGAAGTGGTGGTGGAGGGGCGCCATGCGCAGGACGCGCCTGCCGGTGGACTTGAAGGAGGCGACCTGGATGACGTCGCTCATGACCTCGGCCAGGAAGAGCCCGCCCAGGACGACGGCGAGGAACTGCGTGCGCGTGAGAATCGACAGGCCCGCCAGCGCCCCGCCCAGGGCCAGCGAGCCCGTGTCCCCCATGAAGATCTTGGCCGGGGAGGCGTTCCACCACAGGAAGCCGAAGCAGGCCCCCATGAGGGCGGCGGCGATCATGGCCATGTCGCGCGGGTCGCGGGTCTGGTAGCACAGCCTGGCCACGACGTCGAAGTGGCGGTAGGTGCACGACTGGTTCGTCTGCCACACGCCGATGAGGGTGTAGGCGCCGAAGACCATCGCCGAGCTCCCCGCGGCCAGGCCGTCGAGGCCGTCGGTGAGGTTGACGGCGTTGGACCAGGCGGTGATGAGGAAGTTCGCCCACAGGACGAACAGGACCAGGCCCACCCCCGCCCCGGCGAAGGCCAGGTCGATGTTCGTGTCGCTGGCGAAGGAGACGCGGGTGGAGGCGGGGGTCAGGCCGTTGCGGTCGGCGAAGCGCAGGGCGGTCACCGAGAAGGTGATCCCGATCAGGGCCTGCCCGGCGATCTTCTGCCAGGCCCGCAGCCCCAGGGAGCGCTGCTTGGAGATCTTCTCGAAGTCGTCGAGGAAGCCGATCAGCCCCAGGCCCACGATGAGGAAGACCAGCAGGATCCCGCTCGCCCGGGGGGTGCGCAGCTCGATGAGGTTGGCGGCCCCGTAGCCGAGCACGGTGGCCAGGATGATGACCAGCCCGCCCATGGTGGGGGTGCCGCGCTTGGTGAAGTGCCCCTGGGGGCCGTCCTGCCGGATGAACTGGCCGTACTCGCGCCGGTGGAGGAAGCGGATGAGCAGCGGCGTGCCCAGGAGGGCCAGCAGGAGCCCGACGGCGGCCGCGACGAGGATGGCGGTCATCGCTGGGTGCCCTCCTCGGACCGCTCGACGAGGAAGTCCGCCAGCCGCCACGCCCCCGAGTCGTGCGACCCCTTGACCAGGACCGCGTCGCCGTCGCGCAGCGGGGAGTGCTCCGAGCCCAGCAGGTCCAGGGCGGCGTCGGCGTCGGCGACCTGGAGGGTCTTGACGTCGGCGGCGCGGGCCGCCTGGGCGGCGGGCGCGGCGCCGCGGCCGATCGTCAGCAGCAGGGCGGCCCCCGCCTGCACGGCGAGCTCGCCGGTGCGGGCGTGGTCGGCGGCGGAGGACTCCCCCAGCTCCAGCATCTCCGAGACGATCACGACCCGCCGGCGCTCGCCGGCCAGCGCAGGCAGGGCGTCCAGGGCGGCGGTCATGGAGTCGATATTGGCGTTGTAGGAGTCGTCGATGAGGAGGATCCCCAGGCTGTGGCCGTTGAGCCCGGCCAGCTCCAGCTCGCGCACGTCCATGCGGTGCGGGCTCTCGCTGACGGCCCGCCCCAGGGCCGCGGCGACGGCCTCGGGCCTGACCCCGGCGGCCAGGGCGAGCCCGGCGGCGCCCAGGGCGTTGGTCACGTTGTGGACGCCCGGCAGGCCCAGGCGGACCCGGGCGGGCGCGGACAGCCCGGGCAGGTGCAGGTCGATCACCGGGTGGGCGCCGTCGTCGAGCTCGACGAGGTCGGCGCGCAGGTCCGCCCGGGCGTCGCCGGTGGCGGAGAAGGTCAGGACCGGCCCCGGCGCGAGCTCGCCCATGGCGGCGGCGCGCTCGTCGTCGAGGTTGACCACGGCGGTGCCGGTGGGCAGCAGGCCCTCGATGATCTCCGCCTTGGCGCGGGCGACGCCGTCGAGGGAGCCGAAGCCGTCCATGTGGGCGTGGCCGACCACGAGGACGGCGGCCGCGTCCGGCGGGGCGATGGAGGTGAGGTAGGCGATGTGCCCGGGCGCGGAGGCCCCCATCTCCAGGATGAGGAAGCGGGTGGTCTCGTCGGCCCTCAGGACGGTCAGGGGCAGGCCGATCTCGTTGTTGAAGCTGGCGGCCGGGGCGATCGTGGGGGCCTGGGCCGCCAGGATCTGGCGGGTCAGGTCCTTGGTGGTGGTCTTGCCCACGCTGCCGGTCATGGCCGCGACGGTCAGCACGCGGCCCTGCTCGGCGGCGCGCTCGCGCAGGTCGGCCAGGTGGGCGCGGGCCAGGCGCCCGAGCGCCTCGACGGTGTCGGACACCGTGATGAGGTTGAGCGAGCCCGGGGCGAGCCCGGCGTCGGCCAGGGCGGAGCGCACGCCGTCCAGGTCGTGCACGAGGGCGGCCACGGCCCCGGCGCGCGCGGCGGCCGGCACGAACTGGTGCCCGTCGTCGTGCTCGCCCGCGATGGCCACGAAGAGGCCGCCCGGGGCCACCTTCCTGGAGTCGGTGAAGACGCCGGTCACGGTGGTGGCTCGCACCGAGTCCGCGGTGCCCTGCGCCGCGTGAAGCACGCCGCCGCACATGGCGACGATCTCGAGCAGGTTGCGGGTCATCATGCTGGCTCCTCCTCAGCGGGCCATTTGGCCTCCACCGCCTCCCGCATGACGGGGGCGTCGTTGTAGCGGATGAATTCGTCTGCGATCTCCAGGAAGGGCTCGTGCCCCTTGCCGGTGACGATGACGGTGTCCTGCGGGCCGCACAGCTCGACGCCGCGGCGCACGGCGTCGCCGCGCCAGGTGGTGATCTCCTCCACGTCCCTCATATCGGGGCGCACGGAGCGCACGCCGGCCAGGACGGCGTCGCGGATCGTCTGGGGGTCCTCGCTGCGCGGGTTCTCATCGGTGACGACCAGGACGTCGGCCAGGCGCGCGGCGATGGCGCCGAGCATGGGCCGCTTGCCCCGGTCGCGGTCGCCGTCGGAGCCGAAGACGACGATGAGGCGCCCCGGCGTGATCTGGCGCACGGCCTTGAGGGCGAGCTCCATGGCGTCGGGGGTGTGGGCGAAGTCGACGATGCAGGTGCCGCGCACGCCGTCGCGCCGGCTGATGCGCTGCATGCGCCCGGGGATGTTGTGGGCGCCGGCCAGGGCGGTCACGGCGGTGGCGGCCGGGACCCCGGCGCGCAGGGCCATGACCAGGGCCAGGGCGGCGTTCTGGACGTTGACCAGGCCGGGCAGGGGGCAGGAGGCCTCGATGCGCTCGGCGTCGGGGCCGTGGAGGGTGAAGGTGGTGGCGGCGTCGGTCATGGACACGGCGGCGTCGCTCACCCACCAGTCGGTCCCCCGGGCGGGGTCGCCCTCGACCGGGTAGGCGCGCACCCGGTCCAGGCCGATGAGGCCCGCCCCGGCGATGCGCTCGGCCAGCCGGGCGCCCCACTCGTCGTCGACGCACACGACGCCGCGGCGGGCGTGCTCGGGGGTGAACAGGCGGGCCTTGGCGTCGAGGTAGCCCTGCATGGTCTTGTGGAAGTCGAGGTGGTCGCGCTGGAGGTTGGTGAAGCCGGCGACG
>ERZ772993.1056-NODE-1056-length-11232-cov-3.856580_pt1 | contig 11232 bp, 7 predicted proteins | sample MGYA00580670_ERZ772993 | MGnify/ENA primary metagenome ERZ772993 (study PRJEB29015, sample SAMEA2737936) | human oral metagenome | biome: human oral; feature: human-associated habitat; material: dental | place: China | collected 2136 ...
AAGGAAACATATTACGAAGCACTGCAATCCGGCTCTCAAAAATGGCATGAAAATCAAAACACCTATGAACCATTTGTAAAATATTTCCTGGGAATCATCCTGAAGGCTTATAACGAATTTGAAAATCGCATCCAATACTTGGGTACAAAAAAATTCTCCAAAGGCGAGCGCATCAAAGCTGTCATCGAGCAAACACTGGGCAAAATTACCAAAAAAGAAATCATGGAGCATTGCCCTGACATCAGCAAGGTCACGATAGAACGCACCTTGACTCAGCTGGTAAAGGATGGCTTCATCACAAAAACGGGAGCAGGTCCATCCACCGCTTATGTCCGAAAAACCAGTATGCTATAATAGAACGAAAGAAAGGAGGCGACACGCCCCATGAAGCAGCGATTCACCTACGGCGTCGTGCATATCGGCTCTGTTCATACGAGCCTGCTCATCGTGTCATTCGCCGCGCTCGACGATGTTGAGATCATCGAGCGCGTGCGCAAGGAGACGCGGTTCGGCGAGGAGGTGTTCCGTCACGGGCGGCTCTCCTTTGACTCGATCCGCGAGCTTTGCCGCATCCTCGCAGGCTTTCGCCGGCTTCTCGCCGACTACGGCGTGACGCAGGTCTTTGCCATCGGCACGTCCGTCCTGCGCGAGGCGGAAAATCGCCTCGGCATCCTCGATCAGATTCGCATCCGCACAGGCTTTACGGTTGAAGTCGCCGACATGACGCAGGAGATCTACTACAAGTTCTTTGCCCTGAGTCACGAGCTTTTGGAGAATGCGGAGAACTTCGGCGAAAAGCCCGTGCTGCTCATGGACATCACGTCGAGCGGACTCGGCCTCACGGGCTGGCAGGCGGGCAGGCTGCTCTTTCAGCAGAACGTCGCGAGCGGCAGCCTGAGCATCCTTGAGCATTTCAGCGAGAAGGAACGCGAGAGCCTGACCTTTCCCTCTGCCGTGCGCGACTACATCCACGCGACGCTCTCGCCGCTCTGGCCGAGCATCGAGCATCATGCGATCCGTCATCTCGTGCTCTCGGGACTCGAAGCGCGCACCGTCGCCGCGCTCCTCGCGCCGGGCGCGAAAGGCGCGTATACGTTCGTAGAGGGCGAGGACTTCCTGCGCTTCCTCGACTCCTTCGCGGGGCTGACGCCGCAGAAACTCATGACGCGCTGCGCCGTCACGGAAAGCCGCGCCCATCTCCTCATGCCGACACTGCTCCTCTACGGCGAAGTCGTGCGTGCGACGCGCGTCAAGGGCATGTTCCTCATGGGCACGACATTTCTCATGAGCTACAGCGTCTATCGCGGCGCACAGCTGGCGGAACTTTCGTGCCTCGCCGAGCAGGAGGAGCGCACCGTACAGCTCGCTCGCACTACAGCGGAGAAGTACGGCTCGACGAGAGAGCACTGCGCGCGCGTCGAGCGGGCGGCCACGGAGATCTTTTGCGCCTTGGGCGGCGCACATGGGCTTTCCTCGCGCGCACTCTTGCTGCTCAGACTCAGCGCGATCCTGCACGAGACGGGAAAGTTCATCAACCTGCGCCACTACAGCCGCTATTCCTATCAAATCATCATGGGCACCGACTTCTTCGGCGTTTCCGAGGCGGAAAAGGAAATCGTCGCGAGCGTCGCCTACTACTACAACCGCGAGAATCCCGGCAGCAAGGATGAGCACTATGCGCGCCTTTCGCACGAGCAGCAGGTCACGATGCTCAAGCTATGCGCCATCCTGCGGCTTGCGGACGCGCTCGATCAAGGGCACAGCGGCAAGATCGTAAAACTCTCGGTCAAGCTCTCGAAGGAGGAGCTTTGCGTCCGCTTCGAGGCGGAAGAGGACATCTCCTTGATTCGCTGGACATTCGCACGCGCCGCCGCGCTCTTTCGTGAAATCTTCGGCATCGAGCCTGTCCTGTGCAAAGCGTGAGGAGGAATCGTCATGGACATGTTGAAAAGAGCCTATTTCCTGAACCGCGAATGTTCGTGGCTGAGCTTCAACCAGCGCGTCCTCAAGGAATCGACGCGCGAGGAGAATCCTCTGTTGGAGCGCCTGCGCTTCATCGCCATCGCCTGCTCGAACCTCGATGAATTCTTCATGATCCGCGTCGCCGGCCTGAAGCACCTCGTCGCGAGCGGCGTCGCGCACAAGGACATCGCAGGGCTTTCTCCCGGCGAGCAGATGCTCGCCGTCTCGCGCCAGGCGCACCGCCAATACCGCGCGATCTATCGCTGCCTCGCGCTCGTCACCCGAGAACTCGCCGCAGAGGGCATAGGCTTCGTGCGCCCCGAAGAGCTGACGGGGGAGCGGGCGCTGTGGCTCGCGGAGCTTTTCGAGCGCGAGATCTATCCCGTCGTCACGCCCATGGCGCTCGACCCCGCGCACCCCTTTCCCTTCCTCGCGAGCCGCAGCCTGAACCTCGCCGTGAAACTTCGCCGCGCGGGCGAAAGCGCCGAGCATCTCGCCATCGTTCCCGTGCCCGCGCCCGTGCTCGACCGCCTGTGGAAACTGCCGGGCGAGCCGACCTTCCTCTTCTTGGAGGACATTCTGCGCTTCTTCGCCGCACGCTTCTTCACGGGCTGGGAAATCGTGCAGACGGCGGCCTTCCGTCTCACGCGCGACGCCGACCTCGACATCCGCGACGACGTCGAAGATCTCTTGGCAGAAGTCGAGAAATCGCTCGAAAAAAGGCGCAAGGGCGCAGCCGTGCGCCTTGAGGTCGCCGAGGACTTTCCCGCCGATCTCCTCGATTTCCTCAAGGAGCAGCTTTCGCTGGAGGAAATGGACGTCTACCGTGCAAAAGGCCCGCTCGGCGCCGCCTTCTTCGCCGCGCTCGCCAATCTCGCGGGCTTCGACCGCCTGCGCTACCCGCGCTTTTCCCCGCGCCCGGCAGAGCTTGCCGCCGAAGGCGACATCTGGCAGGCGATTGAAAAAGACGACATCCTCGTGCACCATCCATTCGACTCCTTCGCCATCGTGGAAGGCTTCCTCGCCCGTGCCGCCGCCGACGAGCGCACGCTCGCCATCAAGCAGACGCTCTACCGCGTCGCAGGCGACTCGCCCATCATCGCCGCGCTCGAAGAGGCCGCGAAAAACGGCAAGCAGGTCACCGTGCTCATGGAGGTCAAGGCGCGTTTCGACGAGGAGAACAACATTCTCATGGCGCGCCGTCTCGAAGAAGCGGGCTGCCACGTCATCTACGGCATCTTGGGGCTCAAGACGCACTCGAAGATCACGATGGTCATACGGCGCGAGGAAGACGGCATCCGCCGCTACTGCCACCTCGCGACGGGCAACTACAACGGCGCGACGGCGAAGATCTACACCGACGTCGGCCTCTTCACCGCCGACGTCCTCACGGGCGTCGACGCCTCGGCGTTCTTCAACTTTCTCTCGGGCTTCTCCGATCCGCCCGTCTGGAATCGCCTCGCCGTCGCGCCGCTGACGCTAAGGGAGCGCATCACCGAGAGCATCGAGCGGGAAATCGCGCACGCCAAGCGGGGCGAACGCGCCTACATTGCGGCGAAGATGAATTCTCTGCTCGACCGCTTCATCATCGCCAAACTCTACGAAGCCTCGGCCGCAGGCGTCGAAATCGACCTCATCGTGCGCGGCATCTGCGTGCTGCGCCCCGGACTCAAGGACGTCAGCGAAAACATCCGCGTGCGCAGCATCGTCGGCCGCTTCCTCGAACACAGCCGCATCTTCTGCTTCTATAACGGCGGCAAGGAGGACGTCTTCCTCTCGTCCGCCGACTGGATGCCGAGGAATCTCAACAACCGCATCGAACTCATGACGCCCGTGCGCAAAAAGGCGCACAAGAAGCGCCTGCTCGCGCTCCTTGCCACATACCTCGCCGACAACACGCGCGCCTGGCTCATGCATCCCGACGGCAGCTACCGCCGCGTGCGCCGCGCCAAGGGCGAAAAACCGCGCGCCGCGCAGGAAGAGCTGATGAAATAATTTCGTTGTGACACTCTGGTTGCTCAGACGGGAAGAAACTGCTATAATGAATCGAAATATCTAGTTATAGAAAAAAGTTTCAAGCCTAAAGACCCAAGAGGAGAAAACGAATGTCCAACAAGAAGTTCTCGCGCCCATCCTTGGCGCTTTTTACAGCGATTGCTCTGAGCGGCGGAGCATTCTTTGCGCCGTCCTTCGCCTCTGCTGCGGATGTGACGATCGACAGCTCGCATCCGCCACAGAGGAATGTGCCGAACCCCGATGATCCTGCGACGCCAAACAGTGCGGCGAGCGTCGGGACGGGCAGCGAGGATGCGTCGGGCAACAGCTTGACGGTCGATCGGTATCAAGAGGATACGCTGAGCGTCTTCGGCGGCGTCGCCCGAGGTACGGGAAACGCCGACGGTAATACGGTGCGCATCAAGGGCGCGACGACGGAGATCGCCTCCGTCTATGGCGGCGCGGCATGGGGCACAGGTCATGCGAGAGAGAATCGGGTTCGCTTCGATGCGGGGACGATGTCGTTCGCCGAATGGCTGGTCGGCGGCTACGTCGGACGCAGCGGCAGGGCGGAAGAAAACACCGTCGAAGTGAACGGCGGCAAAACGGAGTCTCTTTACGGCGGCTTTTCCAACAGCACGAATGCGACGGGGCGAATCCATAAGAATCATGTCGTCATTCGGGGCGGGACGATTGCGGGCAAGGTCTATGGTGGCGTTTTCGGCGGTGCACATGCCACGGGCGATGTGACGCACAACACGGTCACGATCACGGGCGGCACATTGAAGAAAGCGGTATGCGGCGGCTCGCTTGAAAAAGCGGATTCCACAGGCAATGTGGCGCACAACGAGGTCACCGTCGCGGGCGGCGTCTTTCGCGGGGACGTCTACGGCGGCTATACGCGGCGCGGCGGCGCCCTGATGGGGAATATCGTCACGATCACGGGCGGCGAGCTGAACAGCGTCTATGCTGCGTATTCCGCCGGCAATGTCAGCGAGATCAAGGGCAACGTCGTCAACCTCGGCGACGGGAAAAATGAGATGAAGGCGGGCTATCGGATCGCGAAGTACATCTTCGGCGCATCGGGCGGCAATCGTGCATCTTATGCGGGCAATACGCTCAACGTCAAGGCGAGTGCACGGGCGAAGAACATCGTCAATTTCGACAAGGTCAACTTCTATTTTACTGATACGCTGCAGCCGCGTCTCACGCTGCGCGATTCGACGGGCACGAAGTTCAAGAGCCTCAAGGACATCGCCATCTACGGCTCGCCGAGCGATCCTGCGGGCACGTTGATCGAGAACAACACGTCGGGCGGCATCGTCGTGCGCGACGGCGTGAACACGGTCGTACGAACGGGCGATACGGCGGAGGTCACGCTGGAAAAGGACGCGACGGGCAGGAAGATTCTCTATTCGCGCTTGATCTTCAAGGGCGCGACGACGGCTGAGAGTGACGGCACGCATATATGGGGCGGCCGCTCTGCCATCGGCAACACGACGACGGGCAACGACGTCGCGCTCGCGAGTGGCAGCTATGTGAATGCCTTCGGCGGCTGGACGACGGGCGCAGGCTCGGATGCCGCTGCCGACAAGCTCGGAGACAGCATCGCCAACAAGATTGCCGTCACGGGAACGGCAAATGTCACGGGCACGGTCTACGGCGGCTATACCGATGCCGCAGGCGGCAAGGCGCGGGTCAACACCGTCACGATTGAGAGCGCCGTGCACGATGTCGTCGGCGGTGAAGGCGCGGGCGAAGTCTCGGGCAACATTGTGAACATCCGCGCGAACGCGGCAGCCGTCACGGGCGGCAGATCCGCAGGTGCGGCCTCGAACAACCGCGTGACGCTCGGAAACATTACTGCTACCAGTGTTGTAGGCGGCGATGCCGCGGCGACTGCAGAGGGAAACACCGTCAGCCTCGATGGCACGACCGTCACGAATGATGTCACAGGCGGCAGAGGTGCGGCGGCGAACGGCAACGTTGTGAGCCTCAGCAATACGCACGTCAACGGTGCGATCATGGGCGGCTATGGCACGGCGCAGAGTGACGGAAACACCGTCAGCTTGCAGAATACGGCGGTCAACGGCGCAGTCACGGGCGGTGAAGGCACGGCGACGAGCGGCAACATCATCCATCTGCGCAACACTGTCGTCAACGGCATCGTCACGGGCGGCACGGCGTCGGGCGGCGTGGGCAACACGCTCGCCGTCTACTACAGTGCAGGCACATCCTCGATCCATGATTTCAAGGGGATCGAGAACCTCCGACTCGATGTTGAGGACGCCCCGACCGACGGCACGGCGCATACCTTGCTCAAGCTCACGAATGTCAGCGGCGGCAGCAAGAATCTCACGAACATGACGCTCGACTTCCGTCGCAGCGGCGCCGCAAGGAAGCTTCAGGCAGGCGATTCATTCACACTGCTGGAGAACGCGAGCGGCAAGATCACCGTTGGCGAAGGTGTCACGATGAAGGGAACGGACGGCATCGCGCACGACTGCCTCTTTGCGATTGCGCCCGACAAGGCGCATCCTGAGAAACTTCGGGCGACCGTGACCAAGACGGGCGTTGGCGAGACGGCGAAATCCCCCGTGGAGACGCGTGCGGGTCTCGCGAACTTCGTCAACCAAGGCGCGGACTATCTTGTGGAGAGCGGTTTTACCGCCGCTGAAATGTCTGCCGAAAGTGGTGCGGAAAACGCAAGTGCCGACGACACGGCAGAATCATCTTCCAAGGACACGCAGCGCAGGACGGCCGCCTCAGATTCGGCATCCTATCATCTATGGGCAGGCGCAGGGGCCAATGCCATGCGTGTGGAGAGTGGCTCCCATGTTGACTCCAAGGGCTGGAATCTCGGCGTTGGCTGGGCGCGTGAAGATGCGGCGAAGGGCGGCACGAAGCGACTCTTCAGCCCCTTCGTCGAATACGGACGCGGCACCTACGATTCCTATCTCGACAATGGCGCACACGGCAGTGGCAAGCTCAGCTATTTTGGCCTCGGTGTCCTGGGCAAGCTGACGCAGCAGGACGGCCTGTGGTTCGAAGCCTCCGCACGCGCAGGCCGCGCCAAGAGCGACTACAGCCTGCACGGCGAGAATGCCGGATACGACGGCTCGAATACCTACTATGGCATCCACCTCGGCGTCGGCAAGACCTTCGCGCTGCAGAAGGGCGCTTCCCTCGACGCCTATGTGCGCTATTTCTGGTCGCACCAGGACGGTATGTCGGTGAAACTGCGCGGCTCGGGCGATGCCTACGACTTCGCCGACGTCGACTCGCATCGCCTGCGCCTCGGCCTGCGCTACAGCAGGAAGGACAGGAGCGCGGGCGAATGCTACGCCGGGCTGGCCTGGGAGCATGAATTGGGCGGCGAGGCGAGCGCGAGCGTCGGCGGTGACGCAGCGCCCAGTCCGAGCCTCAAGGGATCGAGCTATATGCTCGAACTTGGCTATCGCTTCCTGCCGCAAAATAGCCGCATTAGCTATGATTTCCACATCAATGGCTGGCAGGGAAAGCGCAAAGGACTCAGCGGCGGCGCTGCTATTCAATGGACATTCTAGAGCAGGTCTGACGCTCTGAAAAATAAAAACAGCCTCTTGCGACTGGGAGAATCCATGTCGCGAGAGGCTGTTTTTACTATGAAGCCCCAAGAGGTCAAGACGAAGGCGTAGAGCGATTGGCTAGGCTTCTGTAAGGGCGGCGCACAATGTCCACGAAGTGGACGTTTGTGCGTGTAGCTTATACAGGAAAATCGCTAGTCGACGCATCGCGGTGCGCAGGCGTGACGGTCAAGAGCCGCATCCGCGCCCTGCGGCGGTGTGGCCGGCGGCCGTCGACCTACGATTCTTGAAGAGCCATTTGCGTAGGGCGGCGCTCATCGAACCCCCAGCAGGTCGGCACATCCTGTGCGGCGAGCACGATGTTTTCCTGCCGGACGTTTTGCTGCGCGAGGATCGTGCGCACGGTCTCCTCGACGAGTTCGGGACGGTTGTTCTCCTGGCTCATGTGCGCGAGGAAGACGGCGCGCGGACGCTTCTTGAGGCGCACGAGCGCCCAAGCCGCCGCGCTGTTCGACAGGTGTCCGCGGTTCGAGAGGATGCGCTGTTTCAAGTGCCACGGATAGGAGCCGCGCTGCAGGAGTTCGCGGTCGTGGTTGGCTTCTAATATCAAGGCGTCCGCGCCTTCGATGGCGGTCATGACGTCGTTTGTCAAAAAGCCGAGATCGGTCGCGAGCGCACACTTCTCGCTGCCGCAGACGGCATAGCCGACGGGCGAGACGGCGTCGTGCAGCGTGGAAAAGCTCTTGACCGAGACCGCGCCGAGCATGACATCTCCGGTGAGCGGCGTGAACGTGTCCTCGGGCACGGCAAGGCTCTCCCGTATGGCGCGGAGCGTCGCGGGCGGTGCGAAGAGCGGCAGGCGATACTGCTTCAAGAGCGTCGGCAGTCCCTTGATGTGGTCGCTGTGCTCGTGCGTGATGAAGACGCCGTCGAGGGAGGCGGCATCGACGCCGAGGTCGGCGAGCGAGCGCGTGATGCGGCGTGCGCTGATGCCGGCGTCGATGAGGAGGCGCGTGCCGTCCAGCTCGATGTACGCGGCGTTTCCCTTGCTGCCGCTCGCGAGCATGGCGACGCGCAGGCCGCGCTCGGCGCTCTTCGGCACAGTCGCCTGCTGCTGCACAGGCTGCGCTGCCATCGCACAGGCGCGCGCCGCGAGAGACTCGGCGGCACGCAGGAAGCCGCCGCTCGTCATGGCGCCGCTCAAGGGCGCTTGACCCCGTTCGGCAGGATGAGGAAGGAGGCGCTTTTCTTTTCAGCGAGGAGCGAGGGCGGCTCCTTTTGTGCATCTTCCTCGGCGTCCGCGATCATGCCCTGCGTCCGCTGGCTTGCTTCCTGCAGGCGCAGCAGCCCTTCCATGAGGCCGATGTCCTGCTTCTTTGCGAGTGTTTCCAAGGCGGTCGCCGCGTGCTGCAGGAACTTTTGCAGCTGGTGCGTCTGCTCGTCCTGCTTGCGCTCGCGCTCCTTCGCCGCCTCGCCGTTGTCGCGCTGCGCCGTATCCAAGGAAGCGATGCGTCCCGAAAGCGACTCGTGCTCGCGCTCGATGTCCTCGGCGATCTGTCCGGCCGTCTCCACGAGGCCGATCTCGATGGCGGAGTGACGCTTCAAAAGGTCGGCGAATCCCTGCTCCTGCGTGCTCGCCACATACTGCAGGGTGAGCGCGAGGGAGTCCTTGAGATCCTGCGCGCCCTTTTCCTGCGCCGTGTGCAGTGCGGCCATCTGACGTGCGATCTCCTTCTGCATCATCGTGCCGAGCGCGCTCGTGTCGATGCCGGGACCGCTGCGGAAGGCGGATAGGTCGCGCGGCAGGCTGCGGGCGAGAGCGTTGATCTCGCGCACGAGTCCCGCCTGCATCGCGTCGAGGCGTTCGGCGACCGTGCGCTCCACCTCGTCGATGCGGCTGAGGATGGAGCGCTCGCGCCGGATCGAGTCGCGATCCTGCTGGCGGCGCACGTCGTGCATGTCGTCGATCGCCTGCTCAAGCTCTTCGAGCCGCTTTTCCAAGTCCTTCTTGTCCTCCGCGGTGATCAGCCCTGCCCGCGAAAATATGCTCTTGCCCATCGAAATGCCCTCCAAAACGAAATAAACGGGACAGGTGAACCCGCTCTGTGAGAATGTCCGACACGCAGGCATTCCCTAGTCGATAATATGATACTATTTTGATGCCTGTTAACCAGTGTAACAAAATGTCGCTTTATGTGCAATAAAGTTTTGCAAATGTGCCGAATCGCAGCGTGAATGAACGATATGCATCGCTTGCGCTGATCTCCGGTTGATCTCTATAGCTTCTACAGATCAAACATCGGGCAGCTGCCAGTCGATCGGCGTCTGCCCCGTGCTTTCGAGGAACGCGTTGGCGCGGGAGAAGGGGCGGCTGCCGAAGAAGCCGCGGAAGGCGGACAGGGGACTCGGGTGCGCCGATTCGATGACGGCGTGCGGCGGGGCGGCGATCATCGCCTTCTTGCGGCGTGCGGGCGCACCCCAGAGGATGAAGACGAGGGGCTTTTCGCGTGCCGAGAGCAGCTCTATGATGCGGTCGGTGAACTGCTCCCAGCCGTGCCCGTGGTGCGAGGCGGCGGCGTGGGCGCGTACGGTCAGCACGGTGTTCAAAAGCAGCACGCCCTGCTTTGCCCACGGCGCGAGGCAGCCGTTGTTCGGCGTCCTGCAGCCGAGATCGCTGGAAAGCTCCTCGAAGATGTTCTTGAGCGACGGCGGCGGCTCGACGCCCGCCTGCACGGAGAAGGAAAGTCCATGCGCCTGCCCCTCGCCGTGATAGGGATCCTGGCCGAGGATCACGACCTTCGTTTCGGCGTAGGATGTGTAGTGGAGCGCATTGAAGATCGCATACATGTCGGGAAAGATGCGGCGCGTGCGGTACTCGTCGATGAGAAAGCGGCGCAGCTCCTGATAATAGGGCTTCTTCATCTCGTCCGCGAGCAGCTCGCCCCAATCGTTTTGAAAAATCTTCATGGCACACACTCCTTTGATCATGCGGTGCATGGCGGAGAATCCTGCCCGTGCAGGCGGCGCCGGTTGCCCGCTTCGCCTTTGTCATATATAATAAAGGAAACGCTGATAAAACAGATTTGCGCAGAGGCGTGAAGATGGGTGGCTGAATTTATCCGCGGTTCATGAGGTGTGAACAGCGAGATGCCGAGCCGGTCCAGCAACAAGCCGCGATGCAGGTGCGGCTTCGGCAAGCGATGAAAAGAAAAGTGCGGCAAAGGAGGGCAGATGTGTGACACGCGAGGACTATGTCAAGTCGTTGATCAAATCGAACGGCTACAATCTGAAGGAGTTCGCGGCGAAGATCCACATGCCGTACACGACGCTTCTTTCCATATTGAATGGCTCCATCGGCGGCGCGGCGATGGACAACGTGCTGAAGATCTGCCGCGCGCTCGATCTGACCGTCGAGGAGCTCAACGGCATTGTCGCAAAGCCTGCACCCATGCGCATGGAAGAAGGCGGCATCGACCCGCAGCTTTTGGCAGTGCTCCGCAAGCTGACGATGGAAAAACAGCTCGCCTTGAAGCTCCTGCTGGAAGAATCGTGAAGCGCCGTATGCACGGAGCCGCACGCGCCGCCTTTTGCAAGCGGCCTTCCGGGTCACATTTTCCTTCGGGCATAAAAAAACGCCGCATCTGCGGCGTCGTATGCGTGGCTGGGGTAGCTGGACTCGAACCAACGCATGCGGGATTCAGAATCCCGT
>ERZ772993.1057-NODE-1057-length-11225-cov-17.754432_pt1 | contig 11225 bp, 13 predicted proteins | sample MGYA00580670_ERZ772993 | MGnify/ENA primary metagenome ERZ772993 (study PRJEB29015, sample SAMEA2737936) | human oral metagenome | biome: human oral; feature: human-associated habitat; material: dental | place: China | collected 2136 ...
GTCGCGGCGGCCCGGGCCGCCGGGGCCGGGCTCGGGGGCGGGCCGGCGGGCGCGGACCCCGTCGCCGACCAGTGGGAGGCCGACGCGCGGCTGCTGCTGGCCGAGCGCTCGCGCGGCCGCGGGCGGACGCCGTCGGTGCGCCTGCCCGACCACCTGCCCGCCACCAGGGTCGACGACCTGCGCGCCGACCGCGGGGCCTTCGCCCTCGACCTGCGCCGCCCCCTGCCGCCCGAGCCCAGCCCGGCCGGGCGCCTGGGCACCGTCTTCCACGACGCCGTCGCCCTGCGCCTGGCGGCCCGCGGCCAGCTGCTGACCCTGGCCCAGGCGGGCGTGCCCGACACCCTCGACCCCGCCGGGCGGCGCACCCTCGAGCGCTGGCTGAAAACGGCCTGCGAGCTGCCCCTGCTCCAGGACCACGTCCTGGAGGACACCGAGACCGAGCTCGAGCTGGCCCTGGAGGCCACGACCCTGCGCTGCCGCCTGGACGCGGTGTTCCGGGGGCCGGACGGCACCTGGCTCGTCGTGGACTGGAAGACCGGGTGGCAGCGGGCGCCCGTCGACCAGCTGAGCGTCTACGTCCACGCCCTGGCCGCCCACCGGGGCGTGGGGACCGAGTCGGTGCGGGCCGCCTACGTCTACGTCAACCGCCCCGGCGGGCTCGTCGACGAGCTCGGGGCCGCGGACCTGCTGGCCCTGGACGAGATCGAGGCGTCCCTGCGGGTGGAGGGGGATTGACCCGCGGGCGCCCGCGCGCGGCCCTCAGGCCCCGTCGGGCGAGTCGATCGGGCGCGGCGCCAGGCGCAGCGGGAAGGGGAAGGGCGGCGGGACCGGGAAGGGATCGTCGTCCTCGTCCTCCACCGGCATCATGTCCACCTCGCGGGTCACGGCGCGGGGCCCGCTGCGCCTGCGCTCGCCGGGCACCGGCGCCAGGCGCGGGGAGTGCGGCGCGACCAGGGGCTCCCGGCCCACCTGCTCGGCCAGGTCGGCCAGCATGGACACGGCGTCGTCGATGACCTCCTGGCGGCCGGAGCCGATGCCGTGCAGGAGCCAGCGGGCCAGGCTCATCTCGCTGACCAGCTCGGCCCGGTCCCGCAGGTGCTTGTCGACCCCCTCGGAGCGGGCCGTGTCGTAGGCGGACTCGATGGACTCCAGGCAGTCCACCGGGGCGGTGGAGTAGATCCAGGCCATGTCCTCGGCCGGGTCGCCCACGTGCGCCTGGTTCAGCCCGCGCAGGGCCACCACGGCGCCGCCGGCCGTCAGTATGTTCTCCTCGGCCAGGTCGCCGTGCACGACGGTGGGCTTGAAGCGCCACAGCGCGGTGTCCTCCAGGGCCTGCTCCCAGCGCGAGAGCAGGGCGGAGGGCACCTTGCCGGTCGCGGCGGCGTCGTCGAGCACCGCCAGCCAGCGGTCGCGCACGTCGTCGGCGTCGTAGACCGGCATGCCGGCCTCGGAGATGACCGAGGTGCTCAGCTCGTGGAGCTCGCCCAGGGCGCGCCCCAGCCCCGCCGACAGCCCCGGGCCCGGGTGGAGGGCGGCGGCGTCCACGGGCCTGCCCTCCACGTGGGAGCGGACCTGGATGCGCACCCCGTCCTGGTGCAGCGACCCCGCCGGGCGCGCCACGTCGAAGGAGGCGCGCCCGTCGTCCACGGCCCGGCCGATGCGCCGCAGAACCTCCGCCTCCGACTCCAGCAGGTCCCCCTCGGCGTCGGTGCGGGCCTGGAGCACCTCCCAGTGGCGGCCCTGGGTGTCGATGACGCCGACGACGCGCAGGGCGGGCGACTCCTCCTGGGGCAGGGTCAGGCGCACCGGGTCCAGGCCGGGCACGGCGACGGCGGCCAGGGCGGCCAGGGCCAGCGGGGAGGGGTCGCGGCGCAGCTCGTGCACGGCGGCCGTCCGCTCCCGCCCCGCCCCGGTATCCTCGCCGCCGGAGGGCGCGGCGGACTCGTCGACGGTCTGGTTCGGGTCGGACGGGGAGCTCGGCATGGCCCAACCGTAGGCGACCGCGGGCGCAAGAGGACACTTTTCCGCTCCATTCGGTGCGTCGGGGCCCGCCGCCCGGCGCGCGGCCCCGAGTTATCCACAGGATCGGCCGACCCCCTGGTCCGGGGCGGCGCCGTCGCCTAGGGTAGAGGCGCGATCCCGCGCAGCGGTGCGCGGGGCCGCCACGTCCCCACGGCGCCCAGGCGCCCCGCCCCGGGTCGACCGGCCCCTCACTCCCACGAGGTCTTCCGCCCATGGATGCTGCGACGCTGCTCCACACGGAGATACGCGAGCTCGTGCGCCGGCGCGGCCTCGACCCCCTCACCCAGACCGAGGCCCTGGAGGACCTCGCGGCCCAGGCCGGGGCCGACTACGTCCGCCGGGCCGACGCCGGACTCGTCCCGCCCCTGCCCGACCCGGCCGGCGCCCAGGCCGCCGCCGTCGACGCCCTGGCCGGCATGGGCCCCCTCCAGCCCTACCTCGACGACGAGTCCATCGAGGAGATCTGGGTCAACTCCCCGGGCCGCGTCTTCGTGGCCCGCTCCGGCCGCCCCGAGCTGACCACGACGATCCTGGAGGACGAGCACCTGCGGATCCTCGTCGAGCGGATGCTGCGCGCCTCGGGCCGGCGCCTGGACCTGTCCAGCCCCTTCGTCGACGCCCAGCTCCCCGGCGGGGAGAGGCTCCACGTGGTCATCCCGCCCATCACCTCCGGGCACTGGGCCGTCAACATCCGCAAGCACTCCTCCCGCGCGGCGCGCACCGCCGACCTGGTCCGCATGGGCTCGCTGACCCCCGCCGCCGCGGCCTTCCTCGACGCCTCCGTCCAGGCCGGGCTCAACATCCTCGTCTCGGGCGCCACCCAGTCCGGCAAGACCACCATGCTGCGGGCCCTGTGCGGCGCCATCCCCGCGGGCCAGCGGATCATCACCTGCGAGGAGGTCTTCGAGCTGGCCCTGCGCAACCGCGACTGCGTGGCCATGCAGACGCGCGCGGCCAGCATCGAGGGCGTCGGGGAGGTCACGCTCAGGCGGCTGGTCAAGGAGTCGCTGCGCATGCGCCCGGACCGCCTGCTCATCGGCGAGGTCCGGGAGGCCGAGGCCCTCGACCTGCTCATCGCCATGAACTCGGGGCTGCCCTCCATGTCCACCATCCACGCCAACTCCGCCCGGGAGGCCGTCATCAAGGCCTGCACCCTGCCGCTCCTGGCCGGGCAGAACGTCTCGGCGGACTTCGTGGTGCCCACCGTGGCGGGCGTCCTCGACCTGGTCGTCCACCTCGGCCTCGACCCCGAGGGGCGCCGCCGGGTGCGCGAGATCGCCGCCCTGTCCGGCCGGGTCGAGGGCGGCGTCGTCGAGCTCGCCCGGGTCTTCGACCGCGACCGGCGCGGACGCCTCGTGCGCGGCCCCGGGGCGCCCGGCTGCCCCGAGCGCTACGCCCGCGCCGGCCACGACCTGGCCGCGCTGCTGACCGGGGCCGGCGCCGCGCCCGGCCCCCGCCCGGTGGTCGTCGGCGGGAGGCGGTCCTGATGGGCGCCGTCGCCGGGCTGCTCGCCGGCCTGGGCCTGGTCCTGGTCCGACTGGCCCTGACCACCCCGCCGCCGCAGTGGCGCTCGGAGCGCTCGCGGCGCCTGGGCGACCTGCTCGTCCAGGCGGGCGCCGGGGGGACCAGCCCGGCGGCCTTCCTCGCCGGCACCGCGGTCCTCGGGCTCGTCGTCGCCCTCGTCTTCCTGGGCGTGTCGAAGGCCTGGACCATCGCCGTCGCCTTCGGCGTCCTGGCCACGGGGCTGCCCTACCTCCTGCTGTCCTCGCGCGCCCGGGCGCGGCGCACCCGCCTGCGCGAGGCGTGGCCGGAGGCGGTCGACACCCTCGTGTCCGGCGTCCGCGCCGGCATGAGCCTGCCCGAGGCGCTGGGCGCCCTGGCCGAGCGGGGGCCGGAGGCGGTGCGCGCCCCCTTCGCCGCCTTCGCCGTCGACTACGCCGCCACGGCCCGCTTCGGCGTGAGCCTGGACCGCCTCAAGGACCGCTTCGCCGACCCCGTCGCCGACCGGATCATCGAGGCGCTGCGCCTGGCCCAGGAGGTCGGCGGGGCGGAGCTGGGCGCCCTGCTGCGGGCCCTGTCGCGCATGCTGCGCGAGGACCTGCGCACCCGCGGCGAGCTGCGGGCCCGCCAGTCCTGGACCGTCAACGGCGCCCGGGTCGCCGTGTGCGCCCCCTGGCTCGTGCTCGCCCTGCTGTCCACGCGCCCGCAGGCGGCGCAGGCCTACGCCACCACCGCCGGCGGCCTGGTCCTGCTGGTCGGCGCCCTGGCCTCCGCGATCGCCTACCGCCTCATGCTGCGCCTGGGGCGGCTGCCCGAGGAAGAGCGGGTGCTGCGATGAGCGCGCTGCCGGTCGGCGCCGGCGCGGGGCTGCTGGCCGCCGTCGGGCTCCTCCTGGTCCTGTCCGCCCTGCGGCGGGGCCGCATCGGGCTCGCGCACCGGCTGGCGCCCTACGTCCACCGGCGCGCGCGGACCTCGGGCCTGCTGCGCGCGGCCGCCCCGCCGGAGGACTCCCGCACGGTCTGCGCCGCCCTGGTCCGCTCCCTCGTCCGCGCCGCCCGGGTCCTGGAGCGGGGCGGCTCCTCGGCCGCGTCGGTCAGACGGCGGCTGGAGCGCGCCGGCGGGGCGCTGGGGTACGAGGAGCTGCGCCTCCAGCAGCTGGTCTGGGCGGGCGCGGGCCTGGTGGCGACCCTCGGGGGCGGCATGCTCCTGGCGCTCGTGCGCCCGGTCAACGCCCCGGTCCTCATCGCGGCCTCGCTGCTGGCGGCCCTGACCGGGGCGGCGGGGCGCGACTGGTGGCTCAGCCGGGAGGTCGAGCGGCGCCGGGCCCGCATCGAGGCGCAGCTGCCCGACGTCGTCGAGCTCCTCGCGCTGGTGGTGGGCGCGGGCCAGGGGCCGGTCGCCGCCATCGAGCGGGTCGTGGCGCTGGGACGCGGCGCGCTGGTCGACGAGCTGTCGCTGGCCCTGGCCGAGGTGCGCGCCGGCACCGTGCTGACCACCGCCCTGGCGCATCTGGAGCAGCGGGTCGCCTCGCCCCGGGTGGCGCGCCTGTCCGAGGCGATCGCGATCGCCCTGGAGAGGGGCACGCCCCTGGCCGACGTCCTGCGCTCCCAGGCGGCCGACTCCCGCGAGGCCGCCCGCCGCGAGCTCATGGAGGAGGGCGGCAGGCGGGAGATCGCCCAGATGGTCCCCGTCGTCTTCCTCGTCCTGCCCATCACCGTCGTCTTCGCCCTCTTCCCGGGCCTGTTCGTCCTGCGGATCGGCCTGTGAGCCCGCTCCGCCCGCCCTCCCGCGATCCTCATTCCCGCAATCGACCCGGCCACGACAAGGAGAACGCCGTGAACGCCATGACCCCCGCCCGCCGCTCGCGCCGCGCCCGTCCGCCCGCGCACCGCCGCCCGCGCCCGCCCGCGCACCGCCGTCTGACGGCGGCCCTGATCGCCGAGCGCGGGGACGTGCCCGGCTGGGTGCTCGTGACGCTCATGACCGCCGGCCTCGTCGTGGCCCTGTGGGCCGTGGCCGGTCCGGCCCTGACCCAGGTCTTCCTCGACGCCATCGCCAAGGTCACCGGTGCGATCTGACCCGCCCGCGGCCCGGGGCGCGCGGGCGGGCGAGGAGGGCTCGGCCGTGGCCGACTTCGCCCTGGTCGGCGCGCTCGTCGTGACCGTGGCCCTGGCCCTGCTCCAGCTCGCCCTGGGACTGCACGTGCGCAACGTCCTGATCGACGCCGCCGGGGAGGGGGCCCGGCGCGCGGCGCTGGTCGGGGGCACGACGGCGGAGGCCGAGGCGCGGGTGCGGGCCCTGGCCGGCGCGGCGCTGAGCGAGGACTGCGTCCAGGCCGTTCAGGTCCGGCGCACCCGCACCGGGGACCTGGCGGTGGTGGAGGTGCGCGTCCTCGCCCGGCTGCCGGTGCTCGGGCTCCTCGGACCCGGCGGGGGGCTCGCGGTCACCGGCCACGCCGTCGACGAGGCGGCCCTGGCCGACCCGCCCGGGGCGGGGCGGGGATGAGCGCGCCCGGCCCCCGCCCGCGCGGGGCGGAGGAGGGCAGCGCGACCGTCGAGTTCATCGGCTGGACGGTCGGCGTGGTCGTGCCCGTGCTCTACCTCATCGTCGCCCTCGCCCAGATCCAGGCGGCCTCCTTCGCCGTGGCCTCCGCCGCCGACGCCGCGGCCCGCGTCCTGGCGGTCGACGCCGGGCCCGGGGCCCTGGCGCACGCGCGCGCCGCCGTCGGACTGGCCCTGGGCGACCAGGGGATCGACGCCGATCCGGCGCAGTGCCTGAGCGTGGAGTGCGCCGAGCCCGGCTGCGGGGGAGGGGTCGTGCTGCGCGTGGAGGCGGGGGTGTCGCCGCCCCTGCTGGAGGGCCTGGTCGGCGAGGCCGTCGTCGTCCACAGCGAGCGCGTCGTCACCCTCGCCGGCGCGCGGGGGCCGGAGCGGTGATCGCGCGGGCGCGCGCCGCCGCGGCGCGGGAGGAGGGCCGGACGCTCCTGCTGGGCGTCGGCCTGGTCGCCGTCGTCCTGGCCCTCGTGCTCGTCGTCGCCTCGGCGACGGCGGTCCACCTCGACCTCAAGCGGCTCACGGCCCTGGCGGACTCCGCCGCGGCGGCGGCCGTCGATGCGGCGGAGCCGGACGGCTACTACGGCGGGGCGGGCGGCGGGGCCCCGCCCGGTCTGACCGAAGCCGGGGCGCGCGCGGCGGCGCAGGCGGACCTGGGCCGTCAGCCCGCCGCCGGCGGCCTGGAGGGCGTGGAGATCGCCGACGTCGAGATCGTGGACTCCACCACCGTCGTCATCACCCTCAGCGCCCGTTCGCGGCCGCCCTTCCTGCCGTGGGGCGTCATCCCCTCCCGGGGGTTCACGATCCGGGCGGCCGGCTCGGCGCGGACGGTCGTCGCGCCGTGAGGCCGCCCCGCGCCCGGCCCCGTCCGGTCCGGGAGCGGGTCAGGCGGCGCTCAGGCGGCCGCGCCGGACGTGGTGCAGGCGGGAGCGCACCCCCGCGCCGCGGCGTCGGGCCAGCTGGGCGATGTAGGCGCGCTTGACGGTCAGCAGGATGTTGAGGCCGATGATGATGAAGAAGACGTTGGCGATGGCGCTGGGCCAGGCGCCGGTGCGGGCGCAGTTGATGAGCAGCAGCGCGGAGGCGGACAGGTTGAGCGCCTGGTACCTCAGCGAGTCGCCGGCGATGCGCCCCTTGGAGACCAGGGCGTAGGCCAGCAGGAACTCGGCGGCGCCGATCCAGCCGCCGATGGAGATGAGGACGGGGAGCACATCGTTCACGGAAGGGAATACTGTCCCTCCGGTAGGTGAAGTTCAATCGCAGGAAACTGTAGCCGGACTGTAGAAGAACTGAAACGATAGTCACATGAGGATAACGCCGTCGCGCCTGTCCGTCCTGCTCGCCGTCCATCGGGCCGGGGGCATCGTCGCCGCCGCGGACTCCCAGCACCTGACCCCCTCGGCCGTCAGCCAGCAGATCAAGCTGCTGGAGAAGGAGGCGGGCGTGCGCGTGCTCGATCGCGCGCCCACCGGGGCCGTGCTCACCGACGCCGGACGGGTGCTCGCCGAGACGGCCGAGCGCATCGAGGCCGAGCTCGCCTCGGCCCAGCGCGAGCTCGCCGAGCTCGACGAGTCCGCCCCCGCCGGGCACGTGCGCATCGGCTCCTTCTCCACCGCCATCCGCGCCCTGCTGCTCCCGCTGCTCACGGTCGTCGAGCGGACCATGCCCGGCGTGGTGATGACCATCGAGGAGACCGAGGAGCGCAGCGGCCTGGCCCGGCTGCGGCGCGGCGAGCTCGACCTGGTCCTCCTCGAGCGCGACGAGCGCACCCCGACCGACCCGCCGCGCCCCATGGCGGACGTGCCCGTCCTGGACGAGTCCTGGCTCGTCGTCGTGCCGCCCGGGCAGGCCGCGCCCCAGACGCTGTCCGACCTGGCGCGCGCCACCTGGATCGCCCTCGACCCCTCCACCGCGGGCGCCTACGCGCTCGACAGGCTCTCGCGACGGCTGGGCGCGCCCCTGAGCACGCGCCACGTCGCCTACGACTACGACGTCGTCCTGGCCATGGTCAGCCTCGGCCAGGGCCACGCCCTCATGCCCGAGCTCGCCGTCGTCTCCGGGCGGGTGCCCGACGGCGTGAGCCTGGCCCGGCTGCCGGGGCTGGGCGCCCGCCAGATCGTCGTGCGCCACCGACGGACCCGCTCCGACCCCGGGCCCGCCACGCGCGCCGTCCTCGACGAGCTCCTCATCCGGGCCGCCGCCCTCGGGCTCGGCTGAGGGCGGGCCGGTCGCGCGGGCGCGGGGCCCGCGTGACGTAGACTCGCCGCGTGGCCACCGACTTCTCCGCCGAGATCGAACGACTCCGACACACCTACGCCTCCATCGCCGCGGTGACGGACCCCGAGGCGCTGCGCGCGCGCATCGCGGAGCTGTCCGAGGCCGCCGCCGCCCCCGACCTGTGGGACGACCCCGAGGCCGCGCAGGCCGTCACCTCCGACCTGTCCCACGCCCAGGCCGAGCTGGGGCGCGTGCAGGAGATGGGCTCGCGCATCGACGACCTGGAGGCCATGGTCGAGATGGCCGGGGAGGAGTCCGGGAAGGACGCCGACGACCTGCTCGCCGAGGCCGCCGCCGACCTCGCCGCCATCTCCAAGGACCTGTCCGAGCTGGAGATCCGCACCCTGCTGAGCGGCGAGTACGACCAGCGCGACGCCGTCGTCACCATCCGCTCGGGCGCCGGGGGCGTGGACGCGGCCGACTTCGCCGAGACGCTGCTGCGCATGTACACCCGCTGGGCCGAGCGGCACGGCTACCCCGTCAAGGTCCTCAACACCTCCTACGCCGAGGAGGCGGGGCTCAAGTCCGTGACCTTCGAGGTCCACGCCCCCTACGCCTACGGGACCCTGAGCGTCGAGGGCGGCACGCACCGCCTGGTGCGCATCAGTCCCTTCGACAACCAGGGTCGCCGCCAGACCTCCTTCGCCGCCGTCGAGGTCATCCCGCTCATCGAGTCCACCGACCACATCGACGTCCCGGAGACCGACATCCGCGTCGACGTCTTCCGCTCCTCGGGGCCCGGCGGGCAGAGCGTCAACACGACCGACTCCGCCGTGCGCATCACCCACATCCCCACCGGCCTGGTGGTCTCCATGCAGGACGAGAAGTCCCAGATCCAGAACCGAGCCGCCGCCATGCGCGTGCTCCAGTCGCGCCTGCTGCTGCTCAAGCAGCAGGAGGAGGACGCCAGGAAGAAGGAGCTGGCCGGGGACGTCAAGGCGTCCTGGGGCGACCAGATGCGCTCCTACGTCCTCAACCCCTACCAGATGGTCAAGGATCTGCGCACCGGCTACGAGGTCGGCAGCCCCGACGCCGTGTTCGACGGCGATATCGACGGCTTCATCGACGCCGGCATCCGCTGGCGCAGGCAGCAGGAGCAGGGCGGGCGGTGAGGGGCCGGAGCCGTCCCCGCTCCGGGCGGATCGGCCCCGTCATGATCCCCCCGCCGCGCCCCGGCCCGGCTCGACGCCGTCGGCGTCGCCGGTCCGCCGGCAGCGGGCCTCGACCCACTGCCCGACGCGCCGCGTGAACTCCTCGGGCCGGCACAGGCTCGAGGGGTCGAAGGAGTCCGCGATGACGTCGAACTCGGAGTTCGCCAGCGCCTCGTGGGTGCGCCGCATCATCTCCACGGCGAGGGCGGAGTGGTCGCCGACCAGGCACAGCGCCGGTGTGCGGCAGGAGCGCAGGAGCCGTTCGTAGTGCACGGCGTTGACCGCGCGGCGCTGGAGGATCAGGTCGCGGGGCCGCGCCGCCAGGAGGGCCCGCGCCATCGCCTCGCCCGCCCGCGGCCACTTGCCGTAGGCCGCGCGGATGCCGGCCGCCAGGGTCCGCGCGGGCGCGAGCCGCAGCGCGAGCGGCTGGAGCCTCGCGGGCGCGAGCCGGAACCACTCCGGGACGGTGCGGGCGCGGGTGTCGCACAGGCTGTCGCAGATGATCGCCGAGGCCGCGAGCGCCCCGTGGCGCAGCATGAGGGTCTGGACGAGGACGCCGCCGTAGGAGATCCCCACCAGGTGGGCGCGCTCGACGCCGAGCCCCCGCAGCGCCCCGGCGATCGCGTCGGCCTGGTGCGTCAGGACGTCGTCGACCCGCAGGTCCGGCAGCGAGGGCGATCGCCCCGTTCCCGGCACGTCGAGGCTCACGCACCGGAACCGGTCGCGCAGGGCCTCGACCTGCGGGGCGTACATGGTGTGATCGCACCCCAGGCCCGGGATGAAGACGACGGTCGGCCCGCGGCCGACGGACTCGATGAACATGACACTCCCACTACGAACGTAGTAACTACGATCGTAGTATATCTCGCGGGAGGATTCGGTGCCGGAACCGGCCTCGCGACGGCGGGCCGGTCACGCCCGCGGCGCGGCGCCGGCGCCGGTCCGGCGACTCAGCGCGTCGATCAGCTCGCGCACGCTCGTCGGCTCCGGGCAGATGGCCCGGGCGAGCTCGAGGCCGGTGAGCAGCGCCGCCAGCGCGGGAGTGGTCAGCGGGATGTCGTCCGTCCTGGCGCCGTCGAGCCGCTCGAGCATCTCCGCGCGGATCGGGGCGATGGCCCGGCGCAGCCCGGGGTCGCGCTGGGCGAGGATCACGAGCTCGAGCCACGCCAGGGACAGGTCCTCGTCCACGGCCCCCTCCGGCGCGGCCAGACGGCGGCGGGCGATCTCGCGGGCCACGGCCCCCACCAGCTCGTCGCGGCTGCGGAAGGCGTTGCTCGTCGTCCCGTCGGGCACGCGGGCGGCGCGGTCGACCGCCCGGTGCGTGAGGGCGTGCGGGCCGCCCTCCTGGAAGACGGCCACCGCTGCGGCGAGGACTTGTTCTCGACGTGTCATATTCCCCTCCGCTGCGCCCCTTCGCCCTTCACTGTACGAGAAAAGGGGTCGCGGCGGAGGGTGAGGGGGCGCAGCGGGGGAGAGGGGCGCGGCGGACGCGTGCACCGCCTCACTCCCGGGCCCGTCGCCACGGCCCGCCCGCTCGCCTAGGCTTGATCGCAGTGCGCGCGGAACCGCCCGGGCAACCGGTCGCCGTCGTCGCGCAGGCATCCATCACCCGCACTCCGACGAAAGGCGCGGCGAAGCAGTGGCCGAGTACATCTACCAGATGATCAGGGCGCGCAAGGCGCACGGCGACAAGGTCATCCTCGACGACGTCACCATGGCGTTC
>ERZ772993.1066-NODE-1066-length-11140-cov-36.732341_pt1 | contig 11140 bp, 8 predicted proteins | sample MGYA00580670_ERZ772993 | MGnify/ENA primary metagenome ERZ772993 (study PRJEB29015, sample SAMEA2737936) | human oral metagenome | biome: human oral; feature: human-associated habitat; material: dental | place: China | collected 2136 ...
TCTTGCCGGTCCGACGACGACGCACGATGAGGCGGTCGCTGGACTTGTTGGGACGGCGGGTGCGGCCCTCGGGCTTGCCCCACGGCGAGACGGGGTGACGACCACCGGAGGTCTTACCCTCACCACCACCGTGCGGGTGGTCCACCGGGTTCATGACGACACCGCGGACGGTCGGGCGCACGCCCTTCCAGCGCATACGGCCGGCCTTGCCCCAGTTGATGTTGGACTGCTCGGCGTTGCCGACCTCGCCGATGGTGGCGCGGCAGGCGGCCTCCACGTTGCGGATCTCCCCGGAGGGCATGCGCAGCTGCGCGTACTTGCCCTCCTTGGCGACCAGCTGGACGGAGGTGCCGGCGCTGCGAGCGATCTTGGCCCCGCCACCGGGACGCAGCTCGACCGCGTGGACGACCGTACCGGTGGGGATGTGACGCAGCTGCAGGTTGTTGCCGGGCTTGATGTCGGCGCTGGGGCCGGCCTCGACGACGTCGCCCTGACGGAGCTTGTTCGGGGCGATGATGTAGCGCTTCTCGCCGTCCATGTAGTGCAGCAGGGCGATGCGCGCGGTGCGGTTGGGGTCGTACTCGATGTGAGCGACCCTGGCGGGCACGCCGTCCTTGTCCGCCCGGCGGAAGTCGATGATGCGGTAGGCGCGCTTGTGCCCGCCGCCCTTGTGGCGGGCGGTGATGCGCCCGGAGGAGTTGCGTCCGCCGGTCTTGCGCAGCGGGCGCACGAGGGACTTCTCGGGCCGGTTGCGCGTGATCTCGACGAAGTCGGCCACGGAGGCGCCGCGGCGACCCGGCGTCGTCGGCTTGTACTTGCGGATTCCCATATCGATCCTCTCCTACCGGGTCACTTCGTCACGTCGCCGAAGATGTCGATGGTCCCCTCGCGCAGGGTGACGATGGCGCGCTTGGTGTCCTTCGACTTGCCGATGCCCGTGCGGGTGCGACGGGTCTTGCCCCGCCGGTTCTGGGTGTTGACCGACTCGACCTTGACGCCGAAGATCGCCTCGACGGCCTGCTTGATCTCGGTCTTGTTGCTTCTCGGCGCGACGATGAACGTGTACTGGCCGCGGTCGATGCAGGTGTAGGACTTCTCGGAGACGACCGGGGCGATGATGACGTCGCGGGGGTTCCTGGACTTCTCGAGGCTCACTTGGACTCCTCCTTGCCCCGGCCCAGGAAGGCGTCCAGGGCGTCGGCGGTGAAGACGACGTCGTCGGTGGCGAGGACGTCGTAGGTGTTGAGCTGGTCGGCCGGCAGCAGGCGCGTCTCGGGGAGGTTGCGCAGGCTGCGCACGGTGAGCTCGTCCCCGCGGGCGGTCACGATCAGGACCTTGCGGTCGGTGAGGTGGCGCAGCGCGACCAGGGCCGCCTTGGTCGACGGCCTGTCGGTGGTGACGAACTCGGTGATGACGTGGATGCGGCCGTTGCGGGCCCGGTCCGACAGGGCGCTGCGCAGGGCGGCGGCCTTCATCTTCTTGGGCGTGCGCTGGGTGTAGTCGCGCGGCTGCGGGCCGTGCACGACGCCGCCGCCGGTGAACTGCGGCGCGCGGATCGAGCCCTGGCGGGCGCGGCCGGTGCCCTTCTGGCGGTAGGGCTTGCGCCCGCCGCCGCGGACCTGGCCGCGGGTCTTGGTGGAGTGGGTGCCCTGGCGGGCCGCGGCGAGCTGGGCCACGACCACCTGGTGCATGAGCGGGATATTGGGCTCGACGTCGAAGATCTCGGCGGGCAGCTCGACGGAGCCGGTCTTGTCCCCCTTCGAGTCGACGATGTCGACGGAGAGTGCGTCAGCCATGGTGTCAGGCTCCCTTCGCGACGGACTTCACGGCGGTGCGCACGACGACGACCGAGCCCCGGGGTCCGGGGACGGCGCCGCCCACGAGCAGCACGCCCTTGGCGGGGTCGACGCCGCGGACCTTGAGGTTCTGGACGGTCCGGCGCGCGTGGCCCATGCGGCCGGCCATGCGCAGGCCCTTGAAGATGCGGCCCGGGGTGGCGCAGGCGCCGATGGAGCCGGGCTTGCGGTGGTTGCGGTGCGCGCCGTGGGAGGCGCCCACGCCGGAGAAGCCGTGGCGCTTCATGACGCCCGCGAAGCCCTTGCCCTTGGAGGTGCCGGTGACGTCGACCAGCTGACCCGCCTCGAAGACGTCGGCGCCCAGCTCCTGGCCCAGGGAGAACTCGCCGGTCAGGGCGGTGCGGACCTCGGCGATGTGGCGGCGGGGGGCGACCCCCGCCCGCTCGAAGTGGCCCTTGAGGGGCTTGGTGACCTTGCGCTCGGGGATCTCGCCGAAGGCGAGCTGGACGGCCTCGTAGCCGTCGTTCTCAAGCGTGCGGATCTGGGTCACGACATTGGTGTCGACGCGCACGACCGTGACGGGGCGCAGGACGCCGTCCTCGTCCCAGATCTGCGTCATGCCGAGCTTGGTGCCCAGGAGCGCCCGGATGGGCGCCTCGGCAGCCGGCTGCTTAAGCGTAGTCATGGCCTGTCACCTCAGAGCTTGATCTCGATATTGACGTCGGCCGGCAGGTCGAGCCGCATGAGCGAGTCGACGGCCTTGGGGGTCGGGTCGACGATGTCGATCAGCCGCTTGTGCGTGCGCATCTCGAAGTGCTCACGGCTGTCCTTGTACTTGTGCGGCGACCGGATGACGCAGAACACGTTCTTCTCGGTCGGCAGCGGCACGGGGCCCACGACCGTCGCACCCGCGCGGGTCACGACGTCGACGATCTTGCGCGCCGAGGAGTCGATGACCTCGTGGTCGTAGGACTTGAGCCGGATGCGGATCTTCTGTCCCGCCATGGCGCCTAACCTCTCTGCTTCTCTATCGACCGGTCCACGCGCTCGGGCGTGTCGCTCGCGCGACGCACACGGCTCTCCCTGTGAAGAAAGATGAGACCGGCCTGGACACACGGAAACCCGATGAGCATCGGGTCCGTCAGACTGGTTCCCGGGTCGACCCCGGGAGGTGGCCGGCAGACGATCGCCCGACCGGCCCGCCAACGCTATCAGCGCCCGCACGGCCGGGGAAGCCGAGCGGGCCGTCCGGGCCTGTGAGACCGACCACCCTGTCCCCCGCGCTCGGGCGTGTCGCGGATGGTCGGCCCGGGCCCCTCACGGACCGAGGCGCTCCCCCGGGGTCCGATCCCGGCGCCCCGGCCGACGCCGGCCCTGCGCCCCGGCGTCGGTCCCGCGCTCTTGGCCGAGCCCGAAGATCTCCTCGTCGAGGCCGGAGTACGGGCTCAGCACGAGCGTGGGGGCCTCCGCCGCGCGGCGCCGGTCCTCGGGCGATTCCGCGCGGGTCCCGGGCGGGGCCCCGGGCGCGGTCGGCGGGGCCTCGGGCGCGGCCGCAGGCGGGCCCTCGCCCTCCTCGGACGGACCCGCGGCGTCGTCGGGCGGGGCCGCGACGACGGCGTCGGGCGCGCCCTCCCCCGGGGCCGCCCCGTCCCGCTCCGGCCCGCCGCCGCTCCGGGGGCGGGGCGGGCAGCCGGCGCGCCAGACGTACAGGCCGATGAGGACCACGCCCCCGGTCAGGATCACCGCCCACCACGGGAAGCCGGGCACGTCCGGGGGGCTGCCCGCCGCGGCGAGGTCCTCGGCGGGGGTCGGCACGATCCTCTCGCCGGTGACGAGGATGCGGTGGGTGTTGATGCCCAGCGGCGTGCAGGTGACGAGGGTGACCAGGTCCCGGTCGGGCTCGGCGCGCAGCTCCTCGGTCTGCTCGGGCTCGACGACCTTGGTCTCGACGACGCGGTAGGTGAGCACCTCGCCGAAGACCTCGATGACGAAGGTGTCCCCCGTCTCGACGCGGTCGAGGTTGGTGAACATGACGGCGTTGGCCAGGCCCCGGTGCCCGGTGATCACGGAGCGGGTGCCCGGGCCGCCCACCGGCAGGGAGGTGCCCTCCAGGTGCCCCAGGCCCTCCAGGAGGGTCTGGTCGGCGGTGCCGTGGTAGACGGGCAGGTCGAGGTCGATGGCGGGGATCTTGAGGCGCGCCATGAGGCCGGCGCCGTTGACATTGAGGATCTGGTCGTAGCTCAGGGCCTGCGCTCCCGCCTCGCCGGCGCCGGTGGGCACGTTCGTATTGGCCTGCAGGACCGCGCCGACCGACAGGGCGTCGTTGTAGGCGCGGGCATTGGCCAGCTGCGTGGCGGCGTCGGGGCTGGTGCGGTCCACGGCCGCGGAGTAGTCGGCCACGACCCGGGACTGGTTGTACTGGCTGATCCAGCTGGCGATCGTCGGGTAGGAGAAGACGATCATCCCCGCCAGCGCCAGCGTCGCGGGGATGAGGGAGGAGCGCGACAGGCGCCAGCGCCCGGAGCGGGCGGCGCGGGCGGAGGGACGACGGCGGGGGTGTGACATGCGGTGGGTTCTCCTGGGACTGACGCCGTGCGGCGGGCAGACCGGGGTCTGTCCGCCGCACGGCGTCGGCGCGGGACCGCGCATCGGCGGCCGGTCCGTCAGCGGGACCGGCCGCCGACGACGCTCAGGCCTGCGCGCGCTTCTTGCGGGACGACAGGGCGAAGCCGACGGCGCCGAGAATGAGGGCGGCGCCCAGCATCATGAGCAGGACCCGGCCGGCGGCACCGGTGAGGGGCAGCTGGGGGACGTCCTGCTTGGTGTTGTCGATGGTCACGTCCTTGTCGGCGGTCAGGCCGGCCTTGACGGCCACGGGGGTGGAGTTGTTCGTCGTCAGGACGTAGCCGGCGGGCGCCTTGGTCTCGACCAGGACGTAGCAGCGCTGCGTGTGGTCGGGGGTCACGCCCGTGACGCCGGCGGCGCCCGCCTTCGAGTCCACGAACAGCCCGGCGATGCTCACCACACCGGTGGCGTCGGAGGTGAACTCGGTGGCACCGCCCACGGCGATCGGGTCGCCGGTCCTGGTGGCGGCGGAGCAGTCGGCGGCGTAGGGGTCGGCGGCGTTGTAGACCTGGAAGACCGCGCCCTCCAGCGCCTTGGCGTTGTCCTTGTCCTGCTTGAGGACCTTGACGTCGCCCCAGCTGGAGACGACCTCGTTGGTGGGAGTGCCGTCATCCGGGGTGCCCGGGGGGATGTCGTTGGGGGTGGTCGGCGGGGTGTCCGGCGGGGTGTTCGACGGCTTCGCGTCGACGTAGAGCTTGGCGGTGTTGCGGATATTGCCGTCGGCGGGAACCGACTTGACGGTGGCGGCGAAGACGACCTCGATCGTGGAGTTCGGCTTGGTCTTGAGGTGGGCCAGGCCGGCGCTGTTGAAGCCGACGGTGACCGTCTGGCCCTCGGTCGCGGTGTAGTAGGAGGTCGGGACGTCCACGCCGTCGATCTTGACCGAGACGACCTTGCCGTTCTCCATATTGGCGTCGAGCGGGTCGTCGATGATGAAGTGGGTGAAGTTGTCCGTCGCGGCGATGGACGGGATCTTGGCGGTGACCGGGAAGGTCACCTGCTCACCGGTCTGGACGCCGTGCTTGGTCTCCTCGACGGTGATCGACTTGGTGGGGGCCAGCACGACGGTGTTCTTGGGGTAGACGTTGACGTCGTAGAGCCAATTGCCGTCGGGGTGGGCCGTGTTCGCCGTGTTGTTCGGGAAGGGGATGGTCACCAGGAAGGGCGCGGCCTTCGTCTTGACCGTCGCGGGGGCCGAGGTCTCGCAGACCAGGTAGGCCTTGACCGGCAGGTTGCCGATGGTGGTGTTGCCGGTGGCGTCGGTCGGGGCGCTGACCACGCCGGCGTCGAAGGCGGCCGCGGCGCCGCCGGGCAGCGTGAGCGAGGGGGTGTTGTCGTCCGCGCCGCAGGCGGTGGCCGGAACGGACAGGGTCTTCAGCCCGTCCCAGGCGGCCTGGGTGGTCAGGTCCAGGTTGCTGATGGGGAAGGCCGTGAAGACGACGTCGGCGACCGGGTCGCCGCCGTTCGTGCCGGTCTTGCCGTCGGCGGTGCCGTCATTGCCCTGGGAGCCGGACTCGTGCTTGTGGATGACGATCGAACCGGTCCTGGAGGTGTCGATATTGCCGTCGGCGGCGACGGCGGCGCCCGAGGCCAGGCCCAGGCCCGCCACGCCGATGGCGAGCGCCCCGGCGGCGGCGGCGACTCGGCGCCCGAGGGCGCGAGCGGTCGTGCTCATGTATGTGTGTCCTTTCATCGTGCACGGCGCGGGCCGTGCGGATGCTCAAGAGATGGAAAGTCGGGGAGACGCGATGAGGAAACGGCGCGCTCTCAGGGCCGAGGCTCTGCTCCGCTCGGTGTCAAGCCCCTGACGGGATCCGCGGCCGGACCGGGGTCCCGTCAGCTGCGGGTGCGTTACTGAACGGTCTGCGAGCGGCGCCTCCTCACGTAGGCGGCGACCAGGGCGACGGCGCCGAGCGCCGCGCCGGTCAGGAGGAAGGCGTCCGCGCCCATGCCGCCGGTCAGCGGCAGCAGGGGGACGGTGGTCTTGGAATTCGTGAAGGACGCGGCGAAGGCGTAGTCCAGGGCGTCCGCCGAGATGGTGAAGGAGTGCGACGTCGCATCCAGCGCGTAGCCGACCGGCGGCTCCTTCTCCGTCAGGGCGTAGGCGTCGGCGCTCCACTGCAGGGCCGCGACCTTGAAGGAGCCCGCCACCGGGTCCTGGTCGGTGAAGGGATCGGTCGGGCAGGGCGCCTGGGCGCAGTCGTTCACGACGGTGCCCGCGGGCACGCCCGGACCCGTCAGCGTCCAGGTGGAGCCCGACAGCGGCTTGGCGTTGTCCGCGTCGACCTTGGTCCACGTCACCGAGCCCGCCAGGGCCTGGTTGACCACGCCGTTGCCCGCCACGCCCTCGGCGGGCACCAGCGTCCCCTCCAGGGCGGAGCCCCTGATCTGGGTGAAGGAGAACTCGCCGTCGGCGGCGACGTAGCCCGCCGGCGCCGTCGTCTCCCTGATCGCGTAGGTGCCCCACTTCAGGCCGGTCAGCCGGAAGCGGCCCGCGGCCGGGTCCTGGTCGAGGTAGTCGCCCGCCGGGCACGAGGCCCCGGTGCAGTCCGCCACGACCGTGTCCGCGGGGACCTCGGGGCCGGTCAGCGCCCAGGCGGACCCGGCCAGCTCGGCGCCCTGGGCGTCGACCTTGCTCCACGACAGGGAGCCCGGCTTGGCGGTGTTGGTGATCGTGCACGAGACGCGGTCCTCGTTGTTGACGGTCAGGCTCGCCGCGCCGTCGGTGCTCTGGCCGACGCTGGAGGAGTAGGGCTTGCCGGTCTCGGCGATGGTCCCCTCGGTCTCGGCGCAGGTCCACTGGCCCGCCTCGTAGCCGGCGGCGTCGGGGTTGTCCGAGCTCTCGGACAGGGCCACCTGGCCGGCGGCCACGGCCTGGGGGTCGCCGGTCGTGCCGGCCCCGGAGATCGTGTCATTGGCGCCCGTGCCCGTCACCGTCCACTGGTCGGCCCCCAGGCCCGGGACCTCGGCGGAGGCGTAGGTGTTGTCGACGCCCTTGGTCAGCTGGAGGGTGGGGACGCGGATGGAGACCTTGTAGTCCTCGACCTCGCCGGTGGAGGTGATGCCCACGGGCCTCTGGCCGTCGCCGCCGTTGTCATTGGTGATGCGCACGCGCATGTAGCTGTCGGGCCGGGAGCCGGGCTCGCCGTCCACGCTGCGCTTGGTGTTGGTCACGTCAGCCGGGACCGTCCAGGTCAGCGTCGCCGAGTTCGAGGCGTTGTCGCAGGCGACCTCGTTGCTCTTCTCGGCGTCGTCGAAGGCCCCGTTGTTGTTCCAGTCGATCCAGGCGGCGATCTTGCCCGTGCCCTCGCAGGCGACCCTCTCGGTGTGGGACTGCCCCGGACCGGTGACGATGCCCCACTGGGTCAGGTCTATGGAGTCCTCGTCGTCGAAGATCGCATTGGTGTCGTCGGCCTGGGCGTCGGCGGAGAACTTCTGGTAGCCCTCGGCGTCGATGCGCTCGCCCAGGCGGGGGGCGCCCCGGTCCATGTACATCGTGGCCTGGGGGGTGACCCCGAAGGCGTCCGTGGTCGCGCTCACCTCCCCGTCCTGCCACTTGGGCTGGAACAGGGAGCCGGCGTAGCCGTAGGACTCGGGGGCGTCGCCGAAGTCGGTGGCCACGATCAGGCCCAGCGCGACGGCGGAGTAGCCGGCGCCCTGCATGGTGACGGTCGCCTTGGTGGCGCCCTCCATGAACATGACCACGTCGGGGCCGCCGATGCCGTTGGGATGGGAGTAGGTGCCCGACGTGCCGTCCGCCGCCCGCTGGTAGACGCACTCCTCGTCGCTGGGCATCAGGCGCAGGGTCTGGCCGCCGTTGGACACCTCGGCGTCGGTGGTCACCTGCTTGCCGGTGGTCTTGGAGACGCACCCCTGCGAGCGCATGGTGTCCAGGACGCGCCAGGTGACGGGCTGGTCGGTGCTGGCCTGGACCCACTCGTCCTGATACTCCGAGGTCGCCCAGGACTTGATGCCGTAGCGCCGCGAGGAGGCCTCGGCGTCGGCGAAGACCAGCCCCTGGATGGGGACCGGGATGATGCTGCCGTCGGGGGCGCGCAGCTCGGCCGAGCAGGAGTAGTCCACGCTCACCTGGGCGTTGAAGCCGGTGGGGTCGGTGCTGGACCCCGGGCTCCCCCAGACCTTGCTGTCCCAGGTGTTCGCGCCGTTGTAGGCGTAGCCGTTGGCCAGGCCGATGACCATCTGGTTCTTGTTGGTGTAGTCGCCCGGGTAGGTCAGCCCGCTGTGCCAGGTCTCCGAGCCGTCGCTCCACTGGCCGGAGCCGCCCACGTTGTAGAGGTTGTCGAGCGCGTCGCCGGCCCAGGCGCCCGGGACGGTGGCCACGAGCGGGCCCTTGGACTGGGCCTCGGGGGTGTCCGGGCTGTGCCCCAGGTGCTGGAGGTTGGACAGGGTGCAGGTGGTCACCAGGGTTCCGCCGTCGCCCAGGTCGCGCTCATTGACGAAGTCCTTGGTCTGCCCGTAGTCGAGCACGGGGACGTTCGGCTTGGCCACGCCCTGGAACTGCGAGTAGTCGGCCCACTGGAGCCACTGGATCGTATCGACGTAGCGGCCCGAGCCGCCGGTGGCGAAGACTGCGGGGAGCGCCGTCCCCGCGGGGGCGGCGCTCGCCGTCGTGGGAACGGCGTCCGGACCGAGCACGAGGGCCGCGGACGCGACGCACAGCGCGACGAGGCCCGTCAGACGACGACGCACGGCGGCCTGGCGGAAGTGAAACACGGGGGAACTCCAGAAAGGGTCTACGGACGGGGGAATCAATCTCGTGAAGACCCATTGAGGCTATGGGACGGACGTCTCGGAACAGCCACGCCCCCGTCTCGTTCGCACAACGTCTCGGCCACGACCTCGTCTCGCCCCGCGCGCCGGGCGCGCAAAAGCCCGGGCGCCCGTCGTCTGCGGGGAGACGCCGGGCGCCCGGGCGCTGCGCGGGCGGGCCCGCGGCGGGGAGATCAGATCACTTGATGATCTTGGTGACGCGGCCGGAGCCGACGGTGCGGCCGCCCTCGCGGATGGCGAAGCCGAGGCCCTCCTCCATGGCGATGGGCTGGATGAGCTCGACGGTCATCTCGGTGGTGTCGCCGGGCATGACCATCTCGGTGCCCTCGGGCAGGGTGATGACGCCGGTGACGTCCGTGGTCCGGAAGTAGAACTGCGGACGGTAGTTCGAGTAGAAGGGGTTGTGGCGGCCGCCCTCGTCCTTGGTGAGGATGTAGACGTGGCCCTCGAACTCGGTGTGCGGGGTGATGGAGCCGGGCTTGCAGACGACCTGACCGCGCTCGACGTCCTCGCGACGGGTGCCGCGCAGGAGCAGACCGCAGTTCTCGCCGGCCCAGGCCTCGTCCATCTGCTTGTGGAACATCTCGATACCGGTGACCGTGGTCTTCTGGGCCTCGCGGATACCGAGAATCTCGACCTCGGAGTTGATCGGGAGCTTGCCGCGCTCCACACGACCGGTGACGACGGTGCCGCGACCGGTGATGGTGAAGACGTCCTCGATGGGCATGAGGAAGGGCTTGTCCATGTCACGCTCGGGGGTGGGGATGAAGTCATCCACCGCGTCCATGAGCTCCTTGATCTTGCCGGCCCACTCGGCGTCGCCCTCGAGGGCCTTGAGAGCGGAGACGCGGATGACAGGAGCCTCGTCGCCGTCGTAGTCCTGGGAGGACAGCAGCTCGCGCACCTCCATCTCAACCAGGTCGAGGAGCTCCTCGTCGTCCACCATGTCGGACTTGTTGAGGGCCACGAGGAGGGCGGGGACGCCCACCTGGCGGGCGAGCAGGACGTGCTCGCGGGTCTGGGCCATCGGGCCGTCGGTGGCGGCGACCACGAGGATCGCGCCATCCATCTGGGCGGCACCGGTAATCATGTTCTTGATGTAGTCGGCGTGCCCGGGGGCGTCGACGTGCGCGTAGTGGCGCTTGTCGGTCTCGTACTCGACGTGCGCGATGTTGATGGTGATACCGCGCTGACGCTCCTCAGGAGCCTTGTCGATCTCGTCGAAGGGGGTGAAGGGGTTCAGCTCGGGGTACTCGTCGTGCAGAACCTTGGAGATCGCAGCGGTCAGCGTCGTCTTACCGTGGTCGACGTGACCGATCGTTCCGATGTTGACGTGCGGCTTGGTCCGCTCGAACTTGGCCTTGGCCACTGGTGTCCTCCTGGGACTCGGGTAGTTCTCTTCGTCGGGATTCGACTAGCACACATGCTAGCCGCCCGGGCGTCGAGAGTCTCTACTGGTGGATGTTGGAAATCTTACTGAACTGGGTCCCGGTCGGCACCCGAGGGGCGCCGTCGGGCCGGGGCCCGCCGCGGTTGCGTGCAGCCGGTGCGGACCCCGGAGGTAGGGCGTCAGGCGCCCTTGACCTTGGCGATGATCTCGTCGGCGACGTTCTTGGGAACCTCGGCGTACGAGTCGAAGGTCATGGAGTACACGGCACGTCCCTGCGTCTTGGAGCGCAGGTCACCGACGTAGCCGAACATCTCCGACAGGGGCACGTTGGCGCGGATGACCTTGACGCCGACGGCGTCCTCCATCGAGGCGATCATGCCGCGACGAGAGTTGAGGTCACCGATGACGTCGCCCATGTACTCCTCGGGAGTACGGACCTCGACGGCCATGACGGGCTCGAGGAGGACCGGCGAGGCCTTCTTGGCACCCTCCTTGAACGCCATGGAGCCGGCGATCTTGAAGGCCATCTCGGAGGAGT
>ERZ772993.1069-NODE-1069-length-11128-cov-4.759415_pt1 | contig 11128 bp, 8 predicted proteins | sample MGYA00580670_ERZ772993 | MGnify/ENA primary metagenome ERZ772993 (study PRJEB29015, sample SAMEA2737936) | human oral metagenome | biome: human oral; feature: human-associated habitat; material: dental | place: China | collected 2136 ...
CTCAAAGATATTCACTTTACCGTAGAGAAGGGTGACTACGTTGCCATCATGGGGGAGTCTGGTTCAGGAAAGTCAACTCTGCTCAACATCCTAGCTATGCTGGATAAACCAACTCGTGGTCAAGTTTACTTGAACGGAGTAGATACAGCAACTATTAAAAACTCACGGGCTTCCAGCTTCCGTCGTGAGAAGTTAGGATTTGTCTTCCAAGACTTTAACTTGCTAGATACCCTGTCTGTTAAGGACAATATCTTGCTTCCGCTAGTTTTATCAAGAAGACCCATCACAGAGATGATGAAGAAATTGGTGGTAACAGCTGAAAATTTAGGCATCAACCAATTGCAAGAGAAGTACCCTTACGAGATCTCTGGTGGTCAAAAACAGCGGGTAGCAGTAGCACGCGCCATCATCACAGAACCTGAAATTCTCCTTGCGGATGAGCCGACTGGGGCACTTGACTCCAAGTCATCTGCAGCTCTTCTAGATGTTTTTGATGAAATCAATGAGCGAGGCCAAACCATTCTCATGGTGACCCATTCAACAGCGGCAGCCAGCAGGGCCAAGCGCGTTCTCTTTATCAAGGACGGAATTCTCTATAACCAAATCTACCGTGGAGACAAGACAGAACGTCAAATGTTCCAGGAAATCTCTGATACCTTGACAGTCATGGCGAGCGAGGTGAATTAGTATGTTTCGATTAACCAATAAGTTAGCGGTATCGAACTTAATCAAAAACCGCAAACTCTACTATCCCTTTGCTTTAGCTGTTCTCTTAGCTGTGACCATCACTTATCTCTTTTACTCATTGACACTGAACCCTAATATTGGCAAGATTCGAGGGGGAGAGACTATCTCCATGACGCTCGGTCTTGGTATGGTGATTGTCACCATTGCCTCAGCTATCATTGTCTTATATGCCAATAGTTTCGTCATGAAAAACCGTTCCAAAGAGCTGGGTATATATGGTATGCTGGGTCTCGAAAAGCGCCATTTGATCAGCATGGTTTTTAAAGAGCTTCTTATTTTTGGTTCCTTAACCTTGACAGCTGGACTTGGCCTAGGAGCTCTCTTTGATAAGCTAATCTTTGCTCTGCTTCTGAAGCTAATGAATATGAAGGTGGAGCTCGTAGCAACTTTTCAACCAATTGTCTTTATACTAATTCTCATCGTTTTTGGCGCTATTTTCCTAGGTTTGATTTTTATCAATGCCTTTCGCATCGCACGCATGAATGCCCTTCAGCTCTCTCGTGAAAAAGCCAGTGGTGAGAAAAAAGGACGTTTCTTAGGTTTCCAAACCATTCTAGGTCTAATCAGTCTAGTAGCTGGTTACTACCTAGCAATAACAGTCGAAAACCCACTTTCTGCTGTTCTGATTTTCTTCGTAGCAGTCTTGTTGGTAATTTTGGGAACTTATCTTCTCTTCAATGCAGGAATCACAGTTTTCCTACAAATCTTGAAGAAAAACAAGCGTTACTATTACCAACCCAACAACATGATTTCCGTATCCAATCTCATCTTCCGTATGAAGAAAAATGCGGTTGGTTTGGCTACGATTGCCATTCTTTCAACCATGGTCTTGGTGACCATGTCCGCAGCAACCAGTATCTTTAAGGGCTCTGAAACTTTCAAGAAAGTCATGAATCCACATGATTTTGGAATTACAGGACAGAATGTTGAAAAAGAAGACATAAATAAACTCCTAGACCAGTATGCTAGTGATAAGGGATTGACTGTCACAAAGAAAGAAGTCCTTACATACAGTAGCTTTGGTGTAGCAAACCAAGAAGGTACGAAATTAACCATTTTTGAGAAAGGTCAAAATCGTGTTCAACCGAAAACTATTTTTATGGTCTTTGACCAAAAAGACTACGAGAATATGACGGGACAGAAACTCGCACTTTCAGGCAAGGAAGTTGGATTGTTTACTAAAAACAAAGAACTTCAAGGACAGAAAGAACTGACTCTAAATGACCAGACCTATACAATAAAGGAAGAAATCAAAAAAGATTTTATTCTTGAACATGTCCCAAATCAGTACAATATTCTAACTTCGGACTATAACTATCTGGTTGTTCCTGACTTGAAAGCCTTTCTTGACCAGTATCCTAATTCTTCCATTTTTAATCAATACTACGGTGGTATGAACGTAACGGCTAGCGAGGAAGAACAGCTCAAACTTGCCGACGACTATGCAAAATTCCTTAATAACTTTAATAGAGAACTAAATAAAGAGGGAAGTTATGTATATGGTAGCAATCTGGCTGATAGTAGTGCGCAGATGAGTGCTCTCTTTGGTGGGGTCTTCTTTATCGGTATTTTCCTCTCCATCATCTTTATGGTGGGAACAGTTCTGGTTATTTACTACAAACAAATCTCTGAAGGCTATGAAGACCGTGAACGCTTCATCATTTTGCAAAAAGTCGGTCTCGATCAAAAGCAAATCAAGCAAACCATTAATAAACAGGTCCTAACTGTTTTCTTCCTCCCATTGCTCTTTGCTTTCCTACACCTTGCCTTTGCCTATCATATGCTTAGCCTCATCCTAAAAGTCATTGGGGTGCTAGATGCGACCATGATGTTGACCGTTACATTGTCCATCTGTGCTATCTTCCTCATCGTCTACGTTTTAATCTTTATGATTACCTCAAGAAGTTATCGCAAGATTGTGCAAATGTAAAAAAGATACCTCGAAATTCATCGAGGTATTTCTTTTATCTTAAATGCTAAAGAGTTGTCCGAATAGGTAAGTTACTGCCATAGTCAGAAGTCCGATACAGAGGTTACGGATCATAGCAGTTTTCGTAGGAGCCTTTCCTAGTTTAGCACTGGTATAGCCTGTAATGAGAAGGGCAAGAGCTACGATAAAAACAGTAGCAGGGATCCGAAAGTCACTTGGAAAGACAGTGATCGAAAGCATGGGAGGAAGACTCCCCAGTACAAAGGCGATAAAGCTAGAGATAGCAGCATGCCAAGGGTTGGTAAACTCTTCGTACTCAATTCCATACTTTTCCTCGACCAAGGCTTTGAGAGGATTTTTCAAAAAGGCCTTGTTGGTCAAGAGTTGGGCGGACGTTTCACACTCACCATTTTGAAGGTAAGCAGCATAGAGGGATTGTTTTGCAGATTCGATGTCTTTATCCAAGAGTAATTGCTCTCTAGCGACAGCAGCCTCTTCCGTGTCTTTCTGAGTAGATACAGAGACATATTCGCCACCTGCCATTGAAAAAGCACCAGCGAGGATAGCGGCTAGTCCAGATAAAAAGATAATCCAGATATTGCTTGTCGCACTGGCAACCCCGATAACGACTCCAGCGATGGAAATAATTCCATCATTGGCACCGAGAACACCCGCGCGCAGGATATTGAGTCGTCCTGCAAAGTTTGCATCAATTTCATGTTTTATTTCTGTCATAGTCATCTCCTTTCTCTCCATTATAGAGAAAAGAGAAGGGGAATACAAACTTTTTAAACTATCTGAAAAAAGTTCTACGATTCTAATTTTTAGGCCTTTTGAAGTTTCTCCGAAAAAGTAGTGCTATCCTACTGTACTGGACCTTTTTAAACTTATCTATGGTATAATAGAAGGTAGATTTATCAATTGGAGTATGAAAGATTTTATGATTAAACTTGTGGCAACCGATATGGATGGGACCTTTCTAGATGGAGAGGGTCGGTTTGATATGGAACGCCTCAAAAACTTACTTGTTTCCTACAAGGAAAAGGGGATTTATTTTGCTGTGGCTTCGGGTCGCGGTATCTTGTCCCTTAAAAAGCTATTTGCAGATGTGCGTGATGAAGTGATTTTTATAGCTGAAAATGGGAGCTATGTTGAGTTTCATGGAGAGGATATGTACGAGGCTACTATGTCTAGGGATTTTTACTTGAGCACTTTTGAAGCTTTAAAGAAATCGCCCTATTTTGATGAAAGAAAAATGCTCCTGACTGGGAAAAAAGCTTGTTATGTATTGGATACAGTGGATGAGACCTATCTCATGTTTAGCCGTCACTACAATGAAAACATTCAAAAAGTAGCGAGTTTGGAAGATATCACGGATGAGATTTTTAAATTCACCACTAACTTTACAGAAGATACAATAGAAGCTGGAGAGGCCTGGGTCAATGAAAATGTTCCTGGTGTGAAAGCCATGACAACTGGTTTTGAATCTATCGATATTGTCTTGGACTACGTTGATAAGGGTGTGGCTGTTGTTGAGTTATCCAAAAAACTTGGTCTAACCATGGATCAGGTTATGGCGTTTGGAGATAATCTCAATGACCTTCACATGATGCAGGTTGTGGGACACCCAATCGCTCCTGAAAATGCGCGACCAGAGATTTTAGAATTAGCAGAAGCAGTGATTGGCCACCATAAGGACCAGTCAGTGATGGCTTATATGGAGGGCTTATAATGGCAGATATTAAATTGATTGCACTTGATTTGGACGGTACTTTGCTGACAACGGATAAAAAGCTAACAGATCGTACTAAGGCGGTGCTAAAAGCTGCGCGTGATCGTGGCATCAAGGTCGTTCTGACAACAGGTCGTCCTCTGAAGGCTATGGATTTCTTTCTCCATGAGCTAGGGACTGACGGTCAGGAGGATGAGTACACCATCACCTTTAATGGTGGTCTGGTACAGAAAAATACAGGAGAGATTCTCGATAAAACAGTCTTTTCAATCGACGATGTGACACGATTGTACGAGGAAACTGAAAAACTAGGTTTGCCGTTAGATGCCATTTCAGAAGGAACAGTCTATCAAATTCAGTCGGACCAAGAAAGTCTCTATGCTAAGTTCAACCCAGCCCTGACTTTCGTGCCAGTCGCGTTTGAAGAGCTATCCAGTCAGATCACTTATAATAAATGTGTGACCGCCTTTGCCCAAGAACCCTTGGATGCAGCGATTCAACAGATTTCTCCAGAATTGTTTGACCAATATGAAATCTTCAAATCGCGTGAACTCTTATTAGAATGGTCACCGAAAAACGTCCACAAGGCAACAGGTTTGGCGAAATTAATTAAACACCTTGGAATCGACCAAAGCCAAGTCATGGCTTGTGGGGACGAGGCCAATGACCTTTCTATGATTGAGTGGGCAGGTCTGGGAGTTGCCATGCAAAATGCAGTTCCAGCAGTTAAGGCAGTTGCCAATGTGATTACCCCGATGACCAACGACGAGGAAGCCGTTGCCTGGGCTATCGAAGAATACGTGCTAAAGGAGAATTAGAATATGGGATTATTTGACCGTTTATTCGGGAAAAAAGAAGAGCCGAAAATCGAAGAAGTTGTAAAAGAAGCTCTGGAAACTCTTGATTTGTCAGAAGAGGTTGAAGAAACCAAAACGGCAGTCGAGGAAACAAGCCAAGAAGAGACAGAAACGGACAAAGTGGAAGAAACTCTTGCTCGAGAAGAACTTCCTCAGGTCACGACAGATGAGGTCATTGAACCAGAACTGGTTGAGGAAACAGACCAAGAGGAGCCTGAGCTAGAAGCTGATGAATTGGAGCAAATCCAAGAGACAGAAGAAGCTCTAGAAGAAGAGAACCAAGAGACAGAAGAAGAGTTAGCTTCTGAAGTTGTAGAAGAAGAAAGTCCCCAGGTTGAAGAAACCGTTCAGGAAAAATATGACCGCAGTCTCAAGAAAACCCGTACAGGATTCGGAGCACGCTTGAATGCCTTCTTTGCTAACTTCCGTTCTGTCGATGAAGAATTCTTCGAGGAATTGGAAGAACTGCTCATCATGAGCGATGTCGGTGTGCAAGTCGCTTCAAACTTAACAGAAGAACTACGTTATGAAGCCAAACTTGAAAACGCTAAGAAACCTGACGCACTTCGTCGTGTCATTATCGAGAAATTGGTTGAACTCTATGAGAAGGATGGCAACTACGATGAACAAATCCATTTCCAAGATGGTTTGACAGTTATGCTCTTTGTTGGTGTTAATGGTGTTGGGAAAACAACTTCTATCGGGAAATTGGCTCATCGCTACAAACAAGCTGGCAAGAAAGTCATGCTGGTTGCGGCAGATACCTTCCGTGCTGGAGCTGTTGCCCAGCTAGCTGAATGGGGCCGTCGTGTTGATGTTCCTGTTGTGACGGGGCCTGAAAAGGCTGATCCAGCAAGTGTGGTCTTTGATGGGATGGAACGTGCTGTAGCAGAAGGGATTGATATTCTTATGATTGACACAGCAGGCCGTCTGCAAAACAAGGACAACCTTATGGCCGAGTTGGAAAAGATTGGTCGTATTATCAAACGTGTCGTGCCAGAAGCACCCCATGAAACCTTCCTGGCACTTGATGCTTCAACTGGACAGAATGCCTTGGTACAAGCTAAGGAATTTTCTAAGATAACACCATTGACAGGAATTGTTTTGACAAAAATTGACGGTACTGCCCGAGGTGGTGTCGTTCTGGCAATTCGAGAAGAACTCAATATCCCTGTAAAATTGATCGGTTTCGGTGAAAAAATCGATGATATCGGTGAATTTAACTCTGAAAACTTTATGAAGGGTCTCTTAGAAGGCTTGATTTAATAGAAAGTAAAAATATCCTGCAAGATTAAACTTGCAGGATATTTTTGTTATTCTAAACGACCTTCTTCACGATAGGCGATATCTGGTTGCCAAGTCCATTTAGCTCCAAACTTCTCTAGTAAGTCAAAGCTGGCTTGTGGCCCCATACTTCCAGCTTTATAATCGTAGAGTGGAGCACCATTTTCAGCCCAGAGCTTTTCGATACGGTCAATCAATTTCCAAGAAGCACTCACCTCATCCCAGTGGCTAAAGTTGGTAGAATTGTTGTTCAAGACATCGTAGATCAATTTCTCGTATGGATCTGGTGAAGCCCCAGTAGCAGTAGCATCTGTACGATAATCTAAAGAACTTGGTGCCAGATTAAATTCCTCCCCAACTTGTTTACCATTGAGGCTGAGAGAGAAGCCCTCTGTTGGCTGGATATAGATGGTTAAGATATTTGGCGCCAATGGTTCTCCGAAGATAGAGTCCATTTGCTTAAAGACGATATTGACATGAGTGCCTTTTTCTGTCAGGCGTTTACCAGTACGGAAGAAGAAAGGAACGCCACGGAAGCGATCGCTGTCTACAAAGAAGGCACCAGATGCAAAGGTTTCTGTTGTAGATTCAGGGTCGACATTTGGTTCGCTACGATAAGAAATGTATTTCATGCCATCGATTTTACCAGAGCGATACTGACCACGAATAAACTGTTCTTTCAGTTCTTCCTCAGTTGGGTGATAGAGGTTTTTAAAGACCTTTATCTTTTCAGCACGAATCTCGTCCTTTGTAAAGCTAGCCGGTTTGTCCATGGCTAGAAGAGAGAGGAGTTGGAGAGTATGGTTTTGCACCATATCACGAAGAGCACCAGATTGATCATAGTAGCCACCGCGTTCTTCAACACCCAAGCGTTCTGCAAAGGTAATCTGAACATTATCGATGTGTTCGCGATTCCAAACATTCTCAAAGATCATGTTGGCAAAACGAACAGCAAAGATACTTTGGATCATCTCTTTACCTAGGTAATGGTCAATACGGTAGATTTGCTCCTCATCAAAGGCCGCAAGGAGATCTTCATTGAGTTTGCTAGCTGTTTCGTAGTCTGTACCAAATGGTTTCTCAACGATCAAGCGCTCAAAACCTTTGCCATCAACAATGTTTTCAGATTTGAGGTGCTTGGCAATGGTTCCAAAGAACTGGGGTGCCATAGACAAGAAGAAGAGCTTGTTGTGTTCAGCTTGGTATTTTTCATTGAGCTCAGCTTGTAATTGGCGCAAAGCAATGTAATGTTCCGTATCATTCACATCATGGCTTTGATAGTAGAAGTGGCTAGCAAATTCCTGGGCTTGCTCGGTACTATCTGCCAAATCAAGGATGGACTCGACAACCACAGATTCAAAATATTCCTTACTCCATGGTCTACGAGCTGTTCCGATAACTGCAAAATGCTCAGAAAGATTGCCTGATTTATAGAGTCTGAAAAGGGAAGGGTAGAGTTTGCGTTTAGCTAAATCTCCACTCGCACCGAAAATTGTAACAATAACCTTTGATGACATCTAGCTACCTAATTTCTATATTTTTTCCTAGTTGGACTAGGGATGAGATTTCCTCATTGTCATAGTTTTTATTTTATCATAATTTTCAAAAAAATCAAAAAATCCAATACGCAATTAAAAAACTGTAAGGATTTCCTCACAGTTTCGTTTTATACGTTTAGGACCTTGTCCAAGAACTCTTTCAGACGAGGGTGTTGCGGGTTATCAAAGATTTGGTCTGGAGTACCATCTTCAAGGAATTCTCCATCAGCCGTAAAGATAACTCGATTGGCAACCTGACGAGCAAATCCCATCTCGTGGGTTACGATGATCATGGTCATACCTTGTTCCGCCAATTCCTTCATAACGTTTAGTACATCTCCAACCATTTCAGGATCGAGCGCAGAAGTTGGTTCATCAAAGAGCATGATATCAGGATTCATAGCAAGTCCACGAGCGATAGCTACACGTTGTTTTTGCCCCCCTGAGAGGCTATCTGGGCTGGCATTAGCTTTATCCGCTAGTCCAACCTTTTCAAGCAACTCCATTCCCAATTTCTCAGCTTCTTCTTTGGTCATCCGTTTGTGTTCAATAGGAGCAAAAGTGATATTCTCTAGAACGGACATGTGAGGGAAGAGGTTGAAATGTTGGAAAACCATTCCAACGTTTTCGCGAACATGGTCGACATTGGTTGATTTGTCAGTCAAATCATAACCATTCACAGTGATGTGACCACTCGTTACCTCCTCGAGAAGGTTAAGGCTGCGGAGGAAAGTGGATTTACCAGAACCAGAAGGACCGATGATACAGACAACATCCCCTTCATAGAATTTAGTCGTAATGCCTTTTAAAACTTCATTTTTTCCATAATACTTATGCAAATCATTTACATCAATTTTTAGTTTTGCCATTAACGAATCCTCTTTTCTAAGCGTTTCGCTAGTCTAGTCAAAAGCGTGATAATTACAAGATAGAAGATAGCAAGGATTGCATACATCTTGAAACTTTGGTAGTTACGGGCAATGATAATCTTACCAGTTTGGAAGAGTTCTACCAGACCGATAGCTGATACGATAGTTGTATCTTTCAACGCAATAACGAACTGGTTGACGAAGTTTGGAAGCATGAGCTTAGTTGCTTGTGGCAAGATAATCTTACGCATGGTTTTTCCATAAGAGATACCAAGACTGCGGCTGGCTTCCATTTGCCCAACTGGAACAGCTTGAATCCCACCACGAACGATTTCAGCGATATAAGCAGCTGCATTAAGTGAGAGAGCAATAGTACCAGCTACAAAGTCATTGATTGGACTTTGTTGGCCTGTAATCGACTCGATGAAGTTTGGAATACCCCAGAAAATGAAGGCAGCAAGAATCATCAATGGAATACCACGAATAACGTCAACGAAAATCTCAGAGATCAGACGAAGAGATTTGTATGGGCTAACGCTAAACATACCAAAGATAATCCCGATGACAATGGCAATTGCAAATGAAATAAGCGCAAGAGCAAGAGTGATTCCAAGTCCACTGAGAAGTTGTTTGTAGTTGTTTTGAAGTAAGCCCCAGATAGTTGTTTCGTCAACCGTACTTGTTGAGTCAGTTGAAGTTTCGCTAGCTAGATACTTGTCAAGAATCTTTTGGAATTCTCCGTTAGCTTTGAGGTTCGCAAGTCCGTTATTGAACATCTGGATCAATTCTGGATTTGTACCTTTTTTAACAGCAAAGGCTGTTTCACCGATTGGAGTACCAGCGATTGGCGTTTTCAATTTTTGCCCTTGGCTGATAGAATATTTGAGAACTGGCTCATCATCCATCACAGCATCAATAGATCCAGTATTCAGACTGTCATACATAGAAGCGCCATCTGCAAAGGTTTTAATCTTATAGCCGTATTTGCTTTGATTTTCAGTAAGGAACGTTTGAGAAGCAGTTCCGTTTTTAACACCGACAGTTTTATCCTTGAGGTCTTCATAAGAAGCGATTGTGCTTGATTCTTTTACACCGAGAATCGTATTTGCTGTGTAGTATGATTCTGAGAAGTCAAAGGTTTCCTTACGAGCATCTGTTACAGACATACCAGCAATGATACCATCTGCTTGTCCAGCTTGAACAGCACTAATGGCTGCGTCAAATCCTGGGTTGGTAATCTCAATTTCAAAACCTTGATCTTTGGCAATGGCCTTGATGAGGTCCATATCAATACCGGTGTATTGATTGCTTGAATTTTGAAAAACGAATGGGGCGAAAGATGAGTCGCTGACAATAATGTACTTGCTTTTCACTGGAGTAGCTTTTTGTCCAGCAGAAGTAGTTGTCGTTGGGCTTGCCGTAGTTTTAGAAGCTGTCCACTTTTGGATGATTTGCTCCAAGCTACCATCCTTCTTCATTTGTGCTAGGGCTTCATTAAACTCGGTAACCAAGTGTTCATACTTGCTCCCTTTCTTGACACCAAAGGCAAAGCTTCCAACAGCCTCACCATCCATATTGATGCTGAGATCTTGTCCTTGGTTAATCGCATACTCAATAACAGGTTTGTCATCCATGATGGCATTTACAGCACCAGCACTTAGACTGTTATTCATCAAATCACTTGTATCAAAGGTTTTAATAGAGAAGCCGTATTTATCTTTGATACTTTCGAGGAAACGTTGAGCGGCAGTTCCGTTCTTAACTCCAACTGTTTTCCCGCTAAGTTCCTCATATTTGGTGATTTTATTTGCCTTTGTGGTAGCAATGACAACTTTTGTATCATAATAGGTATCAGACATGGTAAAGACATTTTCACGTTCTTTTGTTTTTGTCATACCTGCCATAATGGCATCTGCTTGACCTGACTGCACTGCATTTACAGCTGCATCAAAGCCAGGATAAGACATTTGGATGTTCCATCCTTTGATTTCTGCGACTTTATTGATAATATCAACATCAATCCCCTTATAGGTTTGATCTGAATCTTTAAACTCAAAAGGTGCGTAAGCTGTATCAGACACAATCTTAACAGTATCAGCTTTTGCCATACCTAGTGAGAAAATGGGAAATAAAATGAGCAATCATGCTAGTATTTTTTTCTTCATTTTTAG
>ERZ772993.1070-NODE-1070-length-11122-cov-15.492274_pt1 | contig 11122 bp, 8 predicted proteins | sample MGYA00580670_ERZ772993 | MGnify/ENA primary metagenome ERZ772993 (study PRJEB29015, sample SAMEA2737936) | human oral metagenome | biome: human oral; feature: human-associated habitat; material: dental | place: China | collected 2136 ...
GCTCGCGCTCGTAGGGGTCGTGCGGGTTGAGGGTGTCCTCGTAGTAGGTGGCCAGACCGGCGATGCCCGCCTGAAGGATCGCCATGGGATGCCCGGAGGAGGGGAAGGAGGTGAAGAAGCTGCGGAAGTCCTCGTGCAGGAGGCGGTGGCGTCCGATGCGGCGCTCGAAGCGCTCGAGAGTCTTGGCGTCGGGCAGCTCGCCGTTAATGAGGAGATAGGCGACCTCGAGGAAGGACGAGGACTTGGCGAGTTCGGCGATCGGATAGCCGCGGTAGCGCAGGATGCCGGCGCCGCCGTCGATGTAGGTGATGTCCGAGGTGCACGAGGCGGTGTTGGTGAAGCCCGGGTCGAGGGTGACCATCCCGGTGGAGCCCAGCAGCCTGCTGACCCCCAGGCCGTCGGACCCCTCGGTGGAGTGGACTCGCGGCAGCTCCAGGCCGACCCCCCCGACGGTGAGCTCGCCCGGAACATCCAGGTCGTTGGGGTCAATGGTCATGTCGGTCATGGTGCCTCCTCAAGGGCTGACGACGTCGGCGCTGCCGCACCCTAGCTCATCGCGAGTGAGCCTCGGTCCCGCATCTGGGGTAACTCTACGGGCTCCCGGCCTACGGCGTTGCCGGGAGCCGGACTGCGGGCAAAAGAACTCAAAAGAACTCCGAAGAACTCTTCCGGAACCCTTCTTTCCGCGTCATGACACCCTTTCGGGCACCTCCCCCGGCCCCGCGCCCATCCACGAGTTCTTGGGAGTTCTTTCGAGTATTCCGCAAGAACTCCTCATGAGCCGAGAGCAAGCGGCAGCAGATCCGTGCCGGCCGCCATGCGGGCGGCATCGTGACGGCGAGCCGACGCAACAGGCGCAGCACCGATCTCACGGCGGACTGCGACCGATCTCGGCGCGGAGTACGACCGATCTCGAGCCGGAGTACGACCGATCTCGACGCGGAATGCGACCGATCTCGAGCGCTTCGCTCGCCGCACCGTTCAGGTGAACAGCTCCCGGGCCCGCGCAGAACGCAGGCGCTCGCAGGCGGCGGCCACCCGCTCGTCGGTGCCGGTCAGGCTCATGCGAATCCGCTCGGCGCCCGCCTCGCCGTAGAAGTCTCCCGGAGCAACAACGATCCCGAGTTCGGCGAAGGCGCCCAACAGGTCGGTGCTCATGGAGTCGGGACCCTTCAACCACAGGTAGAGGCCGGCGACCGAGGCCGGGTCGTTGGTCAGGCCCACCGCGGCCGTGGCCTCCAGGAGCGCCTCCCGACGTCGGCGGTAGGTCTCCCGCTGGACCGCCACGTGGGCGTCGTCGTTGAGGGCGGCGACGATGGCCGCCTGAACCGGGGCGGGCACGAGCAGGCCGGAGTGCTTGCGCACCTCGGTGACCGCCTTGACGAGATAGGGGTCGCCGGCCAGGAAGGCGGCCCGGTAGCCGGCCAGGTTCGACTGCTTGGACAGGGAGTACAGGGCGAGGAGCCCGACCGGATCATCCTCTGTACCATCGACGGAGGCGGTCACACGCGGATCCAGCAGACTCGGCACGCCCTCGGAGGCCCACGGCTCGGCCCAGCCGAGCTCTGCATAGCACTCGTCGGCGATAACGATGGACCCGCGGCTCCGCGCCCAGGCGACGATGCGCGCCAGCTGCTCCACGCCCAGGACGTGGCCGTCGGGGTTGCCGGGGCTGTTGAGCCACACGATGACCGGCGCGGCGGGGGCACCGTCGGGGCCGGCGGGCAGCTCCCAGGTGTCGGGATCCGCATCGGTGTCGACGGGCACGGGGGTGGCGCCGGCCAGACGCGCCCCGACGTCGTAGGTGGGGTAGGCGGCGCGCGGGTGAACGATGACATCCCCGGGACCGGCACCGAGCTGCAGCGGTAGAAGGGCCACCGACTCCTTGGAGCCGATGGTGGGGATCACGGCGTCATCGGTCAGGCCGCGCACCCCGCGCCGACGCTCCATCCAGGCGATGATGGCCTCGCGGACGGCCGATGTGCCGACGGTGGCCGGGTAGCCGGGCGCGTTGGAGGCCGCCACCAGAGCGGTGCGAGCGATATCGGGCGAGTCGTCCACGGGAGTGCCGATGGCCAGGTCGACGACACCGTCCGGGTGGGCAGCGGCGAGGGCACGGACGGGTTTCAGGGTGTCCCAGGGGAAATCGGGCAGAGTGAGCGGCCGAGGCAGGGTGAGACGGAGATCGGAAGGCAAACCAGGCCTATCGGGCGTATCAGGCATGTCGGGCGCGGCAGTCACGCGTCCGATTCTCCCCCATGACGCACCGGGCACGCGCTGCCGTTCCGGCTCCTGACACGCATCGGCGATTCCTGCACATGGGAGTCTTACTCGGACTGCCGCTGGAATCTCACTTCCTCATGATTCCGCGGTTCTGCTCAGGACGATTCGCAACCGAGTGTGCAACCTCGCGCGCACGTCAGTCGAGTCCGTTGGCCTCGCGATAGTCCTCGTTCTGCGGGGGAAGAGCGGCGACCATCGGATCGTCGTAGGGCTGGGGACCGGCACTCTGGGCACCGCCGGGAGAACCCAGCCCCTGCAGCTCGAAGAAATCGATGTTGGCGCGCGTGTAGTCCTCCCACTCATCGGGGACGTCGTCCTCATAGAAGATCGCCTCGGTGGGGCACACGGGCTCGCAGGCGCCGCAGTCAACGCATTCATCGGCGTTGATGTACAGGGAGCGTTCGCCTTCGTAGATGCAGTCGACCGGACACTCGTCCACACATGCACGGTCTTTGACGTCGACACATGGCTGGGCGATGACGTAGGTCATGGGTGGATTCCTCTTCTCCTGGAACGCGTCGCGGCGGACGGCAACGCAACCATGGCCACAGTATTGCCCCGCGGCCCCGCACCGCCCAATAGGCTGAAAACGTGGGCCTGAGCACGAGAATATGGGGGCTCGCGCCGCTTTATTTCGTCATGAGAAGGGAACCGAATCCGGTCCGGGATCCTGGAGCGCGGACCGAGTCATCCGTTTATGGCGCTGTCGCCTCAGCCCTCTAGGCAAGCACTCCGGCCGGAGGAGAGGCGCCTGTCGCAGAGGAGCCGAGCAGGGAGCCGACGATGTTCGTCAGCGAGAATTCCGGACCGAGCACCATGGGCAGGCCCCAGATCAGGCCCGCCAGCACAACCAGCAAGACGATGAAGACGATCGCCATGACCTTCACCGCCGTCGGAACTCCCCGCCTCTTCACCTTGCTGTCTGCGATCGCGTCACGTCGGGAGCTCGGGCGGCCCTGAACATTCCTGGAGGCATCCGAGAGTGTGACCCAGGTGAGGTCCTCTCCCCTGGACCACACCTCACGCCCCTGTGGACCCGGTGTCGTCGGGGCAGAGGCGGCGCGCGCGGGTACCGCGGGCTGGGAGGCCGTCTCAGATGACGGCGCCGATGCCGACCTGGCCGACGCGGCCGACGCGGCTCCCGTCACTACCGGCCTGTGCGGGGCGGCCGACGCCGAAGGAGCAGAGGCCGCGGATCGTGAGGAGGGCGACGACGCCGGAGACGCAGGCGCCATTGGTGGAATCTGCCCCGTGGTCCGCAGCGGCGCAGAGGCAGCGCGAGCCGGAGAGGCGACGCGGGACGCACCGGGAGCATCGTGAGCGGCAGTCACGGCGACCTGCTGGTTGGCGACGACCACTCGGTACGTCGCCGTCCCCGAGGCGTCCGCCCCGGCCGATGAGGGGAGAATGCCGACAGAACCGGTGCCGGCGGATGGCGCCGATGAGGCGCCCGGCGCGAACACGGGACGACGACGCGCAGCGCCGGGGGCTGACGCGGCTGAGGGAGCCGCTTGTCCACTAGTCGTGGGGGTGGCAGTCGTCCGCGTCGCGGGCGCGGCGGACCTCGCCCGCCCGCCGGTAGCGGACGAGGCCGACGGAGCCGAGGAACGCCCAGAAGCTGTGGGGCGGCTGGAAGTGGAGGCAGGAGACACAGCCCGGGAGCGATCCGTCACGCCGACATTCGAGGCCGCGGAACGCCCAGAAGCCGCGGGAGCCGATGAAGTAGCGGTGGTGGCCTTCTGAGGCCCCGTCTGGGCCTCCGACTTCGTCTCACGACGAGCCGGGGCTCCGCCGAGAAGCAGAGCACTGAGCTCCGCCTCTGTGGTGGACAGGTCGGGTCCTGCAGGCCCCGTGGGCGCAGGCGTCGCAGCCGCCGCTGCAGCGGGGCGGGGCCGGACTGCGGGCTGCTGACCGGTTGCCGCGCGTCCGGGAGATGGAGGCTCGCCACCCCTGGAGCCAGTACCGGAGCCGAACCCGGACGGACGGGGGCGGGGCGCTGACGCAGCCCTGCCGCCCGAAGCGGCAGCAGGCCGCGGACCGGGAGTCCGAGAGCCGGGAGCCTTGGCGGAGGCCGGGCGCACCGGCCTGTCCTGGGAGGGGGAGCGTCGAGGAGCACGGGCGGACTCCCCGCCCGACGCGGAGGCTCCGCCGGTGTCTGCGGCACCGGGCGTGCTAGGCGCACTATGAGCACCACGGGCGCTGTGAACAGTCGGCTGGGTCCCCGTGCTGTGACCCGCCGTGCGATAGACCGGGACGGCATCGGCAGGACGGGACCCCGAGAACATGGAGTAGGACTGGAATCCGGCTTCGGAGGCGGGAACGACCGAGGGCGAGACGCGGTGTCCCGCCCCTCCCCCGGCACTCCCAGAGGCGGGAGCGCGGTGGCGCGCTGCATCGGCCTCGGCAGCCGCGTGGTGCCGAGCGGGCCCCGCCTCCGCCGGGAGACCCGAAGCGTTGCGAACGACGGAACGGTCCGATGTCGTCACAGTCATATACGTTCTCCTCATAGGAAGGGGACAACGATGCTCCATCGCCCAGACAAGCGTAGTGGGACGCCAGCAGCCACGCCCGCCGATACGACGGTGAGATCAAAATGTTACGATATTGCTATCCACAACCATTTTAAGGGTTATAGGCCCCACATGTGTGGGTTTGCGTCAGTAAGTGCACAAAACCCGGAGAACCGCCACAGGGATACAGGGATGGCGGAGATCGTGGAGAAGCGGAGACGATGCGGAGGCTACGGCGTTCCGGCCGGGGAGCCCCCGTCCGAGGAGCCCTCCGGCGCCCTCGGCAGATTTTCTTCCGCGCCCGTGGCGTCCTGAGGTTGAGCGGGCTGCGGTTGAGCGGCCACCCCTCCGGCGGCCGGCGTATCGGCCTCGCCGATCGGCTGCGGCGCCGCCTCCCAGCTGCTGCGGCCCTGATCCGTCGTTGAGGATCCGGGTTGGAGGGACTGGGAGGGCTTGGCGGACCCCGTGCACTCGATATTGTTGTCGGCGTCGTAGGTGGTGGTCAGGACGTCGTCGGGAACGGTCTTGTCAGAAGCTGTGCGGGTGCGGGTGACAGTGATGTCGAAGCCCGGGTTCCCGCCGTAGTACGACTGGCATCCTGAGCCCGCCGGGCGGGTGAGAGTCTGGACGGGCCGGTAGTTGTAGCGCTCGGAGCTGGTGATGGAGACGTCGTAGTAGTGCGTGGACCAGATGCGGGTGTGGACCTGGCCGTCGGCAACCCAGGCCTGGATGAGCGCCGCGTAGGGAGTGGAGTTGGTGAACTTGACGTCCTTCTGGCCGGTCCAGAGCGTCGCCTCGCGCCCGGCCGGGTACCGGTCGAAGTAGTAGGAGTGCGGGTGGTGCTCGACATCGTCCATGCCGGCCTCGAAGCCGACGTTGAACATGGTGGTGCCGATCTGGGAGAGCCCGCCTCCCAGCGCATCGACGTGCTGGCCGTTGGAGATGACGCCCGCATCGGTGAAGCCGTGCTCGTAGTCCACCGGGCCGAGCGCCTCCTCGACGGAGAAGGTCTGCCCGGACATGACGACCTGACCATTCATCTGCTCGGCGCCGCGTATGAGGTTCTGATCGCGGCCGGGCTCGGAGTTGAAGGGTGTGGCGAACTCGCCGGTGACCTCGGTAATGCCCCAGTCCGCCTCAGGGGTGGTGGTGTCCGGCTCAGTGGTGGTCATGGGGATGGCGACGGTGCGGTCGGCGGATGCGGACTTGGTGGTTCCCGTGTCGATGAGCTGCTGGGTCAGAGCCGCCATGTCGATGCCCTCGCCTGAGGACGGGGCCACATACTGGGGCTTGGCCCCGGCCGCACCGGTCGCGGAACCGTCGATCGTCCAGCCCGCATTGACGGCCTGCGTCTCGATCGGCCCCATGGCGGCGATGAGGTCGTCGTGAAGCCGCTGGGAGTCGAGGACGGCGGAGAGCTCGCCATCGGCGGTCGAGATGGTGGTCAGACTCGCGATCTGCTCAGGCGAGAGGACGAGCTGCTTGCCGGTGGCGTTCTTCTCAGCGCTCGTGCCGACGGCGGTGATGGTGAGGTCGTCCGCGAGCAGGGGCGTGAGGACGGAATCGACGAATGTCTGGGCGTCCTCGTCGGTGATCGCCGGCTTCGCGGTGCCGCTGGCCAGGGCGATGGCCTCCTGCCCCAGGGGCCAGTCCGCGCTTAGGGACTTCACGGAGGCGTCGACGTCCAGGCCGGTGCCAGTGGCGCCCGGGGTCACAACGGGGGTTGTGCCGTCGAGGGTGACGACGGCGTCGGCCGTACCGGTGGCGAGCGTGTCGAGCCGCTCATTGAGAGCGGCGGTGAGCGCTTCGGTGTCAACGGTGGTGACGGCGTCGACATCACTGCCGCTCAGACGCTTGATGAGCGTCACCGGGTTGAGGGTGGGGCCGACCAGACGGTCGACGCTGGCGTCGGCGTCCACGGCCACACCGGAGTCGGCGGGCACGAGCGTATCGGTGGAATCGTTGACGGTGAGGATGACGGGATACGTCAGGGCGGCGCCGACCTGGTCGTCCACCGCTTGACGCGCCTCAGCGGGGCTCATATCTCCGACATCGACGCCGGAGACGGTCGATCCGGCGAAGATGTGCTGGGTGGTGGCGACGGCGGCGCCTCCCCAGATCAGGACCAGCAGGCCCAGGCCGATGATGCAGGCCATCATGCCGCGGCCCGGCCCGCGACCGTGCAGCAGCTCCGTCAATGCCGCCTTGGCTTTGGCGAAAGCCGCTTTAGCCCTGGCAGAAGTGGAGTCGGCGGCTGCCTCTGGGGCGGCGCCGTCGGAAGAGCCAGACGAGTCGGAAGCACCAGCGGTGCGGGCGGCCTCGTCTGCAGCGGGCTCATCGCCTGCGGGGGCGGGGATCTCGTCGGGCTGAAGCGCTTCGGCCGGTGTGGGCGCCGACATGGCGGCCAGGGCCTCGCCGACCGGAGCCGCGACGGCATCCTTCGACTCCGCCCCCGCCTCTTCGGCCTCCGCTTCTTCAGCCTCCACCGCGGAGCCGTCCTGCGGGGTCCCGTCAGCGGCGGCCTGGCCGGCCTGGGGCTCCTCCTCGGATGCCTCGCTCTCCTTCTCAGATGATTTTGGCGCGTCGGGCTCGGTGGGTTCGCCCTCACCGGCATCGTCCACAGACTCGGAAGCGTGCTCCTCGGCCTCATCGGGCTCGGCTACCTCAGTCTCGGCCGACTCAGCCTCCGGCTCAGCAGCTTCCTCGACCACCTCGGCCTCATCCGCAAACGAGGACTCTTCGGACTCGGCGGCGGGCTCGGAAGCGCTCTCAGCAGCCTCCCCTGCCTCGGCTTCCTCAGCCTCGGCCGCCTCAACGTCTGACTCGGTCGCCTCCGAATCCTCCGCCGAAGCACCGTCCCCCTCGTCCTCATCGGGCTCGGCTACCTCAGCCTCCGGCTCAGCAGCTTCCTCGACCACCTCGGCCTCATCCGCAGACGAGGACTCTTCGGACTCGGCAGCAGACTCGCCCTCACCGGCATCGTCCACAGACTCGGAAGCGCCCTCAGCAGCCTCGGACTCGGGATCAGTATCGGAGTCGGACTCAGCACCATCGGCTTCGGGTTGCGCGTCCTCATCGGTGACGGACTCCCCCTCGGAGAGCTCATCCTTCGAGTCGCCCGACCTGACGACAGCATCGCCCTCCTGGGGCGCCTCAGCCTCCGCCTCCTCAACCGGAGCATCGTCCTGGTCCGACTCGGCCTCCGATTCCGCCTTCTCCTCCGCGGAAGGCTCAGGCCCATCCCCTGCGTCCGACTCAGCGTCCGACTCAGTGTCAGTCTCGGTGTCAGCGTCATCGGTATCCGCATCGGCCGATGAGGCCTCGGCTGCAGAGCCCTCAGCAGGCCCCGCACCGTTGGAGTCCGCTTTCTCCGGGTGCGGGTCATCCGCGATATCCGGCGTCTTGGCGCTGAGAACTTGGGCGATATCCTCGAGCGAGGAGGTACGGGGATCGGTCACCTGCGGGATGTTCACGGCTTCCTCGGTGTGACGGGTGCCGTCGGAAGTGGGGACGTCGTCGGTCATAGTCGCATTCTTACTCAAGCATTGGCACGGCGGCGGCGGGCAGCGTCCTTGAAACGCTCCTGGGAGTCGAGGATGACCTTGCGGATGCGCACCGCATCCGGAGTGACCTCAACGCACTCGTCATCGGAGGCGAACTCGAGGGCCTCCTCCAGGGTCAGCTTACGCGGCGGCACCAGGCCCTCAAAAGAATCGGCCGTGGCGGAGCGCATGTTGGTCTGCTGCTTCTCGCGCACGACGTTGACGTCCATGTCCTCATTGCGCGGATTCTCGCCGACGACCTGGCCCTCGTAGGTCTCCTGGCCGGGCTCGACGAAGAACGTGCCGCGGTCCTGCAGGCGGATGAGGGCGTAGGCGGTGACGGCCCCGGCGCGGTCGGAGACCAACGACCCCGTGGTGCGGGCCACGATCTGACCGGCCCAGGGCTCGTAGCCCTCGGCGATGGATGAGGCGATACCAGTACCGCGAGTCTCCGTGAGGAACTGCGTGCGGAATCCGATGAGACCGCGCGCCGGGACGAGGAACTCCATGCGGATCCATCCGGTGCCATGGTTGATCATGGTCTCCATGCGGCCTTTGCGGGCGGCCATGAGCTGGGTGACGGCGCCCAGGTACTCCTCGGGAACGTCGATGGTCGTGCGCTCGACCGGCTCATGCCGCCTGCCATCGATCGTGCGGGTGACGACCTGCGGCTTGCCGACAGTCAGCTCGAAGCCCTCGCGACGCATCTGCTCGACCAGGATCGCCAAGGCCAACTCGCCGCGCCCCTGGACCTCCCATGCGTCAGGGCGTCCGGCGGACAGCACGCGCAAGGAGACATTGCCGACCAGCTCGCGATCCAGGCGGTCCTTGACCTGACGGGCCGTGACCTTGGCCCCCTTGGTACGCCCGGCCATGGGAGAGGTGTTGATGCCGATGGTCATCGAGATGGCCGGGTCATCCACCGTGATCAGCGGCAGCGGACGCGGGTCGTCGGGGTCCACCAGGGACTCTCCGATGGTGATGTTCTCAATACCGGCGATGGCGACGATATCTCCGGCATGGGCCTCCTCGGCGGGCCGGCGGTCCAAACCCTCGGTGATGAGCAGCTCGGAGACTCGCGCTGTGGACAGGGATCCGTCATGGCGGGCCCACGACACGGTCTGCCCCTTGTGCAGAGCGCCATTGTGGATGCGCAGAAGGGCCAGCCTGCCGAGGAAGGGCGAGGCGTCCAGGTTGGTGACATGCGCCTGAAGAGGAGCTCCCTCATCGTAGGAGGGGCCGGGGATGCGCTCGATGATGGTGCGGAAGAACGGCTCGAGATCCTCACTGGCCGGCAGCTCGCCGTCGGCGGGCTGGGCGGTGTCGGCACGGCGGGCCTTGGCGGAGGCGTAGATGACGGGGAGGTCGAGGACGGCCTCCAAGTCGATGTCGGGCTGCTCGTCGGACAGGTCGGAGGCCAGCGAGAGCAGCAGATCGGTGGACTCGGAGACGACCTCGCTGATGCGCGAGTCGGGGCGATCCACCTTGTTGACCACGAGGATGACCGGCAGATTGGCGGCCAGGGCCTTGCGCAGCACGAAGCGCGTCTGGGGCAGGGGCCCCTCCGAGGCGTCCACGAGCAGGACGACGCCGTCCACCATGGACAGGCCGCGCTCGACCTCACCGCCGAAATCGGCGTGCCCGGGAGTATCGATGACGTTGATGGTGATGCCCTCGGGGAGCCCGGCGGCCACGGCCGCAGGACCGCGGTAGTGGACGGCCGTGTTCTTGGCGAGAATGGTGATGCCCTTCTCGCGCTCGAGCTCGCCGGAGTCCATGACGCGCTCGCCGGTGGTCTCCTCGGTGGCGCGGGCGCCGAAAGCGCCCGCCTCCCAGAGCATCGCGTCGACGAGGGTGGTCTTGCCGTGGTCGACATGGGCGACGATGGCGACGTTGCGCAGATCCTGGCGCACAGTCATGTGAGGCACTTCTTCCGTCCGAGGGGCGCCGGAGCACGGTCGAGACGCGGGCCCACCGCTGGCGCACAGCGGGGCAAGGGTAGAGGCTGCCGTTCAGCAGTCGCCATGACGGGGGTGACACGAACGCTGTGCGCCCGCTCACGCTTCCGCGATCCCCTGCTGAGGCCCAGCCTCAGGTGATCGATTCCGATCTGGAGCCGGTAGGCGAAGCAGGCCGCACCCCGACCATTGGTGACGGTTTACGACGCCGACGGAACTTCGGCAGGTGAACGTACTTTTCTCTCATCCTTCTGAGCTCAACCCGCAGAAGGATGAGAGAAAAGTACGTTCACGCCGGAAAGGTACGTTCATGATCCGCCCCGCCCGTACTCGGGCTCCCCTGGACCGATCTCGATGCGGAACCGGACCGATCTCGATGCGGAACCGGACCGATCTCGACGCGGAAGTGGACCGATCTCGATGCGGAATGCGACCGATCTCGGCGAAGGGAGCCGCCCGCGACGGCCTCAGCCCTCGCTCATACCCTCACGCCCCGCACAACTCATGCTCCGTACGGCTCACGCCCCGCACAACTCATGCTCCACAACTCCTCATGCCCCGTACAGCGCGATTCTGGAGCCGGGAACGGCGTCGATCAGCTCGCGGGTGTAGGTCTCGCGCGGGTGGGCGAACAAGTCATCCGCATGGCCGGACTCGACCACCCGCCCCTTCTCCATGACCACGACGTCGTCCGCGATCTGCCGCACGACCGCCAGGTCGTGGGTGATGAAGAGGTAGGTCAGGTCCAGCTCTCGCTGAAGCTCCGCCAGCAGTCGCAGGATCTGCGCCTGGACGAGCACGTCGAGGGCGGAGACGGCCTCGTCCAGCA
>ERZ772993.1071-NODE-1071-length-11120-cov-15.966652_pt1 | contig 11120 bp, 10 predicted proteins | sample MGYA00580670_ERZ772993 | MGnify/ENA primary metagenome ERZ772993 (study PRJEB29015, sample SAMEA2737936) | human oral metagenome | biome: human oral; feature: human-associated habitat; material: dental | place: China | collected 2136 ...
CGCGGTTCTGCACCCAGATGCGCACGCCGAGCATGCCGATCATGCCGTAGAGGATCGTGGCCGCCCCGCCGAGCACGCCGGCGGGGATGGTGGCGATGACCTGGCCGAACTTCGGCAGCATGGACAGGCCCAGCGCCGTGAGGGCGGCGACGACGTAGGCGGCCGTGGAGTAGACGCGGGTGGCGGCCATGACGCCGATGTTCTCGGCGTAGGTGGTGGTGCCCGAGCCGCCGCCCGCCCCGGCGAGCACGGTGGACAGCCCGTCGGCCAGCAGGGCGCGGCCGGTCACGTCGTCGAGGTCCTCCCCCGTCATGGCGGACACGGACTTGACGTGCCCGATGTTCTCGGCGACCAGCACGAGCACCACGGGGATGAACAGGCCCAGCAGGCCCGCGTCGAAGGCGGGCGCGCGGAAGGCCGGCGCCCCCACCCAGCCGGCGTGCGCGATCGCGGAGAAGTCGACCTCGCCGCGCACCACCGCGGTGGCGTAGCCGATGAGCACGCCGATGAGAATGGCCAGGCGCCCGATCATGCCCTTGAACAGGACGGTGATGAGCAGGATCGACACGATGGTCACCAGCGCGGTGACGGGCGCGGACCTGACGTTGTTCCAGGCGCTGGGCGCCAGGTTGAAGCCGATGAGGGACACGATCGCCCCGGTGACGATCGGCGGCATGAGCCGGTCGATCCAGCCGGCCCCGGCCAGGTGCACGACGACGCCCACCAGGAGCAGGGCGGCCCCGGCCGACACCACCCCGCCCTGGGCCAGGGCGGCCCTGTGGGCGTCGATGGCGCCCCCGCCCCCGGCCACGTACCCGGTGACCGCGCCGATGGGGGCGATGAGCGCGAAGGAGCTCCCCAGGTAGCTGGGCAGGCGCCCGGCCGTGATCGCCAGGAACAGGAGGGTGCCGGCGCCGGTGAAGAACAGCGTCGTCGCCGGGTCGAAGCCCGTGAGCAGCGGGACCAGGAAGGTCGCGCCGAACATGGCGATGACGTGCTGGACGCCGATGCCGATGGTGCGCGGCCAGGTCAGGCGCTCGTCGGGGGCGACGACCTCGCCCGGGGCGATGGACCGGCCGTCGCCGTGGAGGCGCCAGCCGCGGAAGTCGGGTCGGCGGGAGGGGGAAGGCACGTGGGGGCTCCTGTCGCGTGGGAACGGGGCGGACGACGGCGCACGAGCGGTCGCGGCCGACGCCGAGGCGGCAGGGCCCGGCAGGGTCCTGCCGGGCGGCCAGTCTAAGCATCCGCGCCCTTCTCCCGGGGAGGATGCCCTTCACGACACGCGCACGCATAATGGCGTGCGTGAGCACGACGCCACCGCCCGCACGCGCGCCCTTCCCGGGCACGGAGCAGATCGACCCCGCCGAGGTCTTCTCCGGGCCCGGCTACCAGGCGCCGCGCACGCGCACCGACCCGGCCGCCGTCGTCGCGCTCATCCTCGGCCTGCTCTTCTTCATCCCCGGCGCCGGAGCCATTGCGGCGATCCTGGGCCTGTGGGCGCTGCGGCGTCTGCGCGGGTCCTACGACGCCGGGCTCACGCAGGCCTGGTTCGGCGTCGTCGTCGGCGGCGCCGCGACCGCGGCCTGGCTGTGGATCTGGTGCCTCGTCACCCTGTTGTCCGGGTGAGGCCCGCGGGTCCGCCGGCCCGCGAGGGCCGCGTCCTCCCGCTGCGCGGGCGATCGCGTCCGCGCGGATCACCATCTCACGCGCCGGCGCCCGCACCCCCGCCGCCCGGGCGACCGGGCCGAGCAGATCGCTAACGCGCCCTATAAGGTGAGCCCCGTGAAACCCTTTATCATGATATCCACGCGTCCGGAGATCGAGGCGGCGGAGCAGGAGTACGAGTCCTTCCTCCTTCAAGGCGGCCTGGAGCGCGACCAGCTCCAGCACATCCGGCTCGAGGAGGTCGACTTCCTCGACGCCTTCACGGCCGGCGACGTCTCCGGCGTCTTCATAGGCGGCAGCCCCTACGACCTGTCGACCCCCGAGCCCGCCAAGACCCGCACGCAGCTGCATGTGGAGGAGCAGGTGCGCGAGCTCCTGGCCGTCGCCCTCAAGGAGGGTGTGCCGCTGCTCGCCACCGGTTTCGGCCTGGAGGTGCTCGCCGGGTACCTCGGCACGGCGACGTCGGCCCGCTTCGCCGAGGCGCTGGGCGCCACCGAGGTGTTCCTGACCGCGCAGGGCCGCGAGGACCCGCTGCTGAAGGGCATGCCCCAGACCTTCACCGCCTTCGTCGGCCACCACGAGGGCGCCGTCGACGTCCCGGCGCACGCGACGCTGCTGGCCAGCTCGGCCGACTGCCCCGTGCAGATGATCCGGGTGGGCCGCAGCGTCTACGGCACGCAGTTCAACCCCGAGCTCGACGTCGAGCGCTTCCTCCAGCGCGTCTCCATCTACTCCGACGCCGGTTACGGCGATCCGGGCATGATCGACGACATCCTCATCGGCGCCCGCACCAGCACCAACGAGCATCAGGCGGGCCGCATTATCCGGCGCTTCGTGGAGCACTTCCGCAGCGAGTAGGGGCGGGACCGGCCGCTCACCGGACCTCACCGCCCACGGAGCACTTCCGCAGCGAGTGGGGGCGGGGCGGCCGGTGCCGCCGAGTCCGCCGGGGCCGGGGCAGGGCGGGGTCTGCCGGTCCGGCCGGGGCTAAGGCCACCGGGGCCGGGCCGGCCGGAGCCGAATCGACCGGCCGGACCGACGCACGGCGGCGGCCCCGGTGGTGTAGACCGGATGTCATGAGCACCGTGAGCAGCGCCGTCGCCGCCCTGGCCGAGGTCATGGCGGGGCGCCGGACCCTGGCCGTGACCGGAGCCGGCATATCCACCGACTCCGGCATCCCCGACTACCGCGGCGTGGGCACGACGCCGATCGAACCGGTCGACTTCCAGCAGTTCACCGCCGACCCGGTGTGGTACCGCTGGGTGTGGGCCCGCAATCAGGCGACCTGGCGCCTGCTGGAGGGGCTCTCCCCGACCCCCGGCCACCTGGCCCTGGCGCGCCTGGAGGAGGCGGGCCTGCTCAGCGGGGTCGCCACCCAGAACGTCGACCGGCTCCATTCGCGGGCGGGCCAGGCCACCGTCTGGGAGCTGCACGGCGCCTACGACCGCGTCGTGTGCCTGACCTGCGGGCGCATGGTGGGGCGGGCCGAGATCGACGCGCGGCTCGAGGCCGCCAACCCCGGCTTCCCGCGCGAGAGCGACCCCGCCCGCATCGCCATCACCCCCGAGGCCGACCGGGCCGCCGCCGAGGCCTGCGACTTCCGGGCCGTGACCTGCGAGGCCTGCGACGGGCTGCTCAAGCCGGACATCGTCTTCTTCGGCGAGTCGCTGCCGCCCGCCATGGACGCGGCGATGCGGGCGGCGGGCGAGTGCGACGCGGTCCTCGTGGCGGGCACGAGCCTGGCGGTTCTCACCGGGCTGTGGATCGTGCGTCAGGCGATGGCCCACGGCGCCGAGGTCCTGGTCATCAACCGGGGGCCGACGGCGGTCGACGAGTTGGCGGACGTGCGCGTCGGGGGCGGGACGAGCGAGGTCCTGTCCGCGCTCGCCGGGGAGCTCCTGGAGAAGGAGTAGGCCGCGCGACGGGAGTAGACCGAGCGCAGGAGCCCGGCGCTCCCGCGGACCGGGAGCGTCGGCGGGGCGGAAAAAGGTGGCCGGCGCGTAACTTTCAGGGGTGCGGCGGCTCCTGCGCGACCGGGGAATGGCGTCATTGCGCCACTTCGTGACAGGAGGGGTGCGGGGCCGAAGGTGAAAGATATGCGCCGGCCACCTTTTTGAGCCGCGGGCCGCCCTCACCCACCGGTCCGCCCGCGCCCGCAGTCGATCCCGGCGCCCGTTCGACTGATGTCAGCGGGCGTGAACGGCCACGAAATTGCGCAGGACCGCCCAGGACGGGCTCACGTCCTGGGTCAGCGCCCAGGCCCGGAGCCGCTCCAGCTCCTCGGTGGCGAAATAGCCGTGCCCGACGTAGAAGCCCAGTCGGTGCCCCAGGGCCGCGCCGTCGAGCTCGGGATGGAATTGGGTGGCGTAGAGGTTGGTGCGCACGCGCAGCATCTGCACCGGGCAGCTCCGGCTCGTGGCCAGGACGACGGCGTGGGCCGGGGCGGCGCTGATCGCCTCCTTGTGCGCGACGAAGGAGCGGAAGGGGCTCGTCATTCCGGCGCACACGGGATCGGCCCGCCCGGCGTCGGTCAGGGCGATCTCCGGGGCGCTGACCGGCTCGGCGTAGCGGGTGTCGATGACCGCGCCCTGGTGGCGCCCGAGCGTGCCCACCCCGTAGCAGGCGCCCAGGAAGGGGAAGTCGGCCTCCACCAGGCGGTCGAGCAGGACGTCGAGCTCGGCCTCGACGCGGCGCTGGACCTGCGACTTGGCGTCCTGGGGCGTGGTGGTGTTGAAGGGGGAGCCGCCCACCATGATCCCCGACCAGTCCTCGAGCCGGATCTCGGGCAGGGGCTCGGCCTCGAGGCGGTGACGGACGAGCTCGCGCTCGGACAGGCCGGTGCGGGTGAGGAAGGCCTCGTACTCGGCGTCGGCGGGGCCATCGTCGGCGCGGGTGGCCAGGAGCAGGAAGGGTTTCACGCCCGCGAGCCTAGTCGGAGCGGACGGGCGGCGGGGCATCCGGCCGCTCGGCGCACCGACGTCGGAGCACCGCCGCGGCCTCAGTGCAGGGTCTCCAGGAGGGACTCGACGGCGGCCCGGACGATGTGGGTCTGGGGACGACGGGAGTGCCCGGGCCCGCCGGCGGGATCGGCGGCCGAGCCGGGATCCGCCGGCCCGGCCGCATGCCCGGGGGCCTCGGCGGCGCGGCGGCCGCTGTGCCGCCCGGAGCCGGCCCTGGCGCTCACGCGGTCGACGACGGCCAGGCCCGCCACGCGCACGCCCCGGGCGGCCATGGCCATGGCCTCGGCGACGGAGTCGGTGACGACGACGTCGGCCCCCAGCTCGGCCAGGAGGAGGGCCTCGGCGGGGGTGGGCAGCACCGGCCCGGGGATGAGGGCGGCGATGCCGGCCCCGGTCACGCCGTCGACCGTGGTGAGGCGCTCGGCGAGGGCGGTGTCCCAGGCGGCCTCGACGGTCCGTATGGCCGGGAAGAGGGGGGTGCCGGTGAGGCTGAGGTGGTCGCGCACCGCCAGGACGTCGCCGGGGGTCAGCGCCCCCAGGCTGGAGGCGCGGGTGGCGAGGAGGGCGGCCCGCACGCGGGCCCCGGCCGCGATGCGCGCGAAGGCGGTGGTGCGGGCGGCGGACCTGCCCTCGAAGAGGCTGGTGCGGCCGCGGGCGATGAGAACGCCCAGACCGTCCTTCTCGTAGGTGACCAGCGCGTCCTCCTGGCCGACGCCGCCCGGGGCGCGCACGCCGGGCAGGAAGGACAGGCGCACCCGGGAGGCGGGCCGGCCCCAGGCCTCGTCGAGCTCGGTGAGGAGGGCCGGTTCGGCGATGACGAGGAGGTCGTGGCGGACGCGACCGGTGGCGAGCAGCAGCGAGACGCCCTGGGGGTCCTCGTCCCAGGTGCCGGACTGTGCGGCCACGGTGCCTCCTCCTGCTCGGTCGGTTCGGTTGGGTCGAAGGGTACCCGCCCGGGCGGGAATATCATTCCCCCGCCGGGAGGAGACGGCGGCTCCTGTCCCGAACGCGCCGTCGCGTCGTCCCATCATTCCCCGCCGGGAGGAGACGGCGCGCGGCGGGCCGGGCGGCGAATACCGGGCGCGCTCGGCGCCGCGCTCGCCGGGGCGGCGATCACAGGGCGCGGTCGTAATAGATCTTGCCGCCGATCAGGGCCATCGCCATGAGGACTTCCACGCCCACGAGGACCGCGACGCCGTCCGCTCCCAGCAGTGCGGCCGCGGTGCCCGCGATCGCCGAGATCAGGCCGATGACGCCCGTGAGGCTCCAGGCGCGCAGCCACACCATCTTGTCCCTCTCGTCGTCCCTGCCCAGGATCTCGCGGGAGAAGACCGAGTCGTGCCCGCGCCGATCGAGCACGACGAGGACCAGGAAGACCGCGGTCGTCGCGCCGAGCCCCACGGCGAAACCGCCCAGATAGCTGCGGAAGTGGGAGCCGGCCGGAGCCAGCAGGCAGCCGGCGCCGGAGGCCGCGGCGAGGACGGCGCACAGGATCAGGTAGGCGAGTCCGCGCCGACGCGGCGCCCACCGGGAGTGCTCAGGCATGGAAGATCTCCTCGACGGTGGAATCGAAGTAGCGGGCGATGGCGATCGCTAAAGGCAGGGAGGGATCGTATTTGCCCTTCTCAATGGAGTTGACGCTCTGCCGGGAGACGCCGAGCTCCTGACCGAGTTGTGCCTGCGTGAGCCCCTTGGCCTCGCGCAGGGCGCGCACGTCGTTGTCCATTGAGGTCTCCTTCACCGTCGGGTCCGATCGTAGCGAAAGGTGGGCGCGAGAAGGGCGGCGCCCGCTACCAGGAGAACAGCCGCGATGACGGTGTGCCATCCGCCCAGGAGCGGGGCGAACTCCCCGACGGCGGCGAGTTGGGACAGGAGGAGGAGGCCGAGCCCCTGGGCGCGGCGGCGGCGAACGCTTCTCGGAAAGTCGCGGACGCACATCTCAGGCGCCCGTCCCGGCGGCGGCGCCGGCGGGCGAGACGGCCCGCCTCCAGTGAGCCCCGATCGCGCGTCCGGCGATCGCGCCCATGAACAGCAGCGTGGACACCACGACGCCGATGAGCAGGCCGTCGACGATGAAGGGCGGGCGGATCTGGACCATCATCATCGTCGGGTAGACGATTCCGAACCAGACGGCCGAGGAGATGAGGCTCATGAGCACATGACTGTTGAGGGGCCGGGTCCGGCGGGCCCGGTAGACGGCGCTCGCGATGCGGGCGATGAGGCCGACGACGACGAGGCTCACCCCCACGCCGATCATGAGATCGCGCCCGCCGGCCGAGATCGGGGGGTGTCCGATGAGGACGGCGGATTCGAGGGCGGCGCCGGAGACGACGAGCAGGGGGGACACGGTGCGGATGACGGTGTTCATGACGGGTTCCGTTTCGATGTGGTGGGTGGATGGGCGGTGGATGAGTGGACGGACGGAAAGACGGTGAACGGCGGGCGGACAGGTGACGGCCGGGGCCGGGGCGGTCGGGGCGCGGCGGTCGGGGTCTTCCCCTTCCGCTGCGGCACCGGGCCGGACCCCGTCGGGCCTGTCAGGCTTGCTTGACATGTCTAGTGTGCTTGACGCGAGCGCTCGTGTCAAGCATCCTTTGCAACCAATTCTCTTCGGCATGATGGGGCCGTGGATTCCACCGCCCCCGACCCGATCGCACGGCTCCTCGCCTCGCCGCCGGACCTGCCCGTCGTCGTCGGCCTGCCCCGGCTGCGCGAGCTGCTCGCCGGCGCCGGGGCGGGCGCCGCGGGACCCGCCCCGGCCGTCGTCGTCACCGCGCCGCCCGGCACCGGCAAGACCACGCTGGTCCCGCCGCTCGTCGCCGACGTCGTCGCCCGCCTCCCGCCCGACGGCGCCGGTCGGCCCCGCCGCGTCGTCGTCACCCAGCCGCGGCGCGTGGCCGCCCGGGCCGCCGCCCGCCGCCTCGCGGCGCTCCTGGGCGAACCGGTGGGGCGCACCGTCGGATACGCCGTGCGGGGCGAGCGCGTCGTCGGCCGCGACACCCGCATCGAGATCGTCACCGCCGGCCTCCTCCTGCGCCGCCTCCAGGACGACCCCGAGCTGAGCGGCGCGGCCGCCGTCGTCCTCGACGAGGTCCACGAGCGCTCCCTCGACTCCGACCTCCTCCTGGCCCTCCTCCTCGACGCCCGCGGCGCCCTGCGCGAGGACCTGCGGCTGGTCGCCATGTCCGCGACCGCCGACCTGACCCGCCTGCCCGACATCCTCGGCGCCCCCGGCTCCCCCGCCCCGGTCCTCGACGTCCCCAGCCCCCTCCATCCGATCGCCGAGCACTGGGCGCCGCCGCCGTCCGCCGTCGCGCGCCTGGGGCCGCACGGGGTGCCGCGCGAGTTCCTCGCCCACGTCGCCGCCACCGCCGAGCGGGCCCTGGACGAGCGGCCCGGGGACGCCCTCGTCTTCCTGCCCGGGGCGCGCGAGGTCGACGACGTCGTCGCCCGCCTGCGCCGCGCGCTGCCCGAGTCCGTCGACGTCCTGCCGCTGCACGGGCGCCTGCCCGCCGCCGCCCAGGACGCCGCCCTGGCGCCCTCCGCCCCGGGCCGGCGCCGGGTGGTCGTGTCCACGAACGTCGCCGAGTCCTCCCTGACCGTGTCCGGGGTGCGGATCGTCGTCGACTCCACGCTGACCCGCCGGCCGCGCCTGGACGTGGCCCGCGCGATGAGCGGCCTGGTCACCGTGGGCGTCTCGCGCTCGGCCGGGATCCAGCGGGCGGGGCGCGCCGGGCGCGAGGGGCCCGGCGCCGTCCACCGCTGCTGCACGCCCGTGGACTGGGCGCGCTCCCCGCAGGCGCCGAGCCCGGAGATCGCCTCGGCGGACCTGACCCGCGCCGCCCTGGAGCTGGCCGTGTGGGGCGCGCCCGACGGCGCCGGCCTGACCTGGATCGAGCCGCCCCCCGAGGCCGCGATGCGGGTCGCCCGCCGGACGCTGGCCGGGCTCGGGCTCGTGGAGGACGGGGAGGACGGGGCGGTCACGGCCCTGGGGCGGGCGGTGGCGGCCCTGCCCGCCGAGGTCCGCGAGGCCCGGGCGCTGCTGGCCGCCGCGCGGAGGATCGGGATCCGCCGGGCCGCCGAGGCCGCCGCCCTGCTGACCGCGGACCTGCGGGCGCCCGCGGCCGACCTGACCGCGCTGGCGCGCCGGGTGCGCGAGGGCGGGGCGGTCGGCCGGGCCTGGCGGGCGGAGGCGAAACGGCTGGAGGCGGCGGCCTCCCGGGCGGACTCGGCAGTGGTGGCGGCGCTGGCGCCGCCCGCGTCGTCGTCGGCACCGGCGGCGTCATCACCGTCGTCGGCGGCGCCACCATCAGCACCCGCGTCGTCGTCGGCGGTGCCGCCATCGGCGCCGACCCCGGTCCCAGCGGGCGGCGGGGGTGAGGTGCAGGTCGCGGGACTGGCGCAGACCGTCGGAATGGTGACCGCCCTCGCCCGCCCGGAGTGGATCGCCCGGCGCCGCGGCCCCGCTCCCATGCCGGGCCGGTCGGCGACCTACGCGACGGTCGGCGGCACGGGCGTACGGCTGCCGCCCGACTCGCCGCTGGCGTCCAGCCCGTGGCTCGCCGTCGCCGACGTCGACCTGACGCCGGGGCGGGGCGACGCCCTCATCCGGGCCGCCGCGCCGATCGACGAGGAACTCGCGCTGGACGTCGCCGCCCCCTGGCTGGTGCGAGAGGAGCGCACCGGCTGGGTCGACGGGCGCCTTCGCTCCGAGCGGGTGCGGCGCCTCGGGGCGATCGAGCTGGCCGTCGCGCCCGCCGGTGCGCCGTCGCCCGCGGCGGTGGCCGACGCCGTCGTCGCCGCCTGCCGGGAGCAGGGGCCGGGGATCCTGCCGTGGGAGGACGGGGCGGCCGGGCTGCGGGCGCGCCTGGCGCTGCTGCACCGCGAGCTCGGCGAGCCCTGGCCGGCGATGGACGACGACTCGCTGCTGGCGCGCGCCGGGGACTGGCTCGCCCCGGCCGTGGAGCAGCTGGCGGCCCGGTCGCGGCGCTTCGATCTGGGAGCCCTGGACCTGACGACGGCGCTGCGGACGCTTCTGCCCTGGCCGCAGGCCGCACGGCTCGACGAGTTGGTGCCGGAGCGGATCAAGGTGCCCTCGGGCTCGCGCGTGCGGGTGGAGTACGACGCCTGCGGCGAGCGGCCGGTTCTGGCGGTGCGGGTGCAGGAGTGCTTCGGCTGGGAGGAGACGCCGCGGGTGGTGGACGGGCGCGTGCCGGTGCTCCTGCACCTGCTGTCCCCGGCGCGCCGACCGGTGGCGGTCACCGACGATCTGCGCTCCTTCTGGGCCGGGCCCTACCAGCAGGTGCGCCGCGAGATGCGCGGGCGCTACCCCAAGCACGCCTGGCCGGAGGATCCGCGGCGCCCCGGGCGCCCCGAGGGGTCGTCGCCCGCCCGACGTGGCCCCCGTTCCTCCGCCTGAGGCCCGTCCCGGGGGAGTCGAGCGGTGTCGCCCGGTGTGAGGCCCGTTCCTCCGTCTGAGGCCCGCCACTCGGGGGAGTCGTCCGGGTGCTGCTTGACGCCCGCGCCGGCGTCAAGCGGCGACCCCACCTCCCCGGGGAGTCGTTCCCGCGCCCACGAAGTGACGAAAACCGCGACCGGCGACCCCGCCCCCGGGGGAGTCGATTCGGTGATGTCACCTCAGATCGCATTGTGCGAGGTGGGATGGCGAGAATCGAGCGCAGGCGGATTCCGTCGCGCTGGGCTCGCACGGCGCGAGCCGGGGTGGATTCCGTCGCGCTGAGCTCGCATTACGCAAGCCCGCCCCGGCCCGCGCTGGACCCGGCCCCGTAATTTCGTTGAGCGGACATGGAATTACGCAAGCCGGCCCCGGATCCTCCCCGGCCCCGGATCCTCCCCGGCCCTGGAACCTCCCCGGCCCCGGATCCTCCCCGGCCCTGGAACCTCCCTGGGACCGGGTCTCGCCAGCCGGGTCCGCGCCGGCCCGGAACTGGGGGCGTGCTCCGGACCGTGGGTTCGTCGTCGTCCTCATCACCGGGCCCGTGCGAGTCCTCGTCCCGGTGCCGGTACTCTCGTTCGCGTCGGTCTTGCATGCGGGGGCCGGGTGCACCCCCGGCCCGCGGGCGCCGGCGGGAGAGTCTCCGGGCCAGATCCCGGCGGGAGTCCGGACACCGCCTCGCCCCTCGTCCGCGCCGCCGCACCGGAGCTGCCGGGGAAGCGCCCCGCGAGAGCCGGCGGGGGTGCCACCTGGACCCGCGACGACCCCAGGGGGTGCGGACCCGGTCGGTGCGGGTCGGGCCCGGGGCGACCGTAGCTGACGCGGACCGAGCCCAGGGAGAGTGCGGGCCCGGGAAGGTTGTTCAGCGGGCTCATGGCGGTGCTCTCCTGTGCGGACCACTTGCGTTCCGCTGGACCACGGCGGTCCGACCGTCGTTCTCGAGTGCGAAGTGCATGTCTCGGCGTCCGGGGCGCGGCGGCGCCGGGCGCCGCGGTCCGCGAGATCGCCGGGTAACCGCCGAGCACGTCACTTAACCCGCG
>ERZ772993.1072-NODE-1072-length-11120-cov-4.197650_pt1 | contig 11120 bp, 6 predicted proteins | sample MGYA00580670_ERZ772993 | MGnify/ENA primary metagenome ERZ772993 (study PRJEB29015, sample SAMEA2737936) | human oral metagenome | biome: human oral; feature: human-associated habitat; material: dental | place: China | collected 2136 ...
CCCATTTTCAGGCTGCCTTTCTATCGCAGTTTACTCATTCAACGCGCGGGGAAATAAAATCGTGTTCTCCAGCGCAATATGGTCGTTCAAATCGTCGGCAAAGGTTTTCAAATCGGCGTAAAGCTGTTGCCAGCTGCTGCACGCCTCGGCGGGGGCGGTAAAGTTATCCGTGGTCGCCAGCAACTGCGCCAGCGCGGCTTCGTGTTCTTCGTGTTCCATCATCATCACGCGGATGGGCATGCCCGCGTTACGCCCCATGCCGTTTTTTATCATGGGGAACAGCATGCGCTCTTCTTTCATCATGTGGCTGCTGAGTTCGGCTTCAATGGCTTGGATTAAATCCACCAAACCGCTGGGGAAGGTTTCGTGGCGGGCGGCGACTTTGGCGGCAAGCTGCGCGGCATCGGCAAGCTGGCGGCGGTGCGTGGCGTGGTAGCGTTCAAGCACGTGGTCAACGGTGTTGGGCAGGCTGGCAGTTTGCCAGAGGGAGAGGTCGGTCATGGTAGGGTTCCTTTAATGTGGTTTTATTATTTTGGCTACGCTGAATGCTGTTTCAGGCTGCCTCAAATATCAAGCTAGTCAAACCGTTAAACTAAACCAGCACAATATCGTATTGTTCCTGCGTGTAAGCCGTTTCCACCGACAGCGAAATCGGCTTGCCGATAAAATCAATCAGCATCGCCAGCGATTGCGATTCTTCGTCCAAAAACATATCAATCACTTTGGGCGAAGCGATGATGCGAAACTCGCGCGCGTCAAAGCGGCGGCTTTCGCGCACGATTTCGCGCTGGATTTCGTAGCACAGGCTTTGCGCGGTTTTCAGGCTGCCTTTGCCTTGGCAGGTGGGGCAGGGTTCGCACAAAATGTGTTTCAGGCTTTCGCGGCTGCGTTTGCGTGTGAGCTCCACCAAGCCCAGCCGCGTGAAGCCGTTGAGGGTAACGCGCGTGCGGTCAAAACTCAACGCTTTGGCCAGCTCCTGCAAAACGGTCATCGGTGTTTTGCCGGTCACGGCGTAGCTGCCGCCCGCCACCAACCAGTCGGGGATGTGCCAGCCGATGACTTTAAAGCCGCCAAACTCAAGCTGTGCGTCGGCGATTTGGCGGGCATAGGCGGCGTTTTGATAAGTGCCGCTGCCCGGTTTGCCGTAGTCCGCGCCGAGGTAGGCGGTCAGGCTGCGGCCTGAAACGGTGTAGTCTTTTTGACCGAAGCGGCGGGTGTCGCCGTATTCTTCGGCGATAAAGGTAAAGGTATGGCCGGCGGCTTCCACAGTGATGACGGCCTCCTTCCCCTTATCGCGCCCGTCCATATTCAGGCGGGCGAAAGAGTCGGGCGGCAGTGTGACGGAGCATTGCCAGCAGTAGCCGCCGGTGTCGGCGGCGAAGGAAGCGGCGAGGATGTCCAGCGGTTTGCCGTTGTCGAAGCTTGCGGTAACGCGGTTGAGCATGATGTAGGCCTTTCTGACGGGTACGCCCTGCACAGTATGGCAGGCGAACGCAAGGGGGATGCGGTCGGCGGCATGGCCGAGTTTCTTGCGCCTGAAGCGCAGGTGCATGCGGTCGGCTTTCGGGCGCGGTTCGCAAATGTAGGTTTTGAGGCCGTCGGGCTGCGGTTCGGGTATCGGCAGCGGGTAGTATTCGCACGGCGGGATTTTGGCCGTTTCGTTTTCGGCGCGGCGGCAGGTATGGATGTCGGCAGCGGGGGCGGTGTACCCGTGACGGCATATGCCCGCGCCGTCCGTTGCGCCGTGGCGGGGACGGATACAGGTTTTCAGACGGCCTGCGGCGGTTTGGGCGGCAAGCGTGCAGCGGTAGCGCGGGGTGGCGGCAGCAGTCGTGCTTCGGCCGCAGTGCCGCAGCGGCGGGGCATCCTTGCTTGCGGCGCGGGTGCAGCCTGCGCGGCGGACGGAAGGGGTATGGTTTACCGTGCGGCCGAGGTACAGGGCGGCGGTATCCGCCGTCGCCGTAGCGATGCAGGCGGATGTGCCTGCCGACCCCTTCGGCAGGTGCGCCCAATCCAACAATACGCCCGCAGCTGCCTGCGATTGCATCGCACACACCGCCGCATCTGCGGCTTCGTATACGGCAAAGCCCCAGCTTTTCGCGACGGGGATGCGCTCGGGTACGGACGGGGCATGGCCGCCGTCTTCGGGTTTGCCGCCCAAAGGCCGTCTGAAAGCCAGCGGCAGGCGGTCGGACGGCGGACGCGCACTGATTGGGACGGACAGGGGCAGCGGGCGAGTCATGGTTGGCCGGTAACGGGGGTAATGTAATCGTAGCCGACCGGCTCGTACTGCTTCTTATGGTCGGCGGCTATCATCATGTACTGCGTTTCGGTATTCAGGCGGGCGAAGCGGTATGTGCCGTCGCCCCTGCTCCATTGCGCGTCCACCAGTTCCATGGTCGGGCGGGCAAAGAGGTAGATGCGGCGGGAGGCGGGCTCGCCGCCGACGGTGACGATGCCCTCGCCTTCGCCCGCGATGAAGCCGTCGCCGCCGTATTTCCAGTGGGCGGACAGTAGGGGGCGGGTTTTGACGGCTAAATTGGCAATTCGGTTGTGGCGTGGGTGGGTTTTGACGCGCGGGCGGCTGCGGATGACGGTATTCATCACAATTCCCAAGCGTTTAGATTGACCAGCGCGTTCACGCGGGATGTGTTGTGTATACCAAAGGCCAGGTAGGCATCGCCCGATGCGTCGAGGTTGTCATAAACCGTGCCGACGGGGACGGCGGTGAAATCGGGCATTTCTTCGGCAATACGGAGGATGCCCGGCAGTAGGCCGCGCAGGGGTGTGCTTTTTCCCGCCCCGCCCTCGGTGAGGTAGATTTCCGAGGCCGAGAAGCCGTTGGCGACGGGAGACGGGTATTTGCCGCCATAGGTATCAGCCAGCGACACCATGCCCGCGTCGATGCTTTTTTTCGCGGCCAGATAATCGTAAGTAAAGTAACGGACTTCTTTATTCGAATAGTTGTACTCTGTGCTACTGGAAAACATGCCCGCAACAAAAACGTTTTCCTGATGCGACACGCCCAATCCCGCGTAGTCGCCGAAGATAAGGAATGGGACAACCGCGTTCTTGTCGGTCGGCAGGATGAGGACGAATCCGCGCGCATGGCCGACCAATACCCAGGCGTTGGCTGCGTTACGGGAGAAATAGGAGAACTTGTCGTAGCCGGAACCGTACCTGATGAGCGGCTTGTCGCCCGCCGTGGCGGAGGAGGCCGTCTGAAACACCTGCATCAGGCCGTAGCCGCCCTTGTCGTCGAGGGAGAGCACCGCCCCCGTGGCGCGGTTGTGCTTACTACGCCAGCAGGCGGCGTGGCCGTTCTCGTACTGCATTTCCCAGCCCAGCGGCTGTTTTGTGCCGTAACCGTTGGTCAGGCAGGCTTTTAAAACGGTCTTCAGGCTGCCGGCGGCGGCGGAAAGCTGCGGCGCGCCCTCGTCGGTGGAGCGGTAGACGGTGACGGGCACGCGTTCGGTTTGAAACATGATTTTTTCCTTTCGAAATGTTATTCGGCCACGGTGTTGCCGCGCAGGCAGGCGGTGAAGCCGTCTTTTTCCGTTTGCCGGGCGGCGGATGGCTGCACACTCCTCAATATCCACACCGGCATCGGCGTGCCGTAGGTGTTGAAGCGGATACAGTTGCCCGCCGACCAGCCGCCGCCGAACGCGGCCGCCGGTAAGGTGAAATAGGGTTTGCCGGTGGCGGGATTCGGGGGGGCGAGGTCGGTAACGGTGTCGCCCTGCACTACCAGCCCCAGCGTCTCGCCGTACAGTTGGTAGGTGCTCTCGCCCGTGAAACGGATCAGCCAGCGTTCGGTTATCGCGCCGTTGCTTTTCAGCGCCATCGGGTAGTTGGCGGTATTGAGGCGTGCCAGTATCGGGTCGCCGCGCACCGCCTCCGCCCACACGCCGTCCCATGTTTTCTGCGAAAACGGTTCGGTGGCGCGTACCAGCAGGTCGCCGCCGACCAAGGCGGAGGAAACGTATGTGCCTTCCTGCGGGTAGTCGCGGGTCAGCGGGGTTTGCAGTTTCAGACGGCCTGAAACGTCGGCGGCCGTGATGCGGTTCTCTTCTTCCCACGCGAGGACGGCGGTCAGCGGCAGGGTGTGGCCTGCGAGGCTCAACGGCTCGGCGAAGGTCAGTTTGCCAGCCGCCAAATCGATGCTGTATTTTTCCGCCGAAACGTGTTTGCCCTGTGCGTCCAGCAGGCAGGCACGGTCGAGGTTCTGCCGCGCGAGGGCGACGGTTTGGCCGCCCGTGAAGCTGCCGCCCAAGCCTTGCTTGAGGCGGTTGCCGATGACGATCATGTCGCCCTTGCGGAAGACGGGTACGCGCCCGTCGGCCGGCAGGCGGACGGAATCGATGCCGATAATCGAGCTGTCGAGCGGGATGTGGTCTTGGGTGACGGCGTTGTAGCGCAGGGTTTCGGCAATCAGGCCGTCTGAAGCGGCGATTTGGTAGAAACCCGTTTCGTAGTGGATGCTGCCGGTGATGCCGCCCGTGATATGGCCGTCGGCATCGGCGCGGCCGCTGACGGTTTGGCCGTTTGCCACGGCGTAGACGGTAAAGCTCTCCGGTTTGACCGGCGCGGCTTCGGTGCGTCCCGCATAGGCGTAGACGCGTTCGGTGTTTTTGGCGAGGATGCCCGCCGTGATTTTCAGGGCGGCAAAGTCGAGGTTTTCGGCGGTAAACGTGATTTCGCCGCCGTCCGTCAGCCTGCCGACGGCCTCGCCCGTGCCTTTTGCGTAGTCCCAGTTGCGGTAGAGCGTACCGTTGCGTTCGATGATTTTCACGCCGCCGATTTCAAACGCCCAAGTGTTGAAGACGGGCGCACCGCCCTGCGTGCCGTTGTAGATGCTCGCGCTCAGGTTGGACGGAGTTTCGGTAACGGATACCGTCCGCACCGCCGTATCCGCAATGCGCGAGGCCGCCGCCTGCTCGATGTAGACGGAAACACCCGTTACCGTGCGTTCGGTCAGCAGGTAGGACGTGCCGCCGTCGTAGTCGGTGACGGACGCGCCCGGGGCGACGGTGGCGGTTTCGCCCGTCTTCAACGTGATGCGGATGGGGATGCCCGCCGTTTTCGCGTCCGGGATGACGATATGGCCGTCGGCGTAGTCTATGCTTGCGCCGTTCAGTTTCGTGCCGTCGGGCAACAGCAGGCCGCCGTTGCCGTCGTCGGTCAGGCGGATCAGGGTTTGCCCTTGGTATTTGGCCGAGTCGGCCAGTATTTTGACGTCGTGTTTCTCGCGGGCAAGGATGTTGCCGCCGACCGACAGGTTGTTGTATTCGGCCTTCACCCAACGGGCCGTGCCCGCTGCGGCGGAAGCGCGGTAAAGCAAGGCCAGCTGCAGGCTGCCGGGCGCGGTTTTGCCGATGCGGGTGTCAAGCGCGGCCGCGCCGGTATCGTTTATTGCCGCCGCCACCTCTTTGCCGGTATAGGCCTGATAGGACACGGTTACGGGGGCGGCTTCCAGCCCGCCCGTTACCACCGCCGAGCCGCGCATATAGTCCACATACCCCTGCGCCTGCCCTTGCAGACGGCCTTTGTCGTCCTGCGCCGTTTTACCGTTCCACGACAGGCGCAGGCTGCCGGGCTTGATGTAGCCCGCGGGTGCGGACGGCACGAGCGCGCTGCCCGATACCTGCCTCACGACGGGCGTTTTACCCGAGGCCTGCGCGTCAAAGGTACGGTAGTTGGACGCATCGCCCCATTGCAGCACGATGCGGCTGCCGACGTCAGGCAGTGCGGGCAGGGTCAGCACGGCGGAGCCGGTATCGGATACCGTACCCGCCGCCGTGCCGTCTTCGGTGCGCAGGATGTAGTCGCCGGCATCGCTCAGGCCGTACCACACGCCCAGCGACATATAGGAGACGGTCAGGCTGCCGGGCGCGGGCGCGGGTTGCAGCAGGGGTGCCCATGCCGTACCCTGATTGCCGTCTTTGATGTCGATGTAGGCCGTGTGGCGCGCGTTGCTCACTTTGGCCGCCGGTACGGCGGTTACATTCAGGCCGTAGATGCCGCGCACGCCCTGTATCATGCCGCGCTCGTAATCGACGGACAGGCTTGCGCCGCCGCTGCCGGAAAGACGCCCCAAGCCGTTGTCGCGGTAGCCGTCGATTTTGACCGAGCCGGGCAGCACGCCGTGCGGCAGGTACAAGGTATCGTTCGGGTAGGCCGCACCGGGCAGGCCGTACACCGCGGATTCGGGCGCGGAGGGTACCCATTCGCCGCCGATGACCGGGTAGCGGTCGGCATACGGCGTTTCCGCCGTGGCGGTGGGCACGAGTTTCTCGTAAATTTCCTTTACGGAGACCGTCAAATCCCCCCGTTTCAGTTCGGTTTTAACCGGCTTCACGCCGTAGTAGGCGGCGGAATCGGCCACCTGCGTTTCGAGGATGCGCACCGCCGTTTGTGCATAGCCCTCCTGCGGGTACTTCACCCCCTCGTAGTCGTTGGCCAGCGGGTTGGTGATTTCCATCTTCACGACGCGGCGTTGGATTTCGCGCACGTCGCCGTTGGGCATCGGCACCTCAAACGTCCGCACCTCGTGGCTTAAGTCGGCGATGCGGAAATATTCGTAACGGTAGGCGGTCTGCGCGTTGGATTTGTCCTCGAATTGCAGGCAGTAGCGTTCACCGACCTTGGGAAGTGGGGCTTCTACGCGCTGATAGGCCTGTATCAGGCGCACGCCCGCCAAGTGTTTGCCCATCATGGTCATCCGGCCTTCGATGGTCGGCACACTGTAAGCCTCGATGCGCGGCATGATGTCCTGCCGCGTTTCGCCGTAATTGCGCGCCTTAAAGGCCAGATAGGACACGTTGTCCGCCCTCGGCGGCTCGCTGATGATGAAATGGCCGCCGTACAGCGGCTCTTTGTCGTCGCGCAGCACGGCGGGATAAAGCAGGCGGGCGTCAAAACTGCCCATCGTACGGTCTACGTCCGACACAATCGGGAAGATTTCGTTGTCCTCCCCTTTCAACGGCCGCCCCACCATACGGCCGCCGCCGTCGGGCGTATCGGTCATGCGCTGGCTGGGGTAAATCTGTAAATCCTGTTGGGTCAGTCGGGTGGTTTTTGACATTTCGGACGGCCTTTTTAAAACGGTTTTAAAGCGGGTTTAAACGGTCATTAAACGGATGGTTGCCGTGTAGCGTTCCGTGCCCGTTTCGGGCGTGGCAAAACGCACGGGCTCAAGGTCGGCAAACAGGCCCTCGTGCAGACGGAATACAACGTCGAACACGCGCCCGTCGTAATGCTCCAGCACCATCTCCAATTCGGGCGTATCCGCCCATTCGCGCAGGGTTTCGAGGGTGGCGCGCGGCAGCCATACCCAATCGCCCGCCAACGTGACCGGACGGCCGTTTTGCTTTATCCCCTGCTGGATGACGAGGCCGCCCGACAAGGTGCGCTGCGGTTCGGCCTGGGCGGTTTTTGCCCAGTCAAACTCGTCGGTCCAGCGCATATCCTGCGGCAGGGTGATTTCGGCGCGGTTGTCTTTGCGGCGCAGCCGCCAGTCTTGGTCGATCATGATGCGGTGTATAAGGTAACGGTCGATTCCGATATGGTAGGGTGATGCGGGTTCGGCCGCAGGCGGAAGGAATGCAGCAAGGCCGCCCGAGACGGGTTTCCCCGTTTCAGACGGCCTTTTTTGCGATTTTCACACCGTGCGCCTGAATGCCGCCTCCAGTCCCGCAATCACGCTTTCGGCGGCGGCTTCGGCCACCCGCTTGTCCCGTGCCTCAATCAGACGTTGCAGGTCGGACAGCGGGATGCCGATTTCCGGCAGTGCGGCCTCGAAGGCGGCGGAAATGTCGGCCTGCGGTTTCTCCGCCCGCGCCTTTTCGGCCTGCTCTTCCTGCTCGGCGCGTTCGCGGTAAATCTGCCGCTGCAGGGAGACGGCCTGCCGGTATCGGGCGGCGGCCTCGCTGTTGCTCTGCGCTTCGGCTTCGGCCAGCTTCACGTTCAATTCGCGCAGTTTGCGCTCTTCTTCCAGCCGCCTGGCCTGTTCGCCGTCGCCGCGCAACCGGGCCAGTTCGGTTTGCAGTTGGGCCACGGTATCGGCAGCTTCGTCTTTGAGGGCGGCCATTTTGTCGCGGGCGGCGGCAACGGCGGCATTGAGTTTGTCCAACGTGGCATCGTCCAGCCGCCCGAATTGCAAGGTGGCGGCGGCGGTGGCACGGTTAATCATCTCCATGTTGACGGTACCGTCCGATACGGCGCGGTTGAGTGCCTCGGTTGCCGCCTCCGCCTCCCTGACGCCGTCTTTGAAGGTTTTAACCCGTGCTGCCCACTCTTTAAAGCCGCCGTTGATTCCCGCCGTGCCGATGCTGCCCAAGGGGGTGAGGGTTTTCATCGCGTCGCCCATCGCCCGGATTTGTTCGCGCGTCATGCTCAGGTAGTCGTGGACGTTGACGGTCATCTTGCCCCACGCGCCGCCCGCCGTTTGGGCGGATGCCTGCGCCGCATGTCCGACCTCTTTGTGGCCGTCGGCGGCCTGCCTGACCGTTTGGCCGTATCGTTCGGCGGCCTGCGATGCCTGCGCGTAGCCCGTTTCGGCCTGCTGCCCGACGGCGGCTGAGGCGGCGGCCAGTTCGTCCGTCCGCGCCTTGACCTGTGCGACGGCCTGGTCGTATTGGGCGGCGGTGATGATGCCGTTTTTAAACGCTTCTTCGGCCTGTTTCGTCGCACGCTGCAAATCGGCGGCGGAAGCGGCGTTTTTGATGCTTGCGGCCAGCCTGTCGTAGGCGGTTTTGGCTTCCCCCGCGCCGTTTTTCGCCGCGTCGTTTAAACGCTGCATCTGTTCGCGCGTCAGGACGGCCGCGTCGCCGCTCTGCTTCAGCTGCCGCTCGAAGGCGGCAAATTCCTGACGGCTTTCGAGTTTGGCCATCATCTGCTCGAAACCCGCGCGTATCAGGGCGGAATGTTCGATGCCGGCCTTTTTCGCCTCGTCGGAGGCCGTCTGAAAGTCTTTGAACGCCTGCCGTGCCTTTTGGCCGATGCCGTCCGTTACCTGCCCCACGTCCACGCCGATTTTGGCGAACGCGGCCTCCACCGCCTGCGCGGCTTTCTGCGCCTCGCCGCCGATGTTGCCGACTTTGGCCGCCGTTTCGTCCGCCACGATGCCTGCATCGCGCAGCGGCTGTTTGATTTTGGCCAGCTCCTCCGCACTGCCGCCTGTTTTCTCGAAGGCTTTAACCCATGCCTCTTCGGTTTTTTGCGCCTCGCGCTTGGCGGCGGACGATGCCTTTTCCGCTTCCTGCGCGGCTTTGGCGGCGGCTGCCTCCTGTGCCGTGCCGACGGCGGCCTGTGCCGCCTGCTGTGCCTGTACGGCCCGGGCGGCGGCATCGATGGCGGCCTGTGCGGCGGCCTGATAGGCGGTGCGGGCTTCGGCCTCAAGCCGCGCGAAGCGTTGCGCCTCGGTTTCCGCCGCGTGCGCCACGGCCTCTGCCGTCTTGCTTTCGAAGGCGAGGGCTTTTTCCTGCGCCTTGCCGAAATGCTTGTCGGCGGAGGCCGACATTTCTTCCGCCGCCTGCTCGAATTTGGCCGCCAGGTCGTCGAGGCCGAAGGCGGATGTGATGGCGGCCGCCCCTTTGGCCACGGACGACAAGGCCAGTTCGATGACGCCGAAGGCGGCCTCGAAGGCGATGCCCAAGCCTGCCGCGCCGTCGCGCAGCGCGCCCAGGCCGATATTGAGGCTGTCGATGATGCCTTGGAGCAGGTCGAAGTCGCCGTTGCTGCCGATACCCGCCACGGTCAGCAGGGCATTACCCCACTCGTTGACGGTGTCCATCAAACCGCCGAAGGCTTCGTAGGCTTCCGCGCCGACCTCTTTAATCAGTTCGTAGGCGGATGTGAGGCCGTCTGAAAGGCCGCCGGTCAGCGCGCCGTCGAGGCTGCCGATTTTTTCCTCTATCCACGCCAGCCCCGCGCCGACATCGTCGAGCAGTTTTTGATAGGCGGCGTTGATGCCGCCCTCTTCGCCGAACTTGAGCAGCAGTTCGTCGAATTGGTTTTTCAGGCGGTTGACCGATGCCTGCGCCGATTCCGCGCCGGCGAAGGCCTCTTCCATCGCCGCGCCGAATTTGGGCAGGAAGGCTTCGGCGGAAATGCCGCTTTCGACCATCTTTTCCAGTTCGGCGGTGGTGACGCCCATCGACTTGGCGGCAATCGCCATCGCGGGGGTCAGGCGTTCGCCGAGTTGGCCGCGCAATTCCTCCATGCTGACTTTGCCCTTGCCCGCGATTTGGCTTAAGGCCAACAGCACGCCGTTGGTTTCGTCGGTACTGAGGTTCATCTTGGCGGCTGCGGCGGCCACGCCTTTGAATACCTGCTGGGTTTGCCCGGTGGTGAAACCGATGTTTTTAGTGGCAGAGGCCAGCTGGGCGTAGCCGTCGGCCAGCGTACGGACTTCCAGCCCGAGCTCTTCGGCCAACCCTTTCACCCATTGCATCTGCGCGCCTGCGGCCTCCGTGCCGCCGAAAGCGTATTCCATGCGGCTGCGGATGGCGGCGTATTCCGCCGTCGCCTGCACGACCTGCTGCAAACCCTCTTTAACGGCATACAGGCCGCCGCCCACACCCGCTACGCCCAGCATCGCCCTACCCATGCCGCGCACGGAGGCGGCAATGGGGTTGAGTTTGGACGGCACGCCTTTCAATTCGGCCTTCAGTTCGCGCACTCTGGCCGTATAGGCGGAGGTTGCCTGTTTCAATTCCCGTTTGGTCTGCGTGCCGCTGGCCTTCAGGTCGGCATAGGCTTGTTCGACCTCGGCCAGCTTCGCCAGCACTTGGTCGGTTTTAATGCCCAAAACCGCCTTGGCCTCGGCCACCCGCTTCATCTTTTGCGCCTCGGCGGTTAGTTTCTCCAGTTTGGCGGCCGCCTGTCCCGTTTCTTCCGCAATGCGCCGTTCGGCGGCGGCGAGGTCTTTGGCCGATATGCCGGCATCGCGCATGTCGGCAGCCGCCAGTTTCAGACGGCCTTGCAGGTTTGACTGTTCGGCCTCCAGCCGTCCGGTATCCGTACCTGCAGCCTCTATTTCTGCCGACAGTTTCTTGATGTTTTCAACACCCTCAACACCCGCCTTAATCTCAATTCCCGCTTGAATATGGGCCATGATT
>ERZ772993.1074-NODE-1074-length-11110-cov-5.538308_pt1 | contig 11110 bp, 7 predicted proteins | sample MGYA00580670_ERZ772993 | MGnify/ENA primary metagenome ERZ772993 (study PRJEB29015, sample SAMEA2737936) | human oral metagenome | biome: human oral; feature: human-associated habitat; material: dental | place: China | collected 2136 ...
TTAAGCCGATGTTCGGCTTATTTTGAATCGCGTCGGACACTATGCGGAAGGGTGCGGATACGGCATATCAATTGAAGTCCGGCCTTTGAAATTCGGATTTGAGGCCGTCTGAAAACAGGTTTCAGACGGCCTCCTTTTCTATTTTTCTATTTTGGGGGAAATTGGATATCGATGTGTAATTGAACTTACGCCACGAAATCCAAACCTATGTCCAACGAGCGGCTGCTGTGGGTCAGATAGCCGAGGGCGATGCCGTCTACGCCGGTTTGTGCCACGCGTTTCAGGCGGTCGAAGCCGATGCCGCCCGATGCTTCGCAATAGACGGTGTGGGGGTGGGCGGTTTGCGTGTGGCAGCGGTTTGCCGCTTCTTTCAAAGTTTCGTCGTTCATGTTATCCAGCAAAATCCGTTCCGCACCCGCCGCGATGGCTTCGTCCAGTTGTGCCAGCGTGTCCACTTCGATTTCCACGCAGGTCAACGGTCCGACTGCCTGTTTTGCCTGCCGCACGGCTTGGGCGATGCTGCCGCAATAGGCGAGGTGGTTGTCTTTGATGAGCACGGCGTCGTCCAAACCCATGCGGTGGTTCACGCCGCCGCCCGCCCTGACGGCGTATTTTTGCAGGACGCGCAGCAGGGGGATGGTTTTGCGGCTGCACACGATGTCTGTACCGTATTCGGCGACTTCGGCAACGGCACGAGCGGTGGCGGTGGCGATGCCGCTCAAGTGCGTGAGGTAGTTGAGCGCGGTGCGTTCGGCAGCGAGCAGTGCGCGGGCGTTGCCTTCGACGGCAGCCAGCGTCTGACGTGCGCGGACGGCTTGTCCGTCTTGGATTTCGGCTTGGAAGCGGACGGACGGATCCATCGTCTGAAAGGCGAGGCGCGCCAAGTCCATGCCGGCGATAACGCCGTCTTCGCGGCTGACGAGGAAGAGTTTGGCGGTTTTATCGGGGGCGATAACGGCGGCGGACGTAATGTCGCCGCGCCTGCCCAAATCTTCGCTCAGGGCTTGTTCGACCATGGGGCGCAACAGGGTGTCGGGCAGGGGGAAGAGGGTGTTTTCAGACGACATGGGGTTTCCTTTGTTGAAAAAGATGGGTGTTGCACCGATGGGGCAAAACTTCGTTTGAGGTCGTCTGAAAACGGGCTAACGGCTGCCCAGCGGCAGTCCGATGTCCGAAATCAGCCTGTCGGGCAGGACGTCGTCGCGGAAGCGGTAAAGCTGCGCGGGACGGCCTTTGCTGCCCGATACGCCGGTATCCGACGGCTCGATGAGGTTTTGCTGCTGAATCTGGCGGCGGAAGTTTTGCTTGTGCAGCAATCTGCCGCTGATGGCTTCGACGCTGTTTTGCAGTTGCAGCAGCGTGAATTCGGGCGGCATCAGTTCGAAAATCACGGGGCGGTATTTGATTTTGGCGCGCAGGCGGGACAGGGCGGTCGCCAGTACGCGGCGGTGGTCGTGGCGCATGGGCTGCCCCGTGAGCGTGAAGTCGAAGTTTGCCTGCGGCTCGGCGGCTTCCGCTATCAGGCCGCTTTCATACAGCATTTCATAGCGTTGCAAAACGTATTCTTCCGACCAGTTTTCCGGTTCGACCCCCCAGCACAAGTGAATGCGCTTGAGCCGCTTTTGGCGCACTTCCTCCGTGTCTGCCGAGTTTGCCCAAATGCGCAGGCGGCTGACGATGGCGTCGCGCTGCCCGCCGTCGGTGCGCAAGTCTTCCCAAGGGAAATAGCCGTAGCAGTCCTGCCATTTCGCATCCGGATGCAGGATGCTGTCGGCTGCCTCGCGCACCAGCCCCAAATAGCTGACGTACAAGACGGGCATGCCGTGTTCGTTGCGGCGGTGGGTATCGACAAAGGTGTAAAGCTGTTCCACATAGCCCATAGGCTGCGAAGTCTGCTTGGCGACCCACAGCTTCACGCCCGCCTGCAGGGAATTGCGCAGGGGGGAGAGCGGGCCGTTGGGCAGGAGCGTGCCTTGGGCGACGGTCAACACCCTCAGGCCGCCGTCGGTAACGGCAATCAATACGGGAACCAGCTCGACGATGCTTTGCGGCGGGGCTTCGGCTTCGGGGTAGGCGTCCATGCTCGGCTTTCTGCGGGTGGGAAAGGCTTTATTGTAAACCAAAGCGGTTTGTCGGAACGAAGCGGGTCGGTTTTGCGGTATCTCAAACCTGTTTTCAGACGACCTTGCATATTATACTCAAGTTGAGCATAATATAAAAACAGTTTGAAAAACAGACGGCAAACCTTCATGCCGCCTCAAAAACCAGCTACAAGGAAACATCATGCAAACCGCCGCCCGCCGCTCGTTCGACTACGATATGCCCCTCATTCAGACGCCGACTTCCGCCTGCCAAATCCGTCAGGCGTGGGCGAAGGTTGCCGACACGCCCGACCGCGAGACGGCAGGTCGTCTGAAAGACGAAATCAAGGCTTTGCTGAAGGAGAAAAACGCGGTCTTGGTGGCGCATTATTACGTCGATCCGCTGATTCAGGATTTGGCCTTGGAAACGGGCGGATGCGTGGGTGATTCGCTGGAGATGGCGCGCTTCGGCGCGGAACACGAGGCCGGTACGCTGGTGGTGGCGGGCGTGCGCTTCATGGGTGAGAGCGCGAAAATCCTCTGCCCTGAAAAAACGGTGCTGATGCCTGATTTGGAAGCAGAATGTTCTTTGGATTTGGGTTGCCCGGAAGAGGCGTTTTCGGCGTTTTGCGACCAACACCCCGACCGCACAGTCGTAGTGTACGCCAACACTTCCGCCGCCGTGAAAGCGCGTGCCGACTGGGTGGTCACGTCTTCGGTGGCGTTGGAAATCGTGTCGTATTTGAAAGCGCGCGGCGAGAAGCTGATTTGGGGGCCCGACCGCCACCTCGGCGACTACATCCGCCGCGAAACGGGTGCGGATATGCTGCTGTGGCAGGGTTCGTGCATCGTTCATAACGAATTTAAGGGGCAGGAGCTGGCGGCACTGAAGGCGGAACATCCCGACGCGGTGGTGCTGGTTCATCCCGAATCGCCGCAAAGCGTCATCGAACTGGGCGACGTGGTCGGTTCGACCAGCAAGCTGCTGAAAGCCGCTGTATCGCGTCCCGAAAAAAAATTCATTGTGGCGACCGATTTGGGCATCCTGCACGAAATGCAAAAGCAGGCGCCCGACAAAGAGTTTATCGCCGCCCCGACGGCGGGCAACGGCGGAAGCTGCAAAAGCTGCGCGTTCTGCCCGTGGATGGCGATGAATTCGCTGGGCGGCATCAAATACGCCCTGACAGGCGGGTGCAACGAAATCCTGTTGGACAGGAAGCTGGGCGAAGCCGCCAAACTGCCTTTGCAGCGTATGCTCGACTTCGCGGCAGGGCTGAAGAAAAAAGATGTGTTCAACGGCATGGGCCCCGCCTGATTTGCCGTCCATATTGCCGTTTCAGACGACCTCTCAAACAAGGACAACACCATGCAAACCGATTGCGACGTATTGATTGCCGGAAACGGGCTGGCGGCACTGACGCTCGCCCTGTCGCTGCCTGAGTCGTTCCGCATCGTCATTTTGTGCAAAAACCGGCTGGACGACACCGCCAGCCGTCATGCGCAAGGCGGGATTGCGGCGGCGTGGTCGGGAGAGGACGACATCGAAAAACACGTTGCCGATACCTTGGAAGCGGGCGCAGGTTTGTGCGACGAAGCCGCCGTCCGCACCATCCTGTCGCAGGGCAAACCGGCAATCGAATGGCTGCTGGCGCAGGGCGTGGCGTTCGACCAAAATAATAACGACCTGCACTTGACGCGCGAAGGCGGGCATACCTGCCGCCGAATCGCCCACGTCGCCGACTACACAGGCGAGGCCGTCATGCAGAGCCTGATTGCCCAAATACGCCGCCGCCCGAACATCCGCGTTTGCGAGCGGCAGATGGCGTTGGACATTCAAACCGAATCAGGTGCAGCTTGCGGACTGACCGTCCTCGACTGCCGAACGCAAGAAACCTACCGCATCCGCGCCCGCCATACCGTACTCGCAGGCGGCGGCTTGGGACAGATTTACGCCGCCACCACCACGCCGCCCGAATGCACGGGCGACGCCATCGCCATGGCGATACGCGCAGGCTGCGCAGTCGAAAACCTCGAATTTATCCAATTCCACCCCACAGGCTTGGCAAGGTCGTCTGAAAACGGCCGCACCTTCCTGATTTCCGAAGCCGTGCGCGGCGAAGGCGGCATTCTGACCAACCAGTCGGGCGAACGGTTTATGCCGCATTACGACCGCCGCGCCGAACTCGCGCCGCGCGACATCGTTGCCCGCGCCATCGCCGCCGAAATCGCCAAACAAACGCAAGATTTCGTCTCGCTCGACATCAGCCATCAACCCGCAGAGTTCGTCCGTCAGCATTTCCCGTCCATCCATCGGCACTGCCTGTCCCAATGCGGTTTGGACATCACGCGCCAAGCCATCCCCGTTCGCCCCGTGCAACACTACACCTGCGGCGGTATCCAAACCGACCCCAGCGGCAGAACCTCCCTGCCGCAGCTCTACGCCTTAGGCGAAACCGCCTGCACCGGCTTGCACGGAGCCAACCGCCTCGCCAGCAACTCCCTGCTCGAATGCGTCGTTACCGCCAGGCTTGCCGCCCAAACCATCGCAGACGGGCAAGCGTTCCAAACCGCACCGCCCCAAAGGTCGTCTGAAAGCCCCTCCGCCGAAGCAGGCATCTTTTCAGACGACCTCCAAAACACATTCAGCCGCCCCGCCCTGCAAGCGTTCAACCAACGCCATCTGGGCATCCTCCGCAACGATACCGGCCTGCGCCGCGCCATCGCCCAACTGCGGCTTTGGAAGCGAAACCAAACCGAGCCGCACACCGCGTCCGAATACGAAAACCGCAACCTGCTCGAATGCAGCCTCGCCGTCGCCCAAGCCGCATACGCAAGGCGGCAAAACATTGGTGCGCATTTCAATACCGACTTGACAGAGCGTGTCGAGTGGAAAAAACAGGCGGCAGGCTGAAGGGCAGGGCTGCGCGGGGGTTGGGGATATTCTCGTGAAAAAATGAAGAAAGGTCGTCTGAAACCATTATTTCAGACGACCTTCTTCCAAATCCAAACAAATCAATACATCCCATCTGTTTCCCCTCTAAATATCATCCGTGCAAGCAACAATCGGTGCAATCGGTTAAAATGGGTCGTCTGAAATTTGTTTGACCGAATTGAGAAAACCATGTCCCAACAATACGTCTATTCCATGCTGCGCGTGAGCAAGGTTGTGCCGCCGCAGAAAACCATCATTAAAGATATTTCCCTTTCCTTCTTCCCTGGCGCGAAAATCGGCCTGCTCGGTTTGAACGGCGCGGGCAAGTCCACCGTGCTGCGGATTATGGCGGGTGTGGATAAGGAATTTGAGGGCGAAGCCGTGCCGATGGGCGGCATCAAAATCGGCTATCTGCCGCAAGAGCCGGAGCTTGATCCGGAAAAAACCGTGCGCGAGGAAGTGGAAAGCGGTTTGGGCGAAGTGGCTGCCGCGCAGAAACGTTTGGAAGAAGTGTATGCCGAGTACGCCAATCCCGATGCGGATTTTGACGCGCTGGCGGAAGAACAGGGCCGCTTGGAAGCGATTATCGCGGCGGGGTCGTCCACGGGCGGCGGTGCGGAACACGAATTGGAAATCGCCGCCGATGCGCTGCGCCTGCCGGAATGGGATGCCAAAATCGGCAATTTGTCCGGCGGTGAAAAACGCCGCGTTGCCTTGTGCAAACTCTTGCTGAGCAAGCCTGACATGCTGCTGCTGGACGAGCCGACCAACCACTTGGACGCTGAATCGGTCGAATGGCTGGAGCAATTCTTGGTGCGCTTCCCCGGCACGGTGGTCGCGGTAACGCACGACCGCTACTTCTTGGATAACGCCGCCGAATGGATTTTGGAACTCGACCGCGGCCACGGTATTCCGTGGAAAGGCAATTACTCGTCTTGGCTGGAGCAGAAAGAAAAACGCTTGGAAAACGAGGCGAAATCCGAAGCCGCGCGCGTGAAGGCGATGAAGCAGGAATTGGAATGGGTGCGCCAAAATGCCAAAGGCCGCCAAGCCAAGTCCAAAGCGCGTTTGGCGCGTTTTGAGGAAATGAGCAACTACGAATACCAAAAACGCAATGAAACGCAGGAAATCTTCATTCCCGTCGCCGAGCGTTTGGGTAACGAAGTGATTGAATTTGTGAACGTTTCCAAATCGTTCGGCGATAAAGTGCTGATTGACGATTTGAGCTTCAAAGTGCCTGCGGGCGCGATTGTCGGCATCATCGGCCCGAACGGCGCGGGTAAATCGACGCTGTTTAAAATGATTTCGGGCAAAGAGCAGCCCGATTCCGGCGAAGTGAAAATCGGGCAAACCGTGAAAATGAGCCTGATTGACCAAAGCCGCGAAGGTTTGCAAAACGACAAAACCGTGTTCGACAACATCGCCGAAGGCCGCGATATTTTGCAGGTCGGACAGTTTGAAATTCCCGCCCGCCAATATTTGGGACGCTTCAATTTCAAAGGCAGCGACCAGAGCAAAATCGCAGGGCAGCTTTCCGGCGGCGAACGCGGACGTTTGCACTTGGCGAAAACCTTGTTGAGCGGCGGCAATGTGTTGCTGCTGGACGAACCGTCCAACGACCTAGACGTAGAAACCCTGCGCGCGCTGGAAGACGCATTGCTGGAATTTGCCGGCAGCGTGATGGTGATTTCGCACGACCGCTGGTTCCTCGACCGCATCGCTACGCATATTCTGGCTTGCGAAGGCGATTCGAAATGGGTGTTCTTCGACGGCAACTATCAGGAATATGAAGCCGATAAGAAACGCCGTTTGGGCGAAGAGGGCGCGAAACCGAAACGGATTAAATATAAGCCGGTAACGCGTTGATAGGAAAATAAGAAAACGTCGTCTGAAAACTTGAAAAATGGGTTTCAGACGACGTTTTTGTTGGAGGAGCGTTTTACATCTGCACCAAGCCGTTGACTGTAATGCTGATTTCTTCTGAGCCGGGAGAAGGGGCTTGGATAGCGTTGTTTTCGTCGCTTGCCGAACGCTTGAACATGGCAGCTTCGGCATTCATCATTTTGGCGCGGGCGAAACCTAAACGGTCGTCGATGGAGCGGTTGCCGATGTGGCCTAAATTGAGTTTGACGATTTTGTAATTGGAAAAGCCGAGCGTTTTCGCCAAGTCTTGCGCGCGGTCTTTGAAGCGCAGGATGGCGGCTTTGCTGACTTGATCGACGGCGGCTTCGCGTTTTTCTTTGGAGATGCTGAAGCTGATGTGGTTGAGGGTGGCAGATTGCAGCGTCTCGTCAGTCAGGCGGTTGATGGCGTCAAAGTCTTTGCTTTCGACTTTGAACACGGCTTCTTCTTCCCAGCCTGTTTGGATGCGTTTGCCGTTGTTGTTGTATTCATAGTGCGGGCTGGCGCTGCGGTTGAGGATTTCGGTTTGGAGTTTGTTGTTTTGTACGGCTTTGTTGAAGTCGTTGAATTTTTTCTGAAACGCTTTGTTCACCGTAGCGCGGTCTTTGCCTTCGGAAGCAATGCTGAAGTAGGCGGTCATGGTGTCGCGGGTTATTTCGAGATGGGCGGACTCGGCAAATTCGACCATGTTGTAATGAAGGGTGTCGGTTTCGGCTGCGGCGGGCAGGGCGGTTGCGAGCACGAGGGCGGCAAGGATGGGGCGTAACATGGATTTTCCTTTTGGTATCGGATGTGGAAACGGATGATATTGGATGATTTGTGTCAGGTCGTCTGAAAGTGCAGCTTCAATGAAGTTGAAAAAGGTTTTGACTTTGCTGCAACAGGTTTCAGACGACCTTTGACGGTGTCAGCCGAAAAAGCCCATTTTGACTTGGATGAGTTTTTCAAGTTCGGGCAGGACGCGGCGGCGGGAGACGAAGAAGATGATATGGTCGCCGTCTTGGACGATGGTGTCGGTGTGGTGCCCCATGATGACTTCGCCCGTTTCGGCACGGACGATGGCAGCGATGTAGCAGTCGCCCGGCCATTTGATGCCGCTGATGCGCCTGCCGACGATGGCGGAGGTGTTTTTGTCGCCGTGGACGACAACTTCGATGGCTTCGGCGGTGCCGCGTCTGAGGGGGTGGACGGCAACGATGTCGCCTCGGCGGATATGGGCGAGGATGGAGCCGATGGTGATGAGGTGCGGCGACACGACGATGTCGATTTTGTTGCCTTCGAGCAAATCGACGTAGCTGGAGCGGTTGACAATGGTGACGACGCGCTTGGCACCGAGGTTTTTCGCCAACAGGCTGGACATGATGTTGTTTTCGTCGTCGTTGGTCAGGGCGCAGAATACGTCGATTTCGTCGATGTATTCTTCGTCCAGCAGCGTTTCGTCGGTGGCGCTGCCTTGCAGGACGAGGGTGTTGTCGAGGTTTTCGGCGAGCCACTCGGCGCGGCGGGGGTTGTGTTCGACGATTTTGATGTCGTATTTGGATTCGAGCTGCTTGGCAAGGCGGTAGCCGATGTTGCCGCCGCCGGCAATCATGATGCGGCGGGTGCGCGCTTCTTTGGGGCGCAGTTCGCGCATGATGATGTTGACGCTGCTGATGTCGGCGGCAAAAAGTACCTCGTCGCCTTCGATGATGACGGTTTGCGGCGTGGGGACGATGAGGCGGTTGTTGCGGTATATGGCGCAGATTTGGCAGTCCGCACCTTCGGGGAGGTGTTGGTTGATGTCGGCGATTTCACGGTTGACGAGCAGCCCGCCTTTACGCGCCTGTACGATGACCATGCGGACTTTGTCGCCGGCAAACCTCAATACCTGCAATGCGCTGGTGTAGCTGAGTAGCCCGACGAGCTGTTCGGTAACGAGCTGTTCGGGGCTGATGGTTTCGGTGATGTCGAAGACGGTAAGGCTGCCGTTTTCCGTATCGTCGTTTTCGGGGTAGGGGTATTCCAGATATTCGCTGGAACGCACGCGGGCGATGCGGCTGGGGATATTAAAGAGATCGGCGGCGATTTTGCAGGCGACGATGTTGGTTTCGTCGCTGCGGGTCAGGGCGAGCAGGAGGTCGGAATCTGCCGCGCCCGCCTGTTCGAGGATGAACGGGGATGCGCCGTTGCCGAGTATGGTTTGGACGTCGAGGCGGCTGCCGATGTGTTGGAGGGCTTTTTCGTCGATGTCGATAACGGTAACGTCGTTGCTGGAAACGGAGGCGAGGTTTTGCGCGACGGTCGAGCCGACCTGTCCGCTGCCGAGGATGAGGATTTTCACGGTTTGGGCGGGTGGTTGGGTAAGGATGATGGGATTGTATAACAAAAGGTCGTCTGAAAACCTATTTTCAGACGACCTTTTGTTGATTTCAGGCAGGGTTTACCAGTAGCCCAGCACTTTCCACCAGATGATGCCGATGGTGCCGAAAATCAGGATTTCGACCACGCTCATGATGAAGCCGGCTTTCCACCATTCGGTCATGCTGACATAGTTCGAGCCGTAGATGACGGGGGACGAACCTGAAGCGTAGTGGGTCAGCGACATCATGATGCCGGTGGCGGACGCCATAATCAGGGCGAACAGCATCGGCGGTGCACCCAAGGCGAGGCCTGCGCCGTAGAACGCGCCGAACATGGCGGTAACATGTGCCGTGCCGCTGGCGAAAACGTAGTGGGCGTAGAGGTAGGCAAGCGTCAGAAGGGCGCAACCGGCTTCCCAACCCAAGCCGAGATGGGAGATGCCGCCCTGCATGGATTCGGACAGCCATGCAATCAGTCCCAATTTGTTGAGGAAGTTCGCCATCATCACCAATGCGGCAAACCAGACGATGGTGTCCCACGCGCCTTTTTCTTTCAGCGCGTCGTCCCAAGTCAGTACGCCGGTGAGCAGACACAGCGAGAGACCGAGGAAGGTGGTGGCGGTGGCATCGACTTTCACGCCGAACAGCATTTCGGGAACGCCCGCCCACAGAAGCAGCAGAATCACGAAAATGCCGAGCATGATTTTTTCGTCGCGCTTCATCGCGCCCATTTCTTTCAGTTTTTCTTTGGCAAGGGCGGTCGCGTTAGGCGTTTGTTTGATTTCGGGCGGATACAGGAAATACAGCACCAGCGGCATCAGGAACATAGCAATCAGGCCGGGGACGACCATGGCGGCGAACCATGTGCCCCAAGAGAGGTGGATTTGCGAATCGGTGGCTTTGGCGACCAATTCGACGACCAACGGGTTGGGCGCGGTCGCGGTAATGAAGATGCAGCAGGTGATGATGTTGGCGTGGTAGTTGACCAGCGCGAGGTATTTACCGATTTTGCCTTCCGTGCCTTTTTCGGGGTCGGAATCGAAACTCAGGGCGATGGAACGCATAATCGGATGCACGATGGCGCCGCCGCGCGCGGTGTTGCTCGGCGTTACCGGACCGATGACCAAATCGGCCAAAGCCAGGCTGTAACCTACGCCCAGCGTGCGTTTGCCGAAAAGGGAAATCAGAAGGTAGCCGATACGCATCCCCAAGCCGGTTTTCAACAAACCGCGCGAGATGATGATGGCGATACCGATCATCCAGATTAACGAGTTGTTGAGGCTGCTCAGTGCGTCTTTGGTCGCGTCGGCGGCTTTTTCGTTGGTAACGCCGGTCAGTGCGACCAAGGTAATGCCCAAAATCGCCATTGCACCGATGGGCATGGCTTTGCCGATGATGCCGGCGATAATGCCGACGAACAGCGCCAAAAGGTGCCATGCGTCGGGCGATACGCCCTGCGGCACGGGTATGACGAACCAGATAATCAGCGTCAGCGCGAGCGCAACCGCAGCAGGAATTGGCTTGAAGCCCATGTTGAGTCTCCTAGTTTGAGGTATCGGGGAAATCGGATTTCAGACAACGTGTGCTTGATTTTGGTGGGAACAGGTCGTCTGAAACGTATTTGGCAGCAGTTGTTGTTTATGTTTTTCTTTTGGTGGTTTGGGTAATGCGTATTTTTTGTTGCCATCTTTTTCAGACGACGTTTTCTTAAGGTTATTGGGTTTTGCCCTCTCCCTAGCCCTCTCCCACGGGGAGAGGGGACGGATTGCAGAAAGTCCGATAATGGTCGGTTTCAGCACCATTATTCCCTCTCCCACGGGGAGAGGGGACAGATTGCAGAAAATCCGATAATGGTC
>ERZ772993.1077-NODE-1077-length-11082-cov-15.924730_pt1 | contig 11082 bp, 11 predicted proteins | sample MGYA00580670_ERZ772993 | MGnify/ENA primary metagenome ERZ772993 (study PRJEB29015, sample SAMEA2737936) | human oral metagenome | biome: human oral; feature: human-associated habitat; material: dental | place: China | collected 2136 ...
ATGCGGAAGACTCGGAGTCGACCCGCGGGGGCGACCCTCTCCAATGTGCAACACCACCGCACGGGCCGGGAAGACCGGTTCGGGCTGGCTGGCCGCAGCGTTGGCGCGCACCCCCGCAATCGGCCCGGGGAGATCCCGGCCCGCCCGGCAGCGGCCCTCCGCCCCGGCCCCCGCCGGGAGCCCGAACCCCGCGAAAAACCGCCCCCACCGCACCGACCCCGACACCTGGGACGCCGCTCCCGGTGAGAAAGGCTCAATGAACCCGTACAATCAGCGACGACAGCCCGCTAGGCTGAGTTCTATGGGCGAAATGCGCGAGAAGGACGACGGCGAAGGCATGAGCGGGACGCGCGAGGAGCTGACGGGGGTGCCCGGGCTCGCGCGCCTGGTCGTCGTGGATCGGACGGGGTCGACCAATGACGACCTGCGCTCGGCCCTGACGGGCGTCGACGGCCGCCTCGATCTGCGCGCCGCCGCGGCCTGGCCCCACATCTCCGCCCTGTGGGCCCGCCGCCAGGACGCCGGGCGCGGGCGCGCCGGGCGCCGCTGGATCACGCCCCCGGGCTCCGCCCTGACGGTCTCCTTCGTTCTGCGCCCCCTCGTGCCCGCCGCGGCCCTGGCCTGGCTCCCGCTCCTGGCCGGTCTGGCCGCCCGCGACGTCGTGGACGCGATCCTCATCTCGGCGCGGGCGCCGTGGCGGGCCCGGACCAAGTGGCCCAACGACGTCGTCCTCGTGCCGAACGAGCGGGCCGGGGAGGGGATCGCAGCCGGGGCCGGGGTCGGAATCGGGGTCGGGGAGGGAACCGGGAGCGGGGCGGGAGCCCCAGCCGCGCCGGATCCCGCCGAGATCCCCGGGTGGGGGCGCGCCCGCAAGGTCGCCGGAGTTCTGGCCGAGCTCATCCCGGCCGCCGGAGGGATCGGTGCGGGGACCTCGGCGGGCGGGGCCGGCGCTGCGAACGCCCCGGCCACCGGCACAACTGGCGCTGCGGGCGCCCCGGGCGCGGCAGATGCTCCGAACGCCCCGGGCGCGGCGGCCGACGCGGACAGGGGCGCCGCCTGCGCCGTCGTGCTCGGCATAGGCGTCAACACGGGGCAGTCGGAGTCGGAGCTGCCCGTGCCCTGGGCGACCTCGCTGCGCCTGGCCGGGGCGCGCGTGGAGCCGCGGGCGCTCCTGGAACCGCTGTCCGCGCGCCTGGACGAGCTCGTGACCGCCTGGGAGGCCGGGGAGGGGGACCCCGATGCCGGGGACGGCGCGCTCGGCGCCGCGCTGCGCCGGGCCTGCACGACCCTGGGCCGGCGGGTCCGGGTCGACGCCCCCGACGGCGTGCTGCGCGGCACCGCCGTCGATATCGCGCCGGGCCTCGTGCTGCGCGGCGCGGACGGGACGATGCGCACCGTGGACGCCGGCGACGTGAGCCATGTGCGAACAGACGGCGCCGTCGATTGAACACCAGCGTGTGACCTGCGCTACTCTGACGCGGTGAGCAAGCAGTCCGAGTCAGTCGAGAGCACGGGGACGGAGATCCTCCAGGAGTCGCAGCAGAGCACCGCGTCATCTGACGCGGTGTCCCGGCGGTCCGATCCCTGGGCGACCCTGACCGCCCACGAGCGGCTGCTCCTCGGCGGCGAACCCGCGTTCGACCTGCGCCGGCTCGCCCGGCGCGCGGGCACCGGCCTGGACCTGGCGCAGCGCTTCTGGCAGGCCATGGGCTTCGCCGACGTCGACCCCGACGCGGTGCGCTTCACCGAGCGCGACGTCGAGGCCCTGTGCGGCGTCGCCGACCTCATCGACGAGCACGACGACGGCGCGCCCTCGCCGTCGGCCCCCGGCGGCGGACTGGCCGCCAGCAGCGTCCTGGAGCTGCTGCGGGCCCAGTCCTACACGATGGACCGCCTCGTGCTGTGGCAGTTCGAGACGCTCGTCGCCGACATCTCCGACCGCTTCAACCTCGACGACACCTCGGCCCGCCTCGTGGCCCTCGACCACATCGACGAGATGGTCTCCTCCCTGGAGCGCCAGCTGTCCTACGTGTGGCGCCGCCACCTGGCCGCCCTCCTGGGGCGCACCGAGTCGGAGGTCGCCAAGCGGGGCCGCGAGGAGGCCGGCCCCGACCTGTTCCCGCTCAGCCGCTGCCTGGGCTTCGTCGACATCGTCTCCTTCACCCAGCGCGCCCAGACCATGGGGCGCATGGAGCTGTCGACCATGCTCGACGACTTCGAGACCACGGCCCGCAACGTGGTGACCTCGCGGGGCGCCCGCGTGGTCAAGACCATCGGCGACGCCGTCATGTACATCGCCGACGACCTGAGCACGGCGGCCGACGTCGTCACCGCCATGGTCGCCGAGCTCCAGGCGGGCCCCGACATGCTGCTCGTGCGCGCCAGCCTCGTCCAGGGGCGGGTCGTCTCCCGCTCCGGCGACGTGTTCGGACCGCCGGTCAACCTCGCCTCCCGGCTGGTGGGCACGGCCGAGCCGGGAGGCATCCGCATGGACGAGGCCACCGCCCAGGCGCTCATGCGCGGGCCCGACGCCGAGCGCTACCGGGTGCGCGCCTGCCACGAGGTCGTCGCCAAGGGGCTGGGCAATATCGTCCCCTGGTCCCTCGAGCGGGCCTGACGGATCCGGGAGACCGGAGTCACATATCCTCCTGCGGGCTGATGGCGGATCTCCCCGCCGTCGCCTACGATCCCCCGTATGACCACTGTGCTTCTCGTCGAGGACGACCCCGCCATTTCCGAGCCCCTCGCCCGCGCTTTCGGCCGCGAAGGCTACGCGGTCCGCGTCCACGGGACCGGCAAGGGGGCCCTGGAGGAGGTCGCCGGCGCCGACATCATCGTGCTGGACCTCGGCCTGCCCGACATGGACGGCCTCGACGTCGCCCGTCAGGTGCGCTCCCGGGGCCTGACCACCCCGATCCTCATGCTCACCGCCCGCTCCGAGGCCACGGACCTCGTCGTCGGGCTCGACGCCGGGGCCGACGATTACGTCACCAAGCCCTTCCGCCTGGCCGAGCTGCTCGCCCGCGTGCGCGCCCAGGTGCGCCGAGCCTCCGGCGAGGCCACCGAGGACGAGCTGACCGCGGGGCAGGTCCGCGTCGACGTCGCCGCCCACCGCGCCTTCGTCGGCTCGCGGGAGCTGCAGCTGACCACCCGCGAGTTCGAGCTGCTGCGCGTCCTGGTGCGCGGCGCCGGGGCCGTGGTGCGCAACGAGGACATTCTCAAGGAGGTCTGGGGCGAGGACCCCACCGGCACCCAGCAGACCCTGCAGATGCACGTGACCTGGCTGCGCCGCAAGCTCGGCGACGACGTCGACGCCCCGAGCCTCCTGCTCGCCGTCGACGACGGCCACCGCATCGCCGTGTGACGCAGTCCCCGCCGCCGCGCCCCGGTCGCCCGTCCGACACGGGGCGCAGGCGCGCGCATGGGCCCGCGGCGTCATGACCGGCGGCGCGCGGCCGGCGGCCGGCGTGCGGGTGAGATCCGGGGCGGGCCCGCGGGGGTGAGACGATTCGGGGGAGGCGGGTGCGGACACGACCCCGCCCGCCCCACCGGATCCGACAGGGAGGACGAGGATGCGACGCCGAGCCTTGCAGATGACAATGGGTGCGGTCGCGGTGGCCGTCGTGCTGCTGGGCATCCCCCTGGGCGGGGCCTGGATGGTCCTGGCCTTCCGCACCACCCTCGCCCCCGACGACCGCGCCCAGGTGGTCCTCACCGTCGTCCTGACCGTCATCATCCTCACGCTCGTGGCGCTGGCGGCGGCCTACGCCGTCGCCGCGGCGGCCTCGCGGCGCATCTCCGCCCCGCTGATCTACCTCGCGGCCGAGGCCGAGCAGCTGGGCAGCGGCCAGGTCCGCCCCCGCCTGCGCCGCTCCGGCATCGAGGAGATCGACCTGGTCCAGGCCGAGCTCGTCCGCTCCGCCGAGCGCGTGGCCGGGCGCCTGGCCGCCGAGCGCCAGTTCGCCTCGGACGCCTCCCATCAGCTGCGCACGCCCCTGACCAGCCTGAGCCTGCGCCTGGAGGAGATCGAGCTGCTGGCCGACGACGAGGAGATGCGCAACGAGGCGCGCGCCTGCATCGAGCAGGTGGAGCGCCTGACCGGCGTCGTGGAGGACCTGCTCAAGGTCTCGCGCCGCACCGGCGGGGGCACCACCGAGGCCCTGCACCTGGGCGAGGTCTTCGCCCAGCAGCGCGACGAGTGGGGGCCGGCCTTCGAGGCGGCCGGGCGCGCCCTCGTGCTGCGCGACGACGTGGACCGGCCGGTGCTGGCCACGCCCGGTTCGCTCGCCCAGGAGCTGGCCACCGTCATCGAGAACTCGCTGCGCTACGGCGCGGGCACGACGACGGTCAGCGTGCGCAGCGCCAACGGCGGGCACGGCGTGTTCATCGACATCGCCGACGAGGGCGAGGGCGTCGACGACGACCTGGCCCCCACCATCTTCGAGCGCTCGGTCTCCGGGCACGGCTCGACGGGGGTGGGCCTGGCCCTGGCCAAGGACCTGGTGGAGGCCGACGGCGGCCGCATCGAGCTCAGCCGCCGGCGCCCGCCCGTGTTCTCGATCCTGCTCAACTCGGTGCCCAAGAGCCTGGACCCCAACAAGGTGCTGCCCCAGGGGGCGCTGGTGAGCGTGGGCCGGCGCCGGCGCTTCTGACTGCTCTGACTGCGCGAGCGCAGAGGCGGGGAGGGGCGGTCAGGCCTCGGCGCCGGGGGTCAGGGAGGCCTTGCGGGAGCGCGACGACAGCCACGAGCGCAGGCCCGAGATGATCATGGGGAGCACCGAGACGAACACGATCGCCAGGATCATCCAGTCGATGTTCTCCTGGATCCAGGTGATATTGCCCAGGAAGTAGCCGAGCCAGGTGATGGCGAAGGCCCAGAAGGTGGCGCCGAGCGCGTTGAACGCCAGGAAGTGGACGTAGTGCATCCGCCCGACGCCCGCCATGACGGGGGTGAAGGTGCGCACGATGGGGACGAACTGGGCCAGGGTGATGGCCTTGCCGCCGTGGCGGCTGAAGAAGTCGCTCGTGCGCTCCACGTACTCCTGCTTGAACAGGCGCGAGTCGGGCCGGTTGAAGATGGCCGGGCCCGCCTTGCGGCCGATGAGGTAGCCGGTCTGGTTGCCGGCGATCGCCGCCAGCCACACCAGCGGGGCCGCGATCCAGATGTGGACGGGCACGCCCTTGGTGGGGTCGGCCTCGCCCATGGCCACGAACATGCCCAGCGTGAACAGCAGGGAGTCCCCGGGCAGGAAGAAGCCCACCAGCAGGCCCGTCTCGGCGAAGATGACGAGCATGACGCCGAGGATGGCCCAGGGGCCGATCCAGCCGACGAAGGTGGTGATGATGTGGGAGGCGTCCAGCCACTCGGGGCCGAGCATGGGCAGGGACGCGGTGGGCGCGGGCGCGGCCGTCAAAGCGGCTGCGGAGGCGGCGAGGGGAATCACGGCGCCAGGTTAGGGAGGAATGGGGCGACGCGCCGAGGAGCGGGAACACACCCCGGGTGTGCGATCGGGCACGTCCGCGCGCGGCTCAGGCCCCGGCGTCGTTCGCGGACCGGGTGGTGGGGACCCCGCCCATGATGGCGCCCACCTCGGCGCCCTCGGAGTCCGGCTCGGTGGCGGCGCCGGTGAAGACGATGTAGTGGTAGAAGGTGAAGCGGAAGGCCGTGCCCAGGCCGAAGCCGACGACGTAGGCGGCGATGTTGTCCGCCAGCGCCGAGTGCTGCCCCAGGACCTCGTGGGTGAAGAACAGGCAGAACTGGGTGATGAGCACCCCGCCGATATTGGCGAAGGCGAACAGCAGCGCCTCGCGGGCCGCGTTGTCCCGGGTGCGCCCCCGGTAGGTCCACAGGCGGTTGGCGATCCACGAGAAGGTCGTGGCGATGGCGGCGGACAGGACGTTGGCGGTGTTGGGGTGACCGGCGAGGAAGCCCAGCGGCCCGTGCTGGAAGAGGTTGAACAGACCGGCGTCGATGACGAAGGCCAGGGCCCCGACCAGGCCGAATTGCACGAACTCGCGCACCCAGGCCACGATGCGGGCCGTGAGGGCGGCGGACGGTGTCTTCAGGGCAACGGTCTCCTCAGTCACGCGGAAGATCCTAAGCCCGGCGCCGCGAGGGCGGCGGGGGAGCCGGCGGGCCGGGGGAGCGCTCCCCGGGGCGGCCCCGGAAGATCGCGTCGAGCTCGTCGTCGCCGACGCGGGCCCCCGGGTTGGTCCGGCGGGCGGTGCGCACGGGCTTCACCCGGCCTGCGACGATGTCCTCGTCGTAGGCGTCGTAGTAGGCGTCGTCGTCGCGCTGGTTGATCCGGTTCATGATGTCTCCATCTCTTGCGGTGCAGCGTTGGTCCCGCGGGACGATGCAGCGGTACGGGTCGATTTTCCTTGAAAGATCGAGGCCTAGGGCACCCACCGGATGGCGACGCTGCCCAGGTCCCACACCCAGCTGATCCACACGAGCTGGCCGACGACGCCGCCCAGCAGCAGCGCCGCCCGGCCCCTGCGGCCGCGCACCAGGGCGGGCAGGGCCCAGGCGGCCGGCGCGAGGGGCAGCAGGAGGCGGAACACGGAGGTCGTGGGGTCGAAGAAGGCCAGGAGATAGATCACATAGCCCGCGCACCAGAACCACGCCGCCGGCCCCAGCGACCGCAGCGCGCGGGAGGCCAGGCCCAGCGCCGCCAGCGCCAGCACCGCGGCGAGCAGCACCGGGCCCAGGTGCTCACCGACCCACCAGCCCGAGCGCGTCAGCCACGGCTGGAAGGGGGCCAGGTGCTCGCCCCTCCAGGCCGTCTCCGTGGCCGTGTAGGCGTCCGCCCGGCCGGTGACCGCCCAGGCCGCCGCCGGCCAGACCAGGGCGGCCGCCCCGGTCCACGCCGTCAGGCCCAGCAGCCCCAGCCGCTGGCGGGCGGTCAGCGGCCGGGCCCCGGGCAGGAGGGCGCGGACCGCGTCCGGGACCAGCCCCCGGGCGCAGGCCGTCTCCCACGCCCACCACAGGCCCAGCGCCGCGGCCAGCGGCACCCCGATGGGCCGCGACAGGCAGGCCAGGGCGGCGATCGGGGCGGCGATCAGGAACCGGCGCCGGTGGGCCAGGCCCAGCGCGGCGGCGGTCAGTGCCAGCCCGAGCGCCTCGGCGTAGGGGGTCTGGAGGACCAGGGCGCAGGGGGAGGACCAGACCAGGGCCACCGCCCACAGGGACTGCCGGGCGCCCGCGCGCGGCGCGAGCCAGCGGTCCAGGCCCAGGGCGGCGGCGGCGGAGGCCGTCAGCGAGACCAGGGCGGCGCTCGCGTAGAAGGGGAGCCCCGTCACCGAGGACGAGGCGGTGGCCAGCAGGGGCAGCAGCGGCATGAAGGCCCAGGTGTTCTGCTGCACCACGCCGTCGGCGGACGCCGGCAGGACGGAGGGGTAGCCCTCGGTGAGGATCCTCTCGTACCAGCCGGCGTCCCAGAAGGCCATGTGCTCCAGCCAGGACGGGGCGGAGCCCCCCCAGGGAGTGGCGGGGGTGTCCTGGGCTCCCAGGCGCGCCAGGACGAGGGTGAGCAGGGTGCAGGCCGCCCAGACGCCCAGGACCCGCACGGCGCGGGGCGGGCCGGCGGGACCCGCGCCCGGGGCCGCGCCCGCGGGATTCCCCGGGGCCGCGCCCGCGGGGCCCGGGTCCGGATCCGCGCTCGCGCTCGCGGGGATGTCCGCGCGAGCGCGGACGCCCCCGTCCCCCCGGGTCGTGTCGGCGGCGGGGTCGGGCGGGGGAGCGGGGACGGGCGGCGTCGAGGCTGGCACGCGCCCCAGGGTACGGGGACGGGTAGCCTGGGGGCCGTGAGCGCTTCCACTCCCGCCGGCGGTTCGACGCCGGTGGTCGCCGTCATCGGGGGCGGGCAGCTGGCCCGCATGATGCAGGAGGAGGCCTCGGCCCTGGGCGTCCACCTGCGGGCCCTGGTGGAGTCCCCCCGCGGGTCGGCTGCGCAGGTCACGGTCGACGCCCCGGTGGGCGGCGCCGACGACGAGGCCGCCGTGCGCGCGCTGGTGGCCGGCCGGGCGGCGACGGGCCCGGACGCCCCCTCCCTCCAGGCCGCCGGCGCGGCCGACGTGCTCACCTTCGAGCACGAGCACCAGGACCAGGAGCTGCTCCTGGCGCTCCAGGGCGAGGGGGTGCCCGTGCGGCCGGACCCGCGGGCCCTGCTGCTGGCGCGCGACAAGCTCGCCATGCGCCGGGCCGTGGACGAGGCGGGCCTGCCTCAGCCCGCCTGGGCGGAGGCGGCGGGCGACGCGGACGCCATGGTCGGGCGGATCCGCGCCTTCGCCGCCCGGCACGGCTGGCCCGTGGTCCTCAAGACCCCGCGCGGGGGCTACGACGGTCACGGCGTGCTGCTCGTGGACGGCCCCGGGGAGCTGGTCGACGGCGAGGCCGCCGCCTGGATCGCCCGGGTCGCCGCGGCCCGGGACGGCCGCGCCGCCGGCCCGGGGGGCGCGGGCGCGGGGGGAGGCGGCAGCCTGGGCGGCGGCGCCGTCACCAGCCTGCTCATCGAGCGGGCGGTGCCCTTCACCCGCGAGCTCGCCGTCCTGCTCGCCCGCAGCCCCGGCGGCCGGGTGGCCGTCTGGCCGGTGGTCGAGACCGTGCAGGCCGACGGCGTGTGCGCGCAGGTCCTGGCCCCCGCGCCGGGCCTCGACGCGGGAGCCGCGGCGGAGGCCGAGCGGATCGGCCGGGTCATCGCCGAGCGCTTCGGGGTCACCGGCGTGCTCGCCGTCGAGCTCTTCGCCGTCGAGGAGCCGGGCGGGGCCTGCGCGCTCTACGTCAACGAACTGGCGATGCGGCCCCACAACTCCGGGCACTGGACGCAGGACGGCGCCCTCACCAGCCAATTCGCCCAGCACCTGCGCGCCGTGCTGGATCTGCCGCTGGGCTCTGGCGCGCCGACGGCCCGCGCCACGGTCATGGTCAACCTGCTCGGCGGCCAGGCCCCTCCGCCGCCCGACGGGCTCGCCCGCGCCCTGGCCTTCGAGCCCGCGGCCCGCATCCACCTGTACGGCAAGGCCTGGCGCCCGGGCCGCAAGCTCGGCCACGTCAACCTCGTGCTGCCCGGCGACCCGGACCAGGCGCCCGACCCCCGCGAGGTGGAGCTCCTGCGCGAGCGCGCCCGCGCCGTCGTCGCCCTTCTGCGAGGCGATCCCGCCCCGCCCGCCGAAGCGGCCGGGGCGGAGGGGCGGGAGTCCGAGCAGCCCGTCGAAGCGGCCGGGAACCGCCCCGGGACCGGCCCCCACCACCAAGGAAGGAACCCTCATGAGTGACAGCCGCCCCGTCGTCGGGATCGTCATGGGCTCGGACTCCGACTGGCCCACCATGGAGGCCGCCGCCGACGCCCTGGACGAGCTCGCCATCCCCTACGAGGCCGACGTCGTCTCCGCCCACCGCATGCCCGCCGAGATGATCGACTACGGCCGCCGGGCCTGCTCCCGCGGCCTGCGCGTCATCATCGCCGGCGCGGGCGGGGCCGCCCACCTGCCCGGCATGCTCGCCGCCGTCACCGAGCTGCCCGTCATCGGCGTGCCGGTGCCGCTCAAGCACCTGGAGGGCATGGACTCCCTGCTGTCCATCGTGCAGATGCCGGCCGGCGTGCCCGTCGCCACCGTGTCCATCGGCGGGGCCCGCAACGCCGGGCTGCTGGCCGCGCGCATCCTCGGCGCCGGGCAGGGCGAGGAGGCGCAGCGCATCCGCGCCGCCATGCGCTCCTTCCAGGCCGAGCTGGGCCGCATCGCCCACGCCAAGGGCCGGGCCCTGCGCGACCGGCGCGCCCAGGACTGAGCCGGGACGTTCGTCGGTCCCGCCGGTCCCGTCATTGCGGAGCCGACGGGCGTCGAACCGCGCTGACGGGACCGGGCGCGTGCGTCCGCGTCCGCCCGGTGGGGCGGTCAGGCGGCGATGAGCCCTGCCGCGATATTCACGGCGACATGCACCGCCGCGCCGGGCACGAGGGTGCCGGTCTTGCAGCGCAGCCATCCCAGCAGCCACCCGGCGGCGAACTGCACGGGGACGATCGGCCACAGCCGCACATCGACCAGCAGCAGAGCCAGGTGCGGCACGACGAACATGACGGCTTGGAGGAGATTGCCCCACCCGGGGCCGAGGCGCCTCATGAGCACGCCGCCGAGCAGCCCGCGGAAGAAGACCTCCTCGCCGACGGGCCGGAGCACGACCCCGATCGCCGCCCCCACCGAGGTGAGTCGGGCGATGGAAACGCCGGGCGTCGACAGCAGGTCGGCGGGCACGAGGGCGATGGCCAGCCACCCCGTCAACACCATCGGGGGCAGGAGGAGCAGCGCCCAGCCGTAGGCCGCGGGAGAGCCCCAGGAGGCCCCCGCGCGAGCCAGCGCGGCTTTGAAGCGCGAGGCGCGACCCTGCCCGCGTGACTGCACGATCAGGTACACGATGGTCGGCAGACTCAACAGGACGAACTCAGCCACGCGGCCAGCCTACCTGCGCTGGTCGGGCGGGGGCCCGTCACCCGGCGCGAGCCGGAGCCCGCCCGGACGCCCCCGGGCCCGGCCGGGCGGGACGACGGAGGCTCGCAGGGTTCGATGGACTCACGGGGCGACGCGGCCGATCGAGACCGGGCGGCACCGGTGGTGTTTCGTCTACGCTTAGCGCCATGAGCATCCTCGTTGCCGGTGGCGCCGGCTACATCGGCGCCCACGTCGTCCGTCTCCTTCTGCAGCGCGGGGATGAGGTGATCGTCGTCGACGACCTGTCCTACGGCACGCCCGAGCGCGTGGCCGGCGCCGACCTCGTCGAGCTCGACGTCGCCTCCGGGGGCGCCGTCGACGCCCTGACCGACGTCATGGGGCGGCGGGGGGTGAGCGCGGTCATCCACTTCGCCGCGCGCAAGCAGGTCGGGGAGTCGGTGGCCCGCCCCGCCTGGTACTACCAGCAGAACGTCGGCGGGCTGGCGAACATGCTGCTGGCGATGGAGCGGGCCGGCGTGGGGCAGATGATCTTCTCCTCCTCGGCCGCCGTCTACGGCATGCCGCCCGTCGAGGTCGTGCCCGAGGACATCGACTGCCGCCCCATCAACCCCTACGGCGAGACCAAGCTCATCG